>Ga0181558_10002286_pt1 | contig 18208 bp, 22 predicted proteins | sample 011ome_22_FD_133754 | JGI IMG/M metagenome (GOLD analysis project Ga0181558, IMG submission 133754) | Coastal salt marsh microbial communities from the Groves Creek Marsh, Skidaway Island, Georgia - 011507BT metaG (megahit assembly) | ecosystem: Environmental > Aquatic > Marine > Intertidal...
GACATCTGGGCGAAACGCTGACGCTCCTCGGTGTCGAGGTACACGTAGTCCACGTACAACTTCACGCTGTCGAATTCGGAGAAACCGGTCTTCAAGTCCCCACCGTCGCGGAACTTGATGTTGAGCTTCACCTCGTGGTACTGAAGGGCGATCAAGGGCAGCGCAAGGCCGGGGTTGCGGCAGAAGAAGAACTGCAGGGGAATGTAGAGCTTCTGGTTTTGCATGCTGGTAGATGAAGAGCTGTCGCGGCGACCGATCATCTCCTTGAAACCCTGGCGCTTCTCCTCGGGGAGGGTGAGCTCGGACCAGATCTCAAGCCACTCGCCGTAGTGCTTGTCGATGCGCTGGCCGCCAATTTCGAGTTCCACGTACTCGATGAGAGCGTGGCCCACAGAGTTCACGAAACCGTCATCGGAACCCATGTCCACCTCGAGCCACATGTTGGTCACGAGATCGCCGTTGCGGCTGATGGTGCAGGTCACGCGGGAACCGGGCTTGGCGGTACCGTTGAAAGACTGCTCGATGGACTCCATGGAGAAGTTGGTGTGGCGGCGGTACACCACCTTGAAGAAAGAGATCTGGGGGTTCCCCGTCAGGTGAACGTCCTGAGCGCCGATGGCAACAAGCTGCATAAGTCCTCCTCCCATGTTGTGTTCGTTTGTTTATACTATATGCCATGAGAAAAAAATATCGACGCATGACGCGACACACTGAAAAACACACACATGGTTTTGTCCTATAAACGTAGCGTTCGTTGACGAAACGAATTTAAATTTCATTCTACTATAGTAGTTTTGTACGGTTATGAACTTGCAGTTGAAGAAATTCAATCCGGACACGATGCGGGACAATTCAATCGTGGTGTTTATCGCCAAACGCATGAGCGGAAAATCGACGTGCGTCAAGGACGTCATGTACCACAAGCGCAAAGCCCTTCCGGTCGGTGTTGTTATGTCGGGTACGGAAGAGGGAAACAGCTACTATCAGAGTTTCATTCCGGACCTATTCGTGTATAACGAATATCGGTCGGACGTTATAGAAAAAATCGTCGCGCGCCAAAAAGCGTTAATCAAACAAGGCATGAAGTCGAACGTGTTCATCATCTTGGACGACTGCATGTACGACAAAAAGTTTCTCCGCGAGAAAATCATGCGTCAAATCTTTTACAACGGGCGTCATTGGAACATCTTCTTCATGCTCACCATGCAGTATTGTATGGATCTCTCCCCCGATTTGCGTTCGAACATCGACTATATCTTCGTCTTTCGCGAAAACATATTGCAGAATCGCGAAAAGATTTACAAAAACTTTTTCGGCATTTTCCCAACATTCGAAATGTTCAACCAGGTGATGAACGCATGCACGGAAAATTACGAATGTATCGTGCTTGACAACACGATCAAAAGCAACAAGATCGAAGACGTCGTGTTTTGGTACAAGGCGCGCATGTTCGACACTCCCTTTCGCGTCGGTCACAGCAAGTTTTGGAACGCCCACAAACGATTGTACGATCCGAACCACGACGCAAAAGATATCATCGATTTGCAAAAACAGTATCGCAATCACCTATCGAAAAACCCCAAAAAACCGTTGATTACCGTGAAAAAGACCGAGTGAAAAATACGCGCGCGTGTTTTCAAGGGTTGGTGGAAGACGACGACGCCGCCGCGCTATAGTCAATCACTTCGTCTACCTGAATGTTCGTGTTTTTGTTCGCGTTCATTTGACGCTCGATATCGTCTTGGACGCGCTGCTGATGGTGTTGCTTCGCAAGCATCTGCTGCTCCTGATGTCCTTTCACAATCTGGGAAAGCATGTCCTCCTGATACTCCTTGTCCTCAATCTTCGAATTGTCCGGGGGGATGAGGAGCCATTTATACATGTCCACCAAGTAAATATCAAAGGTGGACTCGGTCTTCTGCAGACGCTTGACATGGAACTCCGCCTCCTCGCGCGTGGCGAACACGCCACGGATCTTGAGTCCGCACGCTTCGTGCTTCTGCGTCGATTGGGGAGACACGATCGAGATGAGCGCAAACTTTTGGCTGGGAATCTGAAGCACGTCCTCCTCCAAAATATCTTCCTTGATTTCGGAACTCGACATGGGGTATAGTTTGGGGTTTCATACGTTCAATTTGTTTAAAAGGGTTTATAACGTGTTGGACGACACCACGTACGCCATGGCGTAAAACATGGACAGGACCAGACCGCGTTTCATGCTCGGTGTGTTGCTGAGCGCCAACTCCGCCAAATAGTACCGGAAGATCAGAAAGATGAGAAAGGTGATGATGAATCCGCGCACGGATTTGCGAATCTTTTGCTCGCGCGTGAGCGCGACAGATTTCATGGAATGTTTGTTTGTTATAAGAAGAATAAATAATAATTGTTCGATGTGAAAAACCAACCTAAAACGGATCTCTCTACGAGTGTTTCGACACAATGGATGCTTTTCCTTCTTCTGGAAGGAAACGCCATAAGGTTTCGCACGCAGATTGTATTTGCGACTCGGTTTTGTTCTTATTGAGTTGTTCGTTAATTTGTCTACAAGACTTGTTGGGAAATGCCTTTTGTAGATTGGGTTGAATACCATCTAACATGGCTACATTATCATTCAATTCTAATAAAATATCATTTTCAAGCCAAAAAAGATGATTGTCTTTGTGGCGAATATCGTTGGGGTATTTGGCAGAATACGCTTGCAATGCGTCGGTAAACATCTTGTTATGAATTAGTGTACGATGGTTCTTTAAGTTAAAATCGCCGAAGCAAACCATATCGGCGGTTCGCGGACGGTCCATTTCGCGAACGATCGTTTCTCCACCGCGTAGTACGTTCGGTACGCGTCGATCGCGGCCTCGCGTTTGCAATGGTCGGGCATGGCGGGAGGAGGCGCGCGAAACACGCCGTTCGACCCCATTCCTTGAGGAGGATCCTTCAACACCGCGTGGAGTTTCGTCCAACACAGATGCGTCTTTCGGTACCGAACCGTGTACTCGGCGCACAACGCCACAAAGAGTTGATACAACCACGTGTACTGTTCGACACACGCACGCGCCCACACGACCGACGGGTGATTCACGTGTGTCGAAGCGTACATCACGGCGTCCTTGGCGTCGTCGTCGAGCACCCAGCGTCGAACGCGGCGGTTCCCGGATTTCGACAACGTAGTCATTTCCGTACCGTCGACCACTCGATGCGCCGTGCACAAGATTTGCGCCGTCTCCAAAATCATCTTGACGACGTGCTTGTCGCAGTGCATCTGCGCGCACGCATCCGGGTTCCAAGCGAGAAAGAAAATATTCATGCTTTTTCTTCACACGATATCATCCACACCGAGTTCTTTAAGAAGGGTTTTTTGGCTTTTCACCACAGGTACTTGTGACTGAAATACTTGGCGCTGTATTTTTTGGCCTTTTTTCCGTGACGTTGGTAGTAGCGATCGCGCCGTTTCGCGTCGCCGTGGTCGAGGTGCGCGTACATCTTCCACGACGTGTGGTCTTTGAACTGCGCATACCGGTTGTCGCCGAAATGAACCGACGGACGACCGTCCGCAAACACGGCTTGGTATTTTTTGTGTTTGCGCGTCGACGGACGAATGACATACACGATTGCAGGGCTTCGAACCATGTTTTTTTGCACGGTTTTTACTATTGTTTAAAGAAAAGAAGTATCGTACCAACCAAGAACCTCTATGCGTGTGGACGCGCTCACCGAGTACGCGATTCGATGGATTGCGACACGTACACGTCAACGAGACGAACGAAAACTCAATCACGCGATTTCGAAGAAAAGCAAGACGTTGCGAACCACCGAGTCACCGATCGTGCGGTTCCGATTGGAGAACGAGATTCGAGACATGCGTCAAGAACTGCGACGTACACAACAACAACAACACAACAACAAGTGACGTGCACAAGAACCAAGGGTATAAAAGACGAACAAAGGATTCACAAAGGCACACTACACCCAAAACACCATCCACCCTCCTCCTCTCTCTCCATTCCGAAGAACGACATGCATCTGTACCTCGTCGCCAACCCGTACAACGACAACCACGGCGTGATCAAGGTCGGGTACATGTCGGACCGCCGTCCCGAACGCATCGTATCCAGGTACAAGACGTATTACGGCTCCAACACCACGGTGATGTGTTGGAAGTGTTCCAACGGTGCCCGGTTGGAGCAACAATTCAAGGCGCGGTTCGTCGACGAACGGTTGGAGTTGGAGCTGTACGACGCCCGGTTCGTCGTGCGTTACGTTCATTGGGTCACCACCACCACGGGCACCGCACCCATCGTTTGTACGGGCACGTTTATGCCGAAGCACATCATGCCGAAGCACATTATGCCGAAGCGAATGCCGAAGCGAATGCCGAAGCGCCCCATGTCGGGTGAGCGTCACACAACCGAGGTGATCTCGGAACCCGTGGGTTTGCGAACACGCGGCGGTCGTCTTCGCGCGGGCCCGATTGGATGGAGAACGCGCAGCCGCAACCGCAACCGCAGCCGAATTCATTGAAGCAATAGGCATGATTTTTTAGTCGGGTGGTATATAGCAAGAAACTACGATGGAAGGATGAGGCACATCGCTCATCGAGGATATATAGATCGAGAAAACACCATTGACGGTATTGTAATGTCGTCCAATTCGTTTGACGCGGTCGAGATTGACGTTCGATACAATTCGGAGCGCGACATCGTCCTTTGTCATGACCGCGAAAAACGAAACGACAACAACGAACGGTTTGTGGATTTGTGTAAACGAAAAACCCCGATGCATATGGTGGTCGATATCAAGGCGTTCGGAATTGACACCGCGAAACGGTTGGCCAAAGATATCGTTTTTTGTATTCAACCATATACACATCACACCTTCGAACTGTGTTCGTTCAACGAGTATTGCGTTCAGGAACTGCTCGATCTTCGGACGTGCAGCAGAAACTACGTCATTCCGTTTACGTACAAGGTGGGTGTGATTACGTCCGGACTCCCTGTTGGTATTTTCGGACATTTGTACACGATCGATTTCATTTCGTTCAATTACGACACGGTTCACGAAGAGATTTTCGAAAAGTTGAAAGACAGAAACTACAAAGTGTACGCTTGGGTTTGCAACGATCCGGTGGTACGCCACGACATGGAGCATCGGTACGGTGTGGACGCCATTATCTACGACGTCCACTCGTCATCGGATTCCGCGCGGTTTCAATGAATGTGAATGTCCGGCATCTTCACTTTGTAAATCTTGGCGAGTTTGGCGAAACACTCGTCCGCGTACGTGATGATGTTGTCGTACTGCGTGATGCATTTCGTCCATTCTTTGCGATTGTACTTCGAGTTCAGTACGCGCATACACTGGTCGCGAAGAATCTGCGAAACCATGGCGAGCACTTGATGCTTTCGCATGTCGGTGTTGAATTGCTTCTCCTTGCGTTGCAGCATCGTCTTGAACTTGTCCTCCGTGATCTTGTTCATCATCCATTTCATACGCAGGTCGATATTGACTTGGAATGGGTTGCGTTGGTTGTTCTCCACGTACGCGTAGTTTCGCATCAGATGGCGCACGTGGTAGTAGACGCGACACATATCGGCCAGCTTGAAGTACATCGGATCCTCGCCGTGGTCGGGAAGCGTGTTTCGAATGTGTGTCAGGAACCTATTCAGGGAAAGGTCCACCCCACACCCACCACCGCCTCCTGGACCATCCTCTTGCGGCAAGCCTCCGGGGTTCCTTCGCAGCCATTCAAAGTAGTGCGGGTTGTGAATGTTGCGTGTATACACCTCGCCGGTGCGATAGTCGAACGACGTGTTGCATTGCGTGCACCACATTTGCGTGCACCCGGAGATGCGATGGATTCGCGTCGCGCAATTGGGGCATGGGCGCGTCGACTCACGCACGAGCGCCGCCGTCTTCACATTCTCCGGATCGCATTCGTGCGCCTGCGCTTGTTGGTGTTCGTCGTCTTGCGTGTTGCCGCAAATCATCTCATGGCACTTTTTACACACGTTCACTTCACACATCTTGCACTTCCAGTTGGTTCCGATGAACCCTTTGCAATCGCCGTTGGGACACTTGAGTACGTGGTCGGATACGTACCCATTGTTTCGTCGCGCACCGGCGGCGGAAGACTCTGCCACAACTCCGTTGGTTCGGTACGCCACGCGTGCATTCTCGTACTCGTTTCTCAAATAAGTTTCCTTTTGTTTGACACCCGGTAGGATTCGCTTGCACTCCTCCACCATCGGTTTGAACTGTTCGTCCTTTCCGAACACCGTGAGCACGCGTTCCATTGTGGCCAGTTTGGCACGTGTTTGATCCCTTTGTTCGCGGAGGCATTGCAGTTTCTCCAGACGAATCGCTTGAACGACGTGGTCTTGTGTTGCGGGCATCCACGCCTTTTCTCGATCGAGCAACACGTTCTCTCGGTGCACTTTCAGTCGTTTGACGTTGGCCTGAGTCAGATGCGATTTCACAAACTCATCCTCCCACAGCTTGTGGCACTTCATGCACTGGTAATCGGACGCGATGGAGGTAAAGTACATCTCCACACATTTGCGACACGCGGCGTAGTCACAACCCGCACACTCCACCTTCTTGTGGACGATCGAATCGAATCGCTCCGCGCATACTTCGCACTCCGTCATGGTTGTTTGTTGCTTTGATGTTCGTGTCAATTGGTGTGAATAGTTTAAGTATCAATAGATCTTTAAGTGTCTATTTTTGTGTACGTGGATCACACGATGTACGCGTATCGAAAGTGTGTCACCGAGGACTTGCAAAAAGGGCACCGATTTTGGGACGCGCGGATGTCGTTGAGAATATCGTCCAACGTGTCGCCGTGACTCATGCGCGGATCGGAGGTTGGCTCGTACTGAACCATTTGATTCGTGTTGGTGTTGACGAAAAAGGCTTTGTTAAAGATGCGAAAACAACACCGGTTACACAATCCGACGTGACCGCACGGACGAAGCATGATGCACGTTTTGCTTTCCGAACAGACGCGACACGTGAGCGCCGGTTCCGAGGCGGTCTGATCCACCACCAGCTTTTTGCACCGTTTGGCGACACGGAACGGTTTGCGCAACATGCGCTGATACGACCCGTTGACATAGTAGTGCGCAATCCCCGCGTCCGAAAAAACGATTCGATAAGGGACTCGGTACGAACCTTCCAACAAGATATGATTCAAGACCACTTGCAGCGGGTCGTTCGTTCCGAATTCGAACGCAGGCGGAATCACCGAAGACAAAGACGATTCGTCATCCATCGCGGCTTGTTGTTGTTTCAAGGGAGAAATAAGTTTGGTGTTGTAACGTTTGAAAAGCGCGGATACATAGACTAATACGACCAAAACCCACGCGTACATGTTTTTCAATGTAACGACTGATGGTGTTGTACTCTACATGAAAAAAGGTTCTCTTTTAAATTTTTTTCATGTACCATACACTAACATGTACGCGATTCTTCATTTACCGACCAACACGTACTACGCATTGCGTCCGCGCGAAGCCACGAAACACTCGATGGTGTTTTTTCGAGACTACGATCACGCCAAGTACGTTGCCGATTCCTTGGCCACGCATCATTGGATTTACGGAAAATTGCCCCCTCCGAGCGACGAGTTGTACTTGATGAAGCCGTACCAGAAGAAACAAGAGGCGTCCGAACACCATCTGTGGGTTGCGAAACGAAACGCGTCGATGCGGTGCATTCAAGACGTCGGTACGCGTCAATTGGACATCTCGTTAGTGAACGCCCTTCGATGGTTGGACGACGACACATATGATGTCGATATGAAGTGGTACGAGTTGGACGTCAACACACCCACCTACCTCGAGTCGCTCGCGTTGGACAACCAAATTGTCATCGAATGAAAAAACACAGTTAAAAACATGAGTACGAACGTATGCATGGATATGTATTCCGCGGGGATTGTGCCGTGTGTACGAGGACCCGCAGGGCACGGTCTTCTGGTGCTGATGGGACGGGAGACGCAAAGCCAGTTATGGTCCGGGTTTGCGGGGAAGAGCGAACCGGGTGTGGACGCGACGCCGCTCGACACGGCGCTGCGCGAGTTTGACGAAGAGACGTGCAGCGTGTTCGGACTCGAGGTGTTGACCGCGATTCGAGAGCACCCAGAGCGCTACCTGATCGAACATATTCAAACGTACACTCCCCGCGGGTTTGTGTTTCATTTGTACGTGTTCGATTTCACATCCTTCGTGTACGCGCTACCCACCACCGAGGCACGATTCGACGCGTTACGGATGCGCGAAACCAACGCACATCGCTTGGAAAAGGATCGCGTCGAATGGGTCGATCTTCTGTCCGACAACCGTTCCCACCGAAGGTACCGTGCCCCCTTCTTCAACGACCTTCGGCATCGACTGATTCCGGCGCTGCGTCGATTCACTTCTTCTTCTCAAGGTACCATTGGACCACCTTCTTGAGTTGTGTCGCAAAGTGTTCGTGGATATCGAACTGTCGTCGCTTATCCATGAACGTCAACACACCGCCCGCGTACTCCACCTCGTTCACGAAATAGTACCCAGACACCTGGTTCAGACAACAACCGAAATCCACGCGCGTCTCCAACATTGGCAACCCGTTTTTGAAAAAGCGTGGTTTGAGAATGCTATCGATGATGTATTTGGCCACGTTCTTCAACATGTGGTATTGGGGCACGTCGATTCCGTACGTCCGAACCTCTTGTTTGGGTCGGCTCCACTCCCCTTTCAGACTGTTGGTTACGGTGGACACGTGCTTGTCGCCAACAAACACGTATCGTAACTCTTTGAACGTGGTTCCGAAATCGGGATAGTACGGCTGGAACATCACTTTGGGATACTTTTTGTCCTCGAAGATGGTTTTCAAGTACGATTCAATTTGTTTGGTGTTTGACTTCTTCATCACCTTCACGCCCCACGACCCAGTTCCCAAGATGGGTTTGGCGAACACCTCGTCGGCGTCCGTGAGCTTCTCCCATTTGGTTTGTAGGCTTTCGATCAGTTTTCGTTTGGATTTTGCGTTGTCGTACACGGTCTTGGTCAAGCACACTTGGGGTGGCGACGGAATGTCGTGTTTGCGCAGCAAATCGCCGTACGCACACTTGTCCTCGATGAACGCGGTGTAACTGGGAGGAGGGTACACCTTGGATTCGTTTCGTTTCAACATTCGGTCGTACTCGGTGCCTTTGCGTTCCTTATACACTTGGAACACCGCGAGCGGCGACAAAAACTGCGTGATGATCAAATCGTACTCTTTAGGTCGAAACGTTTTGGTGAGCACGACGTCTTTCGCTTCAATGAGATCGACTTGAACGTTGTTTTTCCCGCGTACCAAGTGTTGTAAATAATACCCGACGGCGTAATCGATGCGCAACGTTTTGACGGACCCTATGTTTTCGACGTGCTTGAATACGGTTTTTCGCATGGCGGGGGTGACCTTGATTTGATCGTACCACCAATCTTCACCCTTGGAATCAGTCACGGTCAAAAAGAACGCAACGCGCATTCTTCGAATGATTTTTATATACTATATACTTATTTTTTTGTATTCACATATATAATATAAAATCCATTCCGTTTCCCAAGGAAACTCATGTCCGCTCCCAACGCACTTGTCACTGCAAACAACAACAAGAACAAGCAGAAGAACACCAACAACGCCGCTGCGGCCCCGGTCATCAACTTTTCCAAGAACGGTGCGACCGTCACCATGAACGGTAACCGTTTGAACAACAACAACAAAAAGAACAACGCCTCTGCGGCCCCGGCCAACAACAACAAGAACAACAAGAACAAGAACAACAACACGGTCGCGGCCATCAACTTTTCCAAGAACGGTGCGACCGTCACCATGAACGGTAACCGTTTGAACAACAACAACAAAAAGAACAACGCCGCTGCGGCCCCGGCCAACAACAATAAGAACAAGATCGGTTCTTTTGGTCCTGTGGTTAACCCAAAGCCGAATAACAAACCAAACAACACCAAAAACCCGTTCGGATTGGTGTTCTCTTCCAACGGAGCGCCAAAGATGATCAACAATCCGTTGTTCCAAGCCAATGTGAAAAAGTACCGTCCCATCAAAAACATGTTCACCGCCGCGGGCAAAAACACGTCCGGTATCGTCCTCAACAGGAATAACAACCGCCCCTTCGGCTACGTGATTCCCAAGTCGATGGTGAATACCAATCCGAACATGAAAGTGCTTCTCAAAAACGCCGGATACAAGGAGAAGAACAACCACTTCGTCCATCCTCTGGTGGGTAATAGCCCCAACAGTTTGTTTGTCAACAACGCCCCCGCCGCGAACAACAACAAAAACAACAATAAGAACAACGCGGAATGCTTGAAACTCATGGGAGAATACAAGTCTCTGTTGCAACGCATGAAGGACAGCAAGTGCAACATGAACGGTATTGCAAAGTAAAAGAATAAAAAAATAAAATATATTATATAAATACACACTGTTACGAGATGATCAAAGATACCAAAAAGAAGTTGCGTGTAACCATCCCGGAGTACAAACCGAACAACAACAACAACAATAAAAACAAAAACAAAAAAACCACAGCGAACGTGAACCGTTCCAACGTACCCACAAATTTGAAAAAGAACTGTTACGCCAAGGGCATCTCCATGTACGAGCTGCGCAACAATAAAGTGACGAAAAAGAATGTGTCCGTTCTGAAATCCCAATGTGCGTCCAAGAACGCGAACAAGAACGCAAACAAGAACGTGAAACGGTACGGTGTTCCGCCCAAACCCGAACGCGTGCTCGCCATCATGCAACTCCAAAACAACAAACCGTCGTTCAAGAATGCGGTGCGTTTCGCCAACGATCCGTTCTACAACTTTGGCAATCCCGTGTACCTCCCCGTCTCTCCCATCCCGTATAGCCGAAAGACGTGGCCGACGAAGAAGCAACACGTGGTGTACACCATTCTCCCCAAGTATTTTCCCGGAAAACAGTAAAAAAAAGTCGTCCCCAACATAGTATAAAACACACATCCAATCCCGCAAATGTCCGCTGGTTTGACCATTGCTAATAAAGAAGGCGTCTCTGGTAAAATTTTGCTCCGCAAAGAAGCGAGCGGCGAAAAACAACGCAAGATTGTCATCAAGAAAGATGCATAAACCGAAACGAAATTAAAACGTATTATACGTGACTAAAAAAAAGGGAAAAGACATGCAAAAATACGTCGATGCGCTTGTTGCCAAGTACAACGTCGATTACAAACAAGCCGAATCGGAACTATTCGAATACATCCAACGTCGTCATCGCACCGCGGTCGACGCCACGGACAAACTCGACGCAATCGTTCAACGCATGACACGTGCAATGCAGTGTCGACAACAAGTGTTGACCTGGCACGCGTCGTGTTGTCCGCAACATATTCGGTTTTCCGAAGACAGTGACTGAAAAAACCAAAAGATAAAGGTTATGATTTATGATATACACGTTTCCGCCAAAATAAGTTCCATTTCGTGAAGAATATGATGGGTTCCGTTGCGATTCCCAAGACGTTCTCTGACAGGGTTCGAAAAATCGTTGATGTACCATTTTTTCGAAGCTTGTCCGTTCATGTAAATCAAAAAGTAAATATTTCTCGTATCGTTTGCAAAGAGTCCACTCATCGATCCTTTGCGTTCCCAGTAGTCATTCACTATGTCGATCATGGTATCCGGGTGTTGTTCGTGACGCATGGTGGGTGACACGCACTCCAGTCTCGGATAAAACACCGACATGAGTTCGGGTGCGTCTTCGTTCACAATCACGAGTTCGAATTCGCGATGGTGTTCGTGCGGCATGCGAACGACGCTTCGACACATCGGACACGTTTCCGAGTAATCCAACCACGCGTCCATACACGACTTGCAAATCACGTGACCGCATTCGGGGACGTGTTCTGCGCGGTCGTCTTCGTTGCAAACAAGTTCGTAACACACAGGACACTCCATTCTCCAAAAAAAAACAAAAATGTGACTTGTTTTTAATCCATGTTGGTGTTTGTGTTTAAGTGTGTAATTGGTTCATGCGTTCGGCAAACACGCGGTCCGCGGCATCCGTCAAATTGAACTCGCGGCGTATATGAAACAAGGTATCGATCTCAATTTGGGTCACACGGAATCCGTCTCGCGCGGCGTCGAATAGTGTGTGTACGTCAGATACCGATAGGCGACCGTCACGCGGATTGTTTTTGAACGATTCGGCCAACTCGAGCAATGCTTTGTCGTATCTTTGATTACCAATATAAGAGTAGTACTGCCCCATGGTTTATTGTATTATTGGTATGGTTTTATTTTTTCACAGATCGTCGTCGTTCACCAGGTTCTCTTCGGGGTCGTCGTCGTCATCGTTTTGAAACGCAAACCCCACCAGTTTGTTTTGCGGAACGCTCACCACCTCTAGCTGAAGCACAGTCATGGTGAGCCCAAACTGTTTGTTGACGAACCAGATGGGTGCAAAGTCCACGATACATTTGGCGTTCGTACCTGGTTGAAACGCGGTGATGTCAAATTCGGTACGGTCGTGATTGTACGCGTCCACCACGATCGCGTTGGTGTCCGGGCGCGTACGAATCTTCATCTTGATTGTCGGCGCGTACTTATCAGGCTGTTTGGACGCCTTCACGATGGGCCGATACAGTTCCCGAACCACCTCGCTCGACATCTTCTTTCCGAACCACGACTCCGAATGGTTGACGCCCAGCGTAATCATGTATTCGTCGAGATCTTGCATCACCTTCATGAAGGACGCAATCTTTGAATCCTCCTCGTGTCCTTTGAAGGAAAAGTCGATGCTGTATTTGACCGATCCACCATCGGCAGAAGATGCGGGGACGTATTCGGAAAGACCGAACGGTGCGTTCATCGCAGGGACTTGGAGAATGATGCGCCTCGAATCCTTGTACTTGAGTGACACTTGATTTCCTCCGGATTTGTTCTTCATCACCTCGCATGGGCTGAGTGCGTTGACATCAAAGTTTTTGTAGAGAATGACAGACATGATTGAGCTTTTGATGTGGGTGGTTGTGTTGTTTCTTGCTTATCAACGAGCACTTCTTTAAGTGGATCTCTTCGTGGTCCGCGAGTTTCATCGCGACGACGTCGCTCATCTTCAGACGCAAGCTTTCGGACAGGTACGCGGAAGTCACCCCCAATTCGTTTGCCAACGCGCAATTCAATTCAATCTCAAACTCGTACACGTGCGTGGTGTCGTTGACGGGTTCGACGTACACGGACGACGTCAGGTCGTAGTTCCACATCTTGTACCGAAACGTGTCGCGGTCTCGCGTGCGCACGGGGGTCCAGCGCGGGACATGCGGATGGTGCATGCAATCGATCGGCGTCTCCACACTCACCGCGATGCGCGCGTCGAAGGGCGTTCCCTCGAACCGCACGTCCACCGTCTCCAACCGCGTCTTGACGTGCGGGAGTTGGCGGTGTCTCGGATCCGGCGAGTCGATACCCCGTGCGTTGGTGTTGGCGTCGTGATACACGGTGGAAATCGATCGCTCATGCGACTTGAACGATTTGGAAAGCACGGTTTTCAACGGGGTAGAGTATCGTTCGCGAATGTTCGAATCGAAGGCGTTTGTCGTGGGATCGCTCCATCCGAAGCGCACTTCGATCTCGACATGGGGTAGGTACCGATACTTGTGAATAATTCTTTCCAGCTCGTAATACAACATGAGGGTTTCTCTATCTCTATATGTGATGAATGAGGTTGTTGTTTTTTTAAAATACATTCTCCAGAAGCTTGGACGCCAGCTGCGATCCGTTGGCATGCATCATCTTCATGAGTATGTTGGATAAGAAGACGATCAAGAGGAGCTCGGGTACTGTAATCTGTAGCGTTTTCATGGTCATGTATATGGTTTATACCACGGTAATAATTTTGAACATCATCGTGATCGAACCATCCTGAGGGATGGTTACCAACTCATTGTCCGGAGTGAGAAAACGAACGTTCAAACTCGACAGCGACGACAACGGCGGATTGAACGTCTTGATCTTGTCGAAAAAGTCGGCGCCTTTGTGGTACGCTTTCAGATCTTCCAAGTACAAGATGGCGAACGTTCCGTGCGCGACTTGACTGTTGGAGTGTACGCGTCCGCTGAGTTCTTCGATGTCGATGACGAGATATTGGTGGTTGGATAAACTTGTAATGAAGTTGTTGCTGAAACTCAAGCCGCACAGTTCCACCGATTTGATGTTCTTGTACACGACACCAGGCGTCAACGCGTGGGCCAGTTGACGGGACGCCAGTTGACCGGACGCCACTTGGGCGGTTTCGTTGAACTTGATACGAAACTTCATTTTGGTAGCATCCTCGAAAGTCACTTGGTTCCCTATATCGGTCTGGCGCGTGTCGATAAACAAGTATTCGGTTTTGGTCGTGTTCGGACTCAACAACTCGTTGCTTGGATACATTCCTGTTTATCATTTACACGTGAAAATTAATATCCGTTTCCGTGCGCATTAAGACAGAAAAGATAATCTTTCTTTTATCGTAGGTAATCCACACTTTGTTTTGGAAATGAACTCGTCCATCCTTGAGAAACATTTGGAATGTGCGCGTTTGTGTCGAACCGTGTACAACGAGCGTTCGAGCGACGTGCTCGTTCGACCTAATCCTCGAACCAAAGAGTTGATTGTCGCCGTGGAGGGATCGGACACGTTGGTGAATTGGTTCGACAACTTGTGCGTGTTCAAACGGGACGACGTCCATACCGGGTTTCGAAAGTACGCCACGTATTGCAAGCGCAAGTACCGTTTACACAAAACGTTGAATCGATACAAGGACCACAAGATGTACTTGTGCGGTCATTCGTTGGGAGCGGCGGCGACCGCGCTCATCGCGCACGATTTCAGCGACGAGTTCGACATCGAGCTCGTGTTGTTTGGGTGTCCGAACATCAGCGGTCACGAGTTTCGGTCGCGTTTCGAATCGAGCGACGTGCTTGTGTTCAGCTACGTGCTCGAACATGACATCGTGTCGAAACTTCCGTTCGAGTTGTTGGGGTACACTCCGTTGATACCGAATCCCGTGAGATTGGAATCGCCGTACGACCCCGTCGAGTTGATACGCAATCACAGCATGCACACCTACATTTCCGAAATGGAACGGTTGGATTCAATTACACGTTTAACGAGTTCAGAAAACCAAACTCTGTGGAGAGAAAGGTTTTGATTTGACTTTGTTTGTTGTTCACAAACTCAATCTGTTCGCTGGGAACCACGTCTTCCACAGTCGTTACGTCTTCCGTCGGCGCGGTGGTCGCGTTGTTGGTCGATTCGGTGACGATGGTGTTGTTGACATTCGTTTCGGTCTTCGTGGTGGTGGTGACATCCGTTTCGGGTGCGTATGTGTCGTAGGTGTCCATCGCATCGTTCGGCGCGGCTTCCACGGACGGAGTGCTTTCCATCCCCGGACTATCGTCTGCAAGTGCTCCGTCTTCAAGTGCTCCGTCTTCAAGTGCTTCGTCTTCCGAGGACGAAGAAAAGTACCAACTACCGATCACAAGCACGATCAAAAACACGACCACGGCGGCGATGACATACGGAGAAGCGATCATCTTATAAATTTATATTGCTATATCGTCCACATAAAAAATACAGTCTGTCGGACGTACATTGTGAATAATATTTTATTTTTCTAATACTATTCTAAATTGAATATGTTCCTTTTCAAAGACTGCGAGCAATTTTCGTTCGAAACGCTCACCAGTCGACGCAACCTGTTTCGGCCCGACCAAGTAGTGATGGTGTTGAACGACAAGCGATGGGACTTGGACGCGTACGTGGTGAAAAGCGGCGTTTGTTTTTTCAAAGGTACACCGGTGCCCCTTCACAACATCGCGAACAACAGTCACTTTTACGTGTCCGACGCGAACACGGCCGGTATTTACGCGCGACGAGGATACGGATGCACGTTCAAAACCAAACGGGACCACCTCGTGATTGTGTTGAACCAATCGAACCTTTTGAAAATCTTGGCCATGCTCGACTATTTGGTGACCGCCTTTCCTTCCGACCCTCGCGTGTCCGTTCCGCATATCACGGAGCTCGTGACCGAATTGCGTGTCGCCTACGGGGTGCGCACCACACCCGAAGAACAATTCGCTTACTTTGCGTCGAAAAGCTCCAACGCGAACATGCCGTTGGTGGAAGGGATTCGTTCCAACAAGCGTCCGGGACGCGTATCGTTCACCGACGTGGACAAACACATCATGCAAGGACTGCAATGGTTGTTCGCCAACACACCGTTGGACGTGCAAGGGGTGATTGCGTTCGCGAAACATTCGCCCGCGCACGGCGGCACGTTTCATCCCGAGTTGGCGTACTTTCAGGGGTCCAACGTGTTGCGGGCGCACACGTGCACGGCGTTGGACGCGTCGACCATGAACGTCAAGAATTTGGTGCAGTACAATTCAAAACAGAATCACTTAAAGACGTAGACAGAACAATACTATATCACCACACAAACACCGACTTTGAATCATGGCCAAGACACCTTCTTCTATCAACATTTCCAAGCTCACCTACAGTACCCCACGCACCAACACGTCGGGAGGTCAAACCATCTTCGTCAACGACCCGGACGCGCCCCGAAAGCCCATCACGGTGGTGCTTCCGAAATGTTATTTGCCGTTCGGTGTGTCCGAATATTCGGGACGCCACTCGCTGCAATTCTCGCTCAAGGGAGATGATCCTTCCATGGTGGCGTTCAAGGATTCTCTCAACAAGATGGATCTCAACAACGTGGCCCAAGCCGTCAACCATTCAAACATTTGGTTTCAAGGGAAAACGTTGAAACAGGATGTCATTCACGAGCTGTACAACCCTTCCATGAAACAAAACAACGACAAGTACCCACCCATCTTCCGCGCCAAGTTTCCGGTCAACGATTCCGGCAAGTTTATAGGCGACATTTACGACACCAACCGGAACATCATCTCTCAGGATGCGATCGTTCCCGGTTGTGAAGTGGAGGCGGTCGTCCAACTGGTGGGTCTGTACTTTGTCGCCAAAGAGTTTGGTGTTTCTTGGAAGGTGATTCAAGTGAAGGTGCACCCGAACAAACAGACCATCAAGGGGTACGCGTTCATCGACGACGAGGACGAACTATCGGACGCCGAGCCCAACTAAGAAGGCCTTGGTGTTGGAATTTTCCTCTTTCGATTATGGTACCTGTTTTGTCTCGCTTCAAGCGATTCGACCCGTCTGTTGTTGCGATTGCGCGTGAGTAGATTTCGATTCATGGCTTGTACGAATTTTGCTTGATTCCCGGGACAATACAATCCGGGTCCAATCATGGGTTTGTAGGTGGAAAACAAGTAATGCACGAAATCGTTGAATTCGTTTGAGTTGATGTTGTAATTGGTTGACGACGTAGGGTATCGCGTGTACGTGAGCGCCGAAGGATTGCCAATGTGATACGAATACGTCATTTTCAAGAGTTCGTTGAACATGTGGACGCCGAAATTCTGTGAAAACCCCATACACGTTCCGTACACGTTGACTGCTTGGAAATTGTGTCCGGTAAACACCACCACTTTTTCACAATGATATCGAGTTTTGAGACTGTCCCAAATCAAATCGTCGGGTATGTTTTCGCGTTCTGTCAAATAGACGTAGCCGTGCGGATTGAAACAATACAAGGTGTTCATGTGTTTGAACGCACATATCGCGTGATTCAGATGAACGTCTTCCGATCGATTCGTGTTCGTATTTGTATTCGTATTGGTGTTGTTTGTATTCATGGGTGTGACTTGACTGTTGGTGTTGTTTGTGTTCACGTTCATGGCATTGACTTGACTGTTGGTGTTGTTGTTGTTTGTGTTCGTCGTGTTGGACCGTTGTCGCTGGCGTTGTTTGGCGGTGTAGTTGACACATCCCACCAAAATCATCACATGGTTGGGTACCGACTGGTTACGTTGTTGGAGTCGAAACAACCCGTCCTTGTCAAAAGGCAACCGACCGTCGTTCAAACGCACCAACTCCAAATCTCCTACCAACGCATTCTTCTTTTGACGAACCCCGGACGACGTAGGAATCACTTGCAACTCGTTTGTGGCGGCGTTTACGCTCGCGGTGTACGACAAACGATCCACCGCAACGGTCCGAAGACACCATTCCTCCACGTGATTGCGAATGACGCCGGCCGTCTCGGTCGTGGGAGGATGGTTTCGAATCAA
>Ga0181558_10002298_pt1 | contig 18118 bp, 1 predicted proteins | sample 011ome_22_FD_133754 | JGI IMG/M metagenome (GOLD analysis project Ga0181558, IMG submission 133754) | Coastal salt marsh microbial communities from the Groves Creek Marsh, Skidaway Island, Georgia - 011507BT metaG (megahit assembly) | ecosystem: Environmental > Aquatic > Marine > Intertidal zone...
AAAACCAAAAGCGCTGATCTACTAATCGAACTGTGCCCTCCCGCGCGTGATCGCCGCACGAATGCGGCGGGCGTCGCCTTTCGGTCCATCCGCGAACGCGCGGCGACGCGAGCGTCGGGCCGAAGGCGACCGCGGGGGGAGTGATCGCGAGACGCGAAGGCGCGTTTCGGCGGTTTCACGGCGGTACTCTCGCGCCCGTTAGAGCCCTGCAGGGAACGAACATCCCTCGCAGGGATTTGTCAGGGACGCGACCGGTTCTCGGCGCCGGCGGAGGCCGTCTCGGGAACGTTAGGGTTGACGTGAGAGGAAAATCGGGCGGATGTGGCCACCGGAATCGAACTCGCGCGCGGGTGAACGCCCGCGCCCGAGGCTCATTAATGGTGGCGTACTGTGTGCACCCTTGTAGGTCGAGGAGGCGAGTGGGATTGGATGGTCCCGCGCCAACCGATATATGCGGGTGCAGACGAAACGAGGGAAAACGCCGAGAGCGGATCTTGGGTTCGCGAACCGCATCCGCCGCGTCGAGCGCGGCGGGGGTCGCGCTCCCGTCGCGTACCTTCCACCGCCAGCCTGCGAGAGTCACGCCTGACCTCGACCTTCGCGCGACGCCGCGCTCACGCCTCGCACCGCCGCGTGATGCGCGCGGCCACTGTGAAGGCGCACGCGCACGAACACAGGAAACCTCTGATGATTGGTTCGACGTGCGTGAAAGACGGCACAATAATTTGCAGCACCGGCCGTCGACGACGCAACAAAATTTGGTTTTGGCGCGTCGAGACTCGAGAGCAATCGCGTGTGTATTGCATCCTACGCTCTACGTTCTACGTTCTAAGCGCTATATGTCTATGTGTGTGTGCTACGTTTTATCAGTGTGTGCACCCGCGGACACACCCACCTTCGGTTCCCTCACTTGCCCGGGTACACCTTGCCGCCGCCGAAGATGAGCGGCGCGCCACCTCTGGGCGCCTCGCTCGCGCGCGGCGGCGCCCATTTCGCTTTCTGACCATTTTGACCATCGCCGCCCGGCCCCAACAACCGGCCCTTGAACTTGGTCTTCGCCCACGCGAGCACGTTCTGGCGGTTCTTCTCGCGCCGGTACAGCTCCCACATGCCCGCGGCTTTGTCCGCCTCCATCTTCTTCTTGAGCCTCGCCTTTTGTTTGAGTTCGTTTTTGCGCCGCTCGATGTACTCCTTGTACCGGTTGCCCGCCGACGGGTTCGTCCTCCTCCGCGCGAGGTACAGGTACAGAAGCGCGCCCGCCACGAGCAGCGACCCGAACACCGAGCCCAAGATGATCTCCAGCTCGTAGCTCTTCGGCGTCGGCGGCGCGGGCGCGGGGGGGGGGAGCGGCGGCGGCGGCGCGGGGGGCAGGAGCGGCGGCGGCGGCGGCGACGGCGGCGGCGGCGCGGCGGCGTTTGTCAGCAAAGCCGCGAAGAACGTCTCCGCGTTTTTGAAAGGCAGAGCCGCCATCGAAAAGCGCGCCGCGGCGCGCTCGTTCGTCGCCGGGTCGCCCCCGATCTCGGAAGCCGAGCCCTCCACGATCCCGGTGTCCACCCATCCCGTGCCCAACGGCACGCCCGTGCCCTCGCGCGGCGCGGGCGGGACGCCGAACCGCGGCGGCGGCGGCGAGGGCGCGGGGGGGGGAGGCCACGTGACGTTCGTGCCGTTGGCGAACGCGCCGTCGACGACGGGGTTGTCGATTTGGTACTCCGCCCAGCGGTCGGCGGCGTCCGCCAGAGCCTCGCGGCCCTCCGCCTTTTCGCGCTCGCGCGCCGCGGAGACGGCGGCGACGGTCTCGTCGAAGTACCGCACGGTGGCGACGCGCCCGAACTTGTTCGCGGGCTTCAGCGCGTTATCGAACCCGAGCGTCACGGCGGCGCCGTCCACGGCGGCGAGCAGAGCCGCCGTCGCGTTCCACGCCGTCGCGTTCGACGCCGTCGCGTCGGACGGCGCCGCGTCGGCGCCGTTTTGCAAAGGCGGCGCGAGCGACTCGAGCCGCAACGCCGTCAACTCGGACGCGAGCCTTTCTTCCGCGTCGTGGAACCACGCGTGCGTGGGCGCGAACCCGGAGCCGAAGAAGGTCTCCGCGTCGAGAACGAACGCGTCCTCCGCGAACCCGACGCCGCGGAACGACGTGAGGAACGCCGCGAACGCGCTCGGATCCGAAGAAGCCGTCTCGCCGTCTCCCTCAGACGCGTCTATGAACGCGTCTAAAAACGCCTCGCCGACGGCGTCCGGGTCGGCGTCCACGGTCACGGACGCGAACGCGCTCGGATCCGCGCCGGACGTGGACCCGAGCGCGAGTGTCGCGGGGAAGCCCCCGCCCACGGACACGGAGGGCTCGAGCGCGCGCGCGTCCAGCGCGAGGCCCGGGGCCTCGAACGTGAAGCCCCGCGCGGCGGCGGCGGACGCGCCCGGCACCAGCGACCGCGCGTGCGACGTCGCGACGTGGCGCGTCGCCTCGACGACGCCGCGCCCGAACGCGTCCAGGTCCGCTTGTGTCATCGAAAAGCACCCGCTCCGCGCGACCGCGATCAAGTTGCTAACAAGAGTCAGCGCGCACCGCGCGCCCGCCTCGGTGAGCACCGAGTGCTCGAACTCAACAAACGCGAACGCCGCCTCCGCGCGCAACAAAGAGGCGAGCGCGGCGAAGGACGCCGCCGTAACTTTCCTCGCGTAGCCGGCGAGGCTCGCGGCGGCGCACAGGCTCTGCTCGACGCCGGGTGCCGTGCGCACGGTGGCGTCGCGCGCGGCGGCGAGCACCGAGACGAAAGTCTCGTGCGGCCCCGCCAGCGTCTCAAGGCCGGCAGAGCAGCCGCCCCGGACGGCCACGCCGGGCGTGTCCTGTCCGCGCCACGAGCGCCTCTCGGCGTACAACGCGACGGCGCTCGCCAGCCGCGCGTGGTCGGCGACGCCCGTCGACGGAGACACGAACCCGGCGATGAAATCGTCCGCCTCCATCTTCGCGATCGTCACCGACTCCGACTGCGACTGCGACGCCTGCAGCAAATCGCGTCGTCGTCGCCCCGCTGGAGCGTTCCCGGCGTACGGCGGCGGCGACGGGGTGGGCGGCGGCGGCGGCGACGGCGACGGCGCCTCGATCACCGTCGCCGTCGTCCGCGCGGCGTCGCTCGTCGCGCCTTTGTTGTCCGTCACCCGCACGAGCACCTCGTTGGTGCCACTGGGCAGCAGCGCCTCCAGCGCGTTGGCGCTTCGCGACGCGCCCAGAGGCGTGAGCGTCTCGGCGCCGCCGGCGCTCCGCGTGACCAGGTGGAACGAGTACGTCAGGGGGAAGTCCTCGGCGCGGTCGGCGAAGTCGAGCGCGCGGAGCGTCCAGCGGCCGTACCCCATGGCGCGCTGCGCCGCCAGCTCCGCCGCGCTCGCCGTCTCGTCCAGCGCCTGCGTCGCCACGAGCCGCCCGCCTCTCGGCGCGGAGTTGGCGTAGACGTCCACGTCCGCGAACAGACCGGCGCCGGCGGCGCCGGTCGCGGTCGCGCGGAACGTGTACTTCGAGCCCGGCGTCAGCGCGCCCGGCTTGAGCACCAGCCGGTCCGTCTCCAGGCTCGTCTCCGCGAGCGACGCTAAAACCGAGACGTCGTGAAACGACAAATCGCCGGCGACGCACGACCACGTGACGCCGAGACACCCGTACGCGTTCGTGGTGTTGTGCGGATTCGCGAGAAACGCCGCGTTCGCCTGTGACACCTCGATCCCGTCCACCACCGTGCCGTTCGCGCGCAAAAAGTCAAACCCCGCGAACCCGGCGCGCGTCTTCGGAGCTTCGGAGTCGCCTTCGGAGTCTTCGGACCCTTCCGAGCGAGGTTCGATCTCGAACCTCGCGCCGCACCCGGAGATGGCGGCGCGCAGAGCGACGCGCTCGGAGACGCTCGCCTCGCCGCTCTTGGGCCCGAACGCGCGCAGCGTGGGCAGCGCGCCGCCACCCTCGGCGTTCTCGCGGACGCGCACGTGCGCGGGGCGCTCCAGGACCCGCACGCGCATCTCCAGCGCGACCGCGCGTTCGGCGCCGTCCGTGAGTGGCTCCTTCTGCACGCGCGCCCCGAACGCGTACGTCTTGCCCGCGGCGAGCGTGCCCGGCGCGAAGGTCACCGAAGACGCGCCGTCCAGGAAGGCGGACGGGAACCCGCCCGCGATGTGGTCGCCGCACGGTACCGAGTCTGTGTCGTCTGTGTCGGTGTCGGTGTCGTCGCCACCCACGATCGAGCAGTCCCAGCGCACCGTGAGCGGGAACGGCGCGCCGGTGGCGTCGCGCGCGTCGTCCGGGTCGCGCGGGTTCACGCGCAGGACAACCGGCGCGTCCGCGAAGAGCGCTCGGAAAACGCCGCTCTCGGCGCCCGCCTCGAGGGGGCTGGACTCGGCTTTGATGACCACGAACGCGTCCGAAAAGAAGCGCGCCGGGTTGAGCGCGAGGGCGGTGCGCAGGCGCCACGTGTACGTCTCGCCCGCGCGCAGCGTGCGCCGCGGGACGAACAGCGCGCGGCTGGTGAGCGTTCGCAGGTGCGTCTGGCGAAGCGCGTCGGTTGGGAAATCGCCGGGCGCGAGAACCGGGCCGTCGACGAGCTGCCACGCGTACGTCAAATCATGCCCCACGTCGTCCTGGCGCAACGACGAGCACGCGTGGCTGGGGAGGTGCGCCTCGGCCTCGACGACGAGGTCATCCGCGCGACGCGCGAGCCGAACGTTCCCCAATCCCGAAACCCCCAACACGCGCGCGTTGGGCATCGGGTACATCGTCTTGTTCACGGCGACGGTGGCGAACGCGACGTTGCCGACGAAGTCCGTCACTTTCGCGGTGAACGTGTACACCACGCCCGGGTCGAGAGCCGCGGCGTCGAGGCGCACCACGGGGTAGGACGCGTCGGGGGTCCCCGGGTTCGCGGCGGCGGCGTCGGCGGCGGCGGTTTTCAGCGCCGTGGTCACCGCGTATCCGTCCAGGGCGTCCGCTGAGGCGGAAACCGAAAATTGGTACGCGAGCGGGCGCCCGCCGCCGCCCGTGGACGCCGACGCATCCAGCGTGGCGCCGTCGCACGGCCCGAGCGCGGTCGCGGCGCTGAGCGCCGCGCGAGGCATCACCGGGCTCGAGGGCGCGGTGACCACCGCGGACCCGCTGACGTTGAAGGAATTCTCGGCTTTGTTCCGAACGGCGTCGGGCGCGAAGACGAGCGCGTCGCCGGGCGCGACTGAGGCGCGCGACCCGAAGTACACCGCGAGCGTCCGGTCGTCGCTCCAGGCGCACGCCGAGGGCGACACGCCGTCCGCGGCGGCGCTCTCCGCCGAGCCGCCGAGCGCGGCGACGGTGGCGCCGTCGAAGTACGTCGCGCACGACGTGTCCCGGGAGTCCCGGGACCCGAGCCCCGCGGCGACGCGCGCCGCGCGGGCGCGGTCCGTGTCCACGTCGAACACCACCTCGACGCGGGTCAGGTCGTCGGCGACGGCGGCGGACGCGGCGACGGGCGCCGGTCGCCGCACGAGCTCGAGGCGGAACGGCGCGCCGTGCGCCAGCGTCCCGAAGACGCGCGGCGCGAGCCAGTACGTGCCCACGTCCGACAGATTGTACGTCGCGCGCGCCGTCGCCGAGCTTTCGGGCGAGGCGCCCGAAAGCTCCGTGACGTCCTCCACGGAGGCGAACAGGAGCCCCGCGCCGTGGTCCAGGCCGCCGGAGGACGCGTCCGGCGCCGTCCCCGGGTTTTCGCCGACAGACTCGAAAATCTCAAACGTCAGAGCCGCCGCGAGCGCGGCGCCGTCCGCGACGTCGTTGCCGTAGGCGTCCTTCGCGGTGGCGTCGAAGGCGATGCGGGAATCCGCCACGCCGCCGTGCGCGCCCGGGCCGGCGGTCTCGAGCCTCGACGCGTCCGGCGGGCCGGGGGTCACCGTCAAAACGCGCGCGTCCATCGCCTCGACGCCGGACCCGGCGTGTCGCACGTCCACCAAGTACGCGCCGGCGGTGTACGGCGTGAACGTCGCGGCGTACGTCCCGGAGGACGCGTCGTTCGCGTCGTTCGCGGCGTTCGCGGACGCCACGTTCACTCCTCGCGGGAGGGTCTTCGTGGCGGTCGTGCTTCCGTCCGCGTTCTCGACGACCACCGCGACGCCGCCCTCGCTCGCGAACCCCACCGCGGTGGCGCCGGCGGGCGCGGTCACGCTCAGCTCGAACCCCTCGTCGCCGTCCGTGTGCAGGTTCCCGAAGTGGTCGCGCGCCTCGACGACGAAGGCGACGGGCGTCCCCGCGGGCGACGCCGCCGGCGTCGGCCCCCCGTCCGCGACCGACGGCGCGAACGTGGTCACCGGCGGGAACACCTCGCCGGGGACGACGGTGACGGTCTCGCCTTGGAGTTTCGAGATGGCGTGTGTGCCGAGCGTGGCGTTGAGGGTAAAGTCGCCGCTTCTCGTCGCCTCGAACACGAGCTCGTACGACCCGTCGCGCGCGTCGTCGAGAGAGGCGTCGAAAACCGTTTCACTTTCAGCGGTTCCGCGAGCGCCGACGAGCGTCGCCGCGTACGCCTCCGGTCCGAACGCGGCGACGTACCGCGCGTCGTTGCCCTCGCGGTCGACGCTGCGCACGCGGAGCGCGGAGCGCACGCCCGCGACCACCACAAGATCCGTCGCCGCGACGTCGTACGTATTAGCGGAACCGCCGTACGCGATCGGCGCGCTCGACGTCTTCGCGTACGCGTCGCCGGGAAGCGCCTCGATCGCCGTCGCCGACGCGGCGGGCGCGGCGACGCGCTCCGCCGAAACCACCTCGATACGAATCTCGCCCCGGGTGGGATCGGCGGCGCTCGCCCAGTTGCCCCCGATTTGTACGAAGTCCGCGTCCGCGGGCCCGCCCGCCTCGACGCGCAGCGAGTAAAAACCGGCGCGTCTCGCGGTGAACGAGACGGCGACGCGCCCCTCGCTCGTCAACGCGACAGAGGTAACAGCCGCCGGCGTGCAGCTGGCGACGCGCACGTAGTCGGCGGAGGGCGCGCCGACGGCGGCGCCGGCGTCGTCGCGCACCTCCACGATGATCTCGCCCGTGACCCCGGCGACGAAGCGAAGCGACGTCGCGTCCGCGACGTCGATCGCGGCGAGGCGCGCGTCCAGCGCGGCGGTCTTGAACGGGTTCGCGTCCGTCGCCGGCGCGACGAGCGCGTCCGCCGCGCTCGCCGCGACGGACACCCCGTCCACGACGGCGACGACGCGGAGGTAGTACGACGCCGCGTTCGCGTTCGCGGGGGGGGTGTAGTACACCGTGTACACGCCCTGTCCGTGGTAAATCGAGGTCTGCTCGATCGCGGCCAGCGCCGCCGCCGAGGGCGCGTTGGCCTCCGCGCCGGGCGTCGCCGAGAAGTTGAGCGCGACCCCCGACGCGTTGTCCAGCGCGGCGTCGCGGAACTCGTTGGCGAAGGCGTCGAAGAAGCGGACGTGCGCCGCGTTGGTCCGGCCGGCGGCGGCGTTGGAGGCGCCGGCGCCGAAGAGCTCCGTGCGGGACGCGTCGAGCGCCGCGGGGGCCACGAGCGCGGTGTACGGCCGGTTCGTCGCGGCGTTCACCAGCGACACGCCGTCGGCGTCCACGAAGGCGATGGCCAGCGTCCCGGCGACGTTCGCGGTGAAGACGACTTCGAACGTGCCGCGCATCGAAACGTCCGCCGCGTACGTCTCGTCGTAGTACTTCGCGTCGTAGTCGACGTCGGTGTCGAGGCCGTCGGGGGACGTCACGGTCAAACGCAACGTCGCGTTGCCGTCCGTCAAACCCCCCGGGTCGTACCGCACGTTATCGAACCGGTCGCGGAACGTGAGGAAGAACACGCCGGGGACGCCCGCCACGAACGGCCCGGGAACGTACGTCTCCGCGCCGCGCGGCGTCGTGCGCGACAGGGACCGCGCCGCCGCCGTCGCGACGAAAGTCGTGACGGTGAATCCCGCTAACGAATCGTCCCCGAAGGGCGTGAAGCTAAAGTCGCCGCTTTTCGTCACCGAGAACGACCCGGAGTACGTGCCGTCGTCGTTGTCCGTGAGCGCCACCGCGACGTTGGACGCGTCGCTCGCCTCGGCGCCGACGCGCGAGACGTTCATCGTCAGAGCCTCGCCGCCGGAGACGAGCGCGTTCCCAAACGCGTCGCGCGCGGTGAAGTGCACGGCGTACGACTCGCCGGCGACCGCCGTGGGCACGCCCGCGGAAACCGCGACGCACTTCGCGGGCGAAATCGGGCCGGGCACGACGGAGACGAGCCGCTCGGCGACCAGCTCGGCGCCGAGGGTCAAACGCAGGGTCACGGCGCCGGCGACGTCGGTGGCGAACGAGCCGCTGTACCAGCCCGTGCCGCCGTCGTCGGCGTCCAGCACCGCATCGGCGGGCGCCCATTCGTTCACCTCCATCGCGTCGTCGCCGCCGATCGCGGAGAAGTAAAACGCGTCGCCGTCAACCGCCGTGACCAAAGAGTTGGTGTTGTTCCATTTGTCCTTCGCGACGGCGTAGAACCAAGCTTTCGTCCCGGCGACCGAGCCGGAGGCGAGCAGCGGGCAGTTGGCCCCGACGGTTCCGGCGACGACGGCGGCGTCGCCGCACGCCAACAGAGAGTGCGCCGCGGAGGTCGCGCCCGGGATGACCGTCACGGCGTACGGCGAGCCGCGGACCGCGACGCCGCCGCGCGTCACGGCGACGGTCCAGCGCGCCGCCACGGTGGGCACGAACGCGGTGTTGTAGCGGCCGTCGCGGCGGTCCTCGGGCGCCGGCGCGGTGACCACGACGCGCGCCTGCGTCGATGCCCGCGCGATCGTGGTCGGGTCGTACGTGCCCTCGACCGCGCGCGCCAGCACGACGAACGAGGCGCCGCCGGCGTCGAGCGGGTTGCCGTTCGCGTCGCGCGCCTCCACGACGACGTCGATCGCGTCGCCCGCGGCGGCGGGCACGGCGCTCACGTTCACGAAGCTGTCGTCGAAGCCCTCCAGGTGAAGGGACTTCGCCACTGACTGCGCGGTGTCGGCGTCGCCGACGACAACCTCCGTCCCCAGGTAGCTCACGCCGTGGGTCACGGGCTGCCCGTGCAGGAGCACCTGGAGGTCGTGGCGTCCGGGCTGCACGGCGACGTACTCGCCGACGTAGACGCCCTGGTACGGGTCGTACGCCAGTGTGGCCTCGACCACGCTCAAGGTCCAGTTCTTGTCGAAGGGCACCAGCCGCGCCTCCAGAATCACCGGCACGGCTTCGCCGTGCGCGTACGTCGCCCTGTGCTCGGGGAGCGACGCCGCGTCCGTCGGGTCGACGAACGACCCGTCGCCGGCGTAGTTGCCGTGCGCGTCTTTCAGTTCGACGCGGAAGTACGACGTCTGGCCCGTCTTGGCGCGGGACACGCCCTGGCCGGAAACCACCGACGTCTCCCTGGACGCCGTGGACGCGAGCAACTCCATCTCTTTGCGCCCGGCGGACGCCTCGGCCGTCGCGCCGTCCGCCCCCTCGAACTCGACCCGCACGACGTACGCGCCGGCTTCCGTCGGCACTAACTCCGCCTCGTAGTACACCGTTTCGGGGTTCGTGGATGCGTCCACGAAAGGCGTCAACGTGAACTCGGCGTCGTACAGACGGTTCACGGTCGCGACGACGCGCAAGCCGTCCTCCGCAAAGACGTGGTAGTCCTGCTTGTTGCCGTGCGCGTCCGTCGGGAAGACGCGCATCTTAAGCGTCTCGCCGACGCGCGCGACGCCCTCGGCGGCTTTGCCGAGGTACTCCACTTGCACGTCCGCGGTGGGCCCCGAGTACACGAACACCTCGTAGTACCCCGCGTTGGCGCCGAACCCGCCCACGCCGCGGATCTCGCCGTCCACGAAGTTCAGGTTCTCGTCGTCGGGGCCCATCGACACGTAGAACGTGTGGTACCCCGCCTCGAACTGCGTCACCTCCGCGTCGTACGTCCCGTCGCAGTTATCCACCACGCGGCCGACGGCTCTGTTCGTCGCCGAGAGGCGCTCGCCGTCCAGCGTGACGTTGACGTACCCGAGCGCCACCCCGCCCGCGACGCATGGCGAAGACCCGTCCCACCGGTAATCCGCGGACGTGGGGTAGCCCGCGCCCGAGTCCGTGACGAGCGAGACGGTGAACACGCTCGGCGCGCCAGCGGTGGCGCCGCGGAGCGCGGGGCCCTCCGCTCTGGACAGGAGCGGGTTGATGTTCATGTACAGGGGGTTGATCAGGATGGAGATCTGCTTGGGCGAGCCCAGGACGTGCGCGCCGTCGAACGTGATGGACACGTCCACGCTCCCGGGCGCGACACCGCGCCACAGAGCGGTGTACGTGCCGTCGGCCGCCGGGCCGACGAACGCGCCCTCGTCCACCAGCTTGGCGCGGCTCTCCGGGCTCACGGACAACGCGAATCGCGAGGGGTCGTCCACGAGCGCGACGTTGCCGTTGTCGTCCCGCGGGGTCACGATGACGGGCAGGTCGACGCGCGCGGCGGCGCCGTCCTCGGTGCCGTACCCGGAAAACTCCGCGCGCGTCGCGTTCGTGCGGCCGGTGTCCTGCTCGAACACGCTCTCGCCGACGACGTGCGTCACGTTCACGTTCAAGATGCGGTTGGTCGACTTCTCGCGCGCCTCGTACGTCTGGTTCAGAAGGAGTCTCGCGACGGTGACGCCCGCGTGCGCGACGCGGAATTTCATGGCGTACGTGCCGTTGGTGTAGCGCTGGTTGACGTTGGCGTCGACGCCGCCCAGAGGCACGAAGGAGACGTTGACGAACTCGGCGGCGTGCGTGCGCGTGGAGCTCTCCCACTTCTCGCCGACGCGCACGTGCACGGCGACGTCGAAGACGTACCCTGCAATCGTCTCGCGCATTTTGATCGTGCTGTACTCGTCGCGAACGAGCCTGCGCTCGAGCGTCAGAAGCGCGCCGTCGTCCACGCGGTCGTTCCCGAACCGGTCGCGCGTCTGGATGCGCATCACGTTGTCCTCGTTCACCGCCGCCGGGAACTCGACGCCCGCGCCGAAAACCTTGAAATGCGCCGGGCTCAGAGGCCCGGGCACCACCTCCAGGCGCATCGGCGTCGGGTCGATGGCGTTCCCGAGCGCGTCCGCGTTCGGGCCCACCGGCTGTTCGTCCAGTTTCAGCCGCAGGTCGTACGTGCCCGCGACGTTCGCCGCGAAGGAAAGGCGGAACGTGCCGTCCAGCAGGTTACGCACCGTCACGTCCACGCGCCGAACCTCGCCGACGCCCAGGTCGCGGTTGGCGGCGTTCGGCCGCTTCGCCTCGGCGAGGTCGGCGTCCGGCGTGGCGAGCAGCGACACGTGTACGGTGGAGGGCTTGAACGGGTCGTACGACGCGTCGTTGTTCCAGGAGTCGCGCGTCTGGAACACGAACAGCGAGTCCGCGCCGGCGACCGCCGCGGCGGGCTCGAAGTCGGCGGCGCTCGCGTGACGCAACATCGAGCCGCCCGTCGAGAAGACGACGGAGTTCGTGGCGTTCGCCGCGCCGGCGACGAGCGGCGCCGAAAACGGCGAGCCGCGGATGTGCGTGCCCCCGCGGGTGACGCTCAGCGTGTACGCGCGCGGTGAGCCGTCCGAGTTGAACAACACGCGGTCCGCGCGCCAGGTCACGTTGAACCCCGTCGCGTTCGCCGCGGGGACGACGCTCGCGACGTCCGGGAAGGATCCGTACGAGTCGTTCGCGGGCGAGATGGCATAGTCGAACTCCCCGACCATCGACGCGAAGACGTCGTCGGAAGTCTCCGCGTATGTACCGTTGTGGGCTGGCTGATCCGCGCCGTGGACGTTCACCGGGACGACGACGAACCAGTTCGTGGCGCCCGCGACCCCGGCGACGCTCGCGGCGCCGCCGCGCACGTACGACAAAGCGCCGTCCGTCGCGGCGCGCGTCGCGTCGACGGAAAACAGCGAGCCGGAGACGCGCTCGCCGCCGAGGGTCACCTCCAGGTCGAACGCGCCCACCACTGGGGGCGCGACGTAGGTCACCGCGTACGTACCGTTTCCGTTATCCTGAACGACGCCGTAGGACTCCGGAATCACGCCGGCCGTGCTCGACGCGTCGGGAACGACGCGCACGACGACGGCGTCGCCGCCGACGTCGCGGTCGTTCCCGAACGCGTCGCGCGACGTCACGACGAAGGCGCCCGTCGCGCCCGCCTCGACCGTCTGGACGCCGCCGCCCGCCGCCGCCGACTTGTCCGCGCGCGATCGCGAGGGCACGAACTTGATTCCGCTGCGGGTCGCCGCGACGTTTCCGTCGATGGTGACCTCGAGCGTGTACGCGCCGGCGTCGTACGCTTTGACGGATACCTCGAAGGTTCCCTCGTCCGCGCTTCGCAAAACGCACGAAGCGGACGCGTTGGCGGCGACGGCGTTCCCGTTCGCGTCCGTCACGGAAAACGCCGCGGCGAGGCTCGCATCGCACGTCGCGTCCGAGAGACCCGAGGTGACGAGGTTCCCGTGCGCGTCTCTCGCGGAGATGGTCGCCGTGCGCTCGACGCCGACGCGCCCGCCGAACAACGCGCCGCCGACGAGCGTCGCGCCGGAGGCGGCGGCGTCCGCGGCGCCGGCGGATACCGCCACCGTCGCCGGCGACCCCTGGACGTGCTCGCCGCGCAGCGTCACGGCGACGACGTGCGTCCCCGCCGTTTTCGGCGTGAGCGCGACGTCGACGACGCCGCTCGCCTTGGTCTGCGTCATCGCCAACGAAACGTCCGAGCCGGTGACTTCGACGCCGTCCACGGTGACGGCGACGTCGAAGAAGTCGGCGCCGTCGCCGGCGTCCGCGTAGCACCGCGCGTTATTGAGCGCGTCCAGCGCCGTGACGCGCGTGGTCACCGTCGCGCCCGCAGCCGAGGCGGACGGGAAGACGTGCGGATCCGTGGAGACCTGCATCGTGGTCGCAGACGCGGCGGTGGCGCCGGCGTACGCGGTGACGGACATCGCGGCGCTGAGCCCGCCGATGCGCGACCCGCCCACGCGCACGTCCAGGTCGTACGTCCCGGATCGCTCAACCACGTAAAACGCGGAGTACGTGCCGTTCGCCTGGTCAACGACCACGCCCTCGCCGGCGCTGAGGGTCTCGCCCGAGGCGCCGGCGTCGGTCTTCGCGAGCCTGGAGAACGCGATCGTGGACCCGCCGGTAGACCCGCTGGGCGTGAGCGTCGCGTCCAGCGCGGCGCCGCCCACGTGCACGCGCGCGCCGTTCGCGTCGTTGGCGTATACGGCGAAACGCGCCATCGCGCCAGCCGTCGCCTCGCGCAACCCCGCGCCGTCCGACTCGGCGGCGGCGGCGGCGAACGCGCCCACCGAGGACGCCGCGACCGCCTTGACGCCCGACATCGGCGACCCGGAGACGTGCGTCCCGCGAAGCAACACGCGGATCTCGTACGTCGACGCGGCGGTGGCGGGCGTCCACGCGCCGGTGTACGTGCCGTCGCCGTGATCGGTCAGCGCGACCGAGGGCGCGTCTACGACGCCGGCGGCGTCGACGACGGCGACGAAAAACGAGTCACCCCCGTTCTCGCGCGCGTTCCCGAACGCATCCTTCGCCGTCACGCGGAACGTCGCGGGTTGGCCCACCGTCTCGATGACAGACGTCACCGTGAGCTCGGAGTTGGTGGCGTCCGTCGCCGCGGGCGCCACCCTCGCGAAGTAGGGGCTCCCGGAGATGGGGCCCATGTCCGCGGCGGCGCCGCCGCTCAGCTCGACGCGCACGCCGAGCGTCCCGGCGACGTCGGACGTGTACGTCGCCTCGTACCGCCCGGCGGTGGCGTTCCACGCCGCGGTGGCGTCCGCGGCGGCGATCGCGGTCACCTTCCCGCTCTCGCACGTCGCGTCCGAGCCGCCCGTCACGATCGCCGCCTCGACAATAACCGTCAGGCCCGGCTCTTCGTCCGCGAGCGCGTTGCCGTAGCGATCGGCGACGATCACCGGGAACGTCGTCGCCGCGCCGGCGACGGCGCGGCGCGCGCCGCCGCCGAGCGCCGCGGTGGTCGCCGCGGTGGCCTTGCCCGTCGCCGCGACCAGCGTGAGGGTCTCGGTCGCGTCGATCGTGATGCCTCCGATCGAGACGCTCGCGACCGCGTACGTGCCCGCGACGGGCACGTTGTACGCCAGCGCGTACTTCCCGGTGGCGTCGTCGCGCGCGACGCGCAGGGGCCCGAAGGACGCGCTCCCCTCGTCCGGGTCGGAAGAGAAGGCGCGCCGCACGACGTTGGCGTCGTCGGGAACCATCGTCGCGAGGATATCGGTTCGTAAATCCGCGGTGACGAGGTTCGTGTGCGCGTCGTAGACGCCAAACACGGTCGTTCCGTCCGCGCCGACCGCGACCGTCTCGCGCGTCGCGGCGAAAACGATCGTCATCGGCTCGCCCGGCGTAACCGTCACGTTAAAGGGTTTCGCCACCGTCCCGCCCGTCGCGGCGGGCGCCGTCTGCGTCACCGTGAACGTGTACGTCCCCGCGAACGTCAGCGGGGCCAGGTCGAAGGAAAACGACCCGTCGTTCGCGTTCGAGTCGTACGTCGCGACAGTGCCCGCCTCGGGCGTGTCCCCGATCGCGATGCGCGCGGCGTCCGCCGTGGCGACGCACGCGACGGTGACGGCGTAACCGTTCCCCGCGGCGGCTTCGCCGACGGCGTTCCCCGCCAAGTCCACCGGGATGACGGTGAGCGCCGTCGTCGCGTTCGCCGCGCGCTCGGGCAGGACACCCGTGCCGAGCACGAGCGACGCGCTCGCGTGCGCGGGCCCGGCCTCGATGACCACGGGGGGGATGCACGTGGTCTCCGTCGGGTCGCTCGCGGCGACGCACACGGGAACGCCTCCGAGAGTCGCCGTCACGTCGTACGTCCCCGCGCGAGGCAGCGTCGCCGTCGCGCGGTGCCCCCTTCCCGGGGCCCGCGCCTCCAGGACGCGCGTCGCGACCGCGGTGACCACTTCACCCGCGCCCGCGCGCCTCGAGGTCGCGGTGTTGGTGAACTTGACGAGCAGCTCGACGTCGTCGTGGTCGATCTCGGCGACGTTCCCGAACGCGTCGCGGAAGTCGAATTCAAGCGCGAGCTCGGCGCCGGCGACGAATGTCGTCGCCGCAGCCGTCCACGCCCCCAGCTGGTCCTCCGCCGCGGGAGGCGCGCCGGCGCCGCCGTCGGTGGCGAACGGCAGCGAGCCCAAGCCGGCCCATCCCCGCTTTCCGTTCGCGAACGCCTCCGTGGCGTTCGCGACGACGTGGTTCACCGCGGCGCCGCCGGTGACGTTTATCGCGTACGTCGACCCGCCGAGGTGGTCCTCCCCGAGCCGAACGCGGATCTTGTACCGGCCGGCGAGCGTCTCGGAGAACCAGAAGTACCGCTCGCGCCGCAGCGCGTCGCGCGTCACCTCCAGCGGCGTCGGCGTGGGGGGCACGTACACGTCGTGGATGTTGATGTACCCCATGGTGGTGAGCCAATCATGGTCCGAGATGCCGTTCGCGCCGAAGTACTGCGCGTCCGCCGCGATCGCCGCGCTCGACTCGAGGTCGCTCGGGAGCGTCGGCGACGAAGTCACCGTGAAATCCAGGATGTGCCCGGCGGTGACAACGCCGGTGGACGCCCCGAGCGCCACTTTGTCCACGTCCGGCAGAACCGCGAAGTCATCCGCCAGCGCGGTCTTGGGGTTCACCCAGAACTCTGAGTAGTGATCGTCCGCGTCGTACGTCCCGTCGTCGCCCCAGAACGCCGCCGAGAAGGCGTACCTTCCGGTGCGGCCCGGCGCAAACGACACGACGTAGTTCCCCGTGCCCAAGTCCTCCACGGTGGCGGTCTGCACGTCGTCGCCGCCGTCCAGCTTTCGGATCGTGGCTACGATCCCGGCGGCTTCGCCGTGGTACTCGCGCTTGCGACCCAGGTTATCGTAGCCGGTCACCACCACCGCCGCCGTGCGCCGCTGCGTCAGAACCGCGGGCACCGCCGACACTGTGGACAGGTGCGACACGCACCCGTGCGTCGCGGAGGTGGCGCCGGGGCAGCCGTACGTCACGTTGTTTCGGGTGACCGCGATCTGGTACGTCTGGCTGGCCCAGCTCGAGTCGGTTCCGGACGTGATCTCCACCTCGACGGTGGTCACGTTGAATCGCGAGAGGGGCACCAAACCGACAGTCGCGCTATACCAGGCGCGCGGTTCGCTCGCGTCGCCGGTGGCGTTGAGCGACCCCGTGATCCACCGTGCCGCGTTGAGCGACCCCGTGATCCAACTTCCCGCGGTGTCCTCCGTGGTGTACTCCTGAATCACCTCATGTATCGTCTCGTACGTCGTGACGTTCGTCGTCGCGTTGTACGTCGCGTTGACCCAGGACGTCCGCGTCTCGTTGTATCCGAAACTACGGAACCGGAACGTGCTCCCCGCAGCCATCGCCTCGGCGGTGACGGTCAAATCGACGGCGTCGTGCCTGACCACCGCCGCGTACCCGCGGTACACGCCCCGCGCGAACGCGCTCGCGTCCGTCAAAGAGCCGTCGTGTGCCTGCGCGACCGCTTCGTCGTGCGTGAAATTGTACGTCAGCTCGCCCAGCGTCGACGCGGGAGGCAACGGGGTCTCCGCGAGCTTGGGAAAGTCGCTGATGCGCGTGGTATCGTCGTCCAGGGGCTGCTCCGCGGAGCCCAGCGAGGCGAGGCACGCCAGCGTCCACAGCGCGAGCGCGGCCATGGGACGCGACGCGCGCGTTCCTCTTCTATTCATGCGCGCACCGCGCGAGCGCGCGCGCTCGCCTCGCGCGTGGTCGGACATCTTCCGCGCGCCGGCGTCAACGCCCGCGCGCGCGACGTCGGAGAAACGTTGGATGTGCGTCTCCGAGAGTGGATTCCGCCGAGACCGCCGCTCGGGGCAATGCACCAACGCTCCGAGACCTGCCGCGAGGGCCCGAATCGACTCTTCCGACTCGCGCGTTTCTCCCGTTAGGCGGGAAAAGCACGTCGCGAACGCGTGGCGGATTCGCCGCGCTCGTCGGGTGTGTCGCGCGCGTGGGGCGTCGCGCTCGGAAGGGTCGGAAAACAAAAGTGCCGTTCGTAAGCTTAGCAAGCTTTGCCGAAAAAAACGCGCGGCGCGGCTTCACATTTCTCCAGTGAATATTTAGTCGCAAGTGTTTGAAAACATAAATGATGTCGATGCCAAACGGCGGGCCGCGTATCTGGTATCGAGCACCTCGGCGAGTTTTATCAATGTAGGCACACCTTCCCTTTTCAATCGTGGCACCAATCGTGGCACCGCGCGCCTCCATGCCTCCCACGGCGCGCGCGTCCTCGAGCACGTCCCTGGATGGGCTCGTGTTCGCGCTCGTGGGGCGGCGAGTCTCGCCGACCGCGCAGAAGGCGTGGACCGACTTCGCCAGGGCGCACGGGGGCGCGGTGATCCTCGCGTCGCAGGCCAAGTGGGAGGGGCCGAGGGTGACGCACGTCGTGATCGTGGACCTCCCCGCGTCGAAGCAGGCGCTCGCGGCGGCCCTCGCGGCGCTGCCCAAGGCATGCCGGGCGCGCCCCGGGTTTCCCGAGCCGGCCGTCATCGAAAAGGACTGGTTCGTGCAGAGCGCCAAGCGCAAGAGGGCGCTGCCGCTCGAGCGTGCGTTCAAAATCAGTGACTTTTTGGTCAGCGACTCCGCGTCGGAGGAAGATGTCCGCGGGGCGGCGGAGCGTGCGGAATCGGACGCGCGAGGCGACGGAGGCGGAGAGGATCGCGAAACGGGTATTTTGGATATTTTCTCCGCGCCGTACGGCACGTCCGAGGCGTGTCTCGCGATGGAGCTCCGGATCGCGCGCCGCTCGCTCGAGCGGTGGCGAAAAGAAAAGCGCGACGGCGGCGGCGACGACGCGGTGACCCGCGAGGCGTTTCGCGACTTCGCCGCCGAGGGTTTCCCCGGCTTGGTCGGCCGCACGCACGCGGCGCGGCGGATCCTAGAGGAGGAGACGTTTCCGGCGCGCGCGGAACGCGACGCGCACGAGCCGCGTCGCGATACGCGTACGAAGCGGGTTAAGCGGGTTTCGGAGTCGGAGGCGTTTTCGGCGCGAGACGACGGCGCCGAAGCGGAGGCGCGGCGGGAACGAAAAACCTCCTTGTTGGATTTGCCCGACGAGCTCCTGGCCGCGTGCGTTCGGGATCTGTCGCTGCTGGACACGCT
>Ga0181558_10002301_pt1 | contig 18110 bp, 17 predicted proteins | sample 011ome_22_FD_133754 | JGI IMG/M metagenome (GOLD analysis project Ga0181558, IMG submission 133754) | Coastal salt marsh microbial communities from the Groves Creek Marsh, Skidaway Island, Georgia - 011507BT metaG (megahit assembly) | ecosystem: Environmental > Aquatic > Marine > Intertidal...
AAGAAAGCCACTGAGAAATTCGTTGGTACAGAGTTGTTCGTGCCAGGTTTCGAAGGTGAACGAAAAAGATCTACAGGACCTGCAATGCACGTGCTAACCGCAGGCACTGCCCGAGTCTGCATACACAATCTCAGGTTCCGCGATTACTTTCTGGACGCCCAGATACTTGCAACACCCGATTTATAATTCTTACACCTTGTGCTACCGCCGGGGAGGCACAGCGTGGTGCCGGTCCCTCCCCCAATGGATTTGCTACATGCTGCGTTTTGCTGTCGCCGTCTTTCTCAGTTCGTTCCTGCTGTTTCAGGTCCAGCCGATCATAGCGCGCTACATCTTGCCCTGGTTCGGCGGTGGTCCAGCAATCTGGACCGTTTGCATGCTCTTCTTCCAGGCCATGCTGCTTGGAGGCTATGCCTACGCCCATCTGGTCTCAGCGAAGCTGGAACCCCGGCTACAGGTCAAGCTCCATCTGTCACTGCTGGCCCTGTCGCTGCTAACGCTACCCATCACCCCGGCAGACAGCTGGCGCCCGACGGGCAACGAGGACCCGACACTGGCCATTCTGCTCCTGCTACTGGTCAGCGTGGGATTACCTTATCTGCTGTAAGTTCAACGGCGCCTCTTCTGCAGCGTTGGTTTAGCTATGTTGAGCCCTATCGATCTCCCTAACGTCCATTCCACTAATCGGCTCTGTCCAAAGACAGCAAAGTTTCATACACTGCAACGGCTTTTTTGTATGACGAGTGGTTTTCTATGCTTGCATACAACTTTTTCTTTTCCTCAGTCTTATATTTATTGGGTACGGTCAAGGTTTGGGGTGTATAAAGAACAGCCGTCGAATTCCTGATTCTCTCTTGTATCTGTTCGGACAGTTCGGGACTAAAATACCCGCAATCGAAAGTGCTTCCGAATTTCTCGTTTACTTCTTTCAAAACTGAATCGGGCGCCGAAATTGTTTTTCGAAATTCGGCCGTCACCACGTTCTTCTTTTCCTTAACGACATATTTGTTAAACTGTATATAGCTGTGTATCGCCACTGTCAAAGATAAGCGCCTGTCCATAACTAATAACGAGGCAACAGCATCGAGCGGATGCCTGTACAGAATAATGCAGGGAATCTTGTATTTCACAGCTCTCTTGATCTGCGCAATCACATGCAAATGGTGGCCGATTGGATGAATACTGTTGAACCACCAAAAATAAACCGTAAAAAACGAATTTCCCGAACGCGGAAAACCTTCAATACAAATTTCAGCATCTTTGCGAAGCAGTGTCATTTTCAGATAATGATGATATTTGAAAATATTGCTTGTGAAAATTGTGCTTCCGAATATGATTCGCGCAAGATATTGGAGGTTTTTCAACATATTTTTAAATCACTGTCGTACCCACTTGTTTATACCGAACGCTCATCCCTCGTTTTATCATAACGTGGCAAGACGGTTGAACCTTGTCCAACAGGAGCGAACATAAAGTAATGGGGCTCAAAGCCAAAACCCGACCAATGAGCTACAGCGCTAGCGCACTAATCTGCCTCTGTTGCATCGGGCTCCAAATTAAACTCTTTTACCGCGCGCAGGATTTGCCTAATAGTGATCTGTCCCACTAATTTGCCTTCACTGTCGATAACTGGTCTTCGTCGCTTTTGTTCGTTCATCATCTGTTCAGCGACGTCGGCAATACTGGCATCGGCATGGGCGACCGAAAGATTTTCAGACGTCATCACATCGGCAACAATGCCGACACCCGAGTCATTGTAAACAGCCGCCAGCACACCCCGCAAACAATCTAACTCCGACAACACGCCTGCCAACCTGCCATCAGTATCAACAACACACAAGCCAGAAATTTTATTGACCAAGATCAGGTGCATAGCTTCGAAGAGGCTAGCTGTTGATCCAATAGTTACCGGGTTTTTCACCATGTAATGCTTGAGTTCGAGGTCTCTGAGCATAGCCGCTCTCCCTTTTATTATTGGACCGACTCAATCGGTCTTTGCCATGTAGGCATCAGGTCAACTCACAACACACTCGCCAACACGCCCATAATGGGCTCTGGGTAGATACCCAGCAGTAACACAGCGGCCAGTAATGCAATCATTAACGCATCGCTGAGGCTCCGGTCCCCATTAACGCGAGCCAAAGCCTCAGCGGCACCACTCGACAGGGTATAAATAATGCGCAAGTAGTAAAAAGTCGATATAGCACTGCCAACGACAAGGGCCATTAATAGTGTCCAGGCACCAGCCTCAACACCCGTAGCAACCAGATAGAATTTGCCCATGAAGCCTGCGGTCAAGGGCACACCAGCAAGGGACAGCAGTGAGACACTTAACCCCAAGGCCAGCAGGGGCTCACGCCAGAACAAGCCACGCAAGTCATCGAGGTTACAGGCTTCTGCAGCCCAACCTCGAGATGCCAGTGCTGACAGAGCGGTAAACGCGGCAAGTGTCGATGCGGTATAAGCGATGAGGTACCAAAGCGCCGCCTCACTAGCCATACCGGTCGGGACCACTCCCCCCAGCACAACGAGTGCAATCAGTAGATAGCCCATATGGGCGATAGATGAGTAGCCCAACAGCCGCTTCACGTTATTCTGTTTGAGTGCCAATAAATTACCAACAAGCATCGAGGCAATGGCAAGACAGCCTAGAACTTGGGTCAACGGCGCAATAGCGCCCAAGTTGGCGCTCTCGTACCACCGCAGCAATGCTGCAAAAATGGCCACCTTGGACACGGTGGCCAAAAACCCAGTAACCGGCGTGGGCGCTCCTTCGTAAACATCTGGAGTCCACATATGAAATGGCACTAGAGACAGTTTAAAGCCTAATCCGGTGAAGATCATGAGACTGGCACCAGCAACCAACACCCCGCTAGAGGCTGCGAGTCGACCTGCCATACCCTCGAAAGCTAACGACCCCGATGCCGCATAGAGAAGAGCAAAGCCAAATAACAATATCGCAGTGGATGCCGAGCTCAGTACCAGATATTTCAGACCTGCTTCGATAGGAGCAGGTGACTTGCCCGGGTAGGCTACAAGGCTGTACACCGAGACACCTAAAATTTCTAAACCCAACAAAAATGCGGCAAAATGCTGCGCATGCACTAATACCACCGCGCCAAATGAGGCCAGCAATAGCAGCATGGCATATTCACCGCGTTCTAACTGCTCAACAGCCAACCAGCGGTGAGAAACGAGCAACGTCACCAGCGCTGCCAGCGTAATAACCACTGTCATCAACTGACCGTAACCATCGACAATCAATAACGCTGTTGCCTCTACAGAGCCCGCCGTAATGCCTTTTACTGCTGCCCAGGCAGTACAGCCGAGCACCAGTGCCGATAGCGCAACGGTTATTGAGGCATTGCGTTTTATCGCGATCTGAAGCATCAATACGATAATGCCCAGACCCATAATCAGTAGTGGAAGCAGGACCTGTGCTGTCGAAATATTCATCGCATTAGCCTCCTACCCGCTGAGCAATGGCGTCGAGGGTGGGTGCGGCCAAATCGAGTACGGGCTGCGGGTATAAACCCAGCCACAACAAACCGATGACCAGAACACCCAGCGCTGTCATATCGCGTGCGTTAAAGTCTCTAAGGCCTTCATTTTTTTCGTCCAGCGGGCCATGGAAAGCCTGTTGTAACAGCCATAGCGAGTAAACAGCGCCGGTAATGAGCCCCAGTGCAGCAACCGCACAGATCAGTGGCCATGCTTGCCAGAGTCCGGCCATCACCAAAAACTCTGCCATAAAATTACCCAAACCCGGCAAGCCCACCGAGGCGATAATAAAGAACATGGCCATGGCACCCATACGCGGCATGGCACGCCACAGTCCGCCCATGTCGCTCAGATTACGGGTGTGTAAACGCTCTTGGAGCGCACCTGCAACCATAAACAGTGCCGCCGTGCTCAAACCGTGTGCCACCATCTGCAAGACAGCCCCCGACCATGCCAGTGCGTTCCAAGCAAATATCCCTAGGATCACAAAGCCCATATGGCTCACACTGCTGTAAGCAACCAAGCGTTTAAAGTCAGTTTGAGCATAGGCCAATATTGCGCCATACAAGATGCCAGCAACACCGATAATCAGCATGAATGGCGCATGAGCCTGGGCTACATCTGGAAACAGAGGCAGGCCAAAGCGAAGCAGGCCATATGCACCGGTTTTCAACAGCACGCCCGCCAAAATCACGCTACCCGCCGTGGGCGCTTGGGTATGGGCATCGGGCAACCAGCTGTGAACCGGAAAGGCAGGAAGCTTGACAAGGAAAGCTAGCAAGAAACCCACAAAGGCCCACACAGCGGCCATACCGGTGAGTGGATGGGCCAACCAATCTTCATAGGCGAAGCTCCACTGCCCTGTCTGATCAACATACGCGACCGCGGTAATCAGAATAGCTAGCAGCATTAGCAAGCCACTTGCCTGGGTAAAAATGAAAAATTTCATAGCAGCGCGAGCGCGATCTTCATGTCCCCAAATGGCAATCAGCAAGTACATGGGAACCAGCATGACTTCCCAAAACAAGAAAAACAGAAAGAGGTCTAGTGCGAGGAACACACCAACCGTACCCGCAAGCGTCCAAAGTAAATTCGCTTGGAAAAAACCCGATCGGATTCTGATCTCAGTCCACGATGCAATCACAGCCACCGCGCCTAACAGTAGCGTTAAGGCCACTAACAACAGACTCATACCGTCCATTGCAAAAATAACGTTGATGCCAAAACGAGGTATCCATGTATACGTTTCCATGAGTAACCATGGGTTAGCGCCTGAAACGAGCGAAACTGGGGTATCTGCTACATCACGAACCAGCGCCATAAACAGCGCCGAGGCAAGTAGCAGCACAACCAGAGACACGCGGGCAGGTATTTGGGCGCCCATGCGCTCAGAAAGCCAGGCCACACCGCCGCCAAATAGCAGCAAAATGATTAGTGCACTCATGCTGCGACCCCCATAACCAACACCAGGAACATCAGTAGCAAACCCAGAACCATGACAGTGACATAGCGCCCTAAACGGCCGTTCTGCGAGGCACCAAACACGCCGTTAAAGAACACCGCGGTACCAGTGATCATCGCTACCAAATAGTCTATCGGTTCGTTGCGCAACCAACGGGCTACGCGTGTGTAGGGCATTACAACCAACAGCGCATAAAACCGGTCCATCCCCCAGCCGCCATGCCAGAATCCAGAAAGCCAAAGCCCGGCAGGGCTATGCGTTAGCGCCTCCACACTCACCTGACGCCCTAGGAACAAAAGATAGGCCACAAATACACCGACAATAGGAATAGCGGCCGATATCACGGCAATGGTGCCGTGAGCGGGCTCATGGCTAGGAAGCGGCAAAACATCAGCCAACGGCAGCGCAATATACCCACCGACCATCGAAAACAGGCATAGCACTATCAGCGGCACAGCCATGCGCCAGCCAGGCTGATGAGTTGCCTCGGTTTTGGCCTCGCCGAAGAAAACAACAAAGACCAGTTTGAAACTGTAGAGCGCTGTGATGAACGCACCCAAAGCAGCCACACCCCACAACCAAGTACCATCACCGGCGACTTCCCATGCTCTGAGTAGTATTAGGTCTTTACTGGCGAAGCCAGCCGTGGCGGGCAATGCGGCAAGCGCTGCGGAGCCAATAACAAAACTCCAAAATGGCACCGGCAAACGTTTGCGCAACCCACCCATGTTACGAATATCTTGTTCGTGGTGCAGGCATTCAATAACGGCGCCTGCAGCTAGGAATAGCAACGCCTTGAAAAAGGCATGGGTCATCATGTGCAAAATACCCGCATCCCAAGCCTGAACGCCCAACGCTAAAAACATATAGCCAAGCTGACTAATCGTTGAATAAGCCAAAATGCGCTTGATATCAGTCTGAGCTAGCGCTGCACAGGCGGCCATCAACGACGTGGCAACGCCGATGATGGCAATCGCGAACAGCACATTAGGCGCCATGGTATACAAGCCATTTAGCCGCGCTAGCAGGTAGATACCTGCAGTCACCATAGTGGCTGCGTGAATTAACGCACTGACGGGGGTTGGACCAGCCATAGCGTCGGGCAACCAGGTTTGTAGTGGCAACTGGGCAGATTTGCCCACAGCTCCGGTGAAAATGAGCGCACACGCCAGTGTCGCCATGGTGCCACCACGTTCCCACTGGAGCGCGGCGGCGGCTAGTAGTTCCTGAATATTGAGTGTGTTGAATTCGGCTACTAACAGGAATAAGCCCAAGGCCATTGCGGCATCGCCCGCCCGCGTGACTATAAAGGCTTTGCGGGCCGCGGCACCATTAGCGCTCTCTTGGTGCCAGAACCCAATAAGTAAATAACTGCAAAGGCCCACACCTTCCCAACCCAAAAACAGAAGCAGCAAACTGTCACCTAGCACCAACAATAACATCGAGGCAACGAACAGATTGAGATAGGCAAAGTAGCGCGAATAATCGGAGTCGTGCGCCATATATTCACTGGAATACAGGTGGATAAGAAAACCGATACCGGTAATGGTACACAGCCAAATCAGAGATAGTTGGTCTAGGTAAAGTGCTATATCAACACTGAAACTGCCCACAGAAAACCACTGCCAAAGTTGAACACGCAGGGGTTCTGCGGTGGCAGTCCACTGGGTAGCGAGCAACACAACCACGATGGCGGCCGAGCCTATACTACCCACTCCCAACGTCGTAACTAGCGATCGTGTTAAATGCCTACCATAGAGCAATAACAACGCCGCACTCGCCAATGGCAGTGCAGGTATGAGGCTGAGCAACAGATTCATGCGGTTACCCCTTTAACCGAATTGCCGTGTTCATATCCAGCGTTTGCATTTGACGGCGCATCTGCAATACCAGCCCCAGACCAACGGATACCTCAGCTGCCGCTATCGCGAGAATAAATACAAACATGACCTGCCCGTCAGCCTGCTGCCAATGGGCGCCGGCAGCGATAAAGGCCAGGGCGGCGGCATTCAGCATCACCTCTAGCGACATGAGCATGAAGATAATGTTGCGTCTGAACATCAAACCAAAAAGCCCCAATGCGAAAAGAATGCTCGCGACAACCAAAACGTGCTCGAGTGGAATCAACATCGTATCCATCAGTTGTTGTACCCCCGGTCACGGGCCAAGAAATGCTGCCCGAGGTGGTAGGCACCCACAAGGCCTGCCAGGAGCAACATGGATGCCAGTTCAACGCCTAAAACATAGGGGCCAAACAGGGTAAGGGCTACCTGTTTAGGCAGTACGGCGTCACTGGGTATGGGGCTGACCGAATTGCCCATGACATACACAAGCTCTGCCAGTAACAGGGCTGTGAGCAAACCGGGCAGCCGCCAATGGCGGAAATTGAGTAATGCACGCTCTTCGCGCTGCGACTCTTCACCTAAATTCAACATCATGATGACAAAAACAAAGAGCACCATAATGGCGCCCGCATACGCCACCACCTCTAGCGCCGCAGCAAACGGTGCACCGAGTAAGAAGAACAACACGGCCACGCCTAACAGCGACACAATCAAATAGATTAGTGCATGGGCGGCATTGGCGCGGGTAAGAGCTAGGACCGTGGCTCCAACCGCGACTGCCGCTGCCAAATAAAACAAAGCGAGGCTCATGGCAGCAGACTCCTTACATTGATTGGCTCGGCTTCCTGTTCCGCCTCACCTTTTTTCTTACCAGCAATCTCTAGACCCGCAACACGGTAAAAGTTGTAATCATGGTATTTACCGGGGCCATCAATCAGTAAATGCTCTTTTTCATAAACGAGGCTGGTACGCTCGTACTCGCACATCTCAAAGTCCGGCGTAAGCTGGATAGCATAAGTAGGACAAGCCTCCTCACACATGCCACACAAAATGCAGCGTGAAAAATTGATGCGAAAAAACTCTGCATACCAGCGACCATCTTCTTTGGTGCCCTGCTGGAGTGCGATACAGCCGACAGGGCATGCCACCGCACACAGGTTGCATGCAACGCAACGCTCTTCACCATCTGGGTCACGAGTCAGCACGATGCGACCGCGATAACGCGGTGCCAAGTAAGGCTTTTGCTCGGGGTATTGCACCGTCTCGGTTTTAGAGAATGTATGACCCAATACGCGCCAAATCGTAACGAGCTGACTCCAAAAGGACTCGAATAACGCCATCATGGGTAAGACCTCTCTCGCTGGAGTCTGTAGACCATCAAGCAGCCCCCTCTTTTATCCAGAGAGCAACAGCTCCCGTTATGGCTAGATTAATAAGCGTAATAGGCAGCATGACCTTCCAACCCATGGACATAAGTTGGTCGTAGCGCGGCCGAGGAATAGCGGCACGCAGCAAAATAAAGAACAAAATAACGAGGAATGTTTTGAATAAGAACCACACCAACGGGGGCAAGAAAGGGCCCAACCAACCACCCAGAAACAGGGTAGTAATCATGCATGACACCAGAATAAGGCCCAAGTATTCGCCCAGCATGAACATGGCAAACTTCATGCCGCCGTACTCTGTATGAAAACCAGCGGTTAGCTCGTGCTCTGCCTCGGGCAGGTCAAACGGCAGTCGATGGCTTTCAGCGAGTCCAGCTATCAGGAACACAAATAAGCCTAGCGGCTGGGTAATCGCAAACCACCAGTTGGACTGGGCCATGACAATATCGGGCAGCGAAAAGCTGCCCGTCAGCATGACAACCCCCATCAAGGACAGGCCCATGAATACCTCATAACTGACCATCTGTGCTGCAGAGCGCAAACCGCCTAATAAAGCGTATTTATTATTCGACGCAAGGCCACCCAAAAGGACGCTGTAGACTGCCAAAGACGTCATGCCCAGGAAAAACAACAGTCCTATATTCATGTCGATAACAACAAGATTGGGCGTAAAGGGCACCACAGCAAAGCCCAGCATCATGGCTATCACTATGGCGGTGGGTGCAAAAATGAATACTGGGCGATCAGCGAAGGGAGGCACCCAGTCATGTTTGCCCAGTAGCTTTAGCATGTCAGCCGCAACCAACACGATGCCGAAGGGGCCGATACGGTTGGGACCGAGTCGATCTTGCCAAACACCTAGCATACGCCGCTCAAACCACGTCATTACCGCAGCACCCCCAACTGCCGCGCCAATCAATAAAAAGAGCAGCGCAATAACCTGTAATTCAGCCATGGGCAGCTACTCCATCGCGAGCGATAACCTCGGGTTTACGGCAGAAATTAGGCAAACACTCAACCTTTACATACTGACCCGATTGAAGAGCGAGGGTAGCAGGATGCCCAACTGTATAACCGAGAGTGCCCTCGGGCACCCGTGCATCAATTGCAAGCGCGCACTTCACGGCTACCTCATCAATAATCACTGCAAGACCATCGTGCGTAGTCACCCCCAATCGTTGGGCATCACCAATGGCGACTCGTACTACGGGTAGCCCCACCATGTCAGCAATCGAATCGGCATGCAGGCTAAGCTCGTCACTGCCAAAAATTTGATATTGCGGGGTCAAACAAAACGATTCCAATCGCGGCTCAAAGGCGCTGGGGGGCACTATTGTGGCCGCCAAACTTCCATCACCCGGCTCAATCAATCGTGTTCCGGCACTTCCTCCCGTCAGTGCGCCACCGATTTCATCTTGAAACTTGTGTAGCGACTGGTTGGAGTTCCAACCCGGGTCCCATACAAAGGGTCGAAGCGCACTGGGCAAACCGTGATTATCGCCTTCCATGCTGTAGTTGAGACTTGAATCTTCATCGACTCGGGTCTTGGGTTCGTGCATGGTCTTATCGGCATACATAGCTGTACGACCGCTGTAGCGTATAGGCTGACGCGCTGCTTTCAGACCAATGCGGTCGCGGTAGCCTGCCCCCGGTGCCGCAGTCACGGCGCCCGCTAATGCAGGCATATCATCGGCGAGCGCAGCCAGTACATCGTCGAGATGACTCAGCGAGGCAAGCCCCATCGTGCGGCCGCGATCAGTGGCGTTACGCAGCCAATGCCATGACGGCGCACGCTCATCGGGGCACTGCATGGGAGGGAAAAATCGCTGCGCCCGCCCTTCACTGCTGACCAGCGTACCCTCCGCTTCAGCATAACTCGCTACCGGCAATACGAGACTGGCATAATCTGCTGTAGCGCTTTCAACAACATCCATCACCACAACGTTAGGTACATGGCTGAGTAATGCATCCACCGTTTCGCGGGGTGCACGACGCCAGAGATCGTTCTCCATAACAATGAGTGTTTCGATATCGCCGGTACGGGCCTTGTCGGCCAGTGCTTGCATACTCAGACCGCTGGGATCCAAAAGCGCTGAACCCAAGCTATTGCACTCTGGGACAGCATAAACCACACGCGTGTTAGCGTTCATACGACTACTGGCTACCGACAATGCTCGCGCAGCAGCAACCACGTCAGCATTGTGGGCGCCACTTCCGCTAATAATGAGCGGCCTCTCTGCATGAGCGAACAGCCCAACGACTGCATCTATCCAAGCTTGCTGCTCGCCGGTCAAGCCAGCGATAGGATCGCCCTCGCCTAATGCGTGGGCCAACGCAAGGCCCAGTCGGGCAATATCGTTGGGCGCCAGGCCCAAGGCATGACTCGTCACGTCATCAAGGCGAGTCGATGCGCTCTGCAGTTGCACCAACGGACTGCGTTCATTCTGGCTAATATTACGAACGGCCGTATCTTGCCAATACTGAACGCCAATATTGGCGGCCATTTGCAGCCCCTTGTTGCGTACCGATTGGCGCAACGCCAAGGCAATACGAGGCGCGGTTTGGGTCACATCTTCCCCCAGAATAATGACCAAATCCGCGGCCTCAATCTCAGGCAAGGTAGCGCTGGGAACACCTCCCAACTGAAGCGCATCCACAATAGCGTAAACCGCGTCGGCCTCCGCACCTAAACCACTACTGAAGTTTTCAGCGCCCACTGCCTCACGCAGCAGCCAGTTTGACTCAAGCGATGCGCGAGGAGAGCCAACACCCACGATTGCACCTTGCACTGCGCATAACTCGACCAGTGCTGCATGGGCTTGCTCAGTAGTCAGTGGCACAAACTTGCCATCAGCGCCTTTACGCCCAGCTTTTGTTAATCGCTTATCCGAATTGACAAAGGTACCGCCAAACCGACCCCGATCGCACAAGAAATAGCCATTCACCTCATGATGATAGCGATTGTGCACACGCTTAAGCCGACCATAGCGCTCGCCCGGGGTGGTATTACATCCCATACCACAGCCCGTACAAATAGACGGCGCCGATTGCAAATCCCATTTCCGGGTGTAGTCGTTAACCAGGCTTTTATCGGTGAATACCCCCGTGGGGCATACCTCAACCAAGTTGCCGGCGAACTCGCTCTCAAGCACACCGTCCTCATGACGCCCAAAATAGACGTGGTCGTGAGACCCTAACGCCGCCAAATCTGTACCGCCTGCGTAATCGCGGTAGTAGCGCACACAGCGGTAACAGGCAATACAGCGATTCATCTCGTGATTGATCAGCGGTCCAAGATACTGGTTTTGATGCGTATTTTTTAACCCTTCGTAGCGACGCTCCCGATGCCCCGACATGACGGTCATATCCTGCAAATGACACTCGCCGCCCTCGGCACAAACAGGGCAGTCGTGCGGGTGGTTAGTCATCAACGCCTCGATAACATCCGAGCGAAAATCTACGGCTTTCTCGTTCGACAGCGACAACAACATACCGTCGCTGACGGGGGTCATACACGCCATGACCAGTCGACCGCGATCATCGTCTTCATTTTGGAATTGAAGCATGGCGCATTGTCGGCAGGACCCCACTGAACCCATTGCCGGGTGCCAGCAAAAATAGGGCAAATCCAATCCTAGTCCCAGGACAGCCTCAAGCAAATTACTGCCCGTAGGCACCTCATACGACTTGCCGTCGATGGTTATCTGCGGCATTTCAGTGCCCCCCCACGCCATGGTGATAACGACAACCGCCTTCGCTAATATGGCGCTCAAAGTCTTCACGGAAATAGTTTAGTGCGCTGGTGACCGGCTCCATAGCGCCAGGCGCTAGGGCGCAATGGGTATTGCCAATACCACCAATGAATCTGGCCTTCTCTTCCAGTAGCGCCAGATCCTTTTCTGTGGCCACGCCCTGCTCAAATCGGTCAAGCAGCTGAACAATCCAGGGAATCCCGTCTCGGCAAGGTGTACAAAAACCGCAAGACTCGTGAGCGAAAAATCGGGAGAGGTTACGGACCATGCCAATAGGACAGCTTCGATCATCAAGAATAATCATGGTGCCGGTACCCATACGTGAGCCGGCCTTGCCAATCACGTCGTAGTCCATGGCAAGATCGAGGTGATCCGTGGTGAGGAAATCCGTAGATCCACCACCGGGTAGAAAACCCCGCAACTGATAGCCGTCTCGCATGCCGCCCGCGTGCTGATCTAGGATCTCCCGAATAGGGGTACCCATGGGCAGTTCCCACACGCCTGGATTTTTCACGTTGCCACTGGCGCCAAAGAGCTTGGTGCCACTGTCTTCACCTCGACCCAGACTTTTGAACCAATCTACGCCGTGGGTAATGATGTGCGTGATATTACACAGTGTTTCTACGTTGTTAACGATAGTTGGCCGACCCCACAGACCGCTAACCTGAGGGAAGGGCGGCTTGGGACGTGGGTTTGCGCGCTTACCCTCCAACGCGTTGATGAGCGCGGTCTCTTCGCCACAGATATACCTGCCTGCGCTGCGGTGCAGACGTAACTCGAGCGAATAAGCAGTGCCTAAAATATTTTGGCCAAGCAAACCTGCCTGATAGCACTCGTTGATCGCTTGGGTGATGCGTTGCGCAGCAAGCACATACTCACCACGGAGAAACACATAGGCGATGTCGGCCCCTATGGTGTAGGCAGAGAGAATCATACCCTCCAGTAACTGATGGGGGTCTTGCTCTAGAATAAGCCGATCTTTGAAAGTGCCTGGCTCCATTTCATCGGCATTGGCGATGAGGTACTTATGTCCGGGACCTGCCTTGTCGGCATTAGGCACAAAGCTCCACTTCATACCGGTTGGGAACCCAGCGCCACCGCGACCCCGCAATCCAGAGTCTTTTACAGTTTGAAGGCAGTCCTCGGGTGACATTGAAGTGATGGCTTTGCGCACGCCACTGTACCCGCCATTTGCTTGGTAGTCGGCTAAAAAGGTCGGCGACCCATCCGGACGTATGTTTTGGGTGAGCGGACGGTTAGTCATGATGGCTCTCCTCCGGCTAATAAAGCGGCCAAATCAGCCTCATCGAGATGAGTGTGTAGATCATCCCCAACCATCATGACTGGGGCGCGGTCACACGCTCCCAAGCAGGGCACAGGAAGTAACGTAAAGCGGCCATCGGCGGTGGTCTCACCATAGTCCACGCCTAGCTTGTCACTGATGGCAGCCTTCACAGCATCGCATCCCCGCAGCCAACAACTCACGCTGTCGCATAGCAAGATAACTTTCTCCCCCACGGGCTGGCGAAAGATTAAATTGTAGAAGGTGGCAATGCCGTCCAACTCCTCCGCCGACATCTCTAACAGCGCGGCTATTGCACGGATGCTCTCATCTGATACCCAACCGCGATGTCGCTGTACAATAAGCATGGCGTCAATCGCAGCACCGTCTTTTCGGGGAACCAGCGACACCTCGTGCTCAATTTCAGCGATTTCCTCTGGACTCAGCGTAGGGATAACACTACTCATACTTAACGATCCACATCGGCCATCACGAAATCGATACTCGCGATAATGGCAATCAAATCGGGCACCATCAGACCACGGGACATCAGTGGAATCATTTGAAGGTGCGGGAACGACGGCGTTCTTATGCGCGTGCGATAAGACTGGGTACTGCCATCACTGATAACGTGATAGGCGTTCTGTCCTTTGGTTGCCTCTATTGGGAAGCAGCCCTCGCCAGCTGGCATTACCGGCCCCCAACTCACCGACAGGAAGTGGTTAATTAGGGTGTCGATATCTTTCATGGTGCGGTCTTTAGGCGGCGGCACCGACAGTGGATGGTCACTCTTGTACGGGCCCTCCGGCATGTTATCCACGCACTGACGGATAATTTTGAGGCTCTGCCAAATCTCCTCAATACGCACCACAGCACGGTCGTAGCAATCACCGCCATTGGCCGTGGGCACCTCAAAATCAAACTGCTCATAACCACTATAGGGGCGTTTCTTGCGAAGATCCCAGTCCGAACCGCAAGCCCGAAGGCCCGGCCCAGTGACACCCCAATCGACTGCCTCTTCTAGCGTATAACGGCCAATGCCCACCGTGCGCTTCTTTAGAATGGAATTGCGCATCGCCATTTTGTCCCAGTCCAACAAGCGCTTGGGCATAGCGTCCAAGAACTCACGAATCATGGTGTCCCAGCCCTGCGGAAGATCCTGAGCAACGCCCCCAATGCGGAACCAAGCCGGGTGCATGCGCCCACCGGTAATGGCCTCCACAATACCAAACAAACGCTCGCGATCAGCGAACATGTAAAACACAGGCGACATCTGCCCAACGTCTTGGGCAAACGTGCCATAAAAAACCAAATGGCTTGAAATACGGAATAACTCGGCCATCATGACGCGAATCATCTGCGCGCGTGGCGGCACTTTGATGCCCACCATCTGCTCCACGGCCAGTACATAGGCCAGGTTGTTCATCACTCCGCCCAGATAATCAATCCGATCGGTATAAGGAATAAACGAATGCCATGTTTGGCGCTCGGCCATTTTCTCCGCACCACGGTGGTGGTAGCCAATATCAGGTACAGCATCGACCACCACCTCGCCATCTAACTGCAGCGCAATACGAAAGACACCGTGAACACTTGGGTGGTTAGGCCCAAGATTCAAAAACATGAAATCGGTGTCGTCACTGTGGCGCTTCATACCCCACTCTTCCGGGACAAAGCGCAGCGCTTCCTGTTCGTAGTCCAGTTTGTCCTGGTCGATAGAGTACGGATCCATTTCGGTCGCGCGCGCGGGATGCTCTTTACGCAGCGCGTGGCCCTGCCAAGTTGGGGGCAATAAGATGCGCCGTAGATTGGGGTGGCCATCAAACACTACGCCAAACATGTCCCATGCCTCGCGCTCGTACCAGTTGGCGGCCTGCCAAATACCGGTAATGCTTGGTATAGAAGGCGTCTCGCCAATGAGCCCTACCTTAATGCGCACGTCGGCGTTTAAGGTTAATGACATCAAGTGATAGACCACTGTGAAGTCCGATGCGGGCTGACCCTCACGGTGCTTACGCAGCCGCTCATCAATAGCAAATAAGTCGTGTAGTAACGCGTATTCAGCCTTCAGAGCTGCCATCACCTTGGGCACATCACTCGGCGCTATCCACAGTGTGGGCACGCCATCCAGACTGGGTTGCTGCGCAACAATATGGGGTTTGACCACCTCGGGGATGGGATGGGTCAATCCACCTGGACCTACGGGCGCAATACTATTCATGACATAACTCCATCGATCGCGTCAGCTTCAGCACTCGTCTGGGGGTCTTAGGTGGGTCGCTCGATTACGATCGGCCATAAGTAAATCGCGGTTGGGCTCAAAGCGCGGCTTTACCACAGTCTGGTCGCCCACCACCCAGCTCAATGGGCGTCGCTCATTGGCTACCGACTTTTGCAGCATCATAAGGCCTTGCATGAGGGCTTCAGGCCTAGGCGGGCAGCCGGGCACATAGACATCGACCGGAATGATTTTATCGACACCTTGGACAACACTGTAAATATCATACATGCCGCCCGAGTTAGCGCAGCTGCCCATAGAAATGATCCAACGCGGCTCGAGCAACTGGTCGTAGAGATACTTCACAACCGGCGCCATCTTGCGAAATACCGTGCCAGAGATCACCATCAGATCTGCTTGTCGTGGTGTCGCGCGGATGACTTCAGAACCAAAGCGAGCAATGTCATGCTTGGAGGTGAACGATGTCGCCATCTCAACGTAACAGCAGGAAAGGCCGAAGTTAAAAGGCCACAGGGAATTAGAGCGACCCCAGGCCAAAAGATCCTCTAGACTCGCAAAAAAAACACTACGCCGTATTTGCTCCTGCATATCGGGATCATTGCTGCCCGCAATAATCTCGTCGGTGCCCGTGAGGCTCCACTCCATTAGTTTGTCTCCTTTGGTAAGCCAACGCGGGTTTTACGGCCCCACTCTAAAACGCCCAAGCGCCAGGCATAGATGAGCGCCACGAGTAACACGGCAATGAAAACCATGATAGCTGCATAGCCCGCCCACCCCAGCTCGTAAAACGCCACGGCCCAAGCAAAAATAAAGACGGTCTCTAGGTCGAAAAGCACAAAGAAAATAGCCACCAGATAGAACTCAACTGACACCGGCATTTTCGACCCACTGGCCGGAATAATCCCCGACTCAAAGGGCTCATTAGTCGCGGGATCGAGCCGTCTCTGGCCCAGAAAGTGAGCCACCACAAGCATGGTAGCCACTAATCCCAAAACCCCACCGAGGTAAACCAAAAACGGCCAGATAAAGTCTGCGTTCATAGGCAAAACCCTTGTATGCACGGTGAGGCGAGCCCGGGGGCTGAAGCAAGCAGCACAGCTCTAGATTGAAAGGCCGAAAGTGGAAAACCGAGACAGCCGAAAGCCGCCGGACAAAATTGAGCTTTAAGGCAAAAGCCGCTCACGCGGTACCGCCTGCAGGCCACGTCGTCACAGCGACGTGCCCACGAATATTATTATTAGACTGCATGGTGCTTGTCTCCCCGACAGCCGAAACGCAACGGCTTGTAGAAACCACGTACCACTTCACTCACACCTGATTTGTAACGTGAATTTTCACATACGTCAAACAATCACTGTCTACCGCGCAGGCACCTCACTGAGGAGATCTTGCCACATCGACCATGGCTCTAACGTCGGCCAACAACGCTTTGGCATCGTAAACAACACCTCCTTTGATGGTGTAGCTTACCCCTCCCTTGCGGCTGAGGGTGTTCGTTTCTCGATCAAGATACATATGACCGGTGCCGTACAGCAATTTAAAATTGGACACAGGGTTGCCTTGTACCAAAACGATATCGGCTTTCCGGCCCGCTGTGAGCGCGCCAATTTGGTCTTCCATTTTCAACAGTTCAGCGCCGTTTCTGGTTGCCGCCTGAATGACCTCTAGCGGATGAAAGCCCGCCTCCTGCAGAAGCTCCAGTTCCCGAATATAGGCAAACCCGTAGAGCTTATAAATAAAGCCCGCATCGGATCCCGCCACCACACGACCTCCGGCATTCTTGTAATCGTTAATAAACGTCATCCAGCGGGCGAAATTTCTCCGCCACGCCACTTCATGCCCCGTCGTCCAATCAAAATGGTACGAACCGTGTAGTTTAGGATTGGGTTCGAAAAAGGTGCTCAACGCCGGCCATGTATAGGCTTGATGCCACTCGGCATCCCGCGCTCGCATGACATCGCGATTGGCTTCGTAGATAGTAAAAGTGGGCGCAAGGGTGAAATTAAGCGCTATCAGCAAATCAAGCTTAAAGAGTGCCCGTGTCCCCCGTTAATGATGAAGAGCCCGACTTGGTACGTACCCTAGGACGCGGACTAGCGAACTGACGTCGCTGCACTCTCGCCTGTTAAGAGTAGCCAAGCTTTGGGCAGCATTGGAGCATTGGAGCATTGGAAAAGTGGCGACATAGCGGGATGCCCTCCAGGGATTTCTGTGTCTAACCAACCCAAGATGCCAAGATTTCTTCTACCGTCACAGGATTGCTCGGTAGACACGAAATTACCCCGATCGCGCTCGCACTGAAACAACGCCACTCTGTCGCGGCCACCTTGCGCCCAGATCTTAAATGCCTGTCCCTGCCGAAGGTACCCGTTCTTCACCCCAGCTCCCTCTTCCAATGATAGCAAGTAGTCTCTTTTTATCGGGCTGAAAGTTCTGAAAACAGTCTTCTTGGCCTCTCGTGCATAAGTTCTCGATGGAGTCAAAAACAATTTCAAATTGCGAAAGGACGCCCCAAATTGGATATCACCGTATTCGGGCGCTACGGGCTGTCCTGGCGAACGCTCATCATAATTCCCGGTGAAACCAATCTCCGCTAAAACACCGAGATATCCGAGCCGATACCTATCCGGATTCATTGCGTAAGC
>Ga0181558_10002302_pt1 | contig 18110 bp, 10 predicted proteins | sample 011ome_22_FD_133754 | JGI IMG/M metagenome (GOLD analysis project Ga0181558, IMG submission 133754) | Coastal salt marsh microbial communities from the Groves Creek Marsh, Skidaway Island, Georgia - 011507BT metaG (megahit assembly) | ecosystem: Environmental > Aquatic > Marine > Intertidal...
CCCGACGCGGCGACGCCCCCCGACGCGCGCATCGCCCGTCGCACCGCGCGGCGTCGGCGAGTGCGCACCTTTGCCATGGCGCACCCCTTCGTTTGATCAAGCCATTTGCCCAATCATAACCAGGAACGGGGGGGGGGGGTTCAAGACACCCAAACCTATCCAAAACCATCGACGTCGTCGTCGTCGTCGTCGACGCCACTGTGCGCCGCGCCACCGCCGCCGCCACCGCCACCGCGCACCGCGAACGACCCATATCACACCGTCCCATCCCATCGCCCATGTTTGCCGCGACGACGACGACGACGACGACGACGTCGACGACGGCGCGCGCGTCCCCGTTCGCCCAGGCGGCGCACCGCCTCTCGCGCCGCACCGCGACGCCCGCGTCGCGCCGCCGCGCCGCGCCGTGCGCCGTGCGCGCCGCAAAGGGTGACATCTTACTCGACGTTCGCGATTTACGCGCCAAAGTCGCCGACACTGGCGAGGAAATCTTACGCGGGGTTGATTTAGTCATTCGCGAGGGCGAGACGCACGCCATCATGGGGAAAAATGGCTCGGGAAAGTCGACGTTGACGAAGGTTTTAGTCGGTCATCCGGCGTATGAAGTCACGAGTGGCACCGCGATGTTCAAGGGTGAGGATTTATTCGCGCTCGAGCCCGAGGAGCGCGCGCGTGCGGGGTTGTTTTTGTCGTTTCAGAGCCCGATTGAGGTGCCGGGGGTGAGCAACGTGGATTTTTTGCGCATGATGTGCAACGCGCGACGGGTCGCTCGAGGCGAGGGTGAGCTCGATCCGTTGGAGTTTTATGGATATTTGACTCCGAAGCTCGAGCAATTGAATATGGATCCTTCATTTTTGACGCGGAACGTGAATGAAGGGTTTTCGGGAGGCGAAAAGAAGCGGAATGAAATTTTACAACTGGCGGTGATGGAGAGCGAGATGAGCATTTTGGATGAAATCGACTCGGGGTTGGACGTGGACGCGTTGCGGGACGTGGCCAAGGCGGTGAATGTGTTGAGAGAGGGTGATAAAGGGTTATTGCTCATTACACACTATCAGCGATTGCTTGATTTGATTCATCCGGATGTGGTGCACATCATGCAAAAGGGGAAGATTGTGCAAACGGGTGGCGTCGAGTTGGCGACGCAGCTCGAAGAGGGTGGGTTCGCCGCGCTCGGTCGATCTTAAAGGTTTACTACGAGGTGTCGGATTCGTTCGCCGGCGACGCGATGATGGAAGACAAGACACAAAACAAGCTCGCGCGTTGTGACACACACACACACATACAAAATAGCCCACCACTATGGTACATTAATGCAATCGAATATTTATTCTTTGCGTGCGTTGGTTTTTACACGAGCGCTACTCCAAGCTCCAAAGCTCAATTCTATGCGTCTTGAACATGTCTTCACTAGATAAGCGGGGCGAACCGTAGGTTTCACATTCACCACTCGACCCTTGCAACAGGTCCTCTTCGAGACGAATCGCGTGGGCGCTACCGCCGCCGACGCAGAGGGAATCTGCGGCGCCGAGCATGTAGTAGTCGTTTTCTCCGCTCCACGCGTACTTCATGCCCACCGGTGCGAGTGTAAACACGAAACTCTCACCCGTGCCTTCATAGCGCGTGTGTATCTTCCATGTCTCGGTACAAAACGCCCCAAAGATCGCCCCAGCGCTGTCGCTGACGACTAATATAGTAAACTCTTTCGCGCTCGCGTGGCGATACAAGCTCTTCAAACTTATTCCGTCCCGCTTTGTGCTGTACGCTAAATTCCATCGTCGCATTCTAAACATCGCCGGAAGCGCCCGCCGAAGCGATTCCATGTGCTCTACAGTCATAATATCCCCCAATCCACGCTCGGCACCATCGACGAGTGACAGTTTAATTCCTTCCGATGACGTCGACAATGCGCTCGAGCCTCGCCTCGTCGCCGCGCGCCCGCGTTCCTTTGCATCCTCACCATTCCCCTCATCCTCGTCCTCATCCTCATCCTCGCCTTCCATAGACTTGACAAAACTCTCAAGCACCTTTCCCACGAACCCGCGATGGGCATCGCTCGCTCGCACGCGCACGCTTGACGATTTCCCACCCGCGCCTCGATACAACACATCCACCACCGTCGCCGTCCCGCGCCCCACCCGTCCGCGCCCCACGCGCACGACACCAATAAACGTCGATTTCGTCACCTTGGGAAACAAAGGGTCATCCGGCGACATCACGCGCCGCGCACCATCCCCGTCGTCGCCGTCGCCATCGGCGTCGCCAGACGTCGTTCGGCGATGGCTGATGCGCACGTACTCGCTTTCACTCCCGAGCGCCTCGTCGTCGGTCTCGGACGACGACTCGCCGACGAGCTGCCCCCAGAGATTGCCGAGCACTTCCTCCATCGCGCGCGCGTCGTCGTCGTCGTGCGCCGCCGCCGCCGCGCGCCGGGCGTCGTCGTCTGCGCGCGCCAGTCCAACGACTTCGCATTCGGAGGCCTTTCCGAGTCCCTCAGCACCGTGGAGTCATGATTGGTGAATTTTTGGCCAATGATGACTCAAGGCGTCGAGGGACTCGAATCCGCGTCCGTTCGACTCCCCAGCGCGAAAACGCTCGTCGTCGCGTTCGCCGCGCGCATTCGCCCGCGCGCGCGTCCCCGCGGCGACACGCGAGCGTAGAGTTGGCGTAGATTTACTGTTTTTTGAAGCACGCGAACCGCGCGCGCGGGGCGCGCGGGGCGCGCGAGGACGACGGGTGCGACGGGCGAGACGGGTGACACCATGTCGAGTGGCGGTTGTTGTTCCCCGGGCGCGGTGAAAGTTGACGACGGTATGGCGATGAATGACGCGCACGCGGCGAAAGCCGCCGCGCTGGGGTCGATGTTGGATTCGCGGATGATGTTTTCGGGACGGTGCGCGAGCGGGTGGTGGGGAGCGGCGATGGCGTGGGCGTTGCTTGCGATTCGCGAGTTGCGCGGTTTCGGAGCTACGGCGCGGTTGGCGCAGGCGTATGGTGCGTGCGTGTGTGCGATCGCGTGTGTGGAGATGATATTGCGGGTGATGAATTCGTGGACGACGTCGGCGCGGAAATATGTGCCGAGGGTGTTCGGGGCGTATGCGTCGATGGGACACTTTATCGTGGACGCGTCGGCGCTCGTCGCGGCGGTTGCGAGTGTCATCTTGGGACACGCGAACGATGACGACGGTACGTTCGCCTTTGCCGAGCCACTCATTCGATGTGCGCTACTTACGCGTGTCTGTACGGCGTCGGCGTTATGGACGAACGCGAACGTGTACACGGCGCAGGGACAGAGCGCGCGAGGGGTGTTTCATCGACTCGAGCACGCGGGCGCGGTAAACGTCGCGGTGTGCGTGAGTGTCGCCGTCGTCTTACTCGGCCCGAACGCAGGCGCACAGCATCGTCTTGGAGGTAAAATGCTTGCGCATTATTTTAATCTCCGCAGCGGTGGTGGGGGCGGCGGTTTCGGTTTCGGTGGTATTGTATCAAACGCTGACGACGAGCGCCAATTCCTCAACGCCGTCGAGCGCGTCGAACAAGTCGCCGTCGCCGCGTTAACAACCAGCGTCTTCAATGCCCTATTCAACACCACGCGCCGTCGACTTCTCGGTCGTCCTCTCCAAAGCATCATCGATACGTTGGAATATCACGCGCAGCAAGTGCTCACTGATCTCGATTTTCATTCCACGGATGTGCAAGGATTGGACATTAGCGTGCTCGGGTACGTGTTGGACAAGATGAGTCACATTGTGAAGCGAAATAATTCCGAACGCGGTGGTCCGGCATTAATTGAGGCTATACTTGAAGACCACGAGGACGTCGATGGGAGCACGCGCGAGTGGTTGGTGTCGTATGAGTACGGTGGCGCTCGGGATAATTCTTCGTCCCGCGTGAGCGCGTTCAAGTCGGTGGTGTCGTCGTTCGCTCGCATGGGTGATGTCGGCGGACCATACATGCACGTTGATATCGAGGCGCTCAACTCATGGAATTTTGATGTGTTTGCGATCGATAACAAAGACATCACCCCGTATGTGGTGCGCATGTTTCACGAATTGGGCTTGCTCGAGGTCATCGACGTGTTCAAGCTCAGACGGTTCATCACCGAAGCGGATAATATTTACCGCGATAATCCGTATCATTGCTTCAAGCACGCTATTGACGTCACACATACGACGTACTTGTACATTCTCATGGTGCGAGAAAGCTTGAATATGACGCAGCTTGAGATGTTCTCCTTGCTCGTTGCGGCGTTGGTGCACGACATGGATCATCCCGGGGTGACAAACGCGTATCTCATCGCCACGAGAGATCCGTTGGCGATGACGTACAACGACGAGAGCGTGTTGGAAAACCTTCATCTTGAGCGATTCTTTTCTTTGTGTCAAAATAACGAAGACGCGAATATCTTGTCTGGCTTTGACGATGACACGTACCGGCGCGTGCGGCGAAGCATCATTGCGTGCGTGCTACACACGGATATGGCGCACCACTTCAAACTCGTGTCTAGGTTGAATGAAATCGTGGCTCTGACCAAAACGAACACAACCATAATCACTGGTTCGCCAATCAAACAACATGTCATGTGTGGTGGCGGAGGAAATCAAGATACGGACGCAACCTCCATCAGCAGCGCCGCCGCCGCCGCATCCTTCAAAACGGATGAAGAGCGTCAGTTGATGATGAATATTATTCTCCATTGCGCTGACATCTCAAATGCAGTCAAACCAAACGCACTGTACGTCAAGTGGGCATCACGCGTTTTGGAAGAATTTTTCAACCAAGGCGACCGCGAGCGAAGCAAAGGACTTCCAATCAGTCCCATGATGGACCGCGAGTCCACGTCGACGGCGTTGTCGCAAATCAACTTTATGGAGTTTGTCATCGCGCCGCTCTACGTGCAATTCGCGGCGATTTTCCCACGCACCGCATTCTTACTCGCTCGGCTCATACAGAATCGACTGTATTACCAAGAGGCGTACGAACGCGAGCTCGATGAAAACACCGCGCGAGACGGCGTCGATCGCTCGTCTGAAAAAGAGTCGTTTCGCGTGCGCTTCCGCACGCTCATTGAAAAGTATTCTCTCCACCGCCACATCGGCGACACGACGAACGACACCATGCGAGCCATCATGGAGCTGCCACACAGTCGTCGAGGAAGCAGTGGGAAAAATTCCACGCCAGTGACGCCGGTTAAAACGCCAGCGAAGCGGTTTTCAGAGAAATCCTAGTGTGACCATTCGCGTTCCCTCATGGAGCTCTCTCCACGCGCGTCGGGACCAAGGTAACAACGACCCGAGACCACGACGTCACCCGCGCGCGCGAACGACGAGATTTAACAACACAGAATGCGCATTTTCATACCACATCCGTTGCATCGCGCGCCATCGCGTCCGCTGTGCGCCACACGACGCCATGAAGCCTTTGACCAGACGAGCCGTCGAAGTGACCGCGCGCGCGTCCTCGCCGTCGCCGTCCTCGCCGTCCACGCCGAGCGAAGCCGCGAGACGACGGGCGTCGAACGCGGCGTCATCGTCCGTCGTCGTCCGTCGTCGCGCGGCGACCGAGAAATCACCGCCGCTGTCGTCTTCGTCGTCGATGCTCGATGCACCGTCGTCTCGAGCGCGCGAGGAGCTCACCCACTGCGCGGCGCGCACGGCGTCGAAACGCGCGCGCGGCGACGACGAACGCAAGGACGATGCGCGTTTGAAGCTCGCGAGACGCTCGCGAGCGAGACATGCGCGCGAGACAGCGCAGGCGCGAGGCGTGACGGTTCGTAGCCTTGGGGACGTCGCGCGACGCGACGCGGGCGCGGGCCCGGGCGCGGCGTCGTGTGCCTTGACTCCGCCCGTTACGCCGTTTGCGGGTAGCGCGAGTGGACGGGAAGCACGCACGCGACGGGAAACGGCGTTGCGTGCGAGACGCGAGGCAAATGAGGCGTCCAGTGGGTTGTTAGGGACGCTGTGCGAAGACGCGTTGTGGATGGTGTGCTCGCGGCTTTCGGCGCTGGATTTGGTCGCTTTGGAGCAAACGAGCGCGTATTTTCGCGAAAGCGCGCGAGTTAAGGATCGCGGTTTAGGACTATGCGAACGTATTGCGCATGAACGCGTGCGTGGGGTACCCATGGTTGGTATGCCACCGTTTTACAGGTACGTCGGGCGGTCAAAGCGCGGGCGCGCTTCCGAGCCGCCGGCGTCCCGAGCTTTGACTCACAATGTCGCGTGCTTGTATTCGTACTCGCGTTCACGCGATACACAGGAAAGCGTCATGGAAGCAAAAATTACGCATCATAGAACAACGCGCGGAGAAAATTAATACAGAAACGCTCAAGCCTGGGATGTGGCTCAGAGTACGAGACGACGCCGACCTCGTCAAACGCATGTGCGTTGGCGCCGATAAGAGCGTCGTCGGCTACCCCGTAGGTTGGGAAACGGGTATGGAGAAGACGTGTGGCAAGTGTTATCGCGTCACTGTTATCAGTCGAGAGTACAGAAAAACGCCCGTGATTGGCCTTAGCGTGGCTGAGGGATTAGTGGCGATTAGTAGAGGCGCGACGTCTACGTACGGGTGGTACTTTCCCGTCGAAGCGCTCGAGGTACGCGCGACTTTATATTGATTTTTGAATAGCGCGCACGGGCATTCGTTTCTGTGGTTTACTGACAAAACGTGTCGTTCGATTGTTCACATACGACGCATAGCACATTTGAGCGCAGAAAGAAACAATTAATAATAAAGAAAGAATGTTGTTGTGATATCAAAACGAAAGCTAGAGTCCAACGCGCGTCTTACTAAATCGTTTCACCGCTAAACTTTTCATACTTGGTTTTCAACTCGACAATCAAACGCCAATCATCCTTCGTGAGCTCTTCACGGAAATTTTCCTTGAGCATATCAATGGATTCTCGCGTGATCGCGGATACGAGTTGATCCTTGTGGTCAAAGTGGCGACCGTACAAGCGCGAGGATTCAGTCGCGGTTCGGGCTTCAATTTTCATGGCGACGGATTGACCGGCGGTGGCTTTTGTGACTTGCTTGTGATTGAGCTCCATGGAGGCAATCTTACCGATTTCAATGTAGCCTTGGGATGGGATACAAATTTGCGTGCCGACGCGCGCTATGCCCTTGACGACGTCGACACCAACAACGATTGGGTCACGCTTGTTGAACACGCAGTTGGGCATGATTTGCAAAATGCACGGGAAGTTGACGTGCGCGGATGCGGCTTCGCGTTTATCCGCCTTCACTTTGTCCATGTACGCCGTGAATTGGTCAAACAAGTGGTAAATTATGTCAGCGGTAAAGACGCGAACGTTGAGCTCTTCGGCCATCGCGTGGGCTTCCTTGGTGACGGGGACATCGAATGCCAAAATCGTGGCGTACTCTGGACGCTTGCGTTCGTGCATCACACTCGCACCCATGACATCACGCTTGTTCACTGGACCAATAGCGATGCCCGCAACAGGAATCTTAACCGCATCAGACTTCAAGAACTCGAGTAACGCTTCGAGCGAACCGAGCGTGGACGCTTGAACGTATACGCCTTCGCCGCTCTTGTCGACGCGCGCGAGCACTCCCTTCATGTCGCTGAGCGCCTCCTCCTTGAGTTCTTCAACATCGTCTTGTTCATCCAAGACTAAGAGCGCGGTACCGGCAACGGCCTTTTCTAGGCCAGTGGCAACAACCTTGATGCCCTGCGCACCTTCAATCTCCTTGTGATGGATGTAGCTACCCTTGACGCGCATCTCCTTCATTGGCTGCGGCGTGAGCAAAGCTCTAATTTGTGTCACAATCGCCCCTTCTAGACCAGCGACAACTATCGTCTGTCCTTCCTTGAGCTTACCATTAATCAAAATCACATCAACGCTCGTACCCAAACCTTCAATCATCTTCACTTCGAGTACAGTACATTGCACCGCCGGCACGTATTGAATGCGCTCGTTCATTCTGGTTTGGCTCAAATCCACCAAAAGCTGCAAAATGTCAGGCATACCTTCACCAGTAATCGCAGAAGTGGGAACAATGTTTAAAAATGTGCGCGGGTCTGGGTTATCCCAGTATGGTGCCACGTTCAAACCTTCCTCGGCGAAAGCTAAAACAATCTTCTGAAGACGGTCCTTGAATTCGCGTTGGACAAAGTCCTTTTGCAAGCCAAGCGTTTCGCGCGTAGGGAAGTTCTCGTTCGCCTTCCAGTCGTAAAGGCGATCAATTTTGTTCAGCGCAATAATGAACGGCGTTCTACGAGATCGCAACATGTTGAGCGATTCGATGGTTTGCGGTTCTAAGCCGTGCATGATATCGACGACGAGGATAGCGAGGTCGCAAAGCGATGATCCTCTCGATCGCAAGTTGGTGAACGACTCGTGACCTGGGGTGTCAATAACGAGCAAACCCGGTACTCGCAAGTCCCAATCACCCTTGTTCAGCTGCTGCGTACGTTCGCGCATGGACACGTCGGGGATGAAGGTTGCACCAATTTGTTGCGTGATACCACCCGCTTCGCCGTCTTGTACATTGGTTCGTCTGATGTTATCCAAAATCTTCGTCTTACCGGTATCGACGTGACCCATGATACAGATAATCGGACAACGCAATCTGGAAGGGCTACGCAACTTTTTGGCGGCTTCAAAACGCGCGAGACGGAGCTTTTTAGCAGCCGCCATACGCTCTTCGTGTTCGCGTTGGCGAATGTCGTCGCTATCTTCGCTGTAGTCAGAGCTATCTGAGTAATCAGAGCTATCGCTGTCAGAGTCATCCGAATCGTCAGAGTCAGATTCTGAATCAGAATCAGACTCGGAGTCTTCTTCGGATTCGGAATCGTCAGCCTTGGCGGCAGCCTTCTCCTTTGCCTTTGCTGCCCAAGGCTTCTCGCTGGCAAGTTTGGATTTGGCTTCGCGTTCTTTTGCAAGCTTGGCAGCGGCCTCGGCATCAGCCTTTTCTTTCGCCTTGCGTTTTGCCTCGGCTTCTTCAGCTTCCTTCTTCAATCGCTCTTCTTCCTCCTTTTGACCGGGTAAGACGATGTCCTTATCATCCCAGTCTTCTGCTTCCCAATCATCAGCGGCGTCGTCAGATTCCTCTGCCGCAGCGAGTCGAGCCGCTTCCTCTTGTCTCGCCTTTTCTTCCGCGGCTGCCTTTTCTTCTGCTTGACGCTTACGGCGTTCCAACATTTCCGCCTTTTTCTTGCGCTCTTCAGTCGCTGTGAGCTTTCTAGGCTTGACCACTTCAGGTTCTCCTTCGCCGCCAGCCTTGGCTAACATTTGTTCGCGCATGGCAGCCAAGCGCGCCTGCTCAGCCTTTTGCTTGGCACTCAAAAGTTTACCTTCAGCTCGGAGACGATCTTTCTTCTCTTTTTCTTTCTCCTTTTTGATGCGACGGCGCTCTTCTTCTTCAGCTTCCTTTTCTTTTTCAAGGCGTTCAGCCTCTTCGGCTGCGCGGCGTTCTTCCTCAGCAGCCTTTGCTTGAGCTTCTTCCCATTTCTTGCGTGCGGCAACCTCTTCTTGAAGCTTGAGAATAGCCGCAGAAGGCGCACCAGTCTTCTTGGTTTTATCGGCGGCAGCCTTTTCTTTTGCTTCTTTCTCCTTTTGCTTCTTCTTAAGCTTCTTCTTCTGCGCGGCGGTGAGCTCCTTGCCATCCTCAGCGGCGTCATCGCCTTCGTCGGCGTCATCTGCGTCTCCAGCTGCGGGCGTTTCGGCGGCAGCACCTTCGCCGCCGCCTGCGGCAGCCGCCGCTTCGGCAGCTTCGCGCTCAGCTTTCAATCTGCGCTTCTTTGCCGCTTTGCTTTCGCCTTGCTCTTCAGGCTGCGCTTCAACCTTGATATCAAGTTCGGCCAAAAGGGCGTCGAGATCTTCTTCATCAGCCGCCGGCTCTTTACCACCCTTCTTCTTGTTTTTCTTCTTGTCCTTCTTGCTGGGCTTGTCCTCCTCGGCTTGTTCGAGCTCTGGTTCAGGCGTCGGTTCGGGTTCCGGCTCCTTTTTCTTCGGCGACGACTTCGATGACTTCTTGCTCTCACCTGGCGGGTCAAGAGGCACGTCGTCACCGATCGAGAATTCGCGCTTATCAAGCTCAACGATACCGTCGGCATCTTCAGCCCAACCCATCTCGACGGCGCTGAGAATCATGCCTTCGCTCATCACGCCGCGCAACGGGGTCTTTTCAATGATTTGGCCAGTCGCTGGAATTTTAACCCCCACGCCGGCGAAAATCACCATCAAACCCTTACGCGCGTTTTCGCCGCCACACACACAGCGCACAGGTTCGTCGCCGCCAAAATCCACCGTGCACACTTGCAAGCGATCCGCCATGGGGTGCTTTCCGCATTCAATGATTTTACCGACGACAAGTTCAGGTTCAGCGACAAACTTTTTCTTCTTTTTCTTTTTGATTTCAACCGCCACGGGAATCTCTTCATCGGCATCCATCAAGTCGGCAAAACTGGACTTTTTCTTCTTCTTTTCCTTCTTGGCTGGCTCCGCTGCGGGCTCCTCCGATTGCTCGTCTTCGCCTCCGTCGTCTTCGCCATCCGAAGCCATCAACGCCGCAAACCCGGATTTCTTCTTCTTCTTATCCTTCTTCGGCTTGACGTCTGGAACAGATTCCTCCTCATCTTCGCCATCTTCGTCGTCATCGATATCATCATCAGACGCCATTAACGCCGCGAAACCACCCTTCTTTGCCTTTTTCTTATCCTTTTTCGGCTTGGCGGCTGGCGCGACGTACTCCTCTTCTTCATCAATCTCTTCTCCTTCCGAATCCATCGCCATCAACGCAAACGCATTGGTGATTTTCTTCGCACTCGTCTTCTTCGCCGGCTTACTCACAGGGACATCATCATCGTCGTCGTCGCCGCTTCCAGCCGCGAGCGCCGCGAGCGGATCCAACACATCATCGTCCGAGTCTTGTCGTCGTCCACCGCCACCTCCGCCACCACCACCCTTCTTTGCCGCCTTTTTCTGCTTTTTCAACTCCGTCTTCGACAATTTCGGTTCGTCATCGTCGTCGTCGCCGCCATTCGCGACGGGCTTTTTCGCATTCGTCGCCGCCGCCAAAGGGTCCAAGGCGTCCTCGTCGTCGCTCGATTGCGCGCCTTTGCGCCCTTTCGCGCCCTTCTTACCTTTCGCCATGCCCTCAGACGTGCGGCGATGAAACGTACGCGCTCACACGCGATGCGCCAAAACGTCAACCACGACGAGTCGTCGCGCGTCGGCGTCTGACGGCGCTTCGAGTGGATTTATTTTTTGAAAATCGCGCTCGGGACACGCCACATTCGCGCGCGCGATGCACGCGAAAGACGCGCCGTTTCGCGACGTCCCGGACGACGACACGTTCGAGAATGACGATGACGACGACGACGCGCGCGTCCCGCATGCGATCACCGATCACGCGTCGACGAGCGCAGCGGTCGTAACGCCTGCGACAGCCAATGCGACACAGTCAGCAGGACCATTCGCGGATGCAAAAGTCATCGCCGCCGTCGCGTGCGCCGCCGCCGCCCTTGCGCTGGCGTGCGTAAAAGTCATTCGCTCGCGTCTCGGTGGTGGATCCGACCGCGCGTTCGCCAGGAGTCATCGCAAATGTAACCGTTGCGGTAAGCGCGGAGCGAACACGCGTTGCGACAGGTGTAAACGCGCGTGGTACTGTAGCTCCGCCTGTCGCTCCGCCGCGTGGAAGATGGAGATTTGTGAGTGCTGCTAGTGTTGTGAGATTTTCGTGAATGTATTGTGCACGCGTCGTCGCCGCGGCGCGCGTGCGGCGCTTTGAAAGTAATAAAAATGTAATGACCAAGTGTAAAACAACCGAAACAACGCCACAACACCACGCAGCTTTTCACGTCATGAGCGATAAAATCGTCGAAGCGCAAAAGGTACGTGGCGTGACGTGATGCGCTATTTGCGTATGCGCGCGGGCGCGGGCGCGCGCGGAGCCGACGCGGCGTCGCGTCGACACCGTCGGTGTCCCAACGATCGATGAACCCTAGAGATACGATCACGTTGACGACGACTACGCGCGCGACGGTGCCGATGGCGCGCGTGCCGATGGGCGTGCGACATCACACGCGCGTAGTTTCGTCGTTTGCGCGCGAACGCGGTGACTGACGTGCGTTTTCGCGGCGTAGTTTTTCCAATCTCAAAAAGGATTCGTGCACTTGAAGAAGGGTGGCGTGGTACGTGTCGTTTTCGTATCCTGACGTCGTCGTCGTCGTCGTCGTCGTCGCGGTCTCGCTCGAACGCCCGTCGTTGGGTAAATATTTAGTGCATGTGTGCGCGCGCGTGTTTCTCGCGACTGACATGCTCGGCGTGGCGTTGTATAGGATCGTCTCACGTCTGTCGTGATCCCGCTCGGTCTCTTCGTCGGCGCGTCCGTCATGTTCGCCAGCGGTTTCCGCGATTTAACCACGGGCACGAACAAGAAGCCTGGTTTCTAATCAGTGCACTCGCCCTGATGCGTTGGGATTCGTATACAACTAGCTCGAGTCGCGATGACACGCGGTTCGATTGTAACTTCACACTAGTAGCAGACACATTAAGCTTTACTTGTTGACGCGCGCGCGCGCGATGGCACATGCGATGAAGCGCGTCTAACGTATAATTAGTAATGGTTCGTTGCGTGCGCGCGATGCGCGTCGTCGTGCATATTGTCGTGCTGTGTTTGGTCGCGCGAGCGCCGGCGGTTTCTGGTGAATTCAAAGACGACTGCGCGCGGGACACGCACGAGTATACTGCGGTCACGTCTTCACTGGCGCAAACGACGTGCGATGGGATCCCAAGAGTATTGCAAACGCTTGATGCGCTCATGACGTCGTCAAAGTGTTCGAATGTGGTCTTACGCGGGCGATATCTCGCGGCAGAGCTCGCGAGCGCGCTCGGGCGTTGGAGCGACGCAAAAGACTATATTAGCGCTGTTGATTCACGAAGTGCACTGGCGATGCGCATAGATGACACCATAGCTTTGTTTGATGCGCACGAAGAGTTTGTGCGCGCGCGGGCGTGGCGAGAAGCGTATGAGACGATTGAAAGCGCGGCGCGTGGGACGCCGTGCGGCAGAGAGCCAAAGACGTTTGCGTCTCGTGCGCGCGTAGCATTGAAGCTAAACATGCCTGGTCGCGCATTGGTTGATGCAAAACATTCTTTAGTATTAGGTGGTGCCAAGGCAGAAGCGTATGAGATCATGGCAGGGGCGATGTCGGCGTTGGCGGATGACGTTGGGCGGTTGGGCGACGCGGAGGCGCTCGTACGGCAATGTTTACGATATGCACCCGAAAACAAGGCGTGCTTGCGCTCGCGGCGACGCATTCGTAATCTGTTGCAAACGTTTGAGCGCGGATTGCGCGCGGAACAAGAGAAACGGTGGGATGATTCGTACTCGGCGTTTGCAGAGGCGAGGAACGCAAGCGAGGCGCCAATGTTACGCGCTCAAGCCACTTTAGCCATGTGTCGCGTTGGTGGTGCGCGCGCGCGACAGTTGTGGAGCGAAGAAATTCACAGACTCTCTACGGGTTCTCGCTTGTCAGCGCTCAACGCCGAGGCTTTAGATCAGTGTACAGATGTATTAGCCGAGATGATGTCGAAAACGCCAAACGTGTTTGATGACATTTCTGAAGCGTATCACGCACGCGCGTGGATGCGCATATTAAGCGCAAACGTCGATGGTGCAGTCGCTGATGTTGCAGGTATAGTACGGACGCCACAAGGCACGCGCGTGTTCGACACAGAAGCGTTAAATGCTGCGATTGTTCAAGCGCGTGCGGTGAATGCACCGAGAGACTTTTACGACGTATTAGGCTTAAGTCGAGAAGACGCACTCGCCGAGGACTGGCTTCGAGTGCTCAAGCGCGCATATAGAAAATTAGCGCTACTCTTACATCCGGATAAGAACCCACAGCAAGACAAGGGTGAGGCGCAAGAGAAGTTTAATGAGCTTGTACAGGCGTACAAGGTGCTTTCGAGCGATGCACTTCGGCGAGAGTACGATGCAACTGGACACGCGCGTACGACCGCTGGTATGGCTACAGACGATTACTGGTTTCAAAACGACGATTCAGAGAACGAGTCAAAAGATTTCAACATGGATGAATACATGTTCAAGTACGATAAGCGGGATGTTGGCGCCGATGGCAGAGCGCGAGGCGCCTGGGTGCATAAAGAAAGTGGTAAAACCGTCTTTGGCGAGCATGACGTGCGCAATCCAGAGGATCGCGACGATGTTTGCGTGACCCGTAAAGGATACTGCATCGAAGGTCGCGACACTGGAAGTAAAAGTAGGACAACACGCTTGATAGAAGCGGGTGTCGAGAACGTGGATGCCACGTTGACGACGACGAATACGCTCCCAGGCGATGCTGTCGTCGGCAGACTCGTGCGCAACGTATTTGGGTTTCAAAAACTCGAATTTGTGTTTGTATTCGATGTGAATCTTCCCAACGAAGGTATCGATAGCGATGATGTGGCGGTGTCTTTAGCTGCAAAGTGGCGCTTGAGGAAGCTCATTCGCGCGTTGCACTCGGCTCTTGTGGGACAAACTTCAGCCAAGACACTTACGCCGATGATTGAGCATGAAATCATCCAGCACGCCGTCGCGAGTAGTAAATTACAAGATGATGCATCGTCCTCAAAGCAATTGGGGTTGTTCGATTACGTCGTCGCGGCGATGAGTGGACGCGCGCATCGATTTGCGTCGCCGAAGATGACGGCGTTGCTTCTTGACGCCTTTGCCATCGAAGCCACGCAATTCATGCGTCAGCTCGGCGCGCTCGGAATCAAATCCGACGACCGTACGAACACGTTCATCAGTGCCGCTCGAAATGTCGTGGCAAACCCATTGGTGTCGTCGCTTCTGCTCGCGCCGCGAGGCGCAGATGAAGAAGACGAAGCGTCAGAGCCGCGGCGACTTCGCGCGCGTTGGCATTTAGACCACACCATGGCGCATACTCGTCCATTCGTCGCCGGCGACGAGTTAACGTACGAAATCAAGCTCATTGACGCCGATGACTCGGATGACATCTATGATATCGGCGCCGGATTAGACTTCGAAACCGCCTCTGGCGCGCGATTGAGCGATTTCACTGCTCTCGTCGACCAATTCCACCTCTCTGCGTGCTCTCCCGCGGTGAATTTCGCCTCCATTCTCACCGAACGCGCCACAATCAACGGTTGGTTCACCAGAACAATCTCAATCCCTCGAGAACTCATCGGCGATACTCCCACGCAATGGTTCATCTCTGCCGCTCGCGTCGGCGCCGGCCGCGTTCGCATCCGCGTCCGCGTCGCTCGCGTCGGCGCCCCCGTGTCTCGCGTCCATGACGCCGGCGCCAACGTCGATGACATCATCCTTCTCCCTTCAAAATCATCCTAGCTAGCTCTAGAACCTAGCATCGCCACGCCGCGTCAGCATTGATGTATAAATGTTCAACGTACGACGCGTCAATGTGTCCCAAAACCTCTCTAAAACCTACACGTCATCGCATCGCTTCGTTCACACGTCGACGCACGGACGCTGCGACCGCGCGCACCGACCGCGCCACACATCGCAACCGTCACTTTCGCACGATGTTCACCGCGTTTACCGCGCTCTCGATCGCGCCGCCGGCGTCGCTCAACGCCGCCACGACGACGACGGGCGCGCGCGATAGGTCAACTTTTCTCGGCGCGCGCGTGTGCGCACAAGCGCCCGCGACGGTGACGTTGGCGCGCGACCGACGCGCAGTAGTCGTCGAAGCGCGATTCGCAGGTCGTGGCGGGCGCGGACGAGGCGGTGGTGGGCGCGGGCGAGGCGGGGGCGGACGCGGGCGAGGCGGGCGCGGGCGCGGACGCGGGCGACCGACGATGGACCGAGGCCCCATGCGGAATGAGGACATTGAATTCGACGAGTTACGGGTATTAGATGAGAACAAGGAGATGATTGGTGTGATGAGCACGGATGAGGCGCTGGAGCGCGCGGAGGAGGCGGGATTGGATTTGGTGGTGATGAGTCCGGATGCCGACCCGCCGCTCGCGCGCATCATGGATTACTCTAAATACAAGTACGAGAAGGAAAAGAAGGATCGTGAGGCGAGAAAGAAGGCTGCTGCGGTTCGTGTGGATATTAAGGAGTTGAAGATGCGTTATAATATCGATACGCATGATTACGGGGTGAGACTCCGTGCGGCGCAAAAGTTTTTATCTGGCGGGGACAAGGTCAAGGTGATTTGTCAGTTCCGCGGTCGGGAGAACGACTTCCGGGAATTGGGACGAGAAATGTTTGATCGATTCGTAGAAGACGTAGGTGACTTGGCCACGGTGGAAAATCGACCGAATATGGAGGGTAACTCTATGACCATGCTGCTCGCTCCAGTCGGGGACAAGAGTACCACGAATACCACCCAAAATTAAAATGTACACAAACACACGCGCCTTGGTTTATTATATTAACCTTGTGAAAAATTCAGTTCGATTGGTTGTTTAAAAAAGACTACATCATTTATTTGTTCATTTCTATCGTACAGCGCGCATCCCCGTAATGACGACGATACGCGCGCGCGTGCGCACGTAATACAACGACTCGGATCAAGGAACACCCTTGGCAAGCGCCGTTTCATTGGGGCCAGGCAGCACGGCGTGGCCGTGCAACTCAACCTTCATCAAGCGATGCTTAGAAAACCCATGAGAAATCACGGTATTTCGAACCGGACGATCGTTCGGTGGAATACCGAGCTTGGTGAAAAAGTCATCCCAGACTTTCACGACTGGACCCATGTCACGGTTGTCACTCAGGTAAATCTTAATGCTGATCAAATGTAAAACGTCGGTACCCGCACGAACGAGAAGCTGCACCAAATACTCCAACGCTTCTTGCATCTGCTCTTCGACTGGCAACTCCAAGTTGGCCGCACAGACATTCGTGAGCCACACGAGTCGACCAAATGTGGTGATTGGCGCAAAACCAGAAGAGCTCGATTGTTCGTCAATATGTATGCGTTGAATCTTAGCCCCAGCGTTGAACGGATCCACGAGTGTTTTCATTGCGTTGCACGTTCGTTCCAAAGCTGTGATTCTCGATTGCTGCTGCTCAAGTTTAGCCATCAACTGATTAACCACATCGGCTGAAACAGTCTCGCCGCTCGCCAACCTCGTCATGACGAGCTCGTTTGACGCTGGCGCAATGGCGAGGCTGACGTTGTCGTTGTTGTACCGAGTCAAAATGCGCTTGGTTGAAGGTAAAGTATCGTGTTGCACACTTGTCACCGGAAGACCGCGCTTCTTACTTGACCCTGGCGCCTCACTTCTCGGCATGGCTTCAACAACCTTGAGCCTTTTAATCCCGTGTTCCTTGTGCATGTGATGGATGAGCGTCTTGTGCTCGTCGAACTCGTCGCGGCATTGCGGACATGTCGTTTCTGTCTTCAAAATCGTCCAAGCTGTCTCAGAAGGCTGCGATACGTCTTCACCATCCGAACCGATTTCTTCGCACATGGTTTCTTGCACCTCATCTTCAACTTCTGTTGCAGCGCCGCCAGATTCAACAACACCGCGCGCCGCTGATGGTTTGCACCAACGCTTGTGCGCCTTGAGACTTCTTATGCTGGGAAATTCCCGCCCACAGTGGCAAGAACACGCCTGGTCACCTGGTTTAATCACGGTCTCGCGCTGCTGCATTGCCACGTTCTGTACCGTATGTTGCGCTATCGTCTCCACCGGTGTCGTTTCGCTCACCTCAACGTCGATCCCATGTACCTTGTTATAGTGCGTTTTGAGCATTCTAAACGAACCTGAATTGAAAGAACAGTACTCGCAATTACGCTCGGCGCCAATCAACACCTTCGCCGTCGGTAATGGCGGCACTTGAGCAGTCGGAGTTGGAGATTTTGGGGGCGGCGGTGACTCTGACTCGCGCGCGTAACGCAGAGTCGTTCGTTTTTCACGTTGCGGTCGCGTCAGCGAAGACGATCGCTGCGACTTTGCAATCGCAGCACTCGTTGGTGTCTTCATTGCGCTTCCCACCTCGTATCCATGTTCGTTCAAGTAATGCGCGCACAATTCTTCGCGCGAATCAAACTTTTCGTGCGAACACATGGTGCACTTTCGCGCGGCCCAGTGCACTTTGAGTGTCGTCGTCGTTGTCGTCCGTCCTCTCGAAAAGACTTC
>Ga0181558_10002308_pt1 | contig 18094 bp, 19 predicted proteins | sample 011ome_22_FD_133754 | JGI IMG/M metagenome (GOLD analysis project Ga0181558, IMG submission 133754) | Coastal salt marsh microbial communities from the Groves Creek Marsh, Skidaway Island, Georgia - 011507BT metaG (megahit assembly) | ecosystem: Environmental > Aquatic > Marine > Intertidal...
CTGTTTTTTCTTGCTGAGCGTTTAGGCCAGTGCTGAATAGCACAAAAGCTGCAGTTAAGCAGGTAAGTACATGTTTCATTGAATATCAACTTAAGATTAGAAAGGTGAATTTAGGGTGTTTTTAGCAGCTGTCCAATTTTGTTTTAACGGCTCCCTAACACCCAATTAAAGGCGGGATCTTCTTTTGATAACAGTTTACTTTTTTTAGCCCCAAAAAAGTAAAAGTGCATTAGGTTTTGCTGCTCATCAAAAAGCCCTGTCAGTAAACGGTTTTCAAATGCAATAACTGAGTCTTCGTCGAGGGTTACCCCATCAAACTCAATTAAAAGAACAATCTGATCTCCTTCGTAGGTATAACCCGCAAAATTCGGACTATACGAAGATCCATTAGCACTGAAGCGCATCATTCGCTCAATGTAGCGCTGAAAGAATTCATTGGCCAACGAGGTCTGTTCTTCGTCTGTATCTAACCGCAAAGCGACACCGTAACGGGTTTTAATGGCCAACTCTATATCGTCTATGAAGGCTCTTGTTACCAATTGCAAGGCTTGTTGCTCTGCGTTGTAATTCACTTTGGTAACGCTTAGATAAAACTTGTGATTATCGGCATGAATAGGCTTGTGCGCTCCTGTGCTCATAGTCATGACTACGGCAATAACAAACAGTATCTTCTTCATGGATTCAATGCTTTAAAAGAGGCGCTCTTTCTCTTCATAAACTCTAAAAACTTAAGCTCATCTCCCAAGGCCACAAGGTCGGTGAAGAGTGAATCTTGCTCACAATAGTACAAAAAGCGCAGAATTTTGGCTGAATCTATAGCAAGATAGTCCTCAAACAGCGGCTTTTCGTAGCGCTTTATCACTTGATCTATTTTCGCATTTTTCGCCTCTAGTGCAATTCTATTTTTGAGCATCTTCGTCCTTCCGGTTAAGGCGTTTAAGAGCGGATTGAGAGGAATAAGACCTCCTCCGCTTGTCGCTTCATACAAAAGCCTTTGACTTTGTGTAAGCTCAGGTGCATCGGCATTGGGTAGGCCTAATGCACTCGCGTTTACTTCTGGGTTCACCTGTATCCGTGTGACATCCTCTGAAAGCTGTCTGCTCAATCCGTATGGGTTTAAGGTCACTCCTTCTAATTCATTGACAAATGGATCAAGGGGTATCCGAAGGTACGATGAGGCGTAAAGCGACGGATCAATTACGAGAAGCTTCGGTTGAATCTGAACAGAGGTGATGCGAAGACTATCGCCAGGGCTCACCAGAATCTCAAACTCTCCTGAGGTGTTGGTAACCACTCCTGTCTTCTTGCTTATATTCTGGATAGTAATTCCAGATAGATCAACGTCTTCTGCAGTAAGTGAGGCGCGAAGAACTTTCTGATTTTGGGCTTGAACCAAGCTGGTACTGATACTCAGTACCAACAAGATCATAAGGATACGTATCACTCCATCTCTTTTTTAAAGGCTTCAGCAGTGGTGACTAAGAATTCGAGAAGCTCAAATTCATTTTCTTTTCTCAGCAGTTGATAGGTCGGGACACGCTCATCACAGTAGGTTAAAAAATCAGGGATCTGCGCCGGAGATAATTTTAAATCTTGCACAAAGAAACGTTCATCATATACTTTAGCCAATGCCTCAGAAAGCTTGAGCTTTGGAACATTGTCTCCTTCATTCGGAACAAGAAGCGATTTTAACAGTTTAAAGACAGAAATGAAATTTAAGCCGTCTTGCATTCCTCTCGCAGAAGTTGAAAGAGCAATATTGTCTACAGCAGAGGCCCGATCAATTTCATATTCAAACCCCTTGAATTCTTCGTTTTTAAGTTCGATAAAAGCCTCTTGATTGTCAGGGGTAACTACTACCTCATCGAGCTGGCGTACCTTTTCGGTCACCTCAACAACCAGCCGTCCATTATTCAGAATATCCTCGGTGATTTGAATGACCTCTAATTGGTAATTGACCGCGGTAAATACAAGTTCATCCCCAACAGCCACCTCGATAGTAAAGGCCCCATTTTCGTCAGTAATAGTGCTAATCTCACGCGTAGCATTAACCACCGCTTCATCAGAAACAAAACTATTTCTATACAATACTTGACCTTTTAAACGTGCCAGTTCTGATTGTCCAAAAACAGAATATCCGATCGCCAAACACAAGAGAAAGAAAACATTTTTCATGAGGTGCATATACTTACCCTAAATTTACCACAAACCGTTCAGTTAATGACGCTCATTAAACAAGTTAGTGCCACCGCTATTTTAACGGTCCGACAGGCGGTTCTACGTCAGGGACTACCTATAGCAGCAAGCATCTTTGATAAAGATGAAGATCAGCATACCGCTCATTTTGGAGCCTTTATTGAAGCTAATGTCATAGGTTGCGCCTCACTGGTACGTAACCCGCATGCGCGATTTACCCCTAAGTATACCCATATGGCACAATTGAGAGGCATGGCCGTGCTACCAGAACATCGCAGTAGCGGAATTGGCCGACTGCTTTTAAGGGCGGCAGAAACGAAAGCTAAAGAGGACGGTATTGAAGTGCTATGGTTCAATGCACGTATTAAGGCGGTACCTTTTTACGAAAAGAACGGATATATCAAAGAAGGAGAAGCCTATGAAATTGAGGGTGTAGGCACCCATTATTTTATGTTTAAACTACTTTCATCTCATGAATAGACGCGAATACATCCGCCTACAAAACCTTGGGCTCGCCACACTTTTTGTCCCTCAAATGGAAACCGAATGGAGCTGGTCTCATAGCGTCGAACGCTTAATGGGAATTGATCCTCCTAAGCTATTTGGAGCAGAAAAAATACAGCTGACGCGTCGCGCTTACAAAGCGTTTAATCGCATGAAAATGGCTGCTTGGAACGATGGTATTGGAATAAGGACCGTGTCGAGCTTCAGGTCATATGCTGACCAAAAACGGATTTTTGAACGAAAATTTAAGGCCTTTACTGAAGAGGGAGATTCAGGTGCAGACGCCATTGAGCGAATTATCGAATATTCGACCCTGCCCGGAACCTCAAGGCATCACTGGGGGACTGATATTGATATCGTTCAAGCCGGCCGAAACGTCGATGGCGACAGCCTTTTAGAAGAGCACTTTGAACCAGGGGGAGCCTTTAGAGCGCTCAAAGAATGGTTAGATCAAAACGCCACTGATTTCGACTTTTATTTAGTTTATACCCAGGATGCCCATCGAAAGGGATTCAACTACGAACCGTGGCACCTCAGCTATGCTCCAGAATCGATCTCCTTGCTCAAAAGCTATCTTCGGAAAGAGGTTATCCATAACATCTTATCACAAAAAGTTATTGGATACGAACATCTCAGTGAAGAGCGATTGAACCGCTACCTAGAAGAGCACCTCTTGGGGATAAACCCAAAGCTTCTGCCGTAATAGTTTTACCTTTGTATACATCAATCCAATTCCAATGAATAAGAAGGTTCTTCTCATGATTTTAGACGGATGGGGAATGTCTCCTGATCCAAATGTTTCTGCCATCGCCCAAGCCAATACTGAATTCATAGATGGCTTGTACAAGAGCTTTACAAATGCCACGCTACTCACCCACGGTATGCATGTGGGACTGCCCGACGGGCAAATGGGAAATAGCGAGGTCGGACACATGAATCTCGGTGCGGGACGTATCGTATACCAAGACCTGGCACGTATCAACAAGGCGGTTCAAGAAAAGACATTAGGTCAAGAAAAGGTAATCACCGATGCGCTAGCCTACGCGGCAGAAAAACAAGTGAACGTTCACCTACTCGGATTGTGCAGTAACGGTGGTGTGCATTCACACATCGATCATCTCAAGGCCTTGGTTGACGTCTGTGAGACGAGCAGTCATCCAGCTACATTCATCCATGCCTTTACCGACGGTCGAGATGTCGACCCTAAGAGTGGCGCACAATTCATGGCAGACATTCAAGCCTACACTCAAGAGAAACAGACCAAGATTGCCTCGGTAACGGGTCGTTACTACGCAATGGATCGCGATAAACGCTGGGAACGCGTTAAAGTCGCTTACGATGCCCTTGTTCATGGTGAAGGAAACCAAGCAAACAACCTCGTTCAAGAGATTGAGGCCTCTTATGAAAATGGGGTGACAGATGAGTTTATTCATCCGATTATACAAGTCGACCAGCAACAGCAACCTATTGGTACGATTAAACCTGGTGATGTTGTGCTCTTTTTCAACTTTAGAACAGATCGTGGTCGAGAGCTCACAGAGGTATTGACCCAACAAGCCTTCGAAGAATATCAGATGCAACCTTTAGCACTGTATTACGTCACGCTTACCAACTACGACAATTCGTTTAAAAATATCAAGGTAGTTTTTGATAAGGAAAACATCAAAGACACACTTGGTGAGACGCTAGCAAAGGCCGGAAAAAAACAGTTGCGTATCGCAGAGACCGAAAAGTATCCCCACGTGACCTTCTTTTTTAATGGTGGACGTGAGGAGCCCTTTTACCAAGAAGAACGCATTTTGTGTCCTTCACCGAAAGTGGCTACCTACGATTTGCAACCTGAGATGAGCGCCTATGACATCAAGGATGCCCTGATGCCGCACCTCAAGGATTCAACTTTTGATTTTATTTGCCTCAACTTTGCCAACCCAGACATGGTAGGTCATACCGGAAGTATGGAGGCTGCAATCAAGGCCTGCGAAACCGTTGACCGTTGCACAAAAGAACTCGTAACTGCCGCGCTTGAGAGTGGTTATACGACACTGATCATTGCCGATCACGGGAACTGCGACACAATGGTCAATCCAGATCACAGCCCGAACACAGCGCATACTACCAATCCTGTCCCTCTCATTGTTGTGGATCCTGAAATCACAGAAGTAAAGAATGGAGTCTTAGGAGACGTAGCCCCCACCGTACTGAAGCTAATGGGAATTGCCCAACCTGAGGCGATGACACAACAACCTTTAGTTTAATGAGTGCTGTAGTATTAAAGTCTCCTGAAGAAATCGCCCTCATTGCAGAGAGTTCCCAGCTGGTTTCAAAGACCTTAGGAATGTTAGCCAAAGAGGTCGTTCCTGGTGCCGACCCTCTCGCACTAGATAAACTAGCTGAAACCTTTATCAGAGACCACAAAGGAGAGCCAGGATTTCTCGGTATGTACGACTTCCCGAATACTTTAAATTGGAGCCCAAACGAGCAAGTGGTTCACGGTATTCCAGATCACACCCCTCTAAAAGAAGGAGATGTCATATCCATTGATTGCGGGGTCTTTATGAACGGATACTACGGAGATCATGCCTATACCTTTGAGGTAGGAGAAGTAGATCCGGATACCAAGAAATTGCTGAAAACAGCCAAAGAGTCACTCTATGTAGGGATCTCAGAGTTTAAAGCAGGTAATCGCGTTGGAGACGTGGGTTATGCTATTCAGCAATACAACGAAGCTCAAGGCTATGGAGTAGTCCGTGAACTCGTCGGACATGGACTCGGAAAAAGCCTGCACGAAGGACCTGAAATGCCCAATTACGGAAGAAGATCTCAAGGAAAAGTCTTTAAAGAAGGGCTTGTAGTCGCCATTGAACCAATGATTAATAGAGGGACGCACCGTATTGTTCAAGGTAAAGACGGATGGACCATTAAGACCGCCGACAAGAAACCAAGCGCACATTTCGAACACAATGTGGCGATCGTTGATGGAAAACCAAAATTGCTCTCGACCTTCCAATACATCTACGAGGCCCTCGGAATCAGCTCGGATGAAGAGCAACCCTTTAAGTAAGCTGCAGTATGCTGAAAACTATTTTTGGAATCGTGCTGGGGATTTTTCCGAGACCCGTTTTGATTCGTTTCAGCTTGTACCTTCTGCCCGTTTTACGGCTTCTCTTTAGGGGAAATCGCTTTACAGACCCTATCGATAAAAGCAGCTTTCGCACGCTGCTCCCCTACGGATACCGTAAACAACGCGCCAATGTACTTTCACCTTCAACGCTTTCTCTAGAGCGTCATCGCCTCTTATGGCTGTACCTCGAGCGCTTCTCTACATTTTTTAATCCCAACCAGAAGCTAAGGGTCTTGCATGTAGCACCAGAACAATGCTTCTATCCACGCTTTAAACAATTGCCCCATATAGACTATACCACCTTCGATCAGAATTCCCCCTTGGCTACCATCAAAGGAGACCTAAGAGCACTCCCCTTTTCAGACGGATCGTTTGACGTTCTATTTTGCAATCACGTACTCGAGCATATCACCGAAGACGATAAGGCTATGAGTGAGTTGTATCGGGTACTCCAACCCGGTGGATGGGGTATTGTTCAGGTTCCGATGAAGCCCCATCAAGATGAGACCTATGAAGACCCCTCTATTCAATCAAAGAAGGAACGTGAACTTCATTTTGGTCAATACGATCATGTCAGATGGTACGGAAGAAAAGACTTCTTTACACGCCTTCAAAAAGTAGGTTTTTCAACAGAGGCCATCAATGTAACCCAAGCTTTTTCAGAGGCTGAAATTGAACGCTACGCCTTAGACCGCAACGAAATTTTACCGATTATTCGTCGGTAGTCTCAGCGAATAAGCCCTGTTGCAATACGCGAGTACTATTGTCTTGATCAACGTAAATCAAGTGAAGCGAGAATTCGGGCCGCTCAGCTAAAAATCGTATGCTTTGGTCCAATGGCATAGCCATAAAAGCAGTGGCATAGGCATCAGCTTCAGCACAGGTCGGAGCAATAACACTAGCAGACAGCACATTTGTGGTTTCTGCCCTTCCGTTTAGAGGATTGATAGTATGGCCATAACGTTTTCCACTCAAAGAATCTACTCGAAACTTTCGATAATTACCGGAGGTAGCCATAGCCGCATTTCGTAGCGGTATGACACGACTTAAGGACTCCGGATCTTGAGGATCATCTATGCCTATGGTCCACAAAGACTGCTTTGTGAGATTTATTCCGCTAGCCACGATCTCACCACCTAATTCAATGAGGTAATTTTTACCTCCCATCCGACTAATGAGAACAGCGATGCGATCTAGGGTATACCCTTTTGCAATGGCGTTAAAATCAAGTTGAATGCCGGGTACCTCTTTAATCACTTTCCCCTCACTAAGGCGCACTTTATCTAATCCTACCCTAGGGAGCAGGCTTTCAAGATGAGGCACTTCATTTCGAGGACCTTCAGGCCCAAACCCCCAAGCGTTAACTAAAAGACCCACAGTTGGATCAAAAAATCCATCTGACTCTTGGTGTATGCGCTTTGAAAGCAAAAAGACTTCTTCGAACATGGCATCCACCACTACGGTACTATCCTCTGCATTAAGCCTAGAAATAAGAGAATTTAAACGATAGGTTGACATCGAGGCGTTCACTGCCTCTAGCAATGAATCGATTGAAATTCGAAGCTGCTCGGGTTTCACACGAAGTTCATCCTCAAATACTGCAATCCCGTAGGTGGTTCCTAGGGCATTACCCTGAAGCACCAGTTGCTGTGAACGCTCAGTACAACCCGTGAAGAGCGCGGTGATACCCAGAAGCAGTATAATAGAAAGTGCACGGAACGTCATAATAATTCGTCTACGTGATATAAGCCCTTAAAGTCAACGGTACACTCCTGATTTTTTTCGAGTGGCAATTTCCGGTCCAAAGCGTGATAGACTCCTACTCCGGCAAAATAGGTGGCTGCCTCAAACGCTTCAGCATGTTTCTTTACCTTTTCAAGTAAAGCCCGATCTACCGCCATGGGGTCTTCTGGAAATCTCGAGGCACGCACTATGATGAAATGAAGGTTTTTTTCTTTGAGACAAACGAATTGAGGGTCTCTCTTGAACTCTGAGTTTACACCCAAAAACTCATAACCGGCAGCTTCTAATTGCTTACCGACCACATTCATTGCCATCTTGTGTATTTCATGTTCCGATAACATAGTACATCCTACAAATTAAAAAAACCGCTACGAAGTGCAGCGGTTTCTGAATTATCCTCCGAAGTCATCAAAGCGGATGTTCTCATCAGGAATACCAAAGTCTTCTCCCATTTTTTGAACCGCCTGATTCATAAGGGGTGGTCCACAGAAGTATAACTCTATATCCTCTGGAGTGTCGTGCTTACTTAGATACTGATCAATCACACAATTGTGAATGAAACCTACAAAGCCATCTCCCTCTGTATCATCAACATCTTTCTTGACTTTCCAATTGTCCTCCTCTAGAGGTTCAGAGAGTGCCATATAGAATTTGAAATTCGGGAACTCGGCCTCTAATTTCTTAAAGTGGTCGATATAGAATAATTCTCGTTTTGAACGTCCACCGTACCAGTAGGTCACTTTTCTATTGGTCTTTAACGTCTTAAAGAGATGGTAAAGATGTGAGCGCATAGGAGCCATTCCTGCTCCTCCCCCTACGTATAACATCTCTGCCTCTGATTCATTAATAAAGAACTCACCAAATGGACCAGAAATCGTTACTGGGTCTCCAGCTTTCAAGCTGAAAATGTATGAAGAGGCAACCCCTGGATTCACATCTGCCCAACCGTTTTTATTACGATCAAACGGAGGCGTCGCAATACGTACATTCAACATAATCTCACGCCCTTCAGCAGGGAATGAAGCCATTGAATAGGCACGCTCCACTTTCTCTGGATTTTTCATCACAAGGGGCCAAAGCTGAAACTTGTCCCACTCGTTTTGAAATTTCTTAGGGTCGTCGTGCTCTTCAGGGTGCGCAGTAATATCTATATCCGAATACTTCACTTCACAAGGAGGAATCTCGATCTGAATGTAACCCCCTGCCTTGTAATTCATGTCCTCTGGAATCTCAACCACAAACTCCTTGATAAAAGAAGCCACGTTGTAATTACGAACCACTTTACCTTCCCATTTCTTGATTCCAAATACCTCTTCTGGAATTTCAATTTCTATGTCTTGCTTTACCTTAACCTGACAAGCGAGACGGGCACCAGAAATCAACTCTTTTTTAGAGAAGTGCGGAGTCTCAGTAGGCAAGGCCTCTCCTCCACCAGAAAGCACGTGACATTCGCACTGAATGCACGTTCCACCCCCACCACAAGCTGAAGGCAAAAAAACCTTTTGGTTTCCGAGTGTTGACAATAAAGAGCTTCCAGAAGGCACCTCAATCTTGCGTTCTCCATTAATGGTAATGGTCACAGGTCCAGAAGGAGATAGTTTTTCTTTGGTGAATAAAAGCAATCCTACGAGCAGCAATGTGAGCACTAAAAATGCAGCAATGGTGATCAGGATTGTACTTCCAATAGCAGCTAAAACCATAATTTTTTCTTCTTAAAGCAATTATTAATCTATACCGGCAATAACCTCGGTTGACTCTTCGGTTTCTTTAGGGTATTTTGGGTCCTCTTTGATTTGTTCCGTCTCAACAGCCTCTACTACTTCTTCGGTAACTGTAGGCGGCTCGTTATCTCCTGTGAGCATGCCTCCAAAACTCTGAAAGCCGATACCCATTAAACCAGTGATGATAAAGGTGATTCCTAATCCGCGAAGTGGAGCAGGAACCGCTGAATAACGAATCTTCTCACGGATCGCAGCGATGGCAAGAATAGCCAAGAACCAACCAATTCCTGAACTTAGGCCATAGTTAAAGGCCAAACCAAGTGACGGAATCTCACGCGCCTGCATGAAGAGTGATCCACCTAAAATAGCACAGTTTACAGCGATCAACGGCAAGAAGATCCCTAAAGAGTTGTACAGTGAAGGAGAGAATTTCTCCACTACAATCTCAACTAGCTGCACCATAGTGGCGATAGTAGCAATGAATAGGATAAACGACAAAAAGCTAAGATCGTATGACGCATATTCTTCGCCCAACCAGCTTAAGGCTCCGGGTTGCAATAAGTATTGGTCTAACAACCAGTTTAAGGGAACGGTTACCGCCAAAACGAAAATTACTGCGGCTCCTAAACCTACAGCAGTAGCTACTTTCTTAGATACGGCTAGGTAAGAACACATTCCTAAGAAAACCGCGAATACCATATTGTCGATGAATATGGACTTGAAAAATAATTCTAAATGCTCTAACATCTTTATACGATTAAGCTTCTTCTACAAGTGAAGGATTCTTTGCACGTTGAATCCAAATTAAAACACCTACCACAATCAAGGCCGCAGGAGGGATAATCATAAACCCGTTATTCTCATACCCGAAAGCATAGAGTCCGGTTTTTGCAATAGGATCACCTAATACAGGAATCCCGAATAAGGTTCCTGAACCGAGCAATTCTCTGAAGAATCCAACAATAATGAGAATAACCCCGTATCCTAACGCGTTTCCGATTCCATCTAGAAACGATCTCCATGGACCATTTCCTAAGGCAAAGGCCTCAAAACGTCCCATAATAATACAGTTGGTAATGATAAGCCCCACGAATACGGACAGGGTTTTACTCAATTCGTAGGCGAAAGCCTTGAGCGTCTGATCCACTACGATTACAAGGGTAGCCACTACAACGAGTTGAACAATGATTCTAATTTTTGATGGGATGATATTTCGCATCAACGAGATCACCACATTCCCCATTCCTAGTACGAAAAGCACTGAAACCGCCATTACTACAGAAGCTTTTAATTCTGCAGTAATCGCCAAGGCCGAACAAATACCGAGTACCTGAATGGTAATCGGGTTGTTATCCGCAAGTGGATCGAGGATTAACTTTGATTCTTTTTTTGAGAGTAAGGGCATAGCTTACGACTTAGTTTAATGAACGAACCTTTTCAAAATACGGTTCGTATAGACGAATACTTTCTTTAATCATTGCACTTACACCGTTTCCGGTAATAGTCGCTCCGGCAAGTGCATCTACCTGAGCGTCACTTTTATCACTGTTTAACGGATCGTTGTTTCCTTTTACGACTTCAATAGGCGTATATCCAGTGTCTGAAACGATAGATTCTCCGATAAAGTCGTCCATGAAAAAGCGCATTTTGATGTTTGCTCCAAGCCCTGGTGTTTCTCCTTTGTGATCAAAGTAAACCCCTGTAATGGTCAAACTTTCATCCACAGACATATAACCCCAGATGGCATCCCAAAGTCCTTTTCCGTACATCGGAAAAATATAGTAGGTCTTGCCCTCCTGCTCACCGATAAAAAGCGGGAGCTTGCCGTCTTTTCCTGATTTGATGAGGTCAAGTTCCTTTTTCAAATCAATCATAAAAGCGTCTTCTTGGGGAGTCGCTTCTCCATCTTGAATCACATACTGTCCTTTAATCAACTCACCGAAGCGCTGATCTACTTCAGTAGTGGGTATAAAGTTCACACTAGACTCGTCGGTGTTATTGTGCACACCCATAGCGTAGAGAATATTTTGTTGCTTCTCAAAGCGCTGATTTTCGGTGATTTTGTCTTTTAATCCAGTGGCCAAATAGGCTAAGATTGCTCCAACCACTGAAACCATGATTACTGAGAACAGAACAGTGTAGGAGTTTTTATCGGTGTTTAGTGCCATTGCGTATCGCCTGTTTAATTATGCGGTTTGAGTTTCAACTGAGGCCGGAGCTGTCGCTGGATAGATTTTCGCCTGCTTCGCACGCTTCAATCTTCGTTTAACATTTCCTTGAACCACATAGTGATCAATAGTAGGTGCAAATACGTTCATCAATAGAATCGCAAGGAATACCCCTTCTGGATAGCCTGGGTTGAACACGCGAATCATGACGGATATGAATCCTACTAAAAATCCATAAATCCATTTACCCTTGTTCGTTTGTGAACTGGTCACCGGATCTGTAGCCATATACACAATTCCAAATGCTAGACCTCCTACAATTAAATGCTTCCAGAAATCAAAAGCCATCAGGCTGTAAAACTTAGAGTACGATTGAATCCAACCAAAATCAACCACAGCGTTGAAAAGCAATCCCATTGCTAAGGCTCCAATCGTTGCACTTAACATAATTCTCCAGCTTGCAATTTTTGTGAACACGAGGTATAATCCGCCTAGTAGGATGAGTAAGGTTGAGGTTTCTCCAACTGAACCAGGGATGAATCCGAAGAACATATCACTCAAAGAATACCCCATTTCTGCTGTTTTATTTTGAGCCAAATACCCGAGGATGGTCTCTCCTGAAATCGCATCAGCAGTACCCGCCTTCGAAACACCATCAACTGCGCCGTGAACCCATACTTTATCTCCACTCATCCAGGTTGGATAAGCAAAGAACAAGAAGGCGCGAATCGTTAGTGCAGGATTTAAGATATTCATTCCCGTACCCCCAAATACTTCTTTTCCGATCACCACCCCAAAAGCAACGGCGATGGCTAACATCCAAAGTGGTGTATCTACGGGCACAATAAGAGGCACAAGCATACCCGTCACTAAGTATCCCTCTTCAACCTCATGTCCTTTGATCACGGCAAAGACAAATTCAATGGCTAAACCTACACCATAAGAGACGATTAATAGAGGAAGTACAGTGGTCAAGCCAACTAGAAAATTTCTCCACGTAATGAAGTGCTCAAGGATCGAGAATTCTTGAGGAAACCCTTCAATAGCAGAATAATGCTGGTAGCCGGCGTTAAAAATCCCAAAGAGCAAGCAAGGAATAAGAGCAACGATAACCGTATTCATCGTACGCTTGAGGTCATCTACGGCCTTCACATGAGTACCACCTTTGTGTGTTACTTCATTAGGGGTATATAAAAAGGTATGGATTGCGTTGAACGCAGGAGCCCATTTTTTGTCCTTAACCCGTTCTTTGATTTCGTGTAATTTCTGTTTCATAGTAACGAATTATCCTAATTCTTGTTTCAATAAGTCTAAGCCCTCACGAATGATCGCTTGATGAGGCTGTTTTGATATACAAATGAATTCAGTAAGCGAGAAATCTTCTGGAGCAACTTCGTAAAGTCCGAGCTGTTCCATCTCATCCAAGTCTTTAACCATGCAGGCCTTCAAGAGCTGCATTGGATAAATATCTAGTGGAAATACCTCTTCATAGCTTCCTGTAACTACAAAAGCACGGTGTTCTCCGTTGGTATTTGTATCTAAATCGTAAGCTTTCTTTTTATTCAACCAAGAAAACGTCAAGGCTCTCGTAGGTGAAACCTTGTCGAAAACCGGTTTATTCCATCCGAAAAATTCGTAGTCGTTCCCCTCAGCAATCGCAGTGAGCTGAGTCGCATAAAAACGAAGGTGTGCGTCGGCATTGACCTGGGTTCCTGTCAATACATCTCCCGCAATTACTCGGGTATTTGAAAGATCAGCCCCGCTCACCTCAAGAATGGACGCTACTTCTGCTCCAATTTTTGTCTTGATGTATTTCGGATCTGAAACTTTTGCACCAGCCACGGCAATAGAGCGCGAGGCGTTATATTGACCTGTAAGTAAGAGTTTACCGATGATTACCAAGTCTTGAGCACCTACTACCCAAACGACTTCACCTTTATTTATAGGATCGATTTGAGCGATTTGTGAACCCACTAATCCAGCAGGGTGTGGCCCAGATACCTCATGCAAAACAATATTATTTAACGTAGAAAAAACTGAATTTTTCTTTGAAGACACTGAAACGTGTACGGCACCTGGTGTAAACAATTGAAGGGCAGACAATGCAGCTTGCAACTTGTCTTCACTGCCTTTTAAAACAAAGTCTAAATCAACGTTAAGTGGCCCTGTGTTAAGCCCTGAGATGAAAATCGCTTTTGGTGTCTGATTTGGGTCGGCAATGATATCAAAAGGACGCTGCTTGATAAAAGGCCATAGTCCAGACTTCAAAAAATGAGCAATCATTCCGTTTCGATCCGTATCCGAAGAAACGAATTTGCTATGCTTCACAAACTCTTGCTCCTTGTCAGCTAAAATCTTGATGTTGAGAATTCGTCTTCTTTCTCCACGTTCTACAGCGACAATCTCGCCGCTCACTGGTGAAACGAATTGAATTTCTGGGTTATTCTTATCGTAGAATAGAGGTTCCCCCGCCTTCACTTCTGCTCCTTCTTTGAGGATCAATTTCGGCGTAAGACCATGAAAATCATCTAGATAAATTCCGTAGGTTGAAGACTGTACTTCTTTGTGAAAGGCGTGCTCGGCTGCACCTACCAAATTCAAATTCAGTCCTTTCTTAATTCGAATGTCTTGAGACATGAGCAAAGATGCTTAGAATGATGTGTGCAAAAATACATCTAAAAGGTAACCCATAGCAAGCCGCAGATTAAGAAATTCCATGTTAAAAAAAGAGGGCTAAAAGTATTCTTACCTTTGTGAAAAACAGACACTCCTATAAACTAAAAATTCTATGAGTAACGCGCATTTTAGAGTACCGAAAGCGATCAACGAACCTGTTCTTAGCTATGCTCCGGGCACCCCTGAACGCGAAGCCGTTCTCGCCTCGTACAGGACTCAATACAACGAAGTGGCAGACATCAAAATGAAGATTGGAGGTCAGCGACTTGATTCTTCGTCAAAGAAACCATTAAGCCCTCCGCATCAGCACCAACATGTGATTGGACATTATTACGAGGCTACAGAAGAGCAAGCTAAACTTGCTATCGAAGAGGCACTCAAGGCAAAACCACAATGGGCGGCCATGCCATGGGAGCAACGCGCTGCGATCTTTCTAAAGGCAGCCGACCTTATAGCTGGTCCTTATCGAGCAAGGATCAATGCCGCTACTATGCTAGCGCAATCAAAAACGATTCACCAAGCCGAAATTGACGCGGCCTGTGAGTTCGCCGATTTTTTGCGTTTCAATGTTGAGTTTGCTTCTACCATTTATAGTGAACAACCCGTTTCTTCAGAAGGTATTTGGAATCGTATTGAGTACCGTCCGTTAGAGGGGTTTGTTTATGCCATTACACCTTTTAACTTCACGGCGATCGCGGGTAATTTACCAGCAGCACCTGCCTTAATGGGAAACACGGTAGTATGGAAGCCTAGTGATGCGCAGGTCTACTCTTCTCGTGTCATTGTAGAGATCTTTGAAGAAGCTGGCTTGCCTGATGGTGTTATCAACTTCATTACGGGTGACCCTCAAATGATTACCAAAACGATGTTAGATTCTACTCATTTTGCTGGATTGCATTTCACAGGATCAACCTTTGTGTTTCAATCGCTCTGGAAACAAATTGGAGAACGCGTTTCACATTACAACACCTATCCTCGTATTGTGGGAGAGACTGGAGGAAAAGATTTCATTGTTGCGCACCCTTCATCAGACCCAAAAGAGGTTGCTACAGGTATTGTACGCGGGGCCTTTGAATTCCAAGGTCAAAAATGTAGCGCCGCTTCGCGGGTATATCTTCCGGAGTCTATCGCTCAAAAAGTGCTCGAATTCGTGAAAGAAGATTTAAAGCACATCGGCAAACCGGGTTCTCCTGAAGACATGAGTCGGTTTGTAACCGCTGTCATTCACGAAGGCGCTTTTGACAAACTGGCTGCAGTCATCGAGCGCGTAAAAGAGGATCAAGATGCGGACATTTTTGCAGGTGGCGAATACGACAAATCTGAGGGATATTTTATTTCACCTACAGTAGTGGTGACAACCAACCCTAAGTACTACACCATGGAAACCGAACTCTTCGGCCCCATTGTTACGGTTTACATCTATCCGGATAGCGAATGGGAGCAAACGCTACAGCTCGTCGATCAAACCTCAATGTATGCTCTTACAGGAGCAGTCTTCTCAAAAGACCGATATGCCGTTAGCCAAGCTTTAGAGGCATTGAAAAATGCGGCTGGTAATTTTTATATCAATGATAAGCCTACTGGTGCTGTGGTTGGTCAACAACCCTTTGGAGGTGCTAGAGCATCGGGGACCAATGACAAAGCAGGGTCAGCCATGAACCTCATGCGCTGGGTATCGCCGCGTTTAATCAAAGAGACCTTTGTAAGCCCAAAGGATTACCGCTATCCGTTTTTAGGATAAAACGGTAAATACACCAATTTTTTAGTTTCAAAAAAAGGTGTTGGTATGCGCTCATAAAGATCGTTTATCAGCACCTTTTCTTTGAACGGGGCTAATTCTTCAGTAAGGTCACCGCCTTTGAGATACCATATACCGTTGTCGACCTTATTCTTATTTTCTTTTGCAATACTGTGTTGCACCCAATGCACAAAGGTGGGCATCGCAGCAACCGCTCGGCTTACTACAAAATCAAAAGTCTCTGGAACATTTTCAATTCGATCGTGAATAGCAGTCACGTTTTGCAATCCTAAACCTTCTACCACTTCATTCACCACCTTCAGCTTTTTACCGATCGAATCGACTAGCGTAAACTGCACTTCTGGAAATAAGATAGCCAAAGGTATTCCCGGAAAACCTCCGCCTGTACCAACATCAACAATCTTCGAACCTTTGGCAAAGGAGGTAAATAAGGCAATACTCATCGAATGCAACACATGGCGTTCGTAGAGCTCTTCGACGTCTTTGCGAGAGACCACGTTAATCTTCTCATTCCAGTCTTGATACAGCCCTGCCAATTGCTCAATCTGACGTTGTTGCAAATCTGACAAATTTGGAAAATAAGAGTAGATCTCAATGGGTTTCATAGGCGCCGAAAACACAAAATTATCATTAACATTGCACTTCGTAAGCGCAAACTGAAAAAATCATGTCTTCACACGTTTCTTCTCGCATTCAAAACATGGAAACCTCGGCCACCCTTGCTATGGCAGCAAAGGCTAGAGAATTAAAATCTCAAGGTCTCGACATTATCGGTCTGAGTCTGGGAGAACCCGATTTTAATATTCCTGATTTTATAAAAGAAGCAGCGAAAAAAGCCATTGACGAAAACTACAGCAGTTACACCGCCGTAGATGGGTATCAAGAGCTCAAAGAAGCCATCGTTCACAAGTTTAAGCGCGATAACGGGTTGAACTATTCACCTCAGCAAATTGTAGTTTCTACAGGTGCAAAGCAATCTCTCTATAATGTAGCCATGGCAGTGCTCAATCCTGGAGACGAAGTGATCCTTCCTGCTCCTTATTGGGTTTCATACAGCGACATTGTAAAATTGGCTGAAGGGGTTCCTGTTGAAGTGCGCACGAGTATTGATGCAGACTTCAAGATTACGGCAGATCAATTGAGGCAAGCCTTAACCCCAAAAACCAAAATGATCTGGTTCAGTTCACCCTGCAATCCGAGCGGATCATTCTATCACAAAAGCGAGCTCGAAGCCATCGCTGAAGTTTTAAAGGATCGTCCTGAGATTATCGTAGTCTCTGACGAAATCTATGAGCACATAAACTTTTCGAGTACAGGACATTGCAGTATTGCTTCAATTGATGGTATGTACGACCGAACTGTTACCGTGAATGGCGTTTCTAAAGCCTTCGCTATGACGGGGTGGCGTATTGGTTATATCGGAGGTCCAGAATGGCTAGCTAAAGCCTGTACAAAGCTGCAAGGGCAAGTTACAAGCGGGGCAAATGCGATCGCGCAGCGCGCCGTGATTGAAGCCTTAATGGCACCGGTCAGCAGCATTCAATATATGGTAGACGCCTTCAAAAAGCGCAGAGATCTCGTATTAGATCTGCTCAATAAAATTGAAGGCTTTAAAGTGAACGTACCCGAAGGTGCTTTTTATGTGTTTCCGGATATCTCCTATTATTTCGGTAAGACGTTAAAGGGACAGCTTATCAACAATGCTTCTGATTTTGCACTCTTTCTATTAGAACACGCTCAAGTTGCAACGGTTACAGGTGCGGCATTCGGAGATGAGAATTGTATTCGTATCTCTTATGCGGCTTCAGAGGAAACGTTAACCGAAGCAATACGCAGAATCGCTGAGGCTTTAGCCTGATCCAACCCCTTTTTAAATTCGGATCGTATCTTTGTATCACCTATGAAAGTAGTTCCTTACAAAGATTCAGATAAATCGAAGAAAGCACAGGTATCAGAGATGTTCGACGGCATCTCGAAAGAGTACGACCGTATGAATCGTCTCATCACCTTTGGGGTAGACCTCAAATGGAGAAAGCGATTGATTAAAGCGGTTCTCGCACTCAAACCTCAACGTATTTTAGACGTAGCTACAGGAACTGGCGATTTGGCCATAGCACTTGCGCAGCAGAGTAATGCTAAGGTCACAGGGCTTGACCTCTCTTCAGGAATGCTCAATGTCGGAAAGAACAAGGTAAACCATCATGGA
>Ga0181558_10002314_pt1 | contig 18069 bp, 17 predicted proteins | sample 011ome_22_FD_133754 | JGI IMG/M metagenome (GOLD analysis project Ga0181558, IMG submission 133754) | Coastal salt marsh microbial communities from the Groves Creek Marsh, Skidaway Island, Georgia - 011507BT metaG (megahit assembly) | ecosystem: Environmental > Aquatic > Marine > Intertidal...
CGAGGAATCTCCCGCCGCTCCATGCTCACCTTCATGGGAGTCGGCGCCGTCGGAATCGTGGGTGCAGCCCCCGCTCTTGCTGCCGAGCATGACCATCCTCCGCGCGGTGAGCGTCCCGACCGTCCTGACCGCGGTGACCGACCGGCCCGTCCTGACCGCGCGGGCAATCCCGGTGCGATGGGCTCCTTCTACGGCGACCACCAGCAGGGGGTCATCACCTCGGCACAGGCTCATCTTGCGTTCACGGCGCTCGACGTCACGGCAGCCTCGCGCGATGAGCTTGTCGGCGTCCTGCGCGGATGGACGGATGCTGCCGCCGGTCTGATGGAGTCACGTCGCAGTGATGGACTGTCCCTCACCTTCGGTTTCGGCCCGTCGCTCTTCACTCTCGACGGCGTAGACCGCTTCGGTATCGCGGCGCAGCAGCCGGGCCGCTTCACTGACCTGCCGGTGTTCCCCGGAGACGAAGTGGAGGCGGCGATCTCTGCCGGCGACGTCTGCATTCAGGCGTGCGCGGATGATCCGCAGGCGGTGCAGCAGTCGATGCGGGAGCTCGTGCGTGCTGCCGGAGGGAAGACCGTCACGCGGTGGACACAGGCCGGCACGGTCGGGGCGAGTGGTCGTGGGGCGCCCACGCCGCGCAACCTGTTCGGGTTCAAGGACGGCACGGCCAACATCCCGCCGAACGACACCCTCGAGCACAACGACTACGTCTGGGTCCAGCCCGGTGACGGCCCCGACTGGATGGCGGGCGGCACCTACCTCGCAGCTCGCAAGATCGCGATGCACCTGGACATGTGGGACGACGAGCCGGTCGGCGCCCAGGAGCAGGTCTTCGGGCGCACCAAGGGGGAGGGTGCACCGCTCAGCGGCGGGACCGAGAGGACCCGCCCCGACTTCCGGGCAAGCGACGCCTCCGGAGCACGCCTCATCAATCCGCACTCGCATCTGGCTCTGGCTCATTCGGTGAACCGGCAGCGAATCAGGATCCTGCGGCGGGGCTACAACTACATCGAAGGCACGAGGCCGGATGGCAGCCCCGACGCTGGCCTGTTCTTCATCGCCTTCAATCGGGATCCGCAGACGCAGTTCATCCCGATGCAGCGGCAGCTGTCCGAGTCGGATCTGATGAATCGGTTCGTCTCCTATCGGAGCAGTTCGGCCTTCGCGATCCCGCCGGGTGTCCGAAGTGCTGGGGGCTTCATCGGCGAGGGCGTCCTCGGCGGGTAGACGTGCACGAAACACACGCACTGTCCGGTGTGATCCGTCCCCGGGAGAGACGCACACGTGCAAAGCGGGTTGATTTCCGACATGCGTCCACGTCGCCTCCCAACCCGGGCTGGCCCCAACACTCCTGCCTACGACTGCGACTCGGCGACCTCGAACGCGTACGTCACTGACTGCACGACACCGGTCATCACGGCGACCAGGGGCCTGTTCCTGCGGCTGCAGCGCAGTGGTGTCACTCCGATCCTGATCACGGGACGACCGGAGAGCCAGCGTGATGGGACGACGTCATGCCTGGAGTCGCTTGGCGTGTCCGGCTGGCAGGCGCTGGTCATGCGTGCGGAGGGTGACGACCGACCTGCCCCGGTGTACAAGGCTCAGGCCCGAAAGGGACTGCAGCCGAGGGGCTGGAAGATCGGGCCGAGCACGGGCGACCAGATCAGTGACATGTCCTTCGGGCACCTCGGTCACGGATTCCTGCTGCCCAATCCGATGTACCTGATTCCCTGACGGCTCTGGCGCCGGATACTAGTCCGCATGGCTCCCACCGAACGACTCTGCGCCAGCGCCCTAGGAAGCCTCCCGGGGGATGTCCACTTGCCGTCCTATGACCGAAGCACGGTCTCGCCCGGCATCGCGCACATCGGTGTCGGAAACTTCCACCGGGCTCATCAGGCCCTTGTCATCGATCGACTCCTGTCGCAGGGCACCGCACAGGATTGGGGGATCCTGGGGATCGCACTGCTGCCCGGAGACGAGCGACTTGCGCGCGCCATGCACCAGCAGGACGGGCTCTACACGCTCGTCGAGAAGAGTTCTGACGGCTCATGGGACCACCGGGTCGTCGGCAGCATCCTGGACGTCCTCTTCGCGCCCGACGACTACGAGGCCGTGATTGAGGCCCTGTCTGATCCCGCCATCCGAATCGTCTCCATGACGATCACCGAGGGCGGCTACAACTTCGATCGACTGACCGGGGACTTCATGGCGGATACCCCCGCCATTGCCGCGGATCTCAAGCCTGGTGCTACGCCCAGGACGGCATTCGGAATCGTCTGTGCAGCACTCTCTCGCCGGCGCTCCCGCGGTGTTGAGCCGTTCACCGTCATGTCATGCGACAACATCCAGCACAACGGAGACGTCGCTCGCCGGATGTTCCTGGCCTTCGCCAAGTTGCAGGATCCGGAACTCGCGTCCTGGATGCAGGACCACGTCTCCTTCCCGAACTCGATGGTCGACCGCATCACTCCCATGACGACGAACGCAGACGTCGAGGCTGTCAGCTCGGTGCTGGGCGTTGTCGATGAGTGCCCGGTCGTCTGCGAGCCGTTCCTCCAGTGGGTGGTCGAGGACGCCTTTCCCACCGGTCGACCGGCGTGGGAGCGCGCTGGTGTCCAGGTCACCATGGACGTCTCCCCCTACGAGAAGATGAAGCTGCGTCTTCTCAACGCCAGCCATCAGGGACTGTGCTACTTCGGTCATCTGGCGGGATATGACCTCGTTCACGACGCGACGCAGGATCCGGACATCGCTGCCTTCCTCCGTCGGTACATGGACGAGGAGGCAACCCCGACCCTCGACCCGGTCGAGGGTGTGGACCTCGACTTCTACAAGGCCCAGCTCATCGAGCGGTTCAGCAACCCTGAGGTCCGCGACACCATCGCTCGCCTGTGCGCGGAGTCCTCCGATCGAATCCCCAAGTGGCTGCTCCCCGTTGTCTGGGATCGTCTGGCATCCGGAGGCTCCGTGTCCATGTCGGCGGCGATCGTCGCCAGCTGGGCTCGCTATGCAGAGGGGGTCGACGAGACTGGCCACCCCATCAACGTCGTCGATCCCTTGAAGGACGTCCTTGTCCCGATTGCGCAGAGTCAGCGGGACCAGCCGCTCGCCTTCCTCGGCAACCGCGAGCTCTTCGGTGATCTCGTCGACGATCCGCGATTCACGACTCCGTATCTGCAGGTGCTCGACCTCCTCCACAATGAGGGGTCACGTGCCACACTCGCCTGGCTGAATGCCAGCGGAAACGAGGAGCCAGCATGAGCACGCCCAGCCTTCCGGACGCCCAGCGCGTCAGTGTTCTAGGAACAGATCTCTCGATCGGCGTCGAGGAGCGCCCCGTCCCCTCGCCTGCGGTCGGTGACGTGCTCGTGCGGGTCCGATCGGTCGGCATCTGCGGAAGTGACATCCACTACTTCGAGCATGGGCGGATTGCCGACTTCATCGTCGAGACTCCTCTCGTCCTCGGTCACGAGGCCTCCGGTGAGGTCGTTGCCGTGGGAGCGGGTGTCGAAGACATCCCATTGGGCACCCGCGTGGCGATGGAGCCCGGGGTGCCGTGTGGAGCGTGTGAGCAGTGCCGGGCCGGCCGCTACAACCTGTGCCCGGACGTGCGCTTCTTTGCGACGCCTCCGATCGACGGCGCCTTCGCCGAGTACGTCACGCTGCCGCGAGCGTTCGTCCATCCCGTCCCGGACCACGTCTCCTTCGACGCAGCCGCACTGCTCGAGCCACTGTCGGTCGGTGTCTGGGCCTGCGAGAAGGGTGATGTGCGCGTGGGAGTCCGGGTCCTCATTACCGGAGCCGGCCCCGTCGGCGTCATGGCCGCTCTGGTGGCGCGAGCGAACGGCGCCTCCGAGATCACCATCAGTGATGTGAACCCGGACAGACTCGCGCGTGCCGCCGAGCTGGGCTTCTCGACGATCGACTCACGATCGACGTCCCTTCCCGACGCCGTCGAGGCGGACGTCCTGCTCGAATGCAGTGGCGCTGCCCAGGCGATCGATCAGGGCATCAGATCCGTTGCGCCTGCAGGAAAGGTGGTCCTGGTGGGAATGTCGCCCAGCACGATGGTGGAACTGCCCGTGGGCGTCATCCAAGGACGAGAACTGTGGATCACGGGGACCTTCCGCTACGCGCACACGTACCCCAAGGCCGTGGCCCTCGTGTCATCCGGCGCGATTGACCTCGATGCGCTGGTGTCGAAGAACTTCAGCCTGGATGGAGTGGAGCAGGCCTTGACGTACTCGCGTCAGGACCCGGCCGCGATGAAGGTCGTCGTTCGCGTCTCGGAGTGATCGCCACGGTGTTTCGCACCACGGTGCCAGGAGAGTGCCAGGCCTGACATACCGATCAGTACCGCTGATGCGGCCAGTGCGGCGATGACGTCCGTCAGCCAGTGTGCGCCGACCAGAAGGCGGTCGACGGCCACGATAAGCGTGAAGGTCGCTGCTGCTGCGAGGGACCATCGGCGTGCACGCGCAGACAGGTACGGCCAGAGAACGAGGGCCAGGACGAAGGATGCGGTTGTCACGGTCAGGACATGACCGGACGGAAACGACGGCTCCGCCTGCGTCAACAGGGCAATCGGCGCCTCAGGGCGGGGGCGCTGCGTCCACTCCTTCACGAAGACCGCAAGGCCATCGGCTGCAAGGGTCGCCAGGACCAGCACGACGGCATCGCGGATCCGTCCGCGCCACATGAGAGCAATGCCGACCCCCACGACAATGACGGTGACGACGAGCGGTCGGGTCACTGCCGCGACCGCCACGCCCCAGTGTCCGAGGATGTCGGACCGGGAGTTCGCCACCCAGTCAGCGACGGTGTCGTCGAGGGCAGCGGGATTCGCCTGAACGATCATGAACGTCACCGCGAATACGAGCGCACCACCGGCCATCAGCGCCAGGAAGAGCCACCTGGAGCCTGACCCGGTGCGTCCGTGGGACATCGTGACCTCAGGCGGGGTCGACTGGATCCGTCAGGGCGCAGACCTCATCCTGCAATGCTGCCGGTGCCGCCAGTGGACCGTCTGCTGCACAGGCATCGACCGGTGAGGTGAGGATCCAGCCGATGTCCGAGCCTCGGAAGACGAAGGACTCCGCCTGATCGCCAGACGCACGCGTCACGGCGACAGAGGCGACCGCCCAGTCGTCCGCGCAGTTCAGGGTCAGCAGGTCACCCATCTCTCCATCCGAATCGGAGAGGATGTGATGGACCTCGTCGGTGACGCCGTCGACATCACACGTGGCATCGACGCCCGCCGCTGAGCATCCGGTGAGACCGGCGCCGACGATGAGTCCGGAGATGGTGAGCGCTGCCGGCCGAATCAACGCCGGACCTTGATCTTGGAGCTCAGGGTCGCGGCACCGGAACCGTAGGCGTTCACGGCCTGCACGGAGAAGGAGTACTTCTTGCCGCCAATGAGTCCCTTGACGGTGCAGGCGCTCCCGGAAGTCGTGCAGATGGCACCGCCGGGGATCGCGGTGGCGATGTATCCCGTGACGCCGATCTCATTCGACTGCTCCCAGGAGACCTTGGCCTTCTTGGACTTCGGCGCGACGGTGACGTCCGGTGGCGCGAACGGCAGCGCCTGACTGGTCAGGTCGATGACGGAGACGGTGCCACTCCCGGAGTTGGGCACCACCAGGGTCTTTGCATCAGGTGAGAGTGCGAGGCTCACGGGTCCGCGGTCGACGTTGTAGCTGCCCCGCACCGTGTGGCTGTTGGTGTCGATGGCGGTCACGGATGTTCCCCCGGTGTTGGGGACGAACAGGATGCGTCCGTTGGGGCTGAGCAGGGGCATCGTGGGGCCCTTGCCCACGGGAACGGTGGCCTTGATCGAAGCGGGCGACGTCTCGATGTCGAGAACGGTGAGCGATGCGGATGCGCCGTTCGGCACGAACACCTCGGTGCCGTCGATGCTCGAGACCGGAATGCCGGGGGATGCGCCGACGCGAGCAGAACTCGTGCTGCCCCCGCGCGCCTGATCGAGAATCGTCACATTGCCGTCACCGTTGTTGGAGATGACCATCTCGTTGTTGATGACGCCGAGGAAGGGGGACACGGCAGGGCGCGTCGGCACCCTTCCGACGGCGTCCTCGGCGATGATCTTGTTGGTTGACAGGTCTATGGTCGACACCGTCGACGCGTCGGCATTCGTGACGAAGAGCAAGTCATCCAGCGGGGAGTACTGACTGCCCGTCCCCTGCACTGGTGCCAGGGGACGGTCGCCGACCTCGACGGTGGCCGTCAGGGTCCCCGAGATGAGATCGATGATGGAGACGTTGTCGCTGCCACCGTTGGCCACGAACAGTTGAGTTCCGTCCCGGCTGATCACGGGCATGGTGGGCTGCGTGCCGACCTTCACTCGGCCAGCGATCGCCCGGGTGGCCGTGTCGATGATCAGCAGGGTGGAGTCCGATTGCGTTGTCGCGAACAGCCGGGTGCCGCTCGTATTGAGTGCAGGGGACTGCAGGCCCGCACCCACCTCGATGGACTGGATGAGCTGCGCGGTGGTGAGGTCGACGATGTCGATGGAGTTGGCGCCGGGATTGCTGATGTATGCCAGACGCCCGTCGGGCGAGATGACCGCTCCGGTGGGTCGTCCCCCCAGCCCGACCGTCTGGACGGGATCATCACCCGCAGCGGCGGCTGGCGCGGCGATGAGGCCGAGGCTGCCGCTGAGCACGCCGCCGGCGAGAATCACGGCCGCGATTGTGCGTGGACGAGGAAGGAGCACGTTGCGAAAGTAACACGATTGGCAGAAGCGGGGTAATCCCCTGCGGCGCAACGATCTTGACCCTCGGGCACGGCGCCGACGTGGTCTCGGCGCCCCGCCTCGCATCCCTTGCCGGCAAGCGGGTCTCGGCAGTGCGGATTTCCCCCACCCAAGGCGCAAAACGACGGATTTCGTTGCAAAGGGGCTGGCCCAAAGCGATTTCGTGGGCTAGCCTGCTGTAAGACAACGGAATGCCCTATGGGAGTGATGATGACCGCACCTCTGAATGATCCGGCCACCTGGCGCCATCTGCCTGCCACCTCGACCCCGGTCGAGAAGGCTCGCGTCGCCGAGCTGATGGCGGAGGAGTGGGATCGGTTCACGTCGTCCACACCGGGCTCCGGTGAGCACAACGTGCGTGCCAGCAAGTCCCTACCGCTCGGCGTGACGTCGTCATTCCAGCACTGGGATCCGTACCCGATCTCGATCGTGTCCGCCCGTGGGGCCTGGCTGACCGACGTGGACGGCCGCCAGCTGCTCGACCTCTCGATGGGCTTCGGCGCCATGCTCGTCGGCCACCTGAACCCGACCGTCGTCGCCAAGGTCACCGAGGCCCTCGAGAAGACAGGCACCCTGTTCGTCACCCCGTCGCCCACGGCGACCGAGGTGGCCGAGCGCTACCAGGAGCGTTTCGGACTCGACCGACTCCGCTTCACGAACTCGGGCACCGAGTCGACGATGTATGCGGTGCGCACGGCCCGCGCGTACACGGGACGCAAGGCCATCATCAAGCTCGAGGGCGGCTACCACGGCGGCTACGACGCACTCTCGGTGTCCGTGAAGCCTGACGTTGCCGAGGCAGGCCCGGAAGCGGCTCCGATTCCCGTCACCCCGTTCGATGTCGAGGCCGGCACCGTGTATCCGGTGCCCTACAACGATCTTGACCGGCTGCGGGAGATTCTGTCCGAGCACGCCCATGACATCGCTGCCGTCGTCATGGAGCCGGTGATGGAGAACATCGGCATCGTCCTGCCCGACGCTGGCTACCTCGCCGGAGTGCGTGCCGCGTGTGACGAGTTCGGCGTCGTCCTCATCTTCGATGAGGTCAAGACAGGCCTGACGGCCGGCTACGCGGGTGCGGCGCAGCGCCTCGGTGTGAAGCCCGACCTCATCACTCTCGCGAAGAGCATCGGCGGCGGCCTGCCGCTCGCCGCGTTCGGTGGCACGGCGGAGGTCATGGCGGCGGTCGTCGACAACCGGATGGCCCATTTCGGCACGTACAACGGCAACCCGCTGGTCATGGCGGCCGCAATGGCGGTCGACGAGGTGTGCTCCCGCGAGGCTCTCGACGCAGCCGAGCAGGTCAATGACGGCGCACTGCAAGCACTCGACACGATCATCGCCGAGTTCGACCTGCCGGCCCACACAGTCGGACTCGGCGTGAAGGGTGCGGTCACGTGGTCACCGACTCCGGTGCGCAACTACCGCGACTACAAGCGGACCGACTTCGAGGTGGCCGAGCTGAGCTGGCTGTGGGGCATCAACCGGGGCGTCCTCACGCCTCCCGGGCTCGACGAGCAGTGGCTCGTGTCGCTTGCGCACACCGCTGCGGACATGGACCTGCTCGTGGGCACCTTCCGTGAGCTCGCACAGGCGTTGCGCGCCTAGATGCGCGCCTAGAGACGAGGGACCCCGGACCAGCAGGGGCGGATCGCGAGGCCGAATGTCGCACAAATGTCACAAAAGGCTTCTAGTCTGTCGCAGGTAGGGCGGCGCACGAGGGCGAGACACGGGCGCCGCAACGCTCACGGTTGAATGGAGACATGGTGCGCACCGTGTTGGTCGTCGAGGACGATGAAGCTATCCGCCTCGTGCTCCGCACGAACCTCGAGGATGAGGGCTACCGCGTCCTCGAGGCGGGCACGGCGGAGCAGGGTCTGGTCCTGATGATGGACGAGCGCGTCGACGTCGTCCTCGTGGACCTGCGGCTGCCGGGCATCCAGGGCCTCGACCTCGTCCGCAGCCTGCGCGCGACGAGCCAGGTGCCCATCATCATCGTGACCGCCCAGACCGACAGCCACGACGTGGTGGCGGGCCTCGAAGCCGGTGCTGACGACTACGTGACCAAGCCCTTCGTCGCAAAGGAGCTGATGGCCCGCATTCGCATCCAGCTGCGCAAGGCCAATCCGGGCGAGGACGACTCCGCGCCCCAGCAGGCTCAGGCCCTCGTCTGCGGCCCGATCGAGCTTCGGCCGGATGCCGCCGAGGTGCTCCGCAATGGCGAGCCGATTCCGGTGTCCCGCATCGAGTTCTACGTCCTCGCCGAGCTCATCGGTGCCCGCGGCCGGGTGCTCAGCCGCGACTACCTGCTGCGCAAGGTGTGGGGTTACGGGAACGCGGGCGACGGGCGCGTCGTCGACAACCTCATCTACCGACTCCGCAGCAAGATCGAGGAGGATCCGGCGAACCCGCAGCTGCTCACCACTGTGCGCGGCTTCGGCTACCGGATGAAGGCATGACGCCTCGGGCCACTCGCCCATGAGAATGGGACTGCGTGCCCGCGTCGCTGTCGCGTTCGCGGTCCTCTCCCTCACGGTCGGTGGCACCGTCTCGCTGACGACCTACGCCTTCGCCTCGTGGTACCTCGTGAATCAGCGCGAATCCGCCGCTCTGACCCGGGCGGCTCTCGACTCCCGGGCCGCGGGCGCTGCTCTTTCCTCGGGCGCCTCGCCCAGCGATGCGCTAGTCCAGATTCCGTCCGTGGGAACGTCCCAGCCGATGCTCCGCGTCGACGGAACCTGGTACACCTCGGGCATCACCGTTCCGCCGGACGCCCTGCCCGCAAGCCTGCTGGATTCGGTCTCGAACAGTGAGGGCGCCACCCAGCGCACCAGCATCGGGGGCGATCCGTACTACATCGTGGCGGTGCCCGTTGCGGGTGCGCTCTATGTAGAGGTCTTTCCGCTGCGAGACCTCGACCAGATCCTCACCTGGGGTGGTTGGACGCTCGTCACCCTCACCGTGATTGCAGGCCTCATCGGCGCCATCATCGGAGCAACAGCTGTCGGTCGACTTCTGCGACCCGTGCGCCGACTGGGGGATGCCGCGCATCGGATCGCTGGCGGGGAACTGGGCACACGCATCGAGCTCACCGGCGACCGCGACCTCGATCCCATCGCGGAGTCGTTCAACGACATGGCGGGGGCGGTGCAGACTCGCATCGCACGCGAGCGACGCTTCAGTGGAAACGTCAGCCATGAGCTGCGATCCCCGATCACGTCCGTCCTCGGCACGGCCGAACTCCTCGAGGCGCGCAGTGACCGCCTGCCCGAGCGTGAGGCAGGCCTTGTCAGCGTCCTTGCCCAGCAGGCCCGACGGATGGCACAGATGCTGATCGACCTGCTGGAGATCAGCCGCATCGGATCCGACGATCCGCCGCAGTGGGAGAACGCCGACATCGCAGCCCTCTGCCGCGAGGTGGTCGAGTCACGCGGCCTCGACGCCTCCATGGTGGTCGGCGACGAACCCGTGGCACGCACGGACGCCCGTCGTTTCGAGCGCATCGTCGGCAACCTCGTCGACAACGCCCAGAACCACGGAGGCGGGATCAAGACCGTCGTGATCGCTGCCGACGACCAGAACGTCCGCGTCAACGTCGACGACGCCGGACCTGGGGTTGACGAGACTCTGCGCGAGCGCCTCTTCGAGCCTTTCGCACGAGGCAACGCCGCCCATCGGACCCAGGGAGCTGGACTCGGCCTGGCCATCGCGTTGGAGCAGGCGCACGTGCTCGGAGGCAACCTGTGGGTCGAGACATCCCCCGAAGGCGGCGCCCGCTTCGTCGCAGAGCTTCCCGTCACCCAGGAGATGCCGTGATGCCCCGGCGCCGACTGAGCAGTCGGGGAGTGAGCCGGCGCCGACTGAGCAGTCGGCGGCTGCTGGCCGCGGCAGTCGCTGCAGCATCGATGGTCCTGGTGTCCGCCTGCGGTGTGTCACTTCAGTCATCCGCGGAGTCCATTCCGCCTGACGTCCTGCCTGATCCGGTGATCGTCACGCCAACCCCCGCTCCAGCCTCGACCTCGAGCGCTTCGCCCAGTGCCAGTGCCAGTGCGAGCGACACCGCCACCGACGAGACAACAGCACGACTGCGCTTGTGGTTCGTTCAGGAGAACGGTCTGGTGGCGGTCGAGTCCAGCCTCCCCGTCGACAGCAATCCCGACTACGTGATGCAGGCCCTTGTCGTTGGACCCACGTCCGTGCAGGCGGCACAGGGCCTGCGCACGATCGCGAGCGATCCCCTCACCGGTCAGCCACTGGCCATCATCGCGACGCCGGCCGCCGGTGCACCTGCCACACCCGATCCGGACGTCGATCCGGCATTGACCGATCCGGTGACGGTGCAGCTCAACCAGGCATTCAGTGCCCTGCCGCCGGCCGAGCAGGTCCTTCTCCTGGGCCAGGTGGTGCTCTCCCTCACCGGAGCGGGTGAGAGTGCGGTCTCGTTCGTGGATGAGTCCGGTGCACCCGTCGCCGTCCCCCTGCCGGACGGTCGGGTTCTGGACACGCCCGCACGGGCACGGGACTACGGGCCCCTGATCTACCGCCCCTAGAGAAGCGGGACCAAGGCCTCTGATGGTGGAGGCAGCCCACCGCTCACCATGGCTGCATGGCCGCGGTGCATGAGGTCAGCGGACCTCACCATGAGCGTGCGGTGCACGAGGTGCTCCTGCTCCTCGAGACCGACGCCAACCGAGGCCTGTCTGCCGACGAGGTACAACGCCGACAGGAGCGCTTCGGCCCCAACGTCCTGCCACCGAATCGCCGGCACGGTGTCGTGGTGCGTTTCCTGCTGCAGTTCAACAGCCCGCTCGTCTACGTGCTGCTCGCCGCGGCCGTCGCCACCATCGCCATCGGTCACGTCGAGGACAGCCTCGTCATTCTCGCTGTCGTCCTCGTCAACGCCGTCATCGGATTCGTGCAGGAGTGGCGTGCCGGCCAGGCCCTCGAGGCACTGGCTCGGTCCACGCTGACCGAGGCATCCGTCCTGCGCGACGGAGTCGTCGTCCGGCGGGACTCGACGCAGATCGTTCCCGGAGACGTCGTCCTGCTGGATGCGGGAGACAAGGTACCGGCCGACGTCCGACTCATCCGCATCTCGGGACTGCGAGTGGACGAGTCAGCACTCACCGGTGAATCCGTGCCGGTGGGGAAGGTCGACGGCGACCTGCCCGAGGGCACGGCCTTGGCCGACCGGTTGAACATGGCCTACGCGGGCACCCTCGTCGTCGGCGGATCGGCCACCGGAGTCGTCGTCGGCACCGGAGTCCAGACCCAGATCGGTCGCATTCACCAGCTGGTCGGTGAGGCCGAGGGAGTGCAGACCCCCCTGACGCGGAAGCTGGCGCGTTTCAGCCGGTGGCTCACCGTCGGCATCCTTCTGCTGGCGGCGGGCACCTTCGCGGTGGGGGTGCTGCGACGGGAGGACATCGGCGAGATGCTGCTCGCTGCTGTCGCCCTGTCCGTCGCGGCCATCCCCGAGGGCCTGCCCGCCGCCGTCACGATCACCCTCGCCATCGGAGTCTCGCGAATGGCTCGACGGCACGCGATCATCCGTCACCTGCCCGCCGCGGAGACCCTTGGCAGCACCACGATCATCTGCACGGACAAGACCGGCACCCTGACGTTGAATCAGATGACCGTCCGCGTCATCTATGCCGATGGGGTGGCGAGGGGCCTCGACGACGATCTCGACGAGGCCTCCCGTCTGTGCCTCCATGCCGGACTCCGGTGCAATGACGCCGATCTCGCTGACGGCATTCCCGTCGGGGATCCCACGGAGATCGCGCTGCTGATGTCCGCCGACCATGCCGGCGTGTTGGCAGCGCCGGATGTGAAGCGCCGGGCGACCCTGCCGTTCTCGGCAGAGACGCGACTGATGGCCGTCCATGATGTGGGCGGGCCGCATGGATCCACGGTGTGGGTGAAAGGTGCCGTCGAGCAGGTGCTCGGTCTGTGCTGTGACGAGGAGCAGTCGGCGGAGATCCTGCGTCAGGCCGGTGCTCTGGGCGGCCGGGCTCTTCGCGTGCTCGCGTTCGCGGGTTGCGAGGTGCCGGAGGACGTCCAGCTCACGTGGGAGTCACTCCGGGACCTGCCACTGTCCTTCATCGGCCTGCAGGCCATGGAGGATCCGCCTCGACCAGAGGCAGTCGCCGCGGTGAAGGCCTGTCACCAGGCGGGAATCGACGTTGTGATGATCACGGGGGACCATGCAGGGACAGCGCGAGCGATCGCCGAGCAGATCGGGCTCCTCGAACCTGATGCGCCATCGGACACAGTGATCACCGGCACGGAGCTGGCGGCCATTCCGATGGATGACCTCACCAAGCGTCTCGCGGCCGCTCGAGTCCTCGCTCGCGTCTCTGCCGAGCAGAAGCTGCGCGTCGTGGAGGCGCTGCAGCAGCGTGGACACATCGTTGCCATGACAGGTGACGGCGTGAACGATGCACCTGCGCTGAAGCAGGCGGACATCGGCATCGCGATGGGCCTGGGTGGCACCGAGGTGGCCAAGGAGGCGGCCGCCATGATCCTGACGGATGACGACTTCGCCTCCATCGAATCGGCTGTCGAGGAGGGTCGAAGCGTCTTCGACAACCTGACGAAGTTCATCATCTGGACTCTGCCGACGAGTCTCGGCGAGGCACTCGTCGTTCTCACGGCGATCATCCTGGGCGCAACGCTGCCCGTCCTGCCCGTCCAGATCCTGTGGATCAACATGACCACGGCTGTGGCACTCGGCCTGATGCTTGCATTCGAGCCGGCCGAGCCGGGCATCATGTCGCGGCCACCTCGGCGGCCGGACCAGGCAATCCTGACGCCCGCGGTCATGCGCCGAATCGTCTCGGTCGGAGCACTGATGGTGATCGGTGCATTCGGCTCCTTCGAACTGGGGATGGCACTCGACCTGCCGCTCGACGTGTCCCGCACGCTGGTGGTGACGGCGTTCGTCGCGATGGAGATCGGCTACCTGATCAACTGCCGATCACTGGACAGGTCCGTGCTGAGCGTGGGCCTGCTCAGCAACCGTCCGCTCCTGTGGGGTGTGGCGACGATGGTGGCTCTTCAGGTGGCGTTCGTTCAGTTGCCGGTGCTGAACTCGATCTTCAGTTCCGCCCCGATGCCGGTGTGGGCGTGGGCCTTCGTCCTCGCACTGGGCTTCGGCGTTGCCGTGGCCGTCGGTGTGGAGAAGTGGATTGCCGCGCGCCTATCGAGGAATGGGTAGCAGGTCGATGACCTGCTGGATGCCGGTATCCCAGTAGCCCCAGTCGTGATCACCGGGACCGAAGTCCACCTGCGGATCGATCCCCAGGTGACGTGCGGCCTCGACGAACCGGACGTTCTGCGGGTACAGGAAGTCGCCGGTCCCGCAGGTGACGAGGAGTTGCGGGAGCTCGGCAGGAGTGACCGTCTCAAGAAGGTGCAGGAGGTCGTTCCCGGTACCAGCGAACGTGTTGCCGCCGAAGACTCGATCCAGGATTCCCTGGACCCACGGGTCACCGTCCGGAGCGGTGCCGTCGAGAGCAGTGACGCCGGACAGGCTCGCCGCGAAGGCGAATCGATGCGGTTCGTGCAGCGCCCACTTCAGTGCCCCGTATCCGCCCATCGAGAGTCCAGCCACGAAGGTGTCCTCGCGCACGGTGGAGACTCGGAAGAAGGACGACACGAGTTCGGGAAGCTCCTGAGTGAGGAACGTCCAGTAGGGGAGGCCCTGCGCCTCGTCGGCGTAGAAGCTGTGAGCCGCCTGCGGCATCACCACCGCGATACCCCGCTCGGACGCGTACCTCTCGATGCTCGTGTTGCGAGTCCACATGGAGTCGTCATCAGTCAGGCCGTGCAGCAGGTAGAGCACGGGAACACCCTTGCCTGATTCCCCTGTTCCCGCGTTCCCGGGCGCCGTGCTCTGCGGCATCAGGACGGTCATCGACGTCGAGATGCGAAGAGTCGAGGAGACGAAGTCGCAGATCATGCGGGCCATGACCGCACGGTAGCCCGACTGTCACGACGTTGGCACCTGTCGACGACTTCTCCGTCACTCAGCCCGCCCACCCTGCCGGGATATGCTCGAACGGTGCTGGCTCCCTCCCTGTTGATCAGAGGCGTCACACGTCGGGTGAATTCGACGCTCGTGATGGGCGTCGTCAATGCCAGCCCGGAGTCCTTCTCGGATGCCGGCCTGTACGCGTCGCTCGATTCGCGGTTGGAATTGGCCGCGTCGCTGGTCGAGTCGGGGGCCGACGTCATTGATGTCGGGGGCCAGTCGGCCATCACGAATCAGCCGGAGCTCGACGCTCAGATCGAGGCTGAGCGCGTCGTCCCCATCGTGGAGTGGCTGCACACGACCTACCCACAGACGCTGATCAGCGTCGATACGTACAAGCCCTCAGTGGTCGCGGGAGTCCTCGCTGCCGGCGCCGACATCATCAACGACGTCAGTGGCCTCAGGTACCCGGAGGTCGCTGGACTGTGCGCGACCCACGGGGCGGCTCTTGTCGTGATGCACACTGCGGCGCCCCCCAAGACCCGCCTGCAGGACGCCAATCTCTACCGCGACATCCGATCCGAGGTGGGCAGCTTCATCGAGTCGAAATGCAACGAGGCCGTCGCCCTCGGCTTGAGCCGGGAGTCCTTGATCCTCGACCCCGGGCCCGACTTCACCAAGACCCCGCACCAGACGCTGGAGCTCCTGCGCCATATGGACGACCTCCGCCGATTCGAACGGCCGCTGCTCCTCGCCCTGTCTCGCAAGGACGTCCTCGGTGCGATCACGGGCCGGTCACCGCGGGGCCGCGGTGCATCGACGGATGCCGCCATCGGCTATTTCGCGCAGACCCCCGGCAACATCGTCCGGGTCCATGACGTCGCTGCCGCTGTAGACGTGGTGGCGACGGTGGATGCCCTCGTCGGCAGGCGCGACATCGATCCGGAATACCTGCTCCCTGACGAGATCCGGCATGAGCGACCTGCCACCTGACAGCCGACTCCCGGCGACCTCGACTGCCGAGGAGTGGTCACTCGACCGGGTGGTGTCCCTCAAGGGTCGCTCGCGGCTGGCCGTCGTGATCCCGGCCCGCAACGAGGAGTCGACCGTCGGTCGCGTCGTCGCGGACATCGCCGCTGAACTGGGTGCGCTCGTGGACGAACTCGTCGTCATGGACTCCCTCTCCGACGATCGCACCGCTGTCGTTGCCGAGCGGGCGGGCGCACGCGTCCACTCGGTCAGCGACGTGCGACCCGATCTCGGTGTCTTTGCGGGCAAGGGCGAGGCGCTCTGGAAGTCCATGTTCGTGACCGAGGCGGACATCGTGGCATTCATCGACGCCGACCTGACCATGTGGGGCACGCACTTCGTCACGGGTGTGCTGGGTCCGATTCTCGACGACCCCCGTGTTCATTTGTGTCGAGGCTTCTACGACCGTGTTCTGGACACCGGCTCCGCGATCACGGCCGAGGGCGGTCGGGTGACTGAGCTGGTGGCGAAGCCGTGGCTCGCGCTCTTCCGCCCCGAACTCGCAGGGATGGTGCAGCCACTGGCGGGCGAGTGGGCGATCCGGCGTGAGGAGTTCGAACAGCTGTCGATACCGATGGGCTACGGAGTCGAGTTGTCGACGCTTCTGGACGTCCACCAGCGCCACGGACTGGACGCCATCGCCCAGGTTGACCTGGGTCGACGCGGGCACCAGCACCAGAACATTCATGACCTGTCCGCCATGGCGGTCGAGATCCTCGCGGCCGCGGAGCGCCGACAGGGATCGGCATTTGCGCGCAGTCCCGGTGAACGCGACGGGGTCGACGAGATCCATGTGGCGCTGCCCCGAATGCTCCCGGACCGCAGCTGGCAGACGAGGTCGGTCTCCGTGCAGGAGCGTCCCCCCTGGCGGACACACCTAGGCCTGAAGAAGCCCCCTGACCAGACTCTGCGCGCTGTGCCCGGCGTCGCCGTCGAAGTGCTCGACGGAGACGTCGACGAGCGGGAAGTCACCCACGGGCATCCCGGACGGTAGCCGCAGCACGGTCTCGCCTCGCGGATCGAGCGTGCCGATCGCCACCATGGTCGAGGCGTCGGATGTCGCCATCCACACCTCGTAGTACCCGTCCGGAACGTCGGGAAGCTCCGGGAGTGACACACGCAGGACGGTTCCCGTCGAGTCCTCCTCGACGACGGCGGTGCCACTCACGGTGGCCCCATCGAGCGGATCCAGACCGGCGCTGGCCACGATCGCCGGCGACGTGCTCGGCGAGTCGGTGACGACCACCGTCGCGAGCGATCCCACGAGGACACCAGCCACGGAGGCGGCAGCGACCATCCAACCCACCGACCGGCGTCGGCGCCGGCGAGAGTCCAGGGACGTCACCGTCGCGTCAGACTCCAGACCGAGCTCCTCGGAGATGGCATCCCAGACAGCGGCGGGTGGGGCCACGGGGGTGTCCTCATCGCGGACGGCCCGCGACGTCGCTACCACCGCGGCCAGCTGGTCGAGACGGCTTCGGCAGCGGGGGCAGCCCTGGAGGTGCGCCTCGTCAGTCGCACTGGCCGGTTCGCCGAGCGCGATGATCGTCAGGTCGTCGTCATCACAGTGCACCACCATCCACCTCCAATCTCTTCCGCAGCCGGTCCAGCGACCGGCGAATATGACTCTTGACTGTGCCAATGGGCAGATCCAACAGGCTGGCGATCTGCACGTGGGTGAGATCCTGGAAGAACGCGAGCTCCACGATCTTCCTCTGCGGATCACCCAGTCGCTGGAGCTCGTCGGCCAGGAGGACGCGGTCCACGACACTATCCGCTGCGGGCTCGACCGGCACCTCCACCTCGGCCGCCGCAACTGCGTCCGTCCGGCGGGTCTCGCGTGATCTCTCTCGCCAGTGGTCCGCAATCCGACGGCGGGTGATGGTCATCAGCCAGCCGGGCAGGCTTCCCTTCTGCGGGTCGTAGCCCGATCTCCCCTGCCACGCGTGGACGAAAACGGCCTGAGTGATGTCGGCCGCATCGGCCTCGCTTCCCACGGCCCGAAGAGCGGACGTGTACACGAGAGGAGACCAGCGTCGATATGCGTCAGCCAGAACGGCGTCGTCACCATGAGCGAACGCGAGGGCGACAGCCGCATCGGCATCGTCCGGCACGTGCGCCTCCTGAACTCGAGTCCTGGTGAGGAACGGCGTCGCGATCCCCTGCCCAGTATCCGTCATGGCCCTCCTCTCCGCCTTCGTGGACGCTCTCTAATACCTGTTGCGAATCCCATCTCTGCAGGTACTTCGTCGCGAGTGCCCTTCATGGATGCAGTTGCGAGCAG
>Ga0181558_10002316_pt1 | contig 18052 bp, 7 predicted proteins | sample 011ome_22_FD_133754 | JGI IMG/M metagenome (GOLD analysis project Ga0181558, IMG submission 133754) | Coastal salt marsh microbial communities from the Groves Creek Marsh, Skidaway Island, Georgia - 011507BT metaG (megahit assembly) | ecosystem: Environmental > Aquatic > Marine > Intertidal zone...
CACAGCTGCTGCAGCGGCGTGCGCAGCATCTCGGGGGGCTGGTGCGGTGCCAGGTTGGCGCGGCCTCGGCGCGAGAAGAGCGCGAAGCACGCGCCCGGCGCGGTGCGTCCGGCGCGGCCGCGGCGCTGCATGGAGGCGGCGCGCGAGATCCAGGCATCCGCGAGGACGGAGAGACCCCGCGCGCTGTCGTAGCCCATCTCCTTCGCGCGCCCGGTGTCGATCACGTAGCGCACGTCGTCGATGGTCACGGAGGTCTCGGCGATGTTCGTGGCCACCACCACCTTGCGCACGCCGGGGGGCGCCCGCGCGAAGATCCGGCGCTGGTCGCCCGAGCTCAGCGCGCCGTACAGAGGCAAAAACTGCAGCGGGCCGACGTCCTCCTCGCGCAGGTGCCGCGAGCGCTCGCAGTCGCGGATGAGGCGCGTGATCTCCATCTGGCCGGGAAGGAACACCAGAACGGCGCCCTTTTCGGATGGTTCCGATCGCTTCGGTATGGCGCCGTCGGCGAAGCGCGCGACGAGCGCGCCCTCGCCGCCTTCGCGCTCGGCGCGCGCGATTGCGCCGATGAGCATCTCGATGAGCTCGTAGTTCAGGAGAGACTCGTCCACGTTCGCCATCGAGCGCTGCGTCGCGTCGCTGTACGCGCTCGAAAGAAGACGCGAAGCCTCCGCGAGCTCGTCTTGGCGAGCGCGCTCGTGGTCCGCCGCCTTCGCCGCGGCGGCGCGCGCCTGGATCGCCGAAGGCTTTTCGGATCCGGCGTCGGTCGCGCCGGAGGGACCCGCGTCCGCCTCCGTCTCGCTTCTCGCTCCGTCCTCGTTCGAATCGAGCGCGACGGAGGCGGACGGCCGCGTGACCCGCGGCGCGGGCGTGCGCACGTCGTCGTCGTCCTCCCAGTCATCCGGAATCGCACCTTCCGGGACAGCCTCCGAGGCGACCGCCTCCGAGGCGACCGCCTCCGAATTTCGAGTTTCGCGTTTCGAGACGTCGCCGCCGCGCGCGGAGGACTCGCTCGAATCCGCGGATTCGGATCCGCCGGAGGGACCCGGCGCGTTTTTGGCCTTCTTCTTGGCCCACCTGCTCGCCTTCCCGACCAGGAAGCCGGTCATCTCCAGCACGTCCTCCAGGAAGTACTCGCGCACGGGGTGCGTGAAGCCCCGGATGAACACCTTGCGCGCCGCCGTGGGCACCACGCCCGCCGCCACCGACGCCGCGTCGGGTCGCGCGAAGTACGCCGCGAAAAAGTCGGCATCCGCCGTGGCGCTCATCAGCACCACCCGCAAATCGCTTCGCTTGTTCAGCAGCCGCCGCAACAGCAACAACAGCAGGTCGGACTCGACGCTCCGCTCGTGCACCTCGTCCAGCACGACGTGCGTCACGCCTCGGAGCGCGGGATCGGACATGAGCCGGCGCAGCAAAATGCCCATCGTGCAGAAATGCAAACGCGTCTTGTTCCTGTCCAGTTTGCTCTCCAACCGCACGGAGTACCCGACGACGTCGCCGCACTTTTCCAGGCGCTCGGCGGCGACGCGCTCGGCGAGGCCGATGGCGCTGATGCGCCGAGGCTGCGTGCACACGATGTTCGTCTCCGCGCCGCGGTTTTCCGAGATGGCCCGCTCCAGAATGAACTGGGGCACCTGTGTGGACTTGCCGCAGCCGGTTTCGCCGGACAGAACCACCACCGGCGCCGCCGAAACCGCGGCGGTCACCTCTTCCCGCGAGCCGCTCGCCGGAAGGTTCGCGCGGCTCGCCACCATCTTCGCCGCCGAAGCGTCCGCCGAGCGCGCGCCGCCGCCGTTTCCCTTCCCGCCTCGGGTCGACCCGAAGTACGCCTCCTGCGCGAGTTTCAGGCGCACGTTCTCCTTCTCGATGAACTCCTTGGAGGGGGCGCGCGACCGGTGCGCGCCGCGGCTCTGGTCGCGCGGCGCCGTCGCCGCCGCGCCGCGCGGTGCGGGAAGGCGGGCGGCGGCGGCGGGCGCGGCGGCTTCTTTCTCCTCCGACGAAACCGAAACGGAAGCTCCGGAGGATTCGTCCGGAGCTCCGGACGCGGCACTCCGAGATGCCCGAGTCTTTGTAAGGCTAATGACGCTTCTGGGCGGAGGTGCCGCCGCGTGTTCCTCCAGGGCCGTCGCCGCCAAGGACATCAGCTCGTACACGCACGTCGCGCCGTCCTCGGCGGCGGCCGCCGCCGCCGCCGCCAGCGCCAACGTCGCCGCGCGCAGCGCGCCCCGCGGGGGCGCGTTTTTTTCAGCCTCCGCCGGCGCCAGCGCCACCAGCGGCGGCTCCAAGCCCGGGTACGCGCGGTTCTTCGGCCTCGTGACCTCGAGCCTCGCGCGTCCGACCGCGGACTCGACGGTCACGGCGACGCACGAGGCTCCGACGCGCTCGAACGCCTCCTCGCCCGCGATGGCCTCGACGGCGATCACCTCGTCCTCCCACGGATCCGAGTCCTCCTCCTCCGACGCGATCGCGTCCGGCGTCGCCGACGCCTCCGTTTGCGGCCAGGACGCCCAGGCGTCGTCCCGCGGCGCCGCCTCGGCGAGAACCGCGCGGAACAGCGACTCGTGCGCCTTCCCTTCGTCCCCGGCCGCCTCCGCCAGCGCGTCCCGGATCTCGTCCAGCGCGTACCCGCGGTCGTACAGGCGCGCCGCCTCCGGCTCCGCCGGCCGAGGCTCGTCGAACACCGCGCGCGCCGCGTCGCGCGCCTCGGGCGTCGAACTTTTGCCGGAGGCGTCGCCGCGGACAGCCCCGCGGACGCCGTCGTTTCTGAGCCCCGCGGGCGCGAACGCCGCGGCGGTGTCCATGAGTACGATCGGCTCGTTCTTAGCGCTGGGCGCGAACCGACGAGGCAGCCTGGCCTCCGGGACGTTCAGGCACAGCCAGTCCAGCGCGGCGTTCGAGTCGTCTCGCGACTCGGTCGCCGCCATCGCCGCCGCGACGTCCGCCTCGCCGAACCCCAAGCCGCGAAGTTTCCGCGCCGCCGACTCGGCGAGCGCCGCGGACGCCGACCGCGCCTCATCGGTTCGCGCATCCTCGAAGTCCTCGTCCTCGTCCGCCTCCGCCTCCGGCTCCGCCTCGTCGAGCGCTCCCCGCAACAAACCCTCGACCAGGTTCCGCTTCTCCTCGCTCATGTGCAGCTCCTGCCGCTCGCGCGCCTTGGGCTTCTTCGCGCGCCTCTCGCGCTCCTCGGCGTCCGCCGCGGCCTTCGCGGCGCGCGCGCGCTCCCTCGCCTCGTGGTCCAGGAACACCTGCTTGTACTTCGCGGGGAGCAGACGCTGCAGCGGGAGGTTGCTCGCCACCTTGGCGAGCGCGGCGACGGCGGCGCGCTGCGCGGCTTCCTCCTTGGACGCGCACGGCTCGTCGCAAAAAATCACGACGTCCTTGTCCGGCTTGTACTTGTCGGGCAGCACCACCTTGCACGTCCACCCGGTGACTCCGCCAGCCTGTCCACCCGCGGCGGCGGGCTCCTCCTTCATGACGTACCGTGGCTTCTTCACGTCCTTCTTCTTCGAGATGTACTCCTGCAGAATCGTCTTGGGGTCCTTCGTGGTGGCGCGGAAAACCGTCGCCTGAGGCTGGCCGTTCCATTCCCACGCCGTCGCAGCCGCGCCCGGCGGCGGTTTCGTCGGTTTCGACGAGCCCGCGCCTTCGTCTTTCGACGAGCCCGCGGCCGCGGCGGCGGCTTCCTCCACCTCCTTGGCGTGGTGCTTCGCGACGTGCTGCTTCAGCCTGTCCTGCTGCTTGAACAGCCGGTCGCAGTGCGGGCACGGAAGCTCTTTCGGTTTGAGATCTTTCGGGTTCACGGTTTTGCCCATCCCCGCCGCACCGCTCGCGACGATACCTCGCTTGGCCTTCGCCGCGAGTTTCTTGTTGAAATTCTCCGCCGAGCGCTGAGAAGGTGCCATCGTGACCGCCCGCGACCGCCGATCCACCCCCGCGCGTCGCCCGTGTGGAACTCCCTCGGGGCGAACGCGTTCGAGAGCACCGCCGAAAACACGCCTCGTTTTGTCCCCGCCGAGAACGGTCCCAAAAAAACAAAAAAAAAAAAAAAGGGCACCACACGACCTTTCTCGAATCCTCCCCCGCTTCATCACTCGAAGACGAGCGCGGACTGCCATGCCCGGGACGCGCGATTTCTTCCGCCTGGCAGTGGTGGCGGCGCGCCGCACCGGCCACGAACCCGCGTCGCACGGCGCGCGCGCGCAATCCCTGGGCTGTTCTGCGTCCCGAAATCCGGCACGGCATTTGACGCCCATCGGAGGTTTCGGGAATCGCGGGTTCGCCACGGGCGCGCGCGACGACGTGGACGACGCAAACGACGAGCTCAACGCGGTGTTCGGGGTAACAGAAGCGTGTGATTCGCGAAGCGCGGGCGACGCGCGATTTACGCGCGCGGAATCGCCACCGAATGGGACCGAGGGCTGGCCGGAGACGTCGCCGAACGCGTCTCCATCTCACGATTCGTTGTCCCACGTCGACGCCTCGGGCGCGGCGTCGATGGTGGACGTGGGAGGCAAGGCGGAGACGACGCGGACGGCACGCGCGTCGGCGACGGTTCGCTTGGGCGCGCGCGCGTTCGAGCTGGTGCGGCAGAACAGAATCGCGAAAGGCGACGTGTTAACCGTGGCGAAGATCGCGGGCATAAACGCGGCGAAGCAGACGCACGCGTTGATTCCGCTGTGTCATCAGCTGTTGCTGCGCGACGTGCGCGTGGACCTGAGCCTGGACGCGGCGCGTCACGCCGTGCGCGTTGAGACCCGTGCGACGTGCGACGGGAAAACCGGCGTAGAGATGGAGGCGCTGGTCGCCGCGTCCGTCGCCGGCCTGACCGTGTACGACATGTGCAAGGCTGCCAGCAAGGACATCGTCGTCTCCGACGTGCGCCTCGAGAGCAAAACCGGCGGGAAGAGCGGGGACTACCGGCGAGCGGCGTAGCGTAGTTACTACAGTACTGTTTTGAGTGCGTTTCCCTTTCGGTAGCTCGCTTACTACACGCGCCTCCGCGTTCGCGATACCTTCGTCATCACCTCTGGTGTACGACCACGGTATCCCGCGGCTCGGTCTCGTCCGCGGTGACGTTCCAGTTGCGCACGCGCCGCACCTCCGTCTGCCGCGCGGTTTTCTTCAACGCCGATCGCTGCGACTCCGTCGCGCGGTCGCTCGCCTTGACGTTTTCGCCGCGCACGTAATCCGCGCGCACGCGCCGCGCCGTGAACGCCGGCGGGCTCCCGGCGAGCGCCAAATCGTTCGTGCTCTCCCGCGGCGCGTTCTCGGTCAGCACGGAGACCGCTCGCGCCTCCGAACGGAGGTGCTCGCGGTCCAGCTCGGCGCGGAGGCCGTTGGCCATCTCCAGGAGCTTCTCCTTGTCGCGGGTCAGACGCTTCACCTCCGCGCGCGCCAGCTCCAGCTCGACGCTCGCGCCGCGCCGCGCGGGGGACGGCGGGGGGTGAGGCTCTGCGAAGACGCTCGGGGACGGCGGCATGGACGCAGACCCGAGCGTCTGCGCCAGCAGACGAGGCGTGCTTCCCGGCGTGCTTCCCGCGTGCTCGAACGCCGCGCGCTGCATCGTCTCCATCTCCGCGCGCATCGCGGCGACGCTCAAACGCAGACGCGCGTTTTCCGTCTCCAGCGCGTGTGACGCGGCGGACGCGCCGGAGACGGACGCGCGATGTCGCTCTCCGGCGCGTCCGGACTCCAACACTTCCAAAGGAGGAGGGCGGCCACTCGCAGGGCCGGGAGCGGACGCGCCGCGCCGCTCCCTGTGCGCCGCGGTGACCGCGGCGAGCGCGTCGGCGTCGCGCCGCGCCGCCGCGCGCTTCTCGAAGGCGCGCCGCGTCGCCTCGAGCTCTCCCCGCGCGGCGTCGCGCGACGCCGCCGCCGCGCGCGCCGCCGCCTCGGCGTCCACCAGCTTCGCCTCCAGGCTCGCGCAGCGCGCGGCGAGCTTAGACGAGCGCTCGTCTCCCTCGGCGCGCGCTGTTTCAGAGGTTTGCCTCGCGAAGCGCTCGGACTCGGCGCGCGTCTCGGCGGCGGCGCGCGCCGCGGCGTGCGCGCGTTCGTTCGCCGCCGCCAGCGCGGCGTCTTTGGCGTCGCTCTCGAACCGCAGGCGCGCCATCTGCTCCGCCAGCGACGTCTCCCGCGCGCCCGCCGCCGCGAGCGCCCGCTCGGCGTGCCGCTTCGCGGCCACGGCGTCTTCCTTCTCCGCGACCGCGCGCTCGGCGTCCACGAGCGCGTCCGACGCGCGCGACGCGTCGCGGACGCGATCCGCCGAGGACGACTCGGCGAAACGCGCCTCGAGCTCGCGGCGCGTCGCGCGCGCGGCGGCGCGCGTCTCCTCCAGGGCGCGCTCCGCCGCGTCCGCGCGCGTCGCGAGCGCGTCGCCGCGCGCGGCGAGCGCCGCGCTCTCCGCGGCGTACTCGGCGTCGCGCCTGAGCCCGGCCGCCGCGGCCTCCTGGCGCGCGTCCTCGGCCGCCGCCTCGGCCAGCCGCACCGCCGCCGCCGCCGCCGCCGCCGCCGCGTCGGCGTCCTCGGCGAGGCGCGCGCCGCGGCGCTCGGACGTCTCCAGCTTCTCTCGCAGCGTGGCCAGCTCGGCGTCTCCCGCGCGCTGCGCCTCCGCGGCCGCGCGCCTCGCCTCCGAGGCGGCGCGCTCGGCCTCCGCCTTCGCCGCGCGCGAGGCTTCCGCCTCCTGCTCCGCGGCGGCGGCGCGGCGGCGCGCCTCCTCCACGCGGCGCTCGAGCGCCTCCTTCTCGGCTTTACGCGCCGACGCCTCGGCGTCGGCGTCGTGCTTCTCGACGTCCACGCCCTCCCTGGCTCGCCTCGCCTCCGCGGCGACCGCGTCGCGCGCGTCCGACTGCGCGGTCTCCAGCAGCTCGTCGCGCTCGGCGATCTGGCGCATCAGCGCGCGCTTGTGCGCGTCGAACTCCTCGCGCTGTCTCAGGAGCGACTCGTCGCGGTTGAAACGCTCGCGCTCAACCGCGTCGCGCATCTCCGCGACGCGGCGCGCGTGGTGCGCCTCGGACTCGGACGCGCGCTGCTGCCAGCGCCGGGCCTCGGAGACCGCCTCCTGCGCCGCGAGCCGCGCCTCGCGGACCTGCCGCGCGGCGTCCTCCGCCTCGGTCGCCGCGCGCGCGAACTGCGCGTCGTACCGCTCGAGCTCTTGGTCGCGCTCGTCGAGCAAGTTGAGGTTGTACTGGAAATCCTCGCGGAGCTGGTGCATGCGGCTGCGGAGCTCAGCGAGCTCGGTGGCGCCGCGCTCGACCCGGGACTCCAGGTCGCTGACTCTGCGGGAACGCAGAGCCATGAGCTCGGACTCCTTGCGCGTCAGCAGGTCCTTCACGGGGTCCTCAGCCGGCATCTCTGGCATCGAAACGTCGGCCCGAGTCCCACCCACTTCATCGCGTTCGAGCGGGCGAGAGGTCTCGAGTCGCTCGTCCAGGGACTGGACGACACCGGCGTGGTCCGTCCCGCCCGCGGCGGTCCTCGAGCTTTCATCCGCCATCTCCACCGCACCCGTCGCGGTGTGCGGCGTGCAGTGCCGCGCTCTGGACGCGACCGCGCGTTCCACGCGCATCACTGGCTGACTTCGGGGCCACCGAGAAAACGTCTCAACGGTTGTTTCCGAGTCGGCACGCTGAACAGAAAAAGTTGGCTCGCGTCGGTTTGGCCGACCTTTTTGGCAATTCCGAAGCGCCGTCGTCTCGCATTCGGGCCGCGCGGGGTGCGCAACCATGGCGGTGGCCGCGCACGAGGACGCGGACGCTGATACGCGTGTCCGCGTGATATGCCGCGTGCGGCCCCGTGCGCCGGGAGAGGTCGGGGACGGGCAGTACGCCGAGTGTCTACAGGTGGAATCAGCGGAATCGTTCGTTCGGGTCACTAAGAACGCGTGGGACCGCCCCGAGGCGTTCGCGTTCGACGCGGTGCTCCCCGTGAACGCGTCGCAGCGGCGCGTTTACGACGCGGTGTGCATGCCCGTGGTGGAGGCTGTGCTCGGCGGCGCGAACGGCGCCGTCCTGGCCTACGGCATGACGGGAAGTGGCAAGACGCACTCGCTCATGCACGTGGGGAGCAAGCCGGCGTCGAGCGACCGCGGACTCGTGACCCGCGCCGCCGAGGAGATCTTCGCGCGCGCGCGCGCGGAGGGCCCGAACGTCGAGACGCGCCTAGCTGTGGGGTTCGTGCAGATATACAACGAGGAGGTGTACGACCTGCTGGTGGACGAGAGCGAGCGCCCGGGCGGGACCACGACGCCGCTCAGGCTCGTCGACCGCGGCGGCGCCGCGCGCTGCGAGGGCGCCTCCGCGCGCGCCGTCGAGAGCGCCGAGGACGTGCTGGCGCTGCTCGCCGCGGCGCGGAAACGCCGCAAGGAGGCGAACCAGCGCCTGAACGCGTCCTCCTCGCGGTCGCACGCCATCGTCACCCTCTACGTGAGCAGGGAGAGAACTCTTACCCAAGAGACTCTTACCCAAAAGCTCGCGAAGAAAAGCAAGCTCTCGTTCGCGGACCTCGCCGGGTCGGAGCGCGTGCGGCGCGACGGCGCGAGCGGCGCGCGTCTGACCGAGGCGGGCCACATCAGCCGGAGTCTTTCCGCGCTGGGGAACTGCGTGCACATCCTCGCATCCTCGCGTGGGTCAAACGATGACCACCCCGGCCACGTGCCTTACCGCGACTCGAAGCTGACGCGTTTGCTGCGCGACTGCTTCGGGAACGGACGTCGCGCGTCCCTGCTGTTGACGTGCTCGCCCGACCCGCGGCACGCCGGGGAGACCACCGCGACGCTCCGCTTCGGCCAGCGCGCGATGCGCGCGGAGACCGTGGTCAAGACGCAGCGCGTCGTCGAGTACCGCGCCGCGGTCCGGCGCCAGGCGGGCGAGGTGGACCGGCTGCAGAGCTCGCTGGAGGACGCGCTGGCGCTCGCGCGCGACGCCAAGGCGGAGGCGACGGCGGAGCTGGAGCGCGAGCGAAGGAAAATTCTGGCGGAGGCGGAGCGCGACCGCGAGCGACGCGTCGCCGTCGCGCGCGAGCGGCTCGAGGAGGACGCCGAGGCGAAGGCGCGCGCGATGGTCCGCGAGGTGACCACGAAGGTGGCCTCCATGCTGGACCTCGAGCGCGCCAGGATGGCCGAGGCGGTGGCGTCCGAGCGCGCGGCGGCGGACGCCTCCGGCGCGCGCGTCGCCGCCGAGACGAGCGCCGTCGCCCGCGAGCGCGACGCGCTCGCCGTCGCGCTCGCCTCGACTTCGGAGGCGCTCGACGCGGCGCTCGGGCGGTGTTCGGAGACGGAGACCAGGCTGGCGGAGACGCAGGCGCGCGCCTCCGAAGCCGAGGCGCGCGCCTCCGAAGCCGAGTCGCTGGTCGATACGCTCGCCGCGCGTCTTTCAAAGGTCTCAAAGGTCACCGCGAAAGACGCGGAAGACGCGAAAGACGCGAGTCGCGCCGCCGCCGAAGACGTACCTCCGGCTTCGCGTTGGGCGCGCGCGCTGGAGCGCGCCGTCGCGCAAGAAAACGAAAAAGGCGCCGCGGCGTGCCTCGAGGCGACGCGCGCGCTGGCGGCGCTCGCGGCCGACCCGAGCAGGCACGCCGAGTTGGCGACGGCGCAGACCGTGCGCCCGCTCGTGGCGCTCCTCAGTGACACGCGCGCGGATGAACGCGCGCGGCGGGCGGCGGCGGGCGTCTTGGCCAACGTCGCCGCCAGCCCCGAGTGCCACGAGGCGCTGGCGGACGCGGAGGGGTTCGTGCCCGTCCTGGTCGGGCTCCTGGAAGAAGGCGCTCGGGACGCGCGTTCAGGGCAGACGCGGCTCCTCGCGACGGGCGCGCTGGCGAACCTCATGGCAAACCCGCGGCTGAAGAGCCGGCTGGCGCGCGAGGGTGCGCTCGCCGCCGTCGCGCGCGTCGCCGCGGCGCGCGACGAGATGCCCGGCGACGACGCCCAAGCCGCCGAGACGCGCGCGCAGGCGGCGCGGGGCCTCGCCAACTTCTGCGCCAGGTACCCCGCCGCCGGCGACGCCGTGTGCGGCGTCGCGGGCGCGCTGGAGGGCCTGGTGGACGCGGCGCAGTGCGCCACGCTGGAGAGCGCCAGGAAACACGCCGCGCTCGCGCTGTACCACATGACGCGCCGGCCGGACCTGGCGGCGCGCGTCGTGGACGCCGGCGGGCGGCGCGCGATGCGCGCGCTGCGCGGCGAGGCGGCGTCCGAGGAGACGCGCGCGCTGGCGGAGATGTGCCTGGGGGCGCTGGAGAACGCGACGCGATAGCTGCTGACTTGATCGCGAGTTGATCGCGTGCTTAGTCGATCGTGTGACCATAGGAGATACGTAGTGGGAACGAGTCGCGCCCTGGTATTGTACTTTCAAAAGCATAGCTACCTTAGCTCGTCTACTGATGACTCGCTTGTCGTTCGAGCAGCGCGTCGAGGAAGTGCGGCGCGAGCGTTGTGAGCGGCGCGAGCTCGTGCGACGGCGCGTCGAACAGGTCACCCCACGGCGCGTTTCCGCCAGCCTTGGCGCTCGCGCCGAGCGCGGCGGAGAGGCCGCCGTGGGTTCCATCCAGCCGTCGCTCGTGCGGCGCCAAAGACGCGCCGTCCAGGGGGCGCAACGCGCCGCCGGCGACGGCGACGGCGCCCGCGCGACGCGTCGCCGCCGAAACCGCCGCGAAACCGCCGCCGCCGCCGATCGCCCCTTTTTTTAAAACCCCCCCCGCGTACGCCATGCGCCGCTCGTGCGTCACGATCAGCAAGTCGTCGGCGTCGTCCTCGGGGAAGAGCAGCGCCTGCGGCGGCCCGCCGGGAGAAACGAGCGCGTGCCCCGCCGCGCGCGCGTCCCTCCCCGCGAACCGGAGCACCGCGCAGGCGTCGCCGCCGCGATCCGCGATCGCCGCCGCGAACGAGGGAAGCCTCGGGTGCGCGGCGAGACTCAGGCACGGCGCGGCTATCGTGCGCCACGCCGTGAGCGTGGTGAGGTTCCACACCACCAAACCGGCGGGGGACGCGGACGCCAGCAAAGGCTCGCCCGCGACGAACGCCAGGCCCGAGACGAGGTTTTTACGTTCCCGCCCCGAACCGTTCGGCGCTCCGAACCGAGCGTCGGCGAAGACGTGCCGTTTTTCGCACGCGTCCGGGTCCCAAACCACGACGTCCTCGCTCGCCGTGGCGTACAACGAGCCGTCGTGCGAGAACGCGCCCGCGGTGAGCGGCGGCGGCGGGAGGCCGGCGTGCGCGACGCCCGAGCGGCACCGCCAGCCGGCGCGCTCGCCGCCGCGCGCCGTCGCCGCCGGGACCCACATCTTGGCTTCGCCGTCCGCCGACGTCGTGCACGCCATCGCGCGGCGCGCGTCGCGCGCCGAGCCGCGCACGGAGACGGAGGTCACGGCGCCCGCGTGCGGCGCGTCGCACACGCACACGCACGTGAAACCCACACTCTGGCGTGTGTCGTCGCGAGAGACGACGCGCGCGTCGTTCGCGGCGTCGCGCGCGTCCACGACGAGAGCCTCGTCGCGCGTCCAGATCCGCAGCGTCTCCTCCGGCGCGCGCTCGGCGTCGGCGTCGATCGTTTCGCCGTCCGCGGGCTCCTCGCCGACGGCGAGCCTCGGCGTCGGGCGCTCGCTGCGCCGGTCGACGGTGACCAAGATGGACCCATCCGGCGAAAACGCGGCGTGGCTCACGTACGGCTCCATGGGCTCCTCGGGGCCGCCGTCGCCGCTCACCAGGTTCCGCGGCGCGACGGCGAGGTCGGCGACGTGCGCGTCGCGCGCCGCGTCGAAGAGCTGCAGCGACGCGCCGCTCGCCGCCAGCGCCACCAGCTTCGATCGCGGGTCGAGCGCGACGCAGGGCGCCGGTTGCGTTCGCGCGATGTGCCCCGCGACGATCGCGCGGGCGTTTTCCTTCAGAAACGCCGGGTTCGAGCGCGTGAGCGGCGCGGGCCGAACCCCGCGCGCCACGCTCTCCACGGCGAGCGCGGCGAGCGACACGACGCGAACCGCGTTGTCGGCGTGCGCGGCGGCGACGCGCGCGGGGTCCTCCGGGAAACAACACAGGTGCGTGATCTCCGCCCCGAGCCGGGGCAGGTACGACTTCTTCCCGGTCTCCAGCTGCCACAGCACCAACACCGCCTCTTTCCCCCCGGACAGGAGGTACGCGCCGTCGCGCGTGAACTGCAAACACCCGACACTCTGCGCGTGCCAGTGGAACGTCGAGCACGGCAAATCGTCGCCGTCGGCGCGTCGTCCGGCGTTCGCGACGGCGTTCGCGACGGCGTTCGGCGCGTCCGGCGCGTCGGGCGCGTCTTTGTCGGGCTCCGCGGCGGTCGTTTCCCCCCGCGACGGCGCGCACGCGTTCGCGAACCCGTGCCACAGCAGGATGCGCCCGGTCGCGTCGCCGGCGGCGACCGAGCCGTCGTTCATGTCGAACGCCAGCGCCGTGACGTGTTTCGTGTGGCGCAAACGCAGCGCCCGCTTCTCGAGGCTGGCGCCGGTTTCGCGCTGCGCCAGCGGCCACACCGTCACCGTGTTCCTCTCGAACGCGCCCAGGAACGTGCCCCTCGGAGACGCCACCAGCGGAGGGGGGACCGACATCTTCGCGAGTTTGTCCACGGATTTGCCCTTGCCGAGCGAAAACGCGTGAACGCGGCCGCCCTCCGCGCCGTCGTCCTCCCCCCGGCGCTGCCAGCACGACAGGAAAATCACGTCGCGCGCGTGCTGGCTCCGCCCGCCGGGCACCGCCATGCTCTCCACGGGCCCGGGCGCGGCGAGCACCGCGCCCGCGGAGCCGTCCTGCGCGTTCCACGACCGAATCGTGCCGTCCAGAGAAGCCGTCAAAAGCACCTGCCCGCCGGGGTGCGCGGGGTGGAACGCCACGGACGTGACGGCCGCGGTGTGGCCCACCAGCGGCGCGCCGAGCGGCGCGCCCGTGGCGGTGGAGAAGCACCGCACCGCATCGCCGGAGCACGCGTACAGTCGCTTGCCATCGGGGGACTGATTCGAGAGCGGAGGGGAAGGGGTCAGCGAGATGAGCAAGAGACTTGACGATTTCGCGGGGGATACGCCTTAAGTCGCCCGCGCGGAGGCGTGAGTGCGTGGTGGCGTGCCGGCTGGGGGGCGTCGCGAAAAGAGAAACGCGCGGCGGCGGCCGCTGTGGGTCGAGCGAGATCCCTACGCACCACCGCGTTCGGTCTCTCTGTGAGGGACCCTCCGGCTTCGTGCCCGTGGACGGCATCCGCGACATCCGCCGGCCGTTCTTTCGGCATCGTGGCGGGAAACGCGCCGGTCTCTTCCACGTAGACTCAGGCGCTCTCGACACTGCGCGGCGCCGCCGCTCGTTCGCGGAACTCGTGATGTGCAAATCAATTCGGTCGTCGGCGGTGTGCGCCGTGTGCGCGCCGGGGCGGACCAAATTTCTGGCCAGCAGTCTGCGGTCGAGTCTGCGGTCATCAGACGAGCTCTCGCGCGTTTTCGCACAATGCAGCAGAGAGCCTGACGTATTCCTCGCGGCGCGTCGGTGCGACGCCCCGGGCACGAGGACGCGCGTTTCTCCCCCCGCGGCACGCCGAGCGCGTGAACCGATCGACTCTCGCGTCTAGGAGCGAGCCACCGCGGCGCCGCCGACGCTCGCGGTTCCTCTCGCCGCGGCCGATCGCGTCGTCGCGATGGTCGCCTCGGAGGGCCGCGCCAGCCTGCGCGTCGGGGACGTGGACTGCCCCACGGTCCAGGACGCGCACTTCTCCTCGGTGCGGCGCGCGTTCGGCATCGCGGATGACTTCCTGGCCGGCATCTTCGACTTCGGCGGGCTGGGCGCGGGCGGGGGCAAGGGCGGCGACCTGATGTCGCGCACGACGTGCGGGACGTTTTTCGTCAAGGAGCTCAACGCCGGCGACGCGCGCTCGCTGCTTCGCGATGACTTCCTCGAGGCGTACGTGGGTTTGATCACCACCGGGACGAGCCTGCTGTGCAAGATCGTCGCGGTCTTCGAGCACCCGCGCCTGGGACGGTTCCTGGTGATGGCGAACTGCCTGCCCGCGAGCGTCGACTCGTGGAGCGGCCTTTACGATTTGAAAGGGAGCGCGGATGACAAGGCGCTCGTCGAGGACGGCGAGCGCGTGCCCGAGGTGCACAAGCGGTGCTGGAACGTGGCCTGGATGGTGTGCGAGGCTACGGGGTGCAACAAGGGCGTCCCGAGCGAGCGGACGCGGTACCTGTCCGCGAAGCGGCGGTCGTTCAACTTCCCCATCTACGTCACGAAGGATCAGCGAAAAGAGATCTTGAGCGCGGTCGAGCGCGACGTCGCGCTCTTCGACGAGTTCGGCCTGATGGACTACTCCATGATCGTCGGGGTGCAGCGCCCGCCCCCCGGCGAGGCCGCGCGGTGCTTGCGAGAGGCGGGGGGGGACGACGACGCGCGGAAGATGACGCGACTGCACGGCAAGCCGTACGCGTCGCGGCACGGCGGAGACGTCGTCGTCGCGTACTTCGGAATCATCGATTTCCTGCAGGCGTGGACGGGTGGGAAACGATGCGCGCACGTCATCAAGGCGTGCTGCGCGCCCACGCCCATCTCGACCATCTCGCCCGGGGCGTACGCCAAGCAGTTCCGCGAATTCTTCCAGTGGAAGCTGCGCGGGGTGGCGCACGCGCTCCCGCCCGCGTACGTGCACGTGGGCGAGGGCGGGGAGGTGGCGGGCGCGCACGCCGCGAAGCTCGCCGAGCAAATCGAGGCGCTGCGCGGTGAGCTCCGCCGGGCGGAGACGCGAATCGCGCTCGCCGAGGCTCGGGTCGAGGAGCTGGAGGAGGAGCGGGGGGAACCGTTTCACGACGCGGCGTGACGAGCGTTTTTAGAATATCGTTATTGGTGGAACCGTCCATTCGTCTTTCACAAAAAAAAGCGGGTTCCGCTACCGACGCGCGCGCAGACGCGCGTCTGCGCGCGCGCGTCTCTCGAGTCCCGATGCGCGAATTCGCCGCGCCCACACCCACACGCGCCGCGCTCGCACAAATTGCAGGGATTTACTTGAAGTAGCCCTGCTTGCGCCCCTGCCAGCCGATCTGGCCGAGCAGCATGGTGGAGAAGAGGCCGATGTGCCAGGTGAGCAGGTACAGCCAGAACTTGTCCTCGAGGCCGGGGCCCTGGGGGAAGTTGGCGAGGTTCTCGCCGATGGAGGCGGAGAACGCCGCGAGGAGCGAGGTGTCGCCGTACGACTTGATGGCGATGCCGGAGGGGACGGACCAGCCGAACAGCGTCAGGAGGTGCACCGTGACGTCCGCCTTGAGCCAGTCGTCGTCGAAGGTCTTGGACTCACTGCATCGAGCGGGGAGGAGGAAGGACGCGCGGTCAGAAAAAGACGGGGACGACGCGGGTTCGCGACTCGCGCCGACGAAAGTCGCGTTGGTGACTCGACGAGACGACTCGCGCGTCTGCGAGAAACGACGGGGGGCGGAGGCGCACTCACGCGACGGTCTTCATGGCGCGCACGGACACGGAGCCACGGACGGCGCGGGGCATGCGCACGGCCTTGCCCTGGATGCCTGTGGAGGTGAGACGGAGGGGCGACGGTGGTCAGCGCGTGCTTCGTGAGCGGGTGCGATCGATGCCGCGCCGAGCCCAGGCGTTGCAGGTGGACGCGGAGGCGCTCGGAAACCGCGCGCCTCGGTCGCGACGACTCGCGGCACGCGCGTTCCGCGACGCGGACGCGGTAATCAAGCCACCACGAGCCCGGTCGAGATCGAGCCATCCGCGTCCTCGCCTCGCGCGCCCGCCTCGGCCGACGGAACGATCGGCCGGTCGTTCGCCGAAGAGCTCGGGGCTTTTCGCGGGCGAAAGCGTCGAAAACCGTGAAACGGATGCGGGACGGTTACGCGCGGTCCCGGGGAGCGCGACGGGGTGCTTACCCGAGCGACGCGCGGAGATGCGGGCGGGCAGAGCCACGCCGGAGATGCAGGAGATAGCAGCCATCTTGAAGACGGTTGTGTGTGTGTTTATGCCCCACACGGTGCGAGGGGGACGGGCGAGATGGATCGCGAAGACCTTCACCTCCGTCCGCGCCAAAGAGGATTCGAGTTCCCGAGGCGTAGAGCGTTCTGATTCGTCGGTACGGATTTCGGAGTGGCAACCGCGTTCGGCGGACAAAACAGTCACGGTTTTTTACACGCATTATTTTTGGAAAACAACAACGCCCATTTTTTCGAACTCGGATAGCGCGGCGAACGTCCGATACGCACCGTCTATCTACTCTGAGCTCTCGAAAAAAAAAAAACGTACGTACGATACGTGGCTATGTTACGTACCCGAGTCTCGTCTCATCTCTTCTCACGCCTCCACGAGCTCCGTGCACACCAGCGCGTGGTCGGACGGGAACGTGAGCGTGGGAAACGGCGCGTCGTCCAGGAACTCGCCCTCGCCCGTGTTGTCCCTCGTCACGATCCGGCACTCGAACGTCCCGGCGCGAAAAACGACGTGGTCCTTGGGGTGCTTGTCCGTCGCCGGCGACGCCGCTTTGTCGACAAAGCGCACCGCTTTGTTCAGCTGCGGCTGCAGGTACGTGCGCGCGTTGAACGTAGTGTGCACGCGCGGGTCCGGCTCGACGCCCCAGCACGACACCAACCCGAGCTTCTCGAGGTGCGCGGCGAAGTGCGAGACGCCCTGCTTCTCGTTCGGCACGTGCGCGACGTGCGTGTTGGCGTCCATGCCAAACACCAGCTTGGGCGGCGCGCGCGGCGAGCGATCCGCGTCGTTCGGCGTCGGCGCGGCGGGGTCCAGGAGCAGCGCGTGTTTGTCGAGCGCGTCCACCACGGGCACGGTCGCGAGCCCGTTCGTGTCGCCGTGGAACGACGCGAGCACGTACCGGCCCCCGTCCTGACACGCCGCGTCGTCCCTCGCGATTCGATCGACGACGCGCGTCGCGAAGAGGTCCCCGGGCGCGACGCCGGCGGGCGCGTCTTTCGCGACCAAACCGACGACGCTCGCGGTTGTTTCGCCGCGCCACTCCGGGTCGTGTATCTCGAAGCGTTCCTTACAGCAAAGCACGAGGCTGTTCTGGTCGCGCTTGCCGTCCATGTTCTCAGGGTACAGCACGTGGTACCGCTCGCCGAGCGTCTCGTGCGTCTCCAGGTCCCGCGCCAGCGCCGCGGCGGCTTCCTGCACGCACACCACGTCGCAGGTTCGGTACGCCGGCGAGGCGAGGATGGCGAGCGTGCGGGCGGTTTTGTTTTCGTTGAGCGACGCCACCATCTCGCGCTTGATGCCGTGCCACTTCCCGGGCGCGAGCGCGTTCACGAGATGCACGAGGATGCCGTCGAACGCCGCCATGCACGCCGTCTGCAGGGGCACGGAGATGGCCTCCTCCTCCGCGGTCACGGCGGGGTACTTGCCGCGCGAGATGGGGTCGAGCAGGAAGCACACGTCGCGCGGCGCGGCGGCGCCGCCGCGCGAGGCGCTCAGCGGCGTGGCTTTCGTGTGGAACATGAACCGACGCCATTGCTCCCACCACGAACGCACGGTGGGCATCGCGGTGGCGTAGCAGTTGATCACCGTGGGGCGGTACAACGTGACTTGATCCGCGCAGTTGATCGTGTTTGTCACGCGATCCGGCATCGAGCACAGACGCTTCGCGCCGATGTCCTTGTCCTTGAGGAACCCGGAGACGATGCGGCGGGGCTTGATGTGCGCGTGCCAGTACTCCGCGGTGGCGTCGACGCCCTCGACACCGTGCGCGCGCATCTCAGCCACCAGCTCCTCGAACATCGCATCGTCGATGATCTCGCCCACGGTCACGTCTCCGTCGCCGGGCGAGTCGATGAACGCCTCCACGTCCGCCATCAGCTTGTTGTACGCCGGATCGTGATGCGTGATGTAGTACTCGAACGGGTTGTTGTTCACGGCGGCGACGTTCCACGTCGCGACGCGGAGCACGCGCCCGGCGTCGGGCTCGTCGGCGCGCATCGCGAAAAAGCGTCCCGCGGCGCGCGGCAAGCGAGTGCGAGCCGCGATACGAGACCGCGGTGCCTTTTCTTCTTGCGCCGTAACTGCCCCGCGGCTCGCTTTCGGAGGACTCAGTCGTAGTCCTCGGACCGGGCGAAA
>Ga0181558_10002321_pt1 | contig 18039 bp, 12 predicted proteins | sample 011ome_22_FD_133754 | JGI IMG/M metagenome (GOLD analysis project Ga0181558, IMG submission 133754) | Coastal salt marsh microbial communities from the Groves Creek Marsh, Skidaway Island, Georgia - 011507BT metaG (megahit assembly) | ecosystem: Environmental > Aquatic > Marine > Intertidal...
GACGACGACGACGACGACGACGACGACGACGACGGAGACGACGAAGACAACGAAGACGACGACGACGACGACGACGCGTCGGACTCCGACTCCGACTCCGACTCCGGCTCCGACTCCGGCTCCGGCTCTGACTCCGAGGAGGAGGACGTTCCCGCAAAGAAGCACGCTGTCGCGCCCGCCTCGCAGAAGAAGCGCCCCGCGGAGAAGCCGTCCGCGACGCCCACTCCGTCGAAGAGGTCGAAACCTGACCTGCTTCCCGTGACCCCGACGACGGCGACGAAGAAGAGCTTCGACGAATACGCGGATGAGATTGCGGCGTTTCTGGCGAAGCACCCCAAGACAAACATGGCGGCGCTCGGCGGGAGGGTGAGAAAACCCAAGAACATGATGATGAAGGTGAAGGAGTTCCTGGTCATGCACAAGGACCGGTTCGTCATCGAAGGGGCGTCGGTGAGCAACCGCGAGTGACGGTTTTTCGGTGAGCATAGGCTACGTCGCGTGGACCGTTTGATGGATTATGTACGTCGAATATCGTCCCCGTTCGCGCGCGGCTCGTGTTGACTGCTCTGCTCGCCTCTCGGCGTGATTTTTTGGAAAGCCGAAATCACGTCAGAGCTCGCGGCGCGCGCGCCGTGCGGTCTCCGCGCGACATGTCGGACGCGCGACGCGACGCACACCAAGTCGCCTCGCCGAGCGGCGACCAGGCGGCGGTGAACAAGCGCGCGTTCAGGGAGAAGTTCAGGAAGAAGAGCCGGCGGAACAAAGAGGCGCGAAAGTTCGTGGTCGGATTCGGGGAGGGGCCGGGCGATGCTGAGTTCGCGGAACACGCGGACGAGAGCTTCCACGCGCCGAGCGCGTGCGGCATCCTGCTCCTCGTCCTCCTGCCGCTTCTCGCCTCGGCGCTGCTCACCGCGTTCCGCGCGCGAGACGTGCCGTGAGAGGGCGCGGGACGCGCGTGCTGGCCCACGCGTGTGTACAATATAAACTGGAATCCCGCATCTTTCGGCGCGCGCGCGTTCGGACCGCGTTCGCGACTTCACTCGCCCTCGCCCTTCGTTTCCCCCGCGTCCGCCGGTTTCGGCGGCGAGCCCTCCGGCGAGGCCCCGCTCACCGGCGAGTCCCCGGCGTCGCGCGGCTCGAGGTCGTCGTCCGCCCCCGCCTCCGTCTCCGGCGCCGTCGCCGCGCCGGACGCCGCCGAGCCTTCGCGCTCCGGCTCGCCGGAGATTTTCCCGGGCTCCATCGCCGTTTTCGGCGCCGCCGGCTCGGCTTCGAGCACGCCGGCGACGCCCACCTTCAGGCGCTCGATCTTCTCCAGCTGCTCGCGCTCGCGCGCCGCGTACGCCGCCTCGCGCGCCTCCGCCGCCTCGCGGTACGCGGCGGTCTCGTCGCGCAGGTGCGACATCTCCGACTTAGCGACGTTTTTGCGCCACGCCGCGTCCATCTCGGCGAGCTGCTTCTCGCGCTCGAGCACCAGCTTGCCCATGAGCTCGTCGTGGCGCTTGCGCGCCTCGCCCTCCTGGTCCAGCGCCTTGTGCGCGAGCTGCTCCTGCAGCGCGCGGTACTTGGCGCGCTCCTCCTCCACGCTCATCTTCTCCGCGGCGGCGAGGCGCTCGGCGTGCGCGATGCGCTGCGCGAGCTCCTGCGCGCGAGACTGCATCTCCGCCTCCAGCTCGGCGTCGCGGCGTCGCTGCCCCTCCACCAGCTGCGCCGCCTTGCGCACGGCGCTCTCTTCCTCGGCGTTGGCCGCCGCCAAAATGCGGTGGCGCTCGGCGGCCGCCGCCTCCAGCGCCGCGCGCCGCCCCGCGCGCTCCGTCTCGCGCATGCGCGCCGCGCGCGCCTCGGCGTCTCGCGCGGCGGCGGCCCACTCCGAGTCGACGGTTTCCTTCCGCGCCCGCGCGGCTTCCTCGAATTGCCTCTTCTCGGCGGCGGCGAGCGTCTCGAGTTCGTTCATCTCCGCCTGCGCCAGCGTCTGGTCGCGCACGCGAGCGGCTTCCACCATCTCGCCGCTCAGCGCGGCTTCCGTCTCGGCGACGATGCGTAACCGCCGCTCCTTCTCCACGAGCGCCGTCTGCGCCTCCTTCTCCCAAGCCTTCCGCAGGAGCATCTCCTTGGCGTTCGCCGTCGCGTCCGCCTCCTGCGCCTGCGCCACCAGCCGCACGCGGCGCGCCGCCTCGTGCGCGCGGCGGGTCGCCGCCTCGTCGTCCTGCGTCTGCCACTCCGCCTCGCGGCGGCGCTCTTCGGCGGAGTCCACGCCCTCGGCGGCCACCACCTCCCGCTTCACGCGGTCCAGCGCGCTGGCGTGCGCGCGCTCCTCCTCGAGCGCCCAGAGCCGCTGCTGCGCCTGGAACTCCAGCGTCCTCAGCTGCTCGTCTTCGCCCTGGCGCCGCATGGTCTTGGCGTGCATCTCGCGCTTCTCGTCAACCTCCTTCTTGAGCTTGAGGAGCTCCGCGTTCCACTCGGACTTCTTGCGCGCCAGCGCGCTGGCGTACGCGGACTCGATCGCCTCCACCTGCTTGAGGCGCTCGAGCCGCTCCTTCTCCTCCCAGCGCCGCATCTCAGCCTTCATGCCCCTCTCCAGGCCCTCCATCTCGCTCTTGCGCGCCTCCTCGATCTCCGCCATGCGCTGCGCCTCCGCCTCCCAGGCCATCTCCATCGCCTGCAGCTCCTCCGTGCGTTTCTGCAGGGACTTGACGGTCTTCTGGCGCGCCAGCAGCGCGTCCTCCTCCGCGCGCAGGCGGTCGCGCTCGCCCGCGGCGTAGTCCACGGCGCGCTTGGGGAAGCCCTCGAACACGGGGTAGGTCATCGCCGCCGGGAGCCCGACGACGGCGCCGCGCTCGAGCGCCTCGAAGCCGGGCCTCGCGTCGCCGGGCGCGTTGGCGCCCACGTCCACGATCTTCGTCGGCTCGAGCGTGGTCATGCCCGCGGGCGAGGACTCCTTCAGCAGGTACGCCTTCTCCAGCAGCCGCTCGAGGCTCGTGCCGGCGTCCCGCGCGAAGAGCTGCTTGATGGCGCTCGATCCCTCCGGCGCGTTGAGGATGGCGTCGCGCCAGATGAGCACGTACGCGGCGGCGAGGTGCGTGAGCATGGCGCGCCCCTGCGTGGCGACGTGGTCGAACAGGCGGAGCCACTCGTCCGCGGTGGTGACGTCGGTGAAGAGCGTCGAGAGCAGCTGCCACGCCGCGCCCTGCAGCCCGCCGGGGACGGACTCCATGCGCTTCGCGACTTGCGGGTCGTGGAACTTGACCACCGCCTCCACCTCGGCGAGGTGCCCGTACGGCGGGTCCGGGAAGAGCTCGAACCACCCCCGGGCGTGGTTGTTGCAGAGGGTCAGGAACGCCTCGAACGCCTGAACTTCGTTCGTCTTGAACGCCTTGACGAACGGGAACACCATCCCGGGCACGACGGGCGACTCCGCGAACACGGGCGAGTAGTGCGACAGCGCGCTGCAGATTCTTTGTAAACGCAGCAGCAGCGAGCGGTCGGAGATGGGGAAGCGGTCCGGCAGATCCGCCATCGCCGGGTGAACGCCCTTGGACGCGAGCGTCTCGTACGCCTTCTCGTTGTCGGGAAGACGCAGCACCTTGCGCCACGTCAGCAGGCGGTACTTCTCCGGGAACTCGCCGTACACCGTCAGCAAATCGCGCAGCTTGTTCACGTCGTCGTCGCTCGCCGCGCGCCGCGCGTCCAGGAACTCGGCGCTCAGCGCCTTCGGCGCGTCGAACCCGGCGGCGACGAAGGCGCTCGCCGGCGGCGCCTTCGCCGTCCCGGGCGTAGGGCCGCGACGGCCTTTCCCGAGCCGCGGCCTGGTGCCGGGCGGGGGCCCGAACCCCGCGGGCGCCTCGATGGGGTCGGGCACGGACCCGCTCGCCGGGATCGCGGGGGGGTGGACCGCGCCCTTCACCTTCGCCGCGTCGTCCAGCGAAATCACCGAGAGCTTCTTGGGGTGGTCGCTCTGCGCCCGCGCGCGCGAGACGTGCACGTCGTACAGGCGCATCGTGCCCTTCGCCGCGAGCACGGCGGCGTACCGCCCGCTGGGCTCGAACGCCAGGCCCTCCGCCATGACCTCCTTGCTGTCCGCGTCGATGACCATGGTGTGCGTCACCAGGCCCCGCATTGGGTCCACCACGCGCACGGCGCCGTCGTCGCACGCCACGGCGACGAAGAGTGCCTCTTCGTCGCCCGCCTCGCCCGCCGCCGGCGCCGCGAGCTCGACGTCGCACGTCGTCTTGACCCCCTCGGGCAGCTCCACGGCGTGCTTCATTTTGCCCTCCGTCAGGTCCCACACGAACAAACACGGCGAGCCCCCCGCGGTGACGACGTACCTGGAGTCCCTGGAGATGGCGATGGACTGGCACAGGGTCGGCCCTTTGGCGGGCGACCGCGCGCCCAAATCGGGCGCCTCCAGTTTTCGCTCGAGGTTCCCGGTGCGCGCGTTCCACACCCACAGGGATTCGTCGTGGAACGCTACCACGGCCTTCTCGCCGTTCGCGCCCGCGAAGCGCGCCTGCACAGCCCCGTATGCGCCGCCCGCGAGGTTCTTCTTGGCGTACGTGCCCGACTTGAGGTCCCAGAGCAACGCGCAGTCGTTGGACGTGGACAACATCAAATCGTTGCTTGGCGAGAGCTCGATGTGCGTCACCCGGCTCCGATGGCCCTTGAGCGTCGCCACCACGGGTTCGCCCTGCTTGTCCATGTCGAAAACCTTGATGACGCCGGTGACGAACCCGGCGAAGACTTCCTTCTCGTTGCAGCACACCGCCGTGCCTTCGTCGCCCTCCCGCGACAGCAGCTGATACCGGTTCTTGCGGATGTGGAACGCGTACACGTTCCCTCGGGTGTCGACGGAGGCGACGGAATCCGCGGAGCGCGTCCACGCCGCGCTCGCGATGTTCGTGCGGTTCACCCCGGAGCGCACGACGGAGATGAGCCCATCGGGCTGCACATCGGGACGCTTTGACCAGATTTGACCTGTCGAGGGATGGAGACGGGGTCAGGTCGACGCTAAGTCGGCGGTCGTGAGGTACCATCGGTAACGGAAACTCGGAATCGCCGAGCGGGAATCTCGGCACGTGACGGAATGTGCGCGGGACGCACCAGCGTCGCCGGTCGGCGTGAGCGTGTACGGTTCCTTCGGCATCGTGCCGTAGGGACGCGCGCGCGGTCGAGGTGCGCGGCACACAGTGCCTTGCGACCCGAGGGACCTGCGGTACCCGGCGCGCGTCTCGGCCGCGACGAGAAAGTCATTCTCGTTCTCGTTCGTTGGCGAAACCAACGCCCAACGGCTCTCTCTGAAACGAAACGAAACGCTCCAGAAAAACGCCCCTCGCCCGCTTTTCGGTGAAAAACGCCCCGCCGCGTTTTCCTGTCCTCCGAGAAGATCAGCGCAGCCCCCAGACGCGATGGCGCCGCCGCGTCTCGCGCGGGTGGCCGCGGCGGACCTGGACGAGGACGAGGCGTGCGCGTTACTGCACGAGCACGGGTGCCTGGTGGTGACCGGCGCAGTTCCGAAAGAGGCGTGCGCGTCCGCGCGCGCGTACGTCGACGCCAGGCTCGCCCTCGCGCTCGCCGAATGCGGGTCGACGTCCACCGCGTCCGCCCCCCCCGGGTACTTCGCCGACACCGAGAAGCACGTGGACGCGGCCGCGTACCACTTCGGGGACGTTTTGTCCCCCCCCCACCGCCGGGACCTGAAACTCCCGCTGGACCCGCCCGTGCGCGCGTGCCTGCGCGCGGCGCTGCGAACGCTGGGCCCGATCCTCGCGAACGTCCTCACGAACGACGCGGAGCTGGTGGAGCTCTCGTCGCTCGTCGCCGATTTCGGCGCCGAGAACCAGCGCCTGCACCCGGACACGCCCGTCACCGCCGCGGGCTTCGGGAGGCACTGCTGTTTGTTGACGGCGTTCGTCGCGCTGCAGGACGTGGACTGCGCGGAGATGGGCGCCACGCAGGTGTGCCCGGGGACGCACTGCGCGGAGGCGCACGCCGCGCTCAACGCGCGCTCGAGGGACGACGAGGCGAGAGAGGCGCTTTTGCGCGCCGCGGGGTTCAGCGCGCCGACGCCGGCGCTGCTCGGCGCGGGCGACGCGCTTTTGATGGACTCGAGGTGCATACACCGGGGCGGCGCGAACGCGGATGCCGAGAAGAGAAGGCGCGCGGTGCTGTACGCGAGCTTCTCCGTGCCGTACAACGCGCCGGGGGGGAGCACGTACTCGCTCCTCGCCGACCTGCGGGACGGCGCGCGCAACCGCATCTCGGGGACGGAAAAGTGGTGCGGATGATGAGAACGCGCGCGTCGGTTTCGTCTCAAACGGCGCGCGCGAGGTTATTACGAGTGGACATACGTAGACTACATAAGTTAGTATAGTTAGGTGTGACCTGTATTACTTTAGTATGAGTAGCTACCTATATTACGCTTCCTTTACGTGTCAGCCCAGGAAGTTCCCCGGCGCCCTCCCCCCCGCGATGCGCAGGTTCGCGCCCGACACGTACGAGCTCCGCTCGCCGAGCAGAAAGCACACGCCCTCGGCGATTTCGCTCGGCGCGCCGACGCGCCCGAGCGGGATTTTGGAAAAGTCAAACGTCGGCACGACATCCGCGACGAGCTCGGTGTCCGTCATGCCGGGGGACACCGCGTTGATGCGGATCCCGTGCGCCGCGAGCTCATCCACGGCGCCCGCCTGGAACGAGTTCAGAGCGCCTTTGCTGGCGGCGTACAACAAAGGCCGGCCGATCACCGCGCTGCCGCTGCTGACGTTGACGATGGCGCCGCCCGCGCCGGGCGCGGCGCCGCCGCCCGGCGCTTTTTTGCGCGACATCACGCGGACAGCCTCGCGGCAACACAGCACGGGCCCCACGAGGTTCACGCGCATGATCTGCTCCAGGTCGTCCGCGTCGGCGTCCGCGACGGACTTCGAGCCCTTCGCGCCCATCAAAATGCCGGCGTTGTTCACTAAGCCCTTGACGGTGCCGTACGCGGCGGCGGCGTCAAACATGGCCACGACGTCAGCCTCGACGCCGACGTCCGCCTCGTGCGCCAGGGCGTGCCCGCCGCTCGCGCGGATCTTCTCCACCAGCGCCGCCGCGGCGTCCGCGCTGGACGCGCGGTGGTTCACCACCACAGCCCAACCCTGCTCCGCGAGGAGCTCGCAGCACGCGGCGCCGATCCCTTTGGCGCCCCCGGTCACGACGGCCACGTCGCGATCGGTCGTGGTCGCGGCGGCGGCGGTGGCCACGCGCGCGCGCGAGCGCACCGCGCGGCGGGCGCTGACGCCGCGGCGGGCGGGGTTCGCGCGGGGGGCGTGGACCGACGCGCGGGCACACGTGGCGGACATGTTTCGGGGGCGCACTCTCGCGTCTGGGAGCGCGTCTGGGAGTGCGCGACGAAGCGTCGATGTTCGCCGAGACGTGTCGGAACGAGGGAACCTTTTCTTTTTCTTTTCGTGCCGAGTTCTTTTTCCTAAATTCCGTACCTACATGGATCACACTTCGTCCCCCGCGAGCCTGGCGATGGCCTGCGGGGTCCTGAGCTTCTGCATGACCTTCGGGGGCAGGTTGACGAACATCTCCACGCCGTTTTCCCCCGCCGGCGCGCCGTTGGCGGGGCGGCTGCACTGGATCTGCACGATGTCGTTGAGCTCGGGCGGGAGCGCGAGTTTCGGCGCGCCGCTCCCGAAGTCGAGGCGGTACAGCTTGAGGTAGATGTCCGTCAGGTTGTTGCACCAGACCATGTTCCCCTCCATGAAGCGGTTGATGTCGAAGTCGAACGCGCTGAGACCCGCCTTGAACGTCGCCTCGGTGAGCATCAAGAACTTCGAGCGGCGCATCAGCGCGCGCGTCAAGCCCGGCTTAATCGCGTCGCGCACCTGTTTCACCGTGCGCAGGTTTTCGTCGCCGATTTCGAGGCGCCCCGTGCACACGCCGACGCTGGCGTTGCCGAAGTACATGTCCGGCAGACCTCTCTTCCCGCCGCGCGCGGTGACCACGGTGACGTGTTCCAGCACCGTGCCTTTTCGCAGAAACCCGCCCCCTTCCGGCCCGAGCAGCCGGGCCAACTCCAGCCAGACGTGCGCGGAGAGCGCTTCGTTCTGCGACGCGCCGTCGCCCGCGCGGCGCACGATGCGCGCCAGGTTTTCTTTCGAGACGGGCACCATCAGGCGGTTCCCGGGCGGGAACCGCAGGAAGTCCGGCACAAGCACTCTGCCCGCGACGAGCGCCCTTCCAAGCATCAGCGTTGGGTCCACGCCCTCGAAGCCCTCGCCTTTGAGCATCTCCGTCATCGCGCCCCGGTCCATCTCCGGCGGCGGCGGAAGAAGCGCGCGGTCAAACACCGGCGGTCCCATCGGGTGGTCGCGGCCCTGCGCGCGCTCCGCCCACGCCACGAGGAACTCGATGAAGCCCTGCCCGTCGCTCACCGCGTGCGACATGCAGACGCCCAGCGCGGAGCCGCCGCCTCGCAGCTGCGTCACCTTCGCCGTGAACACGGGCGCGCCGCCGAGCATGATGTCGATCCACGGTTCGTAATCCAGAAACCGCCGCGACGCGTCGGCGTAATCGTCGGGCAGACGCTCGAAGGTCACGTCGCTCGTCACGCATCGCAGCGGACACCCGTCGTTGGTCAGACGCACGCCCTTACTTCGCGCGTCGGGATTCGCGAGGTCCAGGCGACCGGCGAGCAGCGGGTACGCGACCAGCGTCTGCGCCAGCGCGTCCCCCAACGCCTCGACGTCCAGGGTCTTCTCGTAGTAACACACCGCCTGCATCACGAACGGCACCTCGCCGACGTCGTAGCCGCTGAGCGGCAGCAGGGGCGCGGTCTCGAACGGCACACACGGCTGCTCGTTCGGGACGCGCACGGCGATGGAGGAGAGCACGTTCTCTTCGCCGGACGCGCCGTCCATGAACTTGCGCGCGGGGATCATGAGGCCCTTGGCGATGCCGCGCGCCGCGGGGATCTCGATGAGCTTGATGAACGCGCCCGCCGCGCGCACGCGGACAGGACCGCGATGGCGCGTTTCGGGACTTCGCCCGGCCCGGGGCGCGCGCCTCCCCGCGCCGAGGAACGCCCCCGCGGAGGCGACAAAGGACGAGCGCGCCGCGCCGAGCGCCGTCGCGGGCGCCATCGCGGCCGGGAACGCGGGGCGGACGCGTGCGTCAGTCGCAGTGCGCGTCGCAAACGCTCGGCGTCAACTCTCGTGTCGTGCCGACAACTGGCGAGGAGATTTCCTTTCCGTCGGCACCGTCGCACTTCGGCACTCGACTGCCTGAGTGCGGCGCGAACGATTTCGACCAAACCCACCGCCGCGATTGTTGTCGGCGGGGCGAAACCGAGAACGCCGACACTCCGCGAGACGCTGCGTGCGTGCCGCGGCATCCTCCTACCGGCGCGATGGAGGCGCCCGAGCCCGATGAGGACCTCGAGGGAACCCCCGACGAGGGTTTCATCTTCGTCCTGGAGAAGGCGACGCTGGAGACCGCCAAAGTGGGCAAGGGCTACCAGATCCTCAACTGCGACGACCACGCGAATTTCCTTCGCCGCCACGGCAAGGACCCCGCGAACTACCGCCCCGACATCGTGCACCAGGAGCTCCTGGCGATCCTGGACAGCCCACTGAACAAGGCTGGTCGGGTCAAGGCCGTGTTCGTGCACACGCAGAAGAACGTGTTGATCCGCATCAGCCCGCACACGCGCATCCCGAGGACGTTCAAGCGCTTCTGCGGGCTCATGGTGCAGCTTCTGCAGAAACTCTCCATCCGCGCGTCCAACGGTCCGGAGAAGCTGTTCAAGGTTGTGAAGGGGCCGGTCACGAAGTACTTCCCCGCGGGCGCGCGGCGGGTGGGCTTCTCGTTCAGCGCGCCCGAGATCAAGGACATGAAAACGTACGTCACCGCGCTTCCGGATGAGGTGAGCGTCGTGTTTACCGTCGGCGCCATGAGCCACGGGAAGATCGAGAGCACGTACACGGACGACTTCATCTCGGTGTCGCAGTACCCGCTCTCGGGGGCGTGCTGCATAAGCAGGATCACGAATTGCCTCGAGAACAAGTACGACATCGTCTAGGCTGTAATACTAATCCTATCGTAAAGGTGAGTGCGACTCGTAAAGAGACCTATACCGACGAAATCACTTCACCACCTTGACGTCCGGCCGCATCATGGCGAGCCCCTTGAGCATGGCGTCCGTCACCGCGGTGAGCGCGTCGTTCCCCGCGAGGCGCAGCTCGCGCAGCGCCGGCGCCGCGCCGCCGGCCAGCGCGGCGACCAGCCGCTGCGCCTCCGCGTCGCGCATGCCGCTGCGCGAGAGGTCCAGCGCGCGCGGCGCGTCCTTGGACGAACACGCCGCCACCGCCGGGAGCACCTCTTCCAGGAAATGCGTCGCTCGGAGCTCAGCCCCCGCCAGCGACACGGTCGGGGGGCCGCCGGTCTCGCCGTGGCACTCGCGCAGCGCCTCCAGGGTTCGGTCCAGCGAGGACGGGCGGAGCATCGCCAGCGTCGACGCGGGCAAATCCGAATCGCGCGTCGCGCGAAGACGCGTCGCGGCGTCCGACGGCGGCGGCGCCGTCGCCGTCGCGGCGGAGGTGGCGGCGCCCTCCGCCGGCGCCGTGTGCTCGTTCGCTCGTTCGCTCGTACTCGTCGCCGTGACCCAGGGTGCGTTGACGTCGATTTCGGCGACGTCCCCGCCGGACGCTTTGGCGACGCAGTCGGCGACGCACCGCGCGAACTGGTTCGTGACCCGTTCCAGTCCGAAACGGCGCATGGCGTCGCGAGCGACGTCGTCCAACTTGGGACCGGCGGCGATTTCGAGCGGAACCACCCGCGGTTCCGCGGCTTCTTCCGGATCTTGCCCCGCGGAAGGAGACTGCCCCACGCGCATGTCCTGCATTTCCCGGCGCATCTGTTCCTCCCGCGCCTGTTTCTGCGCGTCCCGCTCGCGCTCCGCCGCCGACTTCTCGCCGCCGACGAGCAGCTCGGGCGCCGCGACGGCGATCGCGCCGTCCTCCTGCAGCTTGGCGGACGCGAGCTTGACGCGGCCGAGAACCGAGCCGAGCACGGACTCGGAGTCGCCCAGCTTGACCACCGCGCGCCACTCCACGGAGACGCCCACGTCGCACGAGATGGCCACCGACCCGGCGTCGTCGGGGGACTCGGCGGATGCCGAATCCACCACGCCCACCGCGCCGTGCGGCCACAGCGATACCACGCGTATCACCACCTCGCCCGTGTCCACGAGGGGCGCCGTGCGTTTCCCCACGGCGCTCAGCAACCGCTTCCGGTACCACTCGAACAGGTCCACCTTGAACGTCGGTTTCTTGTCCTCGCCGTCGTCCGCATCCGAGGTGTCTCCGCGCGCGCCCGATGACGACGCTTCGGTCAACACACTCGAAGGCGCTCGTCCCCGGTTGACGTCCTCGTAGTACCCCAGACCGTTCTCTCCGAGCCGGAAGTAATACCCATCCCGCGCGCCCACGAACGCATCGGACGCGACGAACGGCGCGGGGCGGTCGCTCGCCTCCGCCATCGCGACGGGGCGTCGCTCCGTTGTCCCGCGATCGAAGATCTGGCGACGCGAGACTTTCTCGCTCGAAGAGGCGTCTGACTCACGTCAGTCTTTGTCGCGAAACAACGACGTCTCGTTTGCCGACCGCGCGCAGTGTGTGGGCGCGCGCCCTTCTCACGCCGGTCGAGGGGGCGCGGCGTGCGCTCGCCCGGGCGAGTGGAGGGTCGCGCGCGTCGCCATGGGGGGATGCAGCTCCGTCGCCAAGTGCGTCCCCACCCCTACCGACCTCGAACCTCGGACGTGCCGGACTTTTCCTCACGGCCGATCGCGACGACTCAACCCCGCTCACACCTCTTCCACGCTTCCCCCAGGACACCCGAGCACGCGCTGGCGCGCGACCAGGCGCGCGCGCTAATGCGCGTCCTGCAGCCCTCGACGGGCTCGCCCACGCCCGAGTCCATACGCGCGCTCGCGAGCCTGTTCGGCGGCACCGGCGGGTTCGTCTCCCACGACACCATCTTGGCGGTGGTGCGCCTGCCGCGGAGTGTCCTCACGACGCGCCTGTACTCGCTCTTCCCGCGGCACACGCTGGAGGCGTTCCTGACGACGCTGGCGAACGTGCACGCGCGCGTGCGGCTGCGCACGCCCCGGAGCGCCGTGGGCACCGCGAAGACGCTCACGGAGAAGGAGGCGCGGCTCGAGTTCGCGTTCGAGGTGTACGACCTGGACGGCGACGGCGTCGTGACCGAGGCGGAGCTCCTGGAGATTGTGTACGAGACGATGAAGGGGAACGGCGCGAAGATCGCGTCCACCCTGAGGGCCGCGGCCGCGGCGTGCGCGCTGCCCGAGCGTGAGCTGCGCGAGAACGGGCCTTCGTTCCGGTTCCCGGAGTTCCGGACCCTCGCCGAACGTGTCCCCAGCCTGCTGTTCCCGGCGCAGGCGCTGTACGAGTTGATGCGCGAAAACGCGACGCACGCCGAAACCGCGCTGCGCGCGCTCAGAGCGCGAGCTCAGAGCGAGCCTTCCGCGTCTTCCGCGTCCCTGTCTGCGTTTCCAGAGAGACCGCCTACGATGACGAACGGATCACGACAAAACACGGGTAAGACCCGACGAACCGTTCCCGTCGTCCCGAATGGGCACGTAGATACTCGCATGAGCGAAATGAGCGAAGGCGAGGCGCGCGCGCGGTGCGCGTCGCTCTCCGCGGAGGCTCTGTCGTCGTTTCTCGAGAACATCGGGATGGATCTCGGGCTGGACCTGATGGACGCGGACGAGCTCGCGGACCTCGCCGCCGCCGGCGCCCTCAGCACCGGGCGCGCGCTCCCGGCGCTCACGCCGGAGACTGAGCGTGGGGAGCGGGAGGATGACGCGAGCAGGGCGAGCAGAGAAGACTCGCCTTCCTCGTCGCCTTCCTCCTCCGGCCGACGCGCGTCATCCTTCCGCGTCCGCCGCGCGCGCGCGTCGCTGGCGGATGCGTTCGCGGCGGGCCCGGGCCCGCCTCCGTCCCCCTCGACGCGCGCGGCGGACGCGTTCCGGGCCGCGCGCATGGGGCGCGCGGACGCGCTCGAGGCGATGATTCGCGCCGGGGAGGTTCACCAAGACGCCACGGACGCGTCGAGCGAGCACGCGTTCTCGCTGCTCATGGCGGCGGCGATGAGCGGCGCCAAAGGCGCGTGCAGGCGTCTGTTGTCGCTGGGCGCGGACGCCTCGGCGACGGACGCGCGCGGACGCACCGCGCTGGACCTGGCGCTGGAGTACGGGCACGACGCCGTCGCGGACCTACTCGCGCGGAAGGGCGTGCCCTTCGGCGACCGGAGCGAAGCGGAACGAGCGGACGACGCGTCTCGGTCCGCGGAGCCGTCCGCGCCGCCCGCGCCGACGCTCGAGTCGCCGACGCGCGAATCCGTCTCGCCTCTCGACGGTCTCGACCGGCGCGGTATCGTCGTGAGCGCGCCACCGCTCGTTTCGGCGTCGGAAACACAGGTCGTCCGTCGCGGGATGGAAGGAAGCGGCGACGGTAACACCCCAGCGCGGAACGAAGGCCCGTTGTTGAGTCCGGAGTGATGAACGCGTCCGTCGCCGCGCGTACGAGTCGCGACGGTTCCGCGTTTTTTTTCTAGCAGCTATGGTAGTAGCGTAGTAGGTGTAGTCACACACGAGAAGTCTTGCGTCGCGTCGCGTACTTCGCGGCACCGCGCTCCTGCACATACGTCTCTCACGCGTGTCTCGTCTCAGAACGCCGCCGGACAGCCCTCCACGGTGTGCCTCTTGAGCTTATCGGCGTCCCAGAGCGCGCCGTCGCCCTCCGCGGGCTCGAACTCGTGCTCCCTTCCATCCAGTAGCGTGGGCGCGCTGCGCGACGGCCCGTGCCTTGTTTTGTGCGCGTCGTACGAGGTCCGGTAGCAGAGGTGCGAGCAGAAGAACGCGCGCTCGAACGTGTCGAACGCCACCTTCTCGGAGCGGCGCTTGAAGATCTCCAGGCACTGCGCGCACTCCAGCTGGCGCGTGGTCACCTGGTCGCACCCGAAACACCGGATCACCTCCGTCGCGCGCTCGCCGCCGCCGCCGAGAGTGGCGTCGAACGGCACGCCGCGGCGTAACGGCAGGCCGTGTCGTCCCTTCGGCGGCGCCTTCGCGGACGCGGGCTCTGAGGGATCGCCCCCCGCCTCTCTCGCGCGGCGAGCGTTGCGCTCTTGCGCGTCTCGCCAGAACTCCTCCCACGTCTCGGGCTGAGCCATATCGTCCGAAGGGCCCTCCGGGGGGTCGGCGCGCGCGCCGTCGCGTCTCGGGAGATCGGAATCTTCCGAGCCATCGGAAGATTCGTCGTCGCTGCTCACGTCGCACACGCGGGACTTGCGCGGCTTCTTCTGCGAGGCGTGAGGGGAGGGACGGGGAGGGGGGTCGGTGGACATCGTTGTGCTGTGCGACTCGAAAATCCGGGGGTCCGCGCGCGCGGGTGTGGTGCGTGCTCGGACTCGGGGAGGAGGAGGGAGGCGACATCGGGGAGACGAAACGCTTTCGCGAGCGCAAAATCAGGCGTTCTCGATTCGACCGCCGGACGAAAGTGGTTCGGCGGCGTGCGATCGCAAACTTCTTTCCATCCTGTGCGCGCGCTTTCAAGCGGTGCGCGACCTGCCCGACCCGCACTCTTCCGCGTGCGGACCATGTCCGCGATCGACGCCGCGGCGAAGAAGGTTGACGATCTCACGCTCGGTGCCATGTCCTCCGACCGCATCACCGTGGACCCCGCGGATCCGTGGGCGGATATCTGGAACCCGCCGCCGCAGGTGTACAAGGAGCGGTGCCCGCACACCGGCTACCTCATGACCAAGCCGTTCGAGCAGAACAACCCGATGCCCGGCCAGTTCGGCCAGACCAGCGACTACATCGTCTCCATGCTCAAGCCCGTGATCAAGCCCAAGGACGGCGGCGCCAAAGCCGCGGCCGCGGCTGGCGACGCGAAGCCCAAGAAGGAGAAGAAGACGAAGGCGCCGAAGACCCCGCAGCCCGCGAGCGACGAGGACCCCTTCGTCAAGGCGCGCCTGGTGATCGCCAAGGTCCTCGAAGTGGGCCACGTCGAGAACTCGGACAAGCTGTACTGCTGCAAGGTGCAGGTGGGCCCGGAGGAGACCAGGCAGGTGATCACCGGCCTGAGAAAATTCGTCCCCGAGGCTGAGCTCACGAACAAGTTGGTGCTCTGCATCCTGAACCTGAAGGTGGCCAAGCTCGCGGGCCAGACCTCGGAGGCCATGATCCTCGCCACGACGTGCGAGCTGAACGGCGAGCTCTCCGTGAAGGTGGTGAACGTCCCCGAAACCGCGACCGTGGGCGACGTCGTCGGCGCGGAGGGCGTCGCGCCCGGCGCCGCGGGCTACCCGAAGGAGTGCAAGTCCAAGTTTTGGGACGCGGTGAAGGAAAAACTCAAGGTCAAGGGCGGCGTCTGCGCGTACGACGGCAAGACGCTGTCGTGCGCCGCGGGCCCTTGCGTCGCGGACGCCAGCGTCCTCGACGGGTCGCCCATCAGCTGAGCGGTTTGAAACCAACACGTAACGACGTAGTGAACTGCTATTGAACGTATCACGGCGCGAGAACACCTCGGGGCGAGAAAAACGCGCTCTACGTGTACTCGGCGCGCGCGCCGTTGGCGCGGCCCGGGGTCCCCCCCACCTCCGCGCTCGACACCCAGGAGAACGGGTCGTTGCGGTCCACGCCCACGGGGTCGATCAGCTCGAGCGAGAACCCCTCGCCGTCCGCGGAGGACGGCCATCCTTTGCCGTCGTCGTACTCCACGAAGTCCACCAGCCGGCCGCCGGCGTCGTACAGCGAGATCATCTCACCCTTCGCGCTCAGGTTGAACTCGAACGACGCGTCCAGCACAGACGGGACGTCCGCGTGCCTCCGCTTGAACCGCGCGACGTCGCGCGCGAGCACGAGGTACCCGCCGGGAGGCAGCGAGGCGCCGCGCAGACCGCGCGGCACGATGAACGCGTCGTCCTCCTCCTCCTCCGCGTCGGGCTCGGCGCCGTTGCGCGAGCCGCGGAGGGTCCAGCCCTCGAGGCTCACCGCTCGCGAGCCCGGGTTGTGCAGCTCGATCCAGTCTCCGCCTTTCTTTTTATTTTTCGCGAACGCGCCCGGGGGACCGCGTCGGTCGCGCGGAGCTCTTTCAGGCGCGTCCGCGGAGAAGCCGCGCCTCGGGGTTTTTTGACTGATGAGAAGCGCCTCGGAGGTGTCGTCACGCGCGTCGCCGTACGCGGGCGCCGCCGCCGAGACCTTCGCGGGAACGCGGAACCGCGGAACCTTTTCGTTTTCCTCCCCCGTCTTCGTCCTCGCCTCGTCCTGCGCCCGCGAAAGGTCGGACGCCGCGGACTCGGCGCGCGCGCGCGCGCGACGCAGGTTCGCGCGCTTGGTCGCCCTCGCGGACGTCGAGCCCTCGCCCGGCTTCTTGCGCTCGTTGTACATGATCTCGTTGATCACCACGCGCCCGAACGCGGGCGCCGGGGCCAGCCACCCGGGCTGCGCCTCCGAGGGCGCGGGGGCGTCCGCGAGCGCGCCGGACGCGAGCGCGAGCGCGAAGACGCACACCAGGCACCCGCGGAGGCTCGTCGAAGGGCGCGAGAACGAAGCAGGAGCCATGGCTCGATCTGCGCGGGGGGGGACGAGACGTCGCGCGGCGAGGAGTGTGAGCAGCGCGACCACTTGAGCGGGTTTCGCGTTTCTTCCACGCGTGCGTTTCCGAGGCTCGGCGCGTGCTCGAGAAAAAGCCGAGCCTCGGAGTGGCCGATAGGCGAGCGCTTTTCCCGATCGAGTCCCGTATCGACCCTTCCGATGAATCCTGCGATGAATTTTCAAACCTCGACCGGCGCGTCCTTTCGAGGAAATACTCGAGGATGATTGGCTGAGACGCTGTCGGGATCGACTCTCGTGGCACTCGTTTTCTCGGAAAGTTATCCTTCGGGCCCTAGCTCCAAGTGGGAAGCGAGAGATGTGTCCGGCCTCATACCCGCACTCGCAACCGCCAGCAACGATGTCTGCTATCTCTGCTGTCCAGTGCCGCTTCCTCGCGGGCGCCAAGGTCTCTGCCGCGCGCAAGACCGTGCGCGCCCGCGCCGCCGCCGTCGCCCCCGTGGCCAAGTTCGGGTGCGTCCGGGGAAATCGATGCCGCTCCGCGACGCTGGCCGCTTTTTCTCTCCGCGCGCGCACATCGGAGGAGCGGATAGGGCGGCTCCCGGCGCGCACGACGCTCGCGCGTCCCGGAAGTCGCCGCGAACGGTTCATCTGATCCGCGTATCGTTCGAATCCGCCTCCCTCGAGCGCGGCTCGCGCCGACCACGCGCGGCACGCGCCTCTCCTCGCGCCTCCCTCGCCGTGGCTGACCGTCTTTTCCCGCATCCCGCGTCTCGTGTGTTTTCCCGTCGAGCAGCAAGGTGGAGCTCCCCAAGTCGGTGAAGCCCGCCGTCATCGCCGCGGTGACCAACGCGCTCGTCGCGATGCCCTCCATGGCTGGCGAGCCCGGTAAGATTTTCGACTTCAACCTCACCCTGCCCATCATCGCCACCGAGTTCCTGCTCCTCATGGTGATCCTGGACAAGACCATCTTCGGTCCCGTGGGCAAGGCGCTCGACGACCGCGACGCGCTCATCCGTGACCAGCTCGCCGCCGTGGGTGACAACTCCACCGCCGTTGCGGACCTCATCGTACGTACACGCAACGCCCAACGCGACCCTCTCCTCAACCCGAGCGCGTCTTCGGAGGGCGAACGAACGTGCCCGCGCCCCGCGCGCGTTTCCGGCGCGGGCGACCGCGCGCGGATCGGCGAGCGTACCGGACACTTGTCTCGCGTATGGCGCGCGTGAACCCCCGATCGGGGGTTGTTTCGGCGCGGTGTCGCCGAATCTAAACCGCGGCCGAATCGTCGTTTCCGACGATTCGGGTGTTTTTTCCCCGCGAACGCGGCTGACCGAAGCTTTCTCCTCTCCGCCGCGCTCCACCCGAACCACAGTCCGAGAAGGAGGCCCTGATCTCCTCCGCGCGCGCCGAGGTTGCCA
>Ga0181558_10002325_pt1 | contig 18034 bp, 17 predicted proteins | sample 011ome_22_FD_133754 | JGI IMG/M metagenome (GOLD analysis project Ga0181558, IMG submission 133754) | Coastal salt marsh microbial communities from the Groves Creek Marsh, Skidaway Island, Georgia - 011507BT metaG (megahit assembly) | ecosystem: Environmental > Aquatic > Marine > Intertidal...
GAAATCATCGCTTCAGAATCGGTGATAAAACGCTATTTGTTTGAGGCCATAGAAATCGAAAAGCTAGGATTAAAAGTAGACTTAAAGAAGAGTTCGGAGGTCAGTTTTGTGGATGAACTCAAAGAAAAAATGAGAAACGACAAAAAGTTCAAAACTGCCTTTTTAGGTTTAACTCCTGGTCGACAAAGAGGTTACAATTTATTTTTTGAAGGAGCCAAACAATCCAAAACAAGAATCTCTCGGATAGAGAAATATGAATCTCGCATTTTGAATGGACAAGGAATAAATGATTGTGTTTGTGGATTGTCAAAAAAAATGCCGGGTTGTGATGGCTCTCATAAATTCATTAATAAATGATTGTAACAAAACTAAATCTCTCAGATTCACTTCCTCTTACTTGCTCTCGAACAGGAACTTGTTGCCATGGAAAAACAGTGCATATAAATCCTTGGGAATTGGCAACTATTGCAAAAGCAAAAGGACTTTCTACTCAGGATTTTGTCAAAGAATTTTGCGACTGGGGAGGAATAAAACTAAAATTTGAAGGAGCTATTGGATATAAAAATCAACCCTCTTGCAGTCAATATGTCGAGGATTTTGGATGTAGTGTTCATGAAGGTCGACCGCTGGTATGTAGGTTGTATCCGCTGGGTAGGCAAATCCAGAACGACAAGGTACAATACATCCACGAGGGTGAAAATTTCCCTTGTTTGGAAGGTTGCCCTGTAGTAACCGAACTTCCTTCATTTACGGTAGAAGAATACCTTCAAGACCAATCTACTAAGCGGTACGAATCTGGTCAAGATAATTATTTGGAGGTAATGCAGAAGTTAGCCGATGTGGCGTTTGAACTCTACCTAGACAATGGATTGGCAGATTCTGGAAGTTCTGGAGCGTTAGATAAATGGAAAATGCTTGGTTCTTTATCTCCCAGAGCCTTGGCGGACTCGATTCCTTTGGAATGGCACGAGGCATTGATTCATCCTGCTATTACTGACATAAAGAACCCATCAGAATTTGCTCACCAGCATGTTACTTTATTACTGAATAAAGCACAAGCAAAATTTCAGCAAATCACCGCACTCACTCAATTAGAAGATGCCTGCGTGCTCATGATGTCACTCGCATTGCATCTGGCTCAGTCTATCGGTGCTCACCCTCATTCGTTGGCAGAGCATTGGGTTGAGACTGCTCAATCGCACAGTAACTAACAAAAAAAAGCTACTTGTTTCCAAGTAGCTTTTTTTGAATCCAGATGTAGGAATCCATTATTTGATTACTGTCATTTCTTCAATTAAATGTCCAGCGCCTGCATATTTATCGATGATAAAAAGGGTGTATCTAATGTCCACCGAAATAGTTCTTTGAACAGAGTTTTCGAACGAAATATCTCCACTCATCGCTTCCCAGTTTCCGTCAAATGCAGTACCAATAAGGTATCCATTTCCGTCTATTACAGGACTTCCAGAGTTACCTCCTGTAATGTCGTTATTAGTTAAGAAATTTACTCTCAAATTCCCCGAAGCATCAGCATACTGCCCGTAATCTTTCTTCTCGTATAATTCTTTTAACCTTGGAGGAAGACTAAACTCTTGATCTCCTGGAATTTCCTTTTCCATCAGTCCATCCATGGTAGTATAGTATGTATCTAACCCGTCTTGACTTCGTACAATATCTCTCACTTTGTCGCTTACATTGTAAGACATTACGCTACCATAAGTCAATCGCTGTGTAGAATTTGCATTGGGGTAAAAACTCTTTTCTGGTTGCATTCTTCTAATCCCTTCTACGAATAATCTGTACCCTTCTTCCATGTTTTCTTCCGCTTCAGCAAATTTAGATGAAGAACCAAAATACATAGAGATAAAGTCTGTTGCCGCTTTTATGGCTCTATCATTCTCTATGTCTATTGATTTTCCGGCTTTCAATTTAGCGATCACTTTGTTCATTTTCTTTTCTTTCATGAACGGTGATTTACACAATAATTTTCTGGCGTATCGATCAAAATTCGCCTTTTTTACATCCGCAAAAAATGGTGGATGCTGTTCTTTGTTTACTTTGTTGTAGTACAAATCAAATAAATTGGCAACTAAATTTTTCTCCGTTGTTTTGTCGTAATTCTTGAAGTGCTCTGCCGTAGATTCTTCTAGGGCAGTAATCAATCCAGCGATTGTTTTGTCTCTTTCAGCAATCATTGCCTCTTTTTCCTCTCCCGTAGCCGCGTCTATTTTTCCGTTAAACTTCGCTCTTGTTTGTTCGATTGTAGAAATGATTCTGTTTGTTCTGTACGTGTACAACACAAAGTCTGGACCTCTCAAACCTGCCTCCATCACATAAGTATTTCCCACAATGTATTGGTCGGTTAATTCATAATACTCACGAATCATTCTGAGAGCATCTCCGTACTTTTCTGTCAGTTGAGGAGATTGAGAAAACCAATTTTCAAAGTCTCTTTCCAACTTAGATTTTCTATCTACTACGCCATTCGTTTGTAGCTGTTCTGTTTGTCCCTGAAAATATTTCCAGTAATTGGCTGTTTGAGCATATTTAGAAGAATACATAATGTCTACGCTTTCCTTCTTATCCATTTGGGCTTTCATTGTTTTTAATTTCACATCTCTTACTTCTACTACGGTTGGCCCTTTTTTGTCAATAGCTTGTTGTACTCCATCAGAAGATAAATATCTATCTGTGCTTCCTGGGTATCCCATAATCATCGCAAAATCGCCTTCCTTTACCCCTTTTATGTTTACAGGCAAATGATGTTTTGGTTTCAACGGAATATTTTCTGCAGAATAATCAGCTGGTTTTCCATCTTTACTAGCATACACTCTAAACAAAGTAAAATCCCCTGTGTGTCTTGGCCACATCCAGTTGTCTGTATCACCTCCGTATTTCCCTACAGATTCTGGTGGAGCACCTACAAGTCTCACATCTGTGTATGTTTCATTGATAAACATGTAGAATTCACTTCCATAAAAGAAATCTTTAATGTAAGCAGTATAGTTAGTTCCTTCTGTAGCTTTTTTAACTAATTCAGCTTTTATTTCTTCTATTTTCTTGTCTTTGTCTTGATTTGACTCGAGTGAAGAAATGCCATCCAAAATCGCTTCTGTCACGTCTTCCATTCTTACCAAGAAGGTAGCTGTAAGTCCAGGAACGTTTTTTTCTTCCGATTTTTTCATTGCCCAAAAACCATCTCTCAGGTAATTATTGGCTACCGTTGAAAACTGCTGAATTGCATCATATCCACAGTGGTGATTGGTTAACATCAACCCTTGATCCGAAATGATTTCGCCCGTACAGAAACCACCTAATGAAATAATCGCGTCTTTTAAACTTGAATTATTTACGCTGTAAATTTCTTCTGCTGTCAATTTCAATCCTTGACTTTGCATGTCTTTTATGTTCAATCTCTTTATGAACATTGGCAACCACATTCCTTCGTTTGCCCGAACAGTTACAATTGTAAACACAAGGGAAACGAGTAAAAATAACGAGAGTATTTTTTTCATTTTTCTTTTTATTTATTGATTTTTTTTGAATGACTAAAGTAAGAAAAAATCACTTTATCTCCACCTATTTTAGTTAAATGGTTATTATTGTCAATAAATGGAAGTATCCTAAATTTACTCAATTACTAAAGCAATGAAATACACAATCGAAACGACTATCAACAAACCTAAAAAAGACGTAGTAGCACTTTATGACAATATTCCCAATCTGTACAAATGGATGGAAGGACTTCAGTCGGTAGAGTTACTTAGTGGCGAAGAAGGAAAAAAAGGAGCCAAGACCAAAATGGTTTTTCAAACGGGCAAGAGAAATATGACTATGACCGAAACTATTTTAGTAAACGAACTGCCTGATAAAATGGTTACGACTTATGATGCTGACGGAGTTCACAACATTATTTTTACAGAATTTATCGAAGAAGGAACCCAAACAATTTACCGCACACATCAAGAATTTAAATTCCAAGGAGCTATGCGATTAATAGGATTCTTTTTTCCTAAGGCTTTCAAAAAACAATCCAAGAAATACCTGGAGGATTTCAAAAAGTTTGCAGAAAGCAATTAATTGAACCCAAAATTAAGGGAAAACACATGAGAGTATAGTGACAACGATCCGTTTCCTACATTGGAAATAGCATAATCGATGTCAAACTTTTTGAATGCAACTCCTACCCCTAAATTTGGCATGAGAGAGAGAGTTTCTGAACCGTCAAATTGTCGCACCCATTGAACGTTGCCAAATCCTGCACGCACAAAAAGTAATTTTTTGAACCCTAATTCGGCACCTAAACTTGGCTCTACATTTAGTCCATTGGTTCGAATAATGGAGTTTCTCTTTCCATCAAAAGTGGTATTTAAATTCATTTCGGTGTTTAGTTGCAACTTCTCGTTTAACTTAAATTCTCTTGACGCACCCAAAATTAACCGAGGCAGCGTGATTTCTGTGGAGTTTTCAGGAATTTCATTTCCTGTGCTTTCAAATACTTCTCTTGTAGCCTCATCAATGGAATAGCTCCAAGCATTTACCGTGGTGGTAACATCTCTCACTACTCCCGCAAACTTCCACTTTTTTGTTTTGTAGGCTACTGCCAAGTCTAACCCAAATCCCCATGAATTAGCAAGATCCCCAATTCTTCTGTGGATTACTTTAAAATTTCCTCCCACATCAAGTCCGTTCTTTAATTTTCTTGCATAAGAAAGGAGTAACGCGTAATCTGCTGCCGAAAAACGAGTTATCTCATCGTAGTTTACATTTCCTTCTTTATCAATTAATTGTGTAGTGTTCGGAATGTCATCCGTTCCAAAACGAATAAGGGATATTCCTCCTACTGAGTTTTCATCGAGTCTTTTACTAAATCCCAGATAATCGTACTTGGTAATTCCCTTAAAATACTCTGAGTGCATCAATCCAAACTCCATGTTTTTCTCGGTGTTTAGAAGTGCTGCTGGGTTGTAATAACCTGCCGTGACATCGTCTAGACTGGCTATAACGGAGTTTGCCATCCCAAAGTTTCTGGCTCCTACCCCAATCGTCAAAAATTCATTGCTATACTTGGGCGCATTGGTTTGGGTAAAACTCAAGCTTCCCATGCCAAACAGGGCGAGAAAAAAAATAAATGAAGATTTGATATACATAATCGAATAACGAGATAAAATTGTAATTAGTACTTCTCAATAAAAATTCCTTGACTCTAGGTCTGAAAAATGCTTTTTTCTTTGGATAAAATTACTAAACACAATACTTTTTTTATACATTCCACGAGCATTAAACGCTGATTTCATGGTCGCTAGCTTCAGTGACTTTCGCTTTTTTCTCATCTCTCCTAACTTTGCCAAAAAATGAATTTGAGCCTTTAGCACTTGCACCGATGCTCGGAATTCACCATTGGCTATAAAAGCAACAAAAGCGATGTAATCAAGAAGAAAACGCCAAGTTATTTTCGGAAGAAGAAAACCTCCTCTGTAGTTTTTGTACAATGTAAATAAACTATTTCTAAAATTTAGATATACTTTTCTGGGACTCATATAATTGAGGGTGCCACCTCCCAAGTGATACACTAAGGAAGAAGGAATTACTTTGATGGTGTACCCATGAAGTTTCATTCTCCAACACAAATCGATTTCTTCCATATGGGCAAAATAGGTTTCATCAAATCCTCCTAATGTGTGAAACGTTTTACTTTGAACAAACATACAAGCTCCAGTTGCCCAAAAAATTTCGGTTTCTTCCTCATATTGTCCAGAGTCCTCTTCAATTTCGTTGAAAATTCTTCCTCGGCAGAATGGATAACCATTCTTATCGAGATAACCACCTGCTGCTCCAGCATGTTCAAATTTATTTTTGGTTTGGAAAGATAAAACTTTGGGTTGACAAGCCACTAAAGTTTCTTCCGACTCCATCTTAGAAATGATAGGTTCTATCCAGTTTGGAGATACTTCCACATCTGAATTGAGCAAAATATAATACGAATACTCGCCCTCAATTTGTTTCAGTCCATCGTTGTAGCCTTTCGCAAACCCTCCATTCAATGGATTATGGACTACCCTTATTTGTGGATATTCATGAGTTAAAAACTCAACCGAATCATCCGAAGAATTATTGTCTATAACTACTACATCGTACTCGCCAGAGTACTTGAGGACCGAAGGAAGAAAACGAGACAAATGTTCTTTCCCATTCCAATTTAGTATGATAATTCCTACCCGATTCATGTAACAAAGATATTCATTGAGAGCGATTTCTTGCTCTTTACCATAAATTTTAGGAACATTTATCCTCTTGGTCTTATTTGATTAAAAGAAATACCCAAAGCTTTTTCAAAATATCGTACCGATTTTAATTCTTTCGAATTCACTAAACAGATAGACACTCCTTCCTTTCCTCCACGCGCAGTTCGTCCACTTCTATGGGTGTAATATTCTTCTTTGTCGGGCATTTCGTAGTGCACCACAAACGACAAGTCCTGCACATCAATTCCCCTCGCAGCCAAATCTGTGGCTACAAGCATACGGATAGATTCGTTTTTAAAGGCTCGCATCACTTTGTCTCTTTCTTTTTGAAGTAAATCTCCGTGAATAGCTCCTGAGGAAATATTTTTTGCCTCAAGTTGTTGAGCCAAGAGTTGAGTGGCCTTTTTGGTTTTGCAAAAAATCAATCCTCTATTCTTTTGTTCTGATTTCAAGAATTGAATCAAAATATTGAATTTGTCCGCATCGTCACATACAAGGTATTGGTGTTCTATTTTCTTATTCACCACATCTCCCGAAGTTTCTATTCGCTTGGCATCTTGTGCCATGTGTTGATTAACTATTTGTTTTATTCCTTCGGGCATCGTAGCCGAAAACAGCCATTTTGATCTTACTTCGGTCATAAAACCAAGTATTTCATCCAGCTCTTTTTTGAAACCCATGCTCAGCATTTCGTCTGCTTCGTCCATCACAATGGTATGTACATGCGACAAATCCACCGCTTTTCGCTTTACCAAATCTATCAACCTGCCTGGAGTAGCCACCACAATATGAGTAGGTCTTTTTAGTTTTTCTATTTGTATATCAATGTATTGTCCGCCAAAAACTGCTTCTGTAAACACCTTGTCTGAGTATTTTGTAAACTTGAACAATTGCTTAGCTATTTGCTGCCCTAGTTCGCGAGTAGGACATAGAATAAGTCCTTGCACGTGATCCTTTAATGGATCTATTTTCTCTAATAGTGGCAACCCAAAAGCGGCAGTTTTTCCTGTACCCGTTTGGGCTTGACCTACGAGGTCAGTTTCAAAATTTAAGAGCATCGGTATCACTAATTCCTGTATCTCGGTAGGGTGCACAATGTTCATTTCGTTGAGTCCCTTTACCAGTTTTTTGCTTACTCCGATGTCCGTAAATGTTTTCACTTCGTTTTATTAGATATTTCAACAAAAGTACATCAATTTAGGGAATTTAAAGTTACCTCTAACCAACTATTTCATTCACTCTTTTTTTAAAAACTCAACGGTTACATTTTCTATTTCCTCAAGCTGAACTACCAAAGAACTGAAAACGAATATTGAGCAACGGAAATCGAGTGTGCAGGTAGCCTCAAATAATTGATTTACCAAATCCAATCGGTTCATTTTTACAAAATTCATTACTTCGCTCATTTGAGGATATTCAAATCGTATCTGATAGTAATGGAGCTCTTCTTTTAAGACAATTTTTGTAGACTCTAAGGTTTGTTTGGTGGTGATTCTGTAAGCCGAGATCAGACCTCCTACCCCCAATTTTACTCCACCAAAATACCGAACAACCACCACCAATACATTGGTGACATCTGCCGACAAGAGTTGCCCATAAATTGGCTTTCCTGCAGAATTGGTAGGTTCTCCATCGTCATTTGTACGATAGCGTTCTTCGGTTCCTATTCCGAGCCGATACGCGTAGCAATGATGCCTCGCATCACTGTGCTTTTCGCGTACCTCTGCCAATTTTTTTTTTACCTCTTCTTCCGATTTTACCTCAAATCCGTACCCAAAAAACTTACTTCCTTTTTCTTTGTACAGGCTATGACAAGGAGATTCGAGTGTTTGATATGTGTAGTTTTCGTTCAAGATATGGTTAGAATTATTATAGAAAAAATTGCTATCAAAATACCCCACCAGTTTCTTTTAGATAATTTTTCTTGGTAAAGAAAAACTCCTACGAGAATAGCCAAAAGTAAAGTGGCAATATTTATAATTGGCAATAAAGCGCTTGAATCAGACACATTACTGAGTGATTTAATAAAAAAATAGAGGCCAAATGTATTGGGAATTGATAATAATAAACCTGCAGCAACTTCCTTCTGCTTGATTATTTTTTTTTGAAAGAACAACAAACCACAACCCAACACAAAAGAAACAGAAAAACAAGCGATAACAAAGTAGCTAATCTCTGAATCGTGAATGAAATATACTTTCTGGGTATAATTAATTGCTGATTCGGCTATACCCGTAAATAAAAAGATAAACAGTGGAAATAGACCGATAGGGGATTTGGGAAGAGGAGAAGACTTAACTGTGAGTAAGTAAATGGAATGCAACGCTAATAACACTCCAGCTATTTTTAATAATCCGGCTGGTTCGCCAAAGTAGATTACGGTAAATAAAACTGGAAAAACCAAACTAATTTTATTTGCAAAAGTTGCAATTGAGACTCCTTGGTTGATAGCGGTTTTTGCAATAAGAAAAAAAATTAGCAGAAACAACCCTCCAACAAGCACTGAAGACCAAAACCACTCTTGAGAATGAACCTGAATCAACTGAATGGGTGAAACAAACAAAAACATCCCCAACATTATGGCTCCCAGATAATTAAACACAATAGCTGTAAGGGTATCGATATTCCATTTGTCAAATTCCTTGAATAGTAGTACCGAAATAACTGGAAATGAGATAGCTAAAACAATCGAAAGAATCAAAAGGTGGTATTTTTGTAGAGTGAAACTTTATTTTTTCCCACTTCAAAAAAGTCACTTACTGGCTTCTCAATTCTGGGAGCTTTGAGGCCTTCGCCAAATGTTTTATCAGCTGAAAGAACATAAGCTTCGTCCCATAATTCTTGATCCAAAAACTGCTGCAGGGTTGCTCTACCGCCTTCTACTATCAAGGATTGAACAGTTCTTTTGGTCAATAAATCCATGAGTTGGTAGAGCACATTTTTTTCGAAAGAAATCTGAATTCCCTCCACGCTGTTTTCCTTAAAGTTCCTTTCTTCATTAAGAATCCAAGTCATCGAGTTTGGTTGATAGATAGAAAAATCTTCCTCAGATTTCCACGTTTCTAATTTCCTGTCGATCACAATTCTAATGGGATTATCGCCTGGATAATTTCTCGTTGTAAGACTTGGGTTGTCTGTTAGTACGGTGTTTTTTCCTACCAATATTGCCCTTTCAGTTGCTCTTAGGGAATGTGTAAATTGATTGGCTTCGCTGCCGGTTATCCATCTTTCTTTTTCGTGTAAGGATGGACTTGGAGCTATGAATTTGTCCGCCGTTTCAGCCCATTTTAGGAGGATAAATGGTCTTTTCTTTTCGTGAAAAGTAAAAAACCTTTTGTTTAGTTCTCTGCATTCCTTTTCCAACACATTGAGTTCTACTTCCACTCCGTGTTGCCTTAGTCGTTCTATTCCCTTTCCAGATACTTCCGAAAACGTATCTAAACAACCAACTACTACTTTCGGAATTTTATGTTGTAAAATTAAATCTGCGCAAGGTGGGGTTTTTCCGATGTGTGAACATGGTTCCAAGCTTACATATAAGGTAGAAGAAGGAATTAGATCTTTCTCCTTTACCGAATTCAAGCAATTCACCTCTCCATGATTTCCTCCATAAGGGCTCGTGTAACCTTCCCCTATAATTCTTCCTTGATAGACCAATACAGCTCCCACAGAAGGGTTCGGAAGTGTACTTGGAATACCTTTTTTTGCCAATTCGAGGCAACGACTCATGTAATATTTTGAAAGACTCATTGGTCAAAATTAACCAAAATAAAACTGCCTTAAAACAAAAACAGAACCCATTGTCTGAAAATGAGTTCTGTCTTTGACGTAAAAAAGAAAAAAGAGATAGTATTTCACTATTCTACTCCCAAGACGAGACCTAAAATAGAGGGGTTGCCTACTTTTTAAAAAAAGATTTATTTTTCTTCGAAATATTAAACTAATAAACAAAAAAAACGAAGTTGTTCACTTCGCTTTTTTTTCTAAATAAATAGATTTCAATTACTTACTCAATCTCTCCTTTACCGAAGAAATTTTTTCTTCCGCTTTTGCAATTTTAGCTTCTTTTGCAATAATTTCTTGAGCCGACATTGATCCGTCAAGTTTTGCTGCCTCAATTTTGGCCTTAGCCTCTCCAATTTTGGCTTCAGCGTTGTCAATTTTATCTGTTGCAACTGCTTTTCTCTCATCTAGCATTGCTTCTTTTTCTGCCTTTAGAGTAGTAACCTCCTCTTTTTTAGCGGCTAGCTTTTCCTTGTCGCCTTTAATAGATTCTAGTTGTTCTGCTCTTTCTGCTTTCAATTCAGCTCTTTTTTGCTCTCTTTCCGCTTTCATCGCTTCCTTCTTCTCCTCTTTCATTTTTATTAATTCCGCTTTGTAAGCAGCTGTATCTTCGCCATACTGAGCTTTCAATTCCTTTTTCTTTGCATTCATTTCGTATTTCAAGCCAGAACGATTTTCCTTCATTTCCGAGTTTTTCTCCTCTTTCATTTCCTCCTTTATCTTGGCTTGCTTGACTTTTAGTTCCTCTTTCATTTCTTTTTTCTCCATACGTGATTCCTTCAAGTCTTGTTTTACCTCCTTGATTTTGTCTTTTCCCTCTACTGCCTCAGCATTTGCCTTTGACTTAACAGATTTTAAATCTTGTGCATGAGTGGTTGCAGCCAACGACAAGGCACAAATTACTACGATAATTTTCTTCATTGTGATTAAGTTTTTTGATTGATTATAATTCGTTTACTAGTTCGTCTAACTGAGATGTTTCTTCTTCTAATGCTTGAATTTCATTGGAAAGAGAGTCCGCTGTTGCGCTTACATTCTCAATTTCATTTACTAGTGCTTCTTGTTCTCCTTGTGAGTTAGTATCTCCGCACGAGAAAAACAAAACTGCTGATAAGGCAGTGATTGTTAGGATGTTTTTAGTCATTTTTAATAAGTGTTAGATAATTTAATAAGTCAAATTTAAGAATAAATTAAATACGTTCTACCATTTGAAGAATAAACTCTAATATGTTCCTTATCTTTGTGGTAAATTCAAAAAAAATGTCAAAAAATCAGAATTCAACTTGCTCATTTTGTGGGAGAAAAAGAGAAGAAGTGTCTATGCTAATTGCAGGACTCGATGGACACATATGTGAACATTGTATCACGCAAGCCAATGAACTTGTGATCCAGGAAGAGACACACTCGCACAACCTCGATTTGCAAGAGGACATTAAATTTTTGAAACCGCAAGAAATCAAAAACAGACTGGACGATTATGTGATAGGCCAAGAAGAGGCAAAAAAAATTCTTTCGGTAGCGGTATACAATCATTACAAAAGGTTATTGAATCCAGGAAGTGATGCGGAAGAAGTGGAATTAGAAAAGTCGAATATTTTGTTGGTAGGAAGAACAGGTACAGGAAAAACTTTACTTGCCAAGACGATTGCAAAAATGCTCAATGTACCTTTTACTATCGCTGACGCTACAGTGTTTACCCAAGCAGGTTATGTAGGAGAGGATGTAGAAAGTTTACTCACTAGACTATTACAAGCTGCGGATTACGATGTAGAAGCTGCACAAAAGGGAATTGTTTTCTTAGACGAAATAGATAAAATTGGAAGAAAAGGAGATAGTCCTTCCATTACGAGAGATGTAACTTCAGAAGGTACACAGCAAGCCTTGCTTAAGCTTTTGGAAGGAACGGATGTGCGTGTTCCGCCTCAAGGAGGAAGAAAACACCCTGACCAAAAAATGGTAGAAATTGACACAAGAAATATTTTATTTATCTCTGGGGGAGCCTTTGACGGAATTGAGCGATTAATCGAACGAAGAATAAAAACTCAACCCCTAGGATTTGGCTCAAGCTCCGAGGATATTGAAGAAGATAATTTGCTAGACTTCTTGAGTCCACAAGATGTGAAATCATTTGGTTTGATTCCAGAGCTTATTGGAAGATTTCCCATTCTTACTCACCTGAATCCTCTGGATAAAGAAGCCCTAAAAAGAATCCTGACAGAACCTAAAAATTCGCTCTTGAAACAATATACAAAATTGTTTGAGCTTGATAATGTTCAGTTGACTTTTGATAAGAAAGCACTAGATTTTATTGTCGATAAAGCAGTGGATTATAAATTGGGAGCTAGAGGGTTAAGATCTATTTGCGAAGCTATTCTCACGGATGCGATGTTTGAAATTCCGTCCAATGCCGAAATTAAGAAATTAAAAATAACGGAATCTTACGCCAATACTAAGTTTAGTAAATCCAAATTAAGTAAACTGAAAACAGCGTAAAAGACTCGGGATTTTTTGAGGTTTTTATTTTTTCGTAAATTGTAAGAAACTATCTGTACAAGAAAGAAGATACTTGTATATTTCTTTCTGCTCAATAAACCGAAAAAAGCTTGTGAAAAAAGACGCTCCAATTTCCGAAAAACTATCGATAAAAAACTGGTCGGAGGAAGATCAGCCACGAGAAAAACTAATGTCGAAAGGAAGGCAAGTACTCTCTGACGCGGAATTAATTGCTATATTAATTGGTAGTGGTAATAGAGAGGAAAGCGCCATAGAACTTTCCAAAAGGATACTAAAGGAATCTCAAAACAATTTGAATGAACTGGCCAAATTTTCTCTTTCGGACCTCCTGAAATTCAAAGGAATTGGCGAAGCAAAAGCGATAAGTATTTTAGCGGCATTGGAACTTGGTCGTAGACGAAAAAGCGAGAAACTTATTGACAAAGTGCGAGTAAACTCAAGTAAGCAAGCCTATGAATACATAAAGGCGGTGTTAACCGATTTGCCTCACGAAGAATTTTGGATAATTATCCTGAATAGAGCAAATAAAATTATTTGCAAACAACTCATTGGACGTGGAGGTGTTTCTCAAACCACAGCAGATATTAAGGTTATTTTTAAACTTGCTATTGATAAATTAGCATCGGCCATTATTCTGGCACATAACCATCCCTCAGGAAACTTATCTCCTAGCCAAAGCGACCTCAATTTAACTAAAAAAGTAATTGAAGGAGCTCAACTTTTGGATATTAAAGTACTCGATCACCTTATTGTTGGAGACGGAGAGTATGTAAGTTTTAATGACAAAGGACTCATGTAAGATCAAAGTGATTTGGAATTATAACGAAACTCTACTAAGTTTCTCGCTCATGTGATTGAATAAACTCGTCAAGGGTTTTTCTATCATCATTTTCAAAAATGTATTGACTCTTGCCTCACAGATCAAAAATGCTTCGGAGGACACTTGGCCTTTCTCTTCGATAAAAATTGACAAATCAAAATCTATGGGCGAATCTTCTCCCGAGATAAGTTTGATTTCACTATTCGGTGTAGAGCTCTCTTTTTTCAGGGTGAGACTAAAACCTTGCATTTTAAACGAACATTCGTCATAGCTTCCCTTCCATTCAGTGAATTTTCCCTCTGGTAATAAGCTTTCTACGTTATTCAGATCCATCAAGAAATCATAGACAGCTTTCTGGCTATTGGCAATGGAAGTTTTGGTGCTTTCAATATTCATTTTATTACTGTTTAAATGCTTTGATAATTTTTTTTACTAATCGATGGCGAATTACGTCATTTTCGTCCAATTCTACAATAGCAATTCCTTCAATGTCTCTTAATACAGCCAAGGCTTTAATAAGACCAGAATTCTGATTCCTTGGTAAATCTACTTGAGAAGGATCCCCGTTCACTATGAATTGGGCATTTCGTCCCATTCTAGTCAAAAACATTTTAATTTGTCCTTCTGTTGCGTTTTGAGCCTCGTCCAAAATCACAAAAGCATTGTCCAATGTTCTACCACGCATAAATGCCAGAGGAGCAATTTGAACGATATTGTGCTCAATATAATCTTCTAGTTTTTCGGCCGGAATCATGTCCCTCAAAGCATCGTAAAGTGGTTGTAGGTATGGATCCAATTTTTCTTTCAAATCTCCAGGCAAAAACCCTAGATTCTCACCAGCTTCTACGGCCGGCCGGGTTAAAATTATTTTTCTTACCTCTTTGTTTTTCAATGCTCTCACCGCCAAAGCCACAGCCGTGTATGTCTTACCTGTACCCGCAGGCCCCACAGAAAAAACCATGTCATTCTCGAGACTAGCCTCCACTAGCTTTCTTTGGTTGTGGGTTCTAGCAATTACTTTTTTACCATTATTAGTATGAACAATGACCAAGTCACCTTTGGAATCTTTTACTGTTTCGTGCCCGTTTTCTCCCAAAATATTTTCAATATCGCCTTCAGTAAGCGAATTGTACTTCAGGAAATAGGTGGTCATTAATTTTATTTTCTCAATAAACTGATCAATTCTTTCTTCCTCTCCCACGAGCTTCAGAGTTCTTCCTCTCGATACAATTTTAAGAGCAGGAAATTTAACTTCCAAAGCTTTCAATATTTTATTGTTGACTCCTAATAAATCAATAGGTTCAATGTCGGTTATCGTAAATGTTTTTTCGGTCAAATTTTGCGTGTATTTATCAGTTTATAGTTCCATCAATAAATATAAATAAATTCGTAATAAATAATTTAAAACCTGCATTTAATTCTTATTTTTGAATAAGATTAATACTAAGTAAGTAACACGAATTATCCGCATGGCTATAATTACCTTAACCACCGATTTAGGAATAGAAGACTACTACGTTTCGGCTGTAAAAGGAAGTATTCTTAAAGCGATGAAAGGTGAAGTTACTATTGTAGATATTACGAATAAGATAAAGATTTTTGATATCCGAAATGCTGCTTATACTGTCAAAAATTCTTTTGAGAATTTTCCTAAAGGTACCGTACATATTGTCGGGGTAGATTCTGGAATTTCTACCTCCAGACAAGCCATACTTATGGAATACAAAGGACATTTTTTTATTGGAGCGGACAACGGCCTTTTCTCTCTTATTTATAACTCTGCACCTACTAGTTTTTATGAACTAAACTTGGATATTGACACCAATGTTTTGACCTTCCCTACGAGAGATATCTTCGCAAAAGCCGCTTGTCACATTGCTCGAGGAGGTACGCCAGAATTTATAGGAAAGCGAATCGAAAAAATTGCTACTTTCCAAAAACCTATTCCACAAACCCAAGATTATTTTATTAGAGGGTCTGTTGTTCGCATAGATTCTTATGGAAATGCCATTACTAATATCACAAAAAAATTGTTTGACGAAATTGGTAAAAAAAGAAGTTTTACGATTGGGTTTAGGAATTACGAGGTAAAAGAATTAAGCCCAACATACTCCGATGTAGGGGACGGAATGAAGCTCGCACTTTTTAATACTAGTGGAAATCTCGAAATTGCAATTAATCGTGGCGTGGAAGGATACGGAGGAAGCGCTTCTCAATTATTGGGGTTAAAGGAAGATGAAATTGTAACCGTTACTTTTAACAAATAAAAAGATGATCATTCGAATTGTAAAACTTACTATCCATCCCGAAAAAACAGAGGAATTTTTGTCTATCTATGAATCCCATATGGCACAAATAAGGGGAATGACAGGATGCGAAAAACTTGAACTTTTGCAAGAAAAAGGAAGATATTCCAATATGTTAATGACATACAGTTATTGGCAATCGGAAGATGATTTAGAAGTCTACCGTAATTCTGATTTATTCTTGAAAGTTTGGAAAACAGTAAAACCACTTTTTTGTGCAAAACCAGAGGCATGGAGTATGGAGAGAAAGTGTGAGCTGTAGTTTTTTTCATCTGTTATTATGGTCTCCGAGACTGAATCATGCATGAAATATTTCAACTTTCTTCTTTTTGCCTTGACCCAGAAAAAAGAAAAAAATCGAGACTTCTTGTAATTGACTAAAAATAATCTCTTATTTCAGAAACAAAAAGAACTTTCCCGACCAATCGGGATTAAATAGATTTTGTTTATCAACCAATATACCCCTTTGCCAATTCCAACACTTTCTCAATTCCAGCAGGATTACTTCCACCAGCGGAAGCAAAGAAAGGTTGTCCTCCTCCTCCACCGTTTATTTCTTTAGAAAGGATTCGTACCATATTTCCTGCGTGCAAGTCTTTGGCTTTTGCCAAATCATCGGATACCAAAATCGTGATGTTGGCTTTTCCGTTGGTTTCGTTGCACAAGACCAAAAATAAATTGTCCATCTCGGCTTTCAACTGAAACGCTATGGTTTTGATGCTTTTGGGGTCCAAATCCACTTTTTTCGCCAAGAAATTCACTCCGTTTACTTCTGTGATTTCTTTTTTCAACTCTTCTTTCAATTTTCCTGCTTGGGCTGCTTTCAGTTTTTCTATTTCTTTGGCTTGGGCACTGTTTTTTTGGAGCAATTCTTCTACTGCCAATTTTAAATCTTTGGGAGCTTTTAACAACGCATTTAATTCCTCAACTACCTTCAGTTTATCGTTCACATACTTATCGGCTGCTTCGGACGTAATGGCTTCTATTCTTCGGATTCCGGAAGCTGTTGAGCTTTCCGAAACCAATTTGAATAACCCTATTTTGCCAGTAGAAGTAGCGTGAATTCCCCCGCACAACTCGATAGAATCACCAAATTGGATGACTCTCACCAAATCGCCATATTTTTCTCCAAACAAAGCTTTTGCACCCAATTCTTGAGCTTTTTTCATGGGAGTATTTCGCATTTCGTTCAGGTGAATGTCTTTGCGAATTTCAGCGTTTACTCTGGTTTCTATTTCTGCCAGTTCTTCGTCTGTTACTTTACTGAAATGACTAAAATCGAACCGCAAATATTTATCGTTTACCAACGATCCTTTTTGTTCTACGTGCTCGCCCAGCAAATCTTGCAAGGCTTTGTGTAGCAAGTGAGTAGCGGAGTGATTGTTGGCAGTACGGTTTCGTTTGTTTGCATCTACCACGGCTTGGAATCTGAGTGTCAAAAACTCAGGTAACTTATCTGCATAATGCAAAATAAGCCCATCTTCGCGCTTGGTATTGGTAATAAAAATCTTTTCTTTTTCGGATTCAATCACACCTGTGTCGCCCACTTGTCCTCCTCCTTCGGCATAAAATGGCGTGAAATTGAACACCAACTGGTAAAATTCCTTTTTGTTGGCTACTACTTTTCGGTATCGGGTGATGTACACACTTGCCTCTGTGGCATCGTATCCAATAAACTCCTGTACTTCGTCTTCCTTGAGCACTACCCAATCCGAAGTATCTACTTTACTCGCTTTTTTGCTTCGGTCTTTTTGTTCTTGAAGGCAAGATTCAAATTCTTTTTCGCTCACTTCGTAGCCGTTTTCATTGGCTATCAAAGCAGTCAAATCAAACGGAAAACCAAAGGTGTCGTACAGTTCAAATGTGTCTTTTCCTTCTATTTTTTTGGTCGATTTGTTGGCTTCCATCAAATCGTCCATTCGTTTTATTCCCTGCTCGAGTGTTCGGTAAAATGAAATTTCTTCTTCCAAAATTACTTTGGTGCACAGCTCTTTTTGGGCAATCAATTCGGGGAAAGCCTCGCCCATTTCGGTTGCCAATATCTCCACCAATGTATGAAAAAATGGTTCTTTCAACTCCAATACTTGATATCCATAACGTACCGCTCTTCGGAGGATTCTACGAATTACATACCCTGCTCCCGTATTGGAGGGCAACTGCCCATCGGCAATGGCAAAAGCCAAGGTTCGGATGTGATCGGCTATCACCCTTACGGCAATGTTGGTTTTGGTTTGTTCCTCTGAGTGCCCTTCACCGGCTTTGTATTGTTTGCCTGCAATTTTTTCTATTTCCTTTATCAATGGAGAAAACACATCGGTGTCGTAGTTGGATTTTTTTCCTTGCAAGGCCATTACCAATCGCTCAAA
>Ga0181558_10002330_pt1 | contig 18020 bp, 12 predicted proteins | sample 011ome_22_FD_133754 | JGI IMG/M metagenome (GOLD analysis project Ga0181558, IMG submission 133754) | Coastal salt marsh microbial communities from the Groves Creek Marsh, Skidaway Island, Georgia - 011507BT metaG (megahit assembly) | ecosystem: Environmental > Aquatic > Marine > Intertidal...
CACAACCTGTTGCAGCATCTGTTCCGGTCACTGTATAGGTCGTTGTTCCGATTGGAGGAGCAAAAGCAACACCATCCGTTAGACCACCATCCCATGTTTAGGTATCGGCGCCCCCTCCTGTTAGAATGACGTCATCACCGGTACAAACTTCTGTAAAATCAGCTGTCGCCGTGACAACTGGCAATGGATTAACGGTAACATCAATGGTTGCGGTATTCTCGCAGCCTGTTGCTGCGTCCGTTTTAATTCAAGGCACAAAAAAAGTCCTCAATGTTCATCATTGAGGACTTTTTATTTTCGTTAATTGTTCTTTTTATCGTTTTTCCAACGGAATGAAATCCCTTGCAGTTTCACCAACGTATACTTGACGCGGACGACCAATTGGATCTCCATTATCTAACATTTCTTTCCATTGAGCAATCCAACCAGGAAGGCGACCTAGTGCAAACATCACTGTAAACATTTCAGTAGGAATACCAATCGCTCTGTAGATAATTCCTGAATAGAAATCTACATTTGGATATAAACCACGCTTGATGAAGTATTCATCTTCTAATGCTACTTTTTCAAGTTTTTTCGCAATATCTAATGTTGGATCTTCAATTCCTAATTCACCTAAAATATCATCACATGCCTCTTTGATAATTGTTGCACGCGGGTCAAAGTTTTTATAAACACGGTGACCGAATCCCATTAAACGGAAAGGGTCGTTTTTATCTTTTGCCTTATCAATCCATTTATCAAGATCTCCTCCATCCTTTTCAATCATTTCAAGCATTTCAATCACAGCTTGATTTGCCCCACCATGCAATGGTCCCCATAATGCAGATAAACCTGCTGATATTGAGGCGTAAAGGTTAGCTTGAGAAGAACCTACAATTCTAACCGTTGAAGCCGAACAGTTTTGCTCGTGATCAGCATGTAAGATTAATAATTTATTTAACGCATTTGCAATTACCGGACTTGGCTCATAATCCTCAGTTGGCATGCCGAACATCATGTACATGAAGTTCTCAATGTATCCTAATTCATTTTTAGGGTACATGAAAGGATGACGAACTGCATTTTTATATACCATAGCAGCCAACGTTGGCAGCTTTGCAATTAATCTTTTAATCGTTAAGTCAACTGCCTCAGGTGATCTATTGGGATCTTGAGATTCTGGATAGAATGTCGACATCGAGCAAATCATTGACGCCAAAATCCCCATAGGGTGCGCTTTAGCTGGATAGGCTTCGAAGAATCTTTTCATATCCTCGTGAACCAAAGTATGGTGATCAATATCTTCTTCAAAAGAATCGAGTTGAGCTTGTGTTGGTAACTCACCTTTTAAGATTAAATAAGATACTTCTAAAAATGAAGCCTTTTCTGCAAGCTGCTCAATTGGATACCCTCTGTATCTTAAAATACCCTCTTCACCATTTAAAAAAGTGATGGCACTTTGACAAGAACCTGTGTTTTTGAAACCACGATCTAAAGTAATATATCCAGTAGACGCTCTCAGCTTGGATATATCCAGTGCTTTTTCGTTCTCAGTACCGGTAATTACTGGTAATTCAAAAACTTCTCCGTTCAATTCCAATTTAGCCATTTCGCTCATTTTGTTTTATTTTAATCTTTTAAGGTTCAACGATTCGCCTAAGATAGGCGTTTTTTTTCCATTTTTTATATTGCAAGAACAATTTCTTTTGTGTTTTTGTTCGTTAAAACGAGACTATAATTCATCTTCTGACAAGACGACTAAATAATCCTCTTCTTCTAAAATAATAGACTCCGTTTTCGGAAGGTTTAGACGAACGCCGAAGTTTGCATTCGAATTCTTTTGTTGGCTGCCTTTTCGAATACCAAGACACACTTCATCTCGCTGAGCAACAAGTCCTATTACATCAGCAAATTTAAGCACAACAGGAAATTGATCAAGGTAAAGGTTTACAGGTTTCACATAAATCTCACTGCCATCTTCTGAGAACAGATCATCGTATAGCATTTTAATTCTCGGCTCCTCACTCAATTGCGCCAGAATCATGGTAATTAATTTATTACTAATTATAAAGTCATCAACGTCAGTTTGCGTAATGATTTCTTGATTTTCTGAATTTAATACTTGTGTTATTATTTTTGTTTTCGATTGCTCAATTGATTTTTTAATTTTTCTCAACCACAGCAATATAATTAACGTATCAGAATCAATTTTATCAGGCATTTGCTCCTCTATTGATTGAGACAATATAATGATGTTGTCATATTTAAAGGGATCCTGCTTCATCAGTGTTCCCAGTTTCAGCGGATCGGCGTTTGTCAAGTTGATTTTAAAATCAGGATAGCCTTTCTCAATTTCGTTTATTTTATTTTTTAAATTTTCGTCAGGCTCCTTGAATAGAATATCAAACTTTGATCCGTCTGAAAGGTAATCTGCTGCTTCTCTAATGTAAATCTCTGCAACATTGTGCCAACCAAGTATAAGTACTTTTCTTTGACTTTGACCCAAGCGTTTATTAATCAATTTCAAGGAGGATGGCCTAATCTCTTTTGAGGTTTCAAAATGAATGGTTGAATCATCCTCGGCTAGAATTATTACTTCATCTTGATCCGATAAAGAATAATCAGCTTCTGGCCTCAATCTCATACCATCTTGGTCATTATACAAACCAAGTGGAATACCATCTTTAAAGTGATACGGTAATTCACCGAAAGTCACTCCACTCCAATCAGCTTTATAAAAGTATACCTCACAACCATCAAAGGATAACATTTCGTTATAAACCATTTCCAGACCGCTCGTTAAAGAGGTTTGAACAAGAAGTTTGCCCATAATATCCCAACTGTCTAAAGCTATAATATGCTCATTTTCAAAAAACTCAATGAGTTGTCGCTTTTCCTCGGTAAAGATTTCAGTTATTATTGGAATCTGGTTATCACCCTCTTGGATAGACATGATTCCCATAATTGATTTTACCGATTGAACATCAGAAGCTATTTTCGTTTCTAACGGAGCACTTTCAGAACAATTTGCCAAAAGAATAACAGACTTAGCCTCTTTAGTATTGACACGTTTTAATTCATTGATATTGGCATAGTCTCCGGTTGTAGTTATAATCCGAGTAGTTTTAGAGTCTGGAAGTCGCTTTGCAATTAAATCGTCCATTAACTCTTTATCCTCCGCAGATAGAATTACAACGCACGCTTCCTTCTCACTCTCATTTGCAATAATCAATTCCCTTATTATATCGACCACTCGCTCATTCCACCCCAAGATTAGTGTATGTTCATCTTCAATCACAACACCTCGCCCTTTTCGGAAATTGTATAAAACTTTCTCAAGGCTGGTTGTAATAAACGCAATTAACATGGATAGAATAATAACTCCCACTATTCCTGCTAAGATGGTGGACACTTTAAGCCAAATACTCATCTTATTGTCCTGGTTCATATTCCCAGGATCCGTCATCTGTAGCCATGTTCGCCAAACATCATCACTTGTTCCATTGTAATCCGGATCAAGTCCAGGGTCTGCAAAGTAAACTATTAGTAATCGTACTCCGACAATCACGATAAAGAGAACCATGAACACCGCAAATAGACTTACAAATATGGAAGCTCCTCCTTTATTTAAATATCTTTCGAATCGATATCTTAAACGATCTTTTAAGCTGAATTTCATTTTCTTTCTAGGTTTTGAATGGCCTGAAATTACAAAAAAAGGAGTTAATTCGTATTAGATATAAGACGATTTTAACTGAAGTCTATAATCTTAGAAAGACGAATGCATTTTAAAGTTCTTTCTTTAAATACCTTGATGTTTCAGTCTCAAACTTTTTCACAAATTGCTCCGGTGTACCATAACCAACAATTTCGCCTCCATTCTTTCCGCCGTCTGGCCCGATATCAATAATATGGTCTGCTACTTTGACAATATCTAGGTTATGCTCGATGACAAGGACAGTATTCCCTTCATCGACTAGTCGTTGTAAGACACTCAATAACATTTTGATGTCGTCAAAATGCAAACCGGTTGAGGGCTCGTCGAGGATATAAATCGTTTTTCCTGTACTCTTCTTAGACAGCTCTGTAGCAAGCTTAACACGTTGTGCTTCTCCTCCAGAAATAGTTGTAGAAGCCTGACCCAATCGGATATAACCTAAACCAACTGAATTGAGTGTATCTAGTTTCCTTTTAATTTTTGGTATCTTTTCGAAAAAGACGGCAGCATCTTCGATTGTCATCTCCAATACATCATTAATATTCTTTCCTTTGTAGCGTATTTCGAGCGTTTCGCGGTTATATCTTTTTCCTTGACAATCTTCGCACTCCACATAAACGTCCGGTAAAAAATTCATTTCAATCACTCGCACTCCTCCTCCACGACAAGTTTCACATCGACCGCCTTTCACGTTAAAACTAAAACGACCCAGTTTATAACCTCGAATTTTCGATTCATTGATGTTTGCAAACAATGTTCTTACCTCTGTAAACAGCCCCGTATACGTTGCAGGATTCGATCGAGGAGTCCGACCTATAGGACTTTGATCGATGTCTATTACCTTATCAACAAACTCCAACCCCTTAACCTTTTGATATGGCAATGGTTTCTTTACTCCATTATAGATATAAGCATTAAGGATAGGATACAGCGTCTGGTTGATCAATGATGATTTTCCGCTACCTGAAACGCCCGTTACGCATACAAACTTTCCAAGCGGAACTTTTAGATTTACTCCTTTTAAATTATGACCTGTTGCACCTAATAATTCGAGCGCATTGCCGTTGCCTTTTCTTCTCTTTTTCGGTATTTCAATACTTACCTCTCCTTTTAAATATGCGGCTGTAGTGCTATGCCCCGCTTTTAAATTTCCCAGCGAATCTGCAGCTACTATTTTGCCTCCATGCAATCCAGCGCCCGGACCTATATCGACAATAAAATCGGAAGCTTCCATCATTTCTTTATCGTGCTCTACCACTATGACTGAATTACCACCATCTCTCAATCTTTCTAAGGATTTTATCAATCGAGTATTATCCCGTTGATGCAAACCAATGCTAGGTTCATCAAGAATATACAAAACATTAACGAGCTCAGACCCAATTTGAGTAGCCAAACGTATCCGTTGTGCTTCTCCGCCAGAAAGACTTGCTGCTGATCTGTTTAAGGTTAAATAATGTAAGCCGACATCCATCAAAAAGCGTAGTCGGTTATTAATTTCCTTCAATATTTCACCTGCTATTTTTAATTGTCTATTAGACAATCTTTTATTGAGGTCTGTAAACCAAACTGCTAGATCTGCTAAATCCCAACCTGCCAACTCTCCTATACTTTTTTCGTCAATTTTGAAATAATCTGCTTCTTTTTTGAGCCTTGAACCTTCGCAGGCATCGCAGGTCTTTTTATTCATGAAATTCTCTAACCATCTTCTCGAGGCCGGTGAAGGTGCATCCTCATAATATCGGCTCAAAAAATTAGTTACGCCCTCGAACGAATAATTTCGATTGGTTTCATCAACTTTTATAACTTCTTCAAATCCATAAAGTAGTTTATTAATCAGGTCTGGATCAATTTTTTCTATGGGATCAGTAACCTTATATCCAAAAGCCTCTAAAATCGTTTCTATCTTCTTAGCTACCCAATTCTTTTTGAGTTTACCTAATGGATCTATTCCTCCATTTTTTATTGATTTTGAGGGATCTGGAATGACTTTATCGATATCCACCTCAGAAATCACACCTAACCCGTTACATTTTCGACAAGCACCATATGGTGAATTGAATGAGAATAAGTTCGGTTCAGGCTCTGCATATGAAATGCCTGTTGTTGGGCACATCAAAAAACGACTAAAGGGTGCCATTTCTCCTGTATCGTGATCTTGAATATACAATATTCCTTGTCCGTATTTTAATGCAGTTTGAACAGCTTGTGCAACACGGTTTCGATGTTCATCTGTAACTTGAATTCGATCAATTACAATTTCAATATCATGAATCTTGTATCGATCGGTTCGCATACCAGGTTCAATGTCTTTGATATTTCCGTCAATACGAACTTTCGTAAAGCCCATTTTGCCAATTTGCTCAAAAAGCTCTCTGTAATGTCCTTTACGTCCTTTGATTTTTGGGGCAAGCACAACAATACGATTCCCATTAAAGCGCTCAAGTATTAAATCAATGATTTGTTGATCGGTATACTTCACCATTTTTTCCCCGGTCTCATATGAATAGGCCTCTGCTGCTCTTGCAAAAAGCAGACGCATAAAGTCATAAACTTCTGTCACCGTTCCAACCGTAGAACGCGCACTCCTGTTCACGGTTTTTTGTTCAATGGAAATAACCGGACTTAGTCCCAGAATCTCATCAACCTCAGGTCTTTCCAATCCGCCTAAAAACTGTCGTGCGTATGCTGAAAACGTTTCTAGATAACGGCGCTGACCTTCTGCAAAAATAGTGTCAAAGGCCAAAGAAGACTTACCGCTTCCACTCAAACCAGTAAATACGACTAATTTATTACGCGGTATTTTTAAATCGAAATTTTTCAAGTTGTGCGCACGAGCGCCGTAAATTTCAATGTACTCTTCTTGTGATAATTGATTTGCCATTTGTCCTTGTATGAGCCGTTCTTATTAAGTAGACAATAGTATCGACTAAACAGCTTCTTTTGAAGGCATAAAATTACAGTAAGTACAGGTAAAAAAAAACTTTTTCAGGACTTAGTTATGAGATCGGATAATCAAGTCGTTCTATTACCGGTTTCCTGATCATCTTTTAAAGATTGGTCAGTCTCATTGTTACCATCAGCTAAGATAAAAGCCGAAGCCAATAGCAGAATTGGGTATAACCACATCAAGATAAGAACCAGCGAATCGACAGGTATGAATTTAGCTACATTCAGCGCCAAGAGACAAGAGGCCAGTCCAAATAACAAAAAAACAAAGCCTACTTGACGGTTGTTAAGCCTTTATAAAACAAGGTATGCATCGTATGATCTTTCCCCCCTTTCATTGGGGAGTCGCCTCTTAAAACCCTTCTAACAAATACAAATGTTGTATCCACGAGCGGTACTGTGAAAGTAAGGGCAACCAAGGTCAAATTTGACAAGATTGAATAATCACCTTCATTTACACCATTGTTCCACAAAAGCTTTATTGAGAAATAGGCCAAAAACACGCCCAAAAACTGCGATACAGTGTCCCCCATAAACATCTTAGATGGATTCCAATTAAAAATTAAAAACCCGGATAATGAACCAAGAATAGCCATTAACAAAAAGAAGTCGACATTGTCCTTACAGAAAAAAGGCAATGACATTCCAATCATGGTTAAAATAATGTAGATAGACGAAACCGTCGCAATGAAGTCCATATTATCAAGTATATTGATACTATTCATAATCAATACAACCCAAAAGACAGTTAATCCATTATTCAACCATTCGATTTGAAACAGATCTATTTGATTATCTGTAAAAATCAAAACAACCCCACAGCCAATCTGAACTATAAGTTTAAGTATCGGCCTGATATTATAGGCATCATCAGATAGCCCTAATAAAAAAGCGATGGTAATGATTGTAAAAAAACCAAGCAGCTCTTTATTTTGGAAAACATCCGTTTCTCCAAAGATGATGGCATAAAACATAAAGCTCATTAAACACGAAATGTAAAAACTAATACCTCCCATTGAAGGTTTAGATGTATTCGACCATCTCACTTCAAGATCGTTCTTGTATTTGATTCCTAATGTCCTGGAAAACCTCAAAAAAAAGGCATTGATTATGATGGAGGTGACAAATGCTCCTCCAAAAAACAAGAGTATATGGATAAGGGAGCGATAAAGATCCACGGACTAAAATGGGGATTTAAAAGTTTCGAAAGATGCTGCTACCCTATCTTTTTCTGATAGCATCGGATCAATATCTAAGCCCCAATCAATTTTCAAACCTGGATCATCCCAGTTTAAACCTCCCTCACTTTCTTTATTGTAAAAACCTGTACATTTATAATTGAAGACGGTATTATCCTCTAGGGCCAAAAAGCCATGTGCAAAACCTTCAGGAACCCAAAACTGTTTCTTATTATCAGCCGAAAGCAATACTTTCTCATATTGGCCATATGTCGACGAACCCTTTCTCAAGTCAACGGCCACATCCAATACACTGCCTTGTGTCACGCGAACTAATTTACCCTGACCATGTGGCGGCGCTTGAAAATGCAAACCTCTTAGGACATATTTTGATGATCGCGACTCATTATCTTGGCAAAAAACAATCGACTCTCCTACCGCATTATCAAATATTGTTTGATTAAAGGACTCAAAAAAGTACCCGCGATCATCTTCAAAAATGCGCGGTGTAAAAACCTTTAAGCCTTCGATATTTAATTCTTCAACAACCATAACTGACCTTATCGACGTTTAAACAAACCTTTTTTAGGTGCCTTTTCATCTGTGTAATATTCACCTTATCCATAGCCATATCCATAACCGTAGCCACGACGCTTGATATCAACACTATTCAGAATAACAAATAACTGATCAACCATTTTACCTTTTAATAATTCACCAACACGCTCTGTAGAGAGAATGATGTCTTGTCGGTATTTGTAAGTTTATTATCCAATCTTATTTTCTTATAAGGCCGTCACGACTGATACGACAATGGCTGCACTCGATATTAAAGAGACTATTGGCGCAACCTCTTGCAATAACTCTCTACCTATTTCTGGAACAGGTTCAACATAAATATAATCATTGGCCTGTACAGTAATATCAGTATAAGCTAAGCCATCTATTGTAGACAAATCAATACGGTATACTTCTCGTTGACCATCCGGTCCCTTTCGGATGAGTTTAATTCTACTTGCCCGACCTCGCTGAGTAATACCACCAGCAAGTGCGATAGCTTCTAGTAAGGTCGTATTATTGTTGGCCAAGTACAATACTTGAGCATCCCCTCCATTACCCGGAAAGACAATAACACGACGGTTAGTGACTGAAATCTGAACAAAGGGACTTACATACAAGTCTGCATATAATTCTTCTAAGAAAATCTCAGCTTCACGAATGGTTAAACCCACGATATTTACTTCCCCAACCGCAGGAAAGTTAACCATAGAGTCACTTTGAACCACATAATTTAGAGAGTTATTTGGATTAAACAACTGATTTTGCTGCCCCGGAACTGACGTTGTCGTAATATCCAAGATACGTTGACCTTTTTGAGTAAAAAATCGAAACTGTACGATATCATTCACATCAATTCGATATTCGCTCTTTGTTGAATTCACGCTGTCAATTGGAGCATACTCATAGTCCTTTTCTGTTTTTAACATTAAATTACTATTGATACCGCAACTTTGCAGCACCATCAACATACCAACGCAAACAGCGACTTTTACTACTCTTTTAAAACTCATTATCTTCTCTTTTTGGCCAACAGCGATTTATACAAATCCTCCATGTCAGCACATAATCGTTCGTAATGGAATTTATCTTTTACGTGATTCCAGCCATTTTGTGACATTTTATCACGAATTTCTTTGTTTTCAACCAAATCTAGGAGTGACTTAGCATATTCTTCTGCTTCAAAATCACCAACCAAGAACCCCGTTTCTTTGTCTATAACAACATCCCTCACACCTCCCACATCAGTAGTTAAAACTGGGACTCCAGCTGCTTGCGCTTCGATTATACTGACAGGAGTATCGGCCATCTGCGGATTCAAAGGGCTGATTTGAGCGAGGTTCACAATCAATAATTGCGAGACGTGTGTGTCCTAAAGCACAATTGGTATAAGATTTGATTCCTAGATAATCAGGACCGCGGTGTTTTAAAGCCTCTGTGGCGGCATGAATAAAGCCAAAGGCATTTCTACCTTCACTTTTTTTTGCCCATATTCCTACTAAACCACACAAAGTCCTAAATTTGTTCACAAATATAGACGAATCATAATATATTGAATATCATGCGCATCATATTCCTTTTCATCAACGTTTTTATAAGCGTAGTCACAATTCATGCGCAAGTAGCGGAAGAACCAGTAAAACCGAACACTTATGTGCAGCAATATGCTGACGAAATAATGGAAAAGGCGAGCCTAAAGCGGGCAGCTTTCAGTTTTTACGTAAAGGACATGAATTCAGGAGCTGTGGTTGCTCAATTCAATGAAAACATGGCAATCCCAAGTGCTTCAACTATGAAATTAGTTACTACGGCTACCGCTACTCAGTTCCTGGGACGCGGCTATGTTTTCAAAACGAAATTAATGTATACCGGGTCACTTGATACAACCAGCGGCATTCTGCATGGAGACCTTTATATTATAGGAGGCGGTGATCCCACCTTAGGATCTCGCTATTACAATGACGAAGGCCATGAGCGCGATTTTTTATATCAATGGGCTGAAGAAGTTAAAGCGGCAGGCATTAAAGAAGTCGATGGTCGCATTATTGCCGACGGATCTAAATACAACTACGACGGCGTTCCATCTGGCTGGGTTTGGGGTGACTTAGGAAACTATTACGGCGCTGGACCAGCCGGATTGACCATATTTGACAATATGTGCAAATTACATTTTAGCACACCAACTACTGCTGGACAGCAAACTGAACTAACCTGTATAACGCCCTATATACCAGGGTTAGAGGTTGAAAACAGGGTGAAATCAGCTGATTCCAAAAGTGATAATGCCTATGTTTATGGTGCCCCTTTTTCGTTGGATTGGTTTGTTGAAGGTTCCATTCCAAAAAACAGAGAAGATTTTACTGTTAAAGCCAGTATACCTGATCCAGAATTTGTAGTGGCTATTGAGTTTGACCAAGTACTGGGAGAAAGCGGCGTACACGTTTGTTATGCACCAACAACACGTCGACAACTCAATAAAAACATTCCTTTTGAAACACCCAAGATGACCTTGATTCATGAACATCAATCTCCAAGCCTCGCTTCGATCATGAACTGGGTAAATAAAAAGAGCGTTAATCTCTTTGCTGAACATGTCTTGTGTGAAATCTCATACAAACAATCAGGCTATGGCTCAACCTACAACGGCGCACAATACTGCATGAATTATTGGCAAAACAAAATAGGAAACGGGCTCTTTATGACTGACGGAAGTGGTTTGTCACGCTCCAACGCGGTCTCCGCGTCATTTTTAGTTAGGTTGCTTACATATATGCACAAAACCAAAGCAGGAGAATCATTTAAATCAAGTCTCGCTGTCGCCGGCAAATCAGGAACAATGGCAGGTATGGGTAGAGGAACTTCAGCAGCTGGCCGTGTATATGGCAAAAGCGGAACGATGACACGAATTAAATCTTACGCAGGTTATGTAGACACTCAAAACGGTAAAAAACTGGCATATGCTATGATTATCAATAACCATAGTTGCAGCAACGCTCAGATCAAGAAGTATTTCCAATTCCTTATGGTTAAGATGGCTCGCTACTAAGCCTATCGACCATTTACAAGAGGATTCTATTCAAAACAAGTCCAAACGCCAAAAGGCTGCAAGTCTTGCAGAACTGACACGCTTTACTTTTCAATAATTCAATGCTTATGATTTAAGTCGATAAAGCATTTCTTTTTCAGTCGATTTTTTATTAAATTAGGAGCAAAGAATCAACTATATGTCTAAAAACCTCAGTGAACTATCCGGCAGAAAAGGCCTTGAACACAATTTATTTGAAGAACTAGGACTTGCCTCAAAGTCAACAGGAACGCCGAGTAAAAAAGATTTAGAACGTCTTGCTGAAGAGTTTCTAATTGGAAAATCAACAACATACGGAGCAGCTACTTTTTATGATTTCATGAAGCCTGAAAATCAAAATAAAAAGGCTTATGTCTGTAATGGAACCGCTTGTTTATGCAGCGGTAAGCAAGAATCTGTTCAAACTGCACTTGAAAACCATATGGACGCCAGTGAGATAGGTCATATGACCTGCTTAGGGCGCTGTCATGAAAACGGCGCATTCCATTATCAAGGCCATAACTACTCTGCAAAGACAGAAGCAGAAATAGCTTCAATCATTCAGGACAATAAGAAAAATGACCAAGATCATTATGAAGCAAAGGCTTCAGGAAAAGCAGTTTTAACTGCACCTTATAGTGATTTCGAAGCCTTTTACAGTTTATTGGAAGTGGCTTTAGATAAAGGCCAAGATTGGGCCTTAGAAGAAATTAAGAAATCAAATATCAGAGGTCGTGGAGGAGCAGGATTTCCAATGGGATTCAAATTGGAGTCTTGCAAAAACACAGCATCTGATCAGAAGTTCATTATCTGTAATGCTGACGAAGGGGACCCAGGCGCTTATTCAGATCGTTATCTCCTCGAGAAACGTCCTCATTTTGTATTATTTGGTATGATGATCGCTGGATTTATCACGGGTGCAGACTATGGAATACTTTACATCCGAGCAGAATATCCTGACAGTGTTAAGATCATACAAGAAGCCATTAATCAACTAAAAGCAAATGAACTATTAGGTGAAAATATTCTAGGTAAAGGCTTCAATTACAACTTTAAAATCATCCAAGCCCAAGGAGCATATATTTGTGGGGAAGAGACCGCTTTAATTAATTCAATCGAAGGTCAACGACCGGAGGTTCGAACCAGACCTCCCTACCCTACACAGCAAGGTCTTTTTAACAAACCTACCATCGTCAATAATGTCGAGACATTAGCTGCTGTTCATGCAATTCTAAAGGATGGAGGTGAAACTTACGCTAATATTGGAACAGCTAAGTCAAGCGGAACAAAACTTGTTTGTTTGGATAGTTTCTTCAATAAGCCAGGTATTTATGAAGTAGAAATGGGAACACCTTTATCAACAGTTGTCCATGACCTGGGGGGTGGATTTAAAGAACCTGTAAAAGCCATGCAAATTGGTGGTCCATTGGGTGGATTAGTTCCCAGCTCAAAAATTAATGAATTATCAATAGACTTTGAATCCTTTTCAAATGCAGGTTTTTTATTGGGGCACGCCTCAATCGTTTCTGTACCGAAAACCTTTCCGATTATTAAATTTATTGAGCATCTATTTGATTTCGCGGCATTTGAAAGCTGTGGAAAGTGCTTCCCATGTCGACTAGGCACAAAACGTGGTCACGAAATGTTTCAAAAAGCAGCAGCTGGAGAAAGCCAATTGGATCGTGACTTGTTAAATGACCTTTTACATACACTTGAAACAGGATCGCTCTGTGCTCATGGAGGTGGAATACCATTGCCGGTAAAGAACGCCGTGACTTATTTCGATCAAGAATTAAAAACATACTTCAAAAACTAGAATTTCCAAATTTTAAAAGCATAACTTCATGAAAGTAGCCTATATAAATAATCAGCCATTTGAAATTAAGCAAGGAGAGTCTATGTTAGACTTTTTACGCAGAAATCATACTGCAAAAGTACCGACACTTTGCGATGCTCCGAATCTTGAAGCTTTTGGATCCTGCCGAGTATGCAGCGTTGATGTAGCATTATCCGAAGATGGTCAAACGAAAACGATGGCTTCTTGTCATACGCCTATTACTGAAGGACAATATATCTATCCAGAATCTCAGAATGTACAGCGTTTAAGAAAAAACATTATGGAGTTGGTCTTAACCGATCACCCTTTAGATTGCTTGACTTGTGAAGTAAACGGAAATTGTGAGCTACAAGATGTGGCCGCAGAGGTTGGCATTCGTGAGGTGCGTTATGAAGATGGCGACAATCACCTGGACAAGACAAAAGATTTATCGCACCCGTACATGACTTCGGACTTTTCTAAATGCATCAATTGTTATCGCTGTGTAAGGGCTTGTGATGAAGTTCAAGGTGAGTTTGTACTAAGTATGTCAGGTAGAGGTTTTGATAGCCATATTATTAAGGGTATCGATCAAAGCTTTATGGAATCAGATTGTGTCAGTTGTGGAGCTTGTGCTCAAGCTTGCCCAACCAGTGCTATTTCTGATGTATTCCAATCAAAGTCTGTCAAACCAGAAGAAACAACTCGAACTATTTGCACCTATTGCGGTGTAGGATGTAATCTTGAAGTTGCTACAAGAAATGGAGAAATACTATCGATTCAGGCGCCATATGAGGCGGAAGCCAATGGAGGTCATACTTGTTTAAAAGGTCGATATGCATTTAAATTTTATAATCACCCTGAGCGTCTAACATCACCGATGATAAAGCGTAATGGTGAATTTGAAGAAGTAAGTTGGGATGAAGCATATGATTTTATAGTAGATGAATTTCGCCGTATCATACGAGAAGATGGACCGGACGCGATCGCTGGTATCAGTTCAGCACGTACCCCAAATGAAGAGAATTATTTGATGCAGAAATTCATGCGTGCCATCGTTGGAACAAATAATATCGATTGCTGTGCACGTGTTTGCCACTCTCCTACTGCACTTGGAATGCAAAGAGCATTTGGAACAGGAGCTGCTACCAACTCAATTGAAGATTTAGACCATACCGACTGTATTCTTGTGATTGGAGCCAATCCAACAGATGCGCATCCCGTTACGGGAGCCCGCATTAAACAACAATTCATGAAAGGCGTTACGAGTATTGTAATCGACCCTAGAAGAATTGAATTGGCAAAATATGCCAATTATCATTTACAATTAAAGCCCGGAACTAATGTTGCCCTGCTTAATATGATGTTGTATTATATTATCAGTGAAGGTGTTGAAGACAAAGCATTTATTGAAAGTAGATGTGAAGGCTATGAAGAGATGAAGGAAGAAATACTTCGTTTAGACATGGATGAATTGTCTGCAATCACGGGTGTTGACAAAGATTTGGTGCGTGAAGCGAGCATGGCTTATGCGAACTCAAAAGCGGCTATGGAGTTTCATGGATTAGGAGTAACAGAGCATTATCAAGGAACGTTCACCGTACAATTGATCGCTGACTTGGCGATGATCACCGGTAATATCGGCAAAAAAGGTGCGGGCGTTAATCCATTGAGAGGTCAAAACAATGTTCAAGGTGCTGCAGATATGGGTGCTCAACCGCATCAAGGAGCTGGTTATTTGGATGTTACGAACCCAGAAATCAACGAGAAATACAAATTGTTTTACGACTCAGATGTCGTTCCTTCACATGTAGGATATAAGATTCCTGAGATGTTTAACGCTGCGATTGACGGAAAGTTAAAAGCTTTATGGCTTATTGGTGAGGACGTCGTTCAAACTGATCCAAATACAAATAAAGTAAAGAAAGCCATGGACAGTCTTGATTTGTTGATTGTTCAAGAGTTATTTATGACTGAAACAGCTAAGCACGCTACAGTCATTTTACCAGGGGCATCGTTCCTTGAAAAAGAAGGAACGTTTACAAACGGTGAACGACGTATTCAACGCGTTCAGAAGGTAGTAGAGCCATTAGAAGGCACAAAGCCAGACGGGCAGATCATTGTTGACATCATGAACCGTATGGGATATAAACAGGCAGATTACACTGCGGCTGGAGTCCTAGAAGAAGTCTCTCAAATTGTACCATTCTTTAGAGGTGTTGTGTGGGAAGAGCTTGGTGATAATGGAAAACAATGGCCTGTTCAAGCAGACGGCACGGATACTCAACTACTCCATATTGAAGAATTTAAGCGTGGAAAAGGACAGTTCTCTTTCTTCCCGTACAAACAATCATTGGAAGTTGAAAAACACGAAAAGGACTTTCCTTATATCATCACAACCAATCGTGAGTTAGAACATTATAATTGTGGAGCAATGACGAGGCGTACTGGAAATGTTGAGATTTTGACAGAAGATGTGCTGCTGATTCACCCAGATGATGCTAAAGCAAACGGAATTGAACAAGGTGATATGGTTTGTGTGGAATCACCAAGAGGAAAAGTTGATATTAAAGCAGAGATAACGGATGAAATGAAGCCTGGAATTTTAAGTTCAACGTTCCACTTCCCCGAAATCATGTTGAACATTATAACTTCTGATGAGCATTGTACAGAAGCCATGTGTCCAGAATACAAGGTTGTATCGTGTAGAATTAGAAAAAGCAAAGGAAAATTCAAGCAAATGGCCAATGCTTAACCTTGAACGCTAAGTTTATCGACTACGTATAGAATCGGATTCAAAACTGATTCTCCAAGCAATATTGATCTTTCATCAGACCAACCATAAATGGGGTCGGGTAAATCGTCATTATCTTTGAAAGGCATCTCTATTGTAAAAGCTAGACAGTTAAAACGATGACCGACTGCGTTTGAACAAACCGTTAGATTAGCCGTTCCCGGTTCATCCTTTCCATAATTATATTCATCCTGAAAATCGGGAGAAAAAGCCATCCAGACATCTTTAAACATTTTCTCAAGATTGGCGATATGTGCTGAATAACCAGGAACACCCTCTCCACCAGCAACAAAATTGTATGGAATCTCTTCATCACCATGAACATCCAAAAGAAGGTCAACTCCAGTTTCATCCATCTTTTTAAGCACATGATAAACCTCAGGACTTCTTTCTTTTGATGGATTCGCCCATTCGCGATTTAGATTCGCTCCAGCCGCGTTAGACCGAAGATTTCCTGCAATTGCACCATCTGGATTCATGTTTGGAACAATATAAAAACAAGCCTGCTCTAATAACTTTCGAGAAACAGGATCAGCCTCATCTAAAAGACGATCGACAAAACCTTGCATAAACCATTCCGCCATACTCTCACCTGGATGTTGACGTGCAACGATCCAAATATTATTTCCAAACCCCTCATCACCAACAACCAATAAATCGATATCCCGACCTTCAACGGTTTCTCCTATCACATCAATTCGACATAAATCTGACAATTGTGCGCGGTGAATCAAATTTTGATGTGCTTGATACGAAAATGGAGCAAAATAGGCAAAGTAAATACTATTATTAGATGGTTGATAATCAATTTTTAACTGACCATCTTCATAACGTGTCGGAACGCGAAACCATTCAATACAATCATATGAAGCACAAGCATGATAATTCTCCCAACCATCAGGATAACTTGACTCACTCGCATTAATGATGCTCATTTTGCAAGGGACATCTAATGCACCCGTCAATCGAAAATGAAACCATTGTAAAAAGTCAGAATTTGTATCCTTTCTAATTTTTAAATCGATTTTACCATTTTCTTCAAGCGAGACAATTTCAATATTGCCACTGTCAAAGTTAGAGGAGATTTTCATATGCTTGTTCATTTATATGAGGTATGTAAAAATACAGATTTTGCTATGATTTTCAGCAAAATACCGGCTTATCTACTTATCCTTCTTAACCAGTTCAGGAAAATCTTTTTTAAAACGCTTCAAGCGAGGAACCGAAACGGCCTTTATATAAGGATGATCCGGATGCTTTCGCTCATAATCTTGATGATAGTCCTCACCCATCCAAAATTTATCAAACGCTTTGACTTCACTCGCGACTTTGTAACCTTGGTCTTCAAGTACTTTAATTTTGGCCTCTATTATCTTTCTCTCCTGGTCATTTTGATAGAAGGCAATCGAACGGTATTGGCTTCCAATATCATTTCCTTGGCCATTGACTTGCTCAATATTTTGTGTTCCAAAATAGACGTCAACCAGTTCCTTAAAAGAAACTACTTCTGGGTCATAATAAATCTCAACCGACTCAGCATGACCCGTTATACCGGTATTAGATGCTTCATAAGTTGGGTTATCCGTATGCCCTCCAGCATAACCATTGTACACTTCCTCTACCCCTTCAATATGCTCATAAATGGCCTCGACACACCAAAAACAACCACTAGCAAAATATGCACGTTCGTAACCACTGAGATCCTTTTTATTGGTTATATCCACTCCATCAATACTTTGGCCTGCATCACAACCGACCGCCACAAAAGCAAGACCTACTAACAATAAAACATTACTTAAACTCAACTTCATATAAATCATTTTAGCTTTGGTCGCATGCGCCTCTATTTTCTTACAAAGACTGCTCCAAAATAAATTCCAATCAATTATTTATCTATCTTAACCGAATATATGAAATTTACAGAATTAGAGCTTAAGGAACAACTCTTAGAAGCCTTGTCA
>Ga0181558_10002333_pt1 | contig 18002 bp, 17 predicted proteins | sample 011ome_22_FD_133754 | JGI IMG/M metagenome (GOLD analysis project Ga0181558, IMG submission 133754) | Coastal salt marsh microbial communities from the Groves Creek Marsh, Skidaway Island, Georgia - 011507BT metaG (megahit assembly) | ecosystem: Environmental > Aquatic > Marine > Intertidal...
TATTGAAAGGCGAGCAACATACACTATCAGGACAAATAAAGTCCACTGGCACGCCAATTACGAATAACTGCTGCATTTTATATAATGCACACAGGTACACATGACATGAATTACCCGGAAAACTTACAGGAACCAGTTTCGCACCGCTTTTGCGTGGCCCCCATGATGGAATGGACGGACAGGCATTGCCGCTATTTCCTGCGCCTGTTTTCCCGCAATACCCTGCTTTATACCGAAATGGTCACCAGCGGTGCCCTGCTGCATGGCGATGCCGGGCGCTTTCTGCGTTTTAACCCGGAAGAGCAACCCGTTGCACTGCAACTCGGCGGCAGTGATCCAGACGAGATGGCCCAGGCTGCCCGAATGGGCGAACAGGCCGGTTACCGGGAAATCAATCTCAATGCCGGATGTCCCAGTGATCGCGTACAGCGTGGCAAGATTGGAGCCTGCCTCATGGCAGAGCCCGAACTGGTGGCCGACTGCATGCAGGCCATGAGTGAAGCTGTCGCCATTCCGGTGACAATCAAGTGCCGGACCGGCATAGACGACCTGGACTCCTACGAGCACCTGGCCCGTTTCGTTGACACCATTGCCCGGCGGGGCTGCCGTACTTTCATTATTCATGCCCGCATTGCCATTCTGGAAGGGTTGAGCCCAAAACAGAACCGGGAGGTTCCTCCGCTGAATTATGAACGTGTCTTTGCCATCAAGAAGGCCTTTCCGGAACTGGAGATAGTCATCAATGGCGGCATCCGCACCCTGGACGAAGCAAAAACACTGCTCTCACATGTTGACGGGGTCATGGTGGGACGCGAGGCATACCAGAATCCCGGCATCCTGGCCGCCGTGGATCGTGAACTCTTCGGCAGCGCCCTGCCCGACAAGCTCCAGGATGAAGTCCTGGAAGAATTCATGGATTACGTCAAAAAGGAACTGGCTGCCGGAACCGCCCTGAAACACATGACGCGCCATGTGCTCGGCCTCTTCCAGGGCATGCCCGGCGCCAAGCAGTATCGTCGCTACCTGAGTGAAAATGCCCACAAGGCCGATGCCGATATTGCCGTACTTGAACAGGCCGGCAGCTACATCCGGTCTTCCCGTTTTGTTCCGTCATCCATCCAAACCACGACACAGGAATTTTCATGCTGAATGCCATCAGTCGCTTTTTTGAAACCCATTTCAGCCAGGAAGAAGACAGCCAGGTTCATACTGAACAGCAGTTGCAACTGGCCAGTGCCGCATTGATGATCGAACTTGGTCGTTCTGACCGCAGTTTCGATACTGCAGAAACACAGGCCATGATCGAAATACTCAAATCCCGTTACGGGCTTGAACAGGAAGCCCTTGATGAACTGATGGCACTGGCTGAAGCAGAGGCCAGCGAAGCGACCTCGCTGTACCAGTTCACCAGCCTGATGAACGATCACTTCGAACGCAGCGAAAAAGTGAAACTCATCCTTAACATGTGGGAAGTGGCCTTTGCCGACGGCAAAATTGACCGCTACGAAGAACACCTCATTCGCAAGGTCAATGACCTGCTTCATCTGTCACACAAGGATTTTATACAGGGCAAGCAGGAAGCTCGCGCAAGGGCCGAGGCCGACTGATCAGCGGTTGGCTTTCAATGCCGAAACAAGGTCCTGGAATTCCGCCCGGTTATCTTCACTGAGTGTCATCAGGGTCTGGTGGGCCTCGATGACTTTTTGCCTGACATGATCCTCACTGTCATTCACCTGTGACAACTCATCGTAATCGGCCTTGCGGGGGTTGGCGTCCTCGACAATATCGCAAATCAGGTCAAAGCTCATGCTCTTGAGAATTTTCGTGATATCCGGGTTGGTTGAAATAATGGTGGGGCTGACATTGAAACGGTTACGCAGCTGGATAGCCATCTTGGCCAGCAGGCCTAGCGCGGTGCTGTCGATACCCTGGGTTTCAGTCATGTCCACAATCATGCGATCAAGGATGGGTTTGCTGTACAGGGTGGAGAAATAGTTATCCAGCGTGCCGCTCATCAGGACCCGCACATCACCGATGAACTTGAGTATGGGTATATTGTTTACGTTAGCAACGAGTATTCGTCCGCTGTTCATAGTCCTGTAGCACTTAATACGGCAATGTCATCCGGCACCTTGATATCACGGTGCAAGTTTAAACCCGTTTTGACTTCTTTGAAATCACCTTTGCAACTTGCGATGACTTCCAGCAGGCGATCCTCCTTGCTCTGCATACTGGTACCAGGCAAATGCTCCAGAATGCCGTCTGAAAACAGGAACAGGGCAAAATCTTCGGGCAACTCCAGCGTCTCGTTGAAATACTCGGCATCCTCCATCAGCCCAATGGGAAAACTGCTCTTCTTCGGTTCGATAAAACGGGCGCTTCCTTCACTGTAAAGAATCGGTAGCGGATGATGCCCTGCCACGCTGTACAACAGCATGTTGTTGCTGTCATCCAGGATGCCCATGCAGGCAGTGATATGTTTATCAAGACCGGTATCCAGCATGTCCTTGTTCAGCAAGGTCAGGATATAGGCCGGTGAAAATTCTGTACGAAAACGCCCCTGGATGTGTTCGCGCAACATCTGGGCAATGCGGAAGCGAAGCAGTACCGTGACAAAGGCCGAAGAGGAACCATGGCCTGATACATCCCCGATGTAGAAAAGCACCTTGTTTTTCGAAATCGGTTTGTAGTCGACCGAATCACCACTGAGGTACAGCGACGGAATCACGCGATGATCAAAATGAAAATTATTGATGTCCTGCGGCGGGATGGGCAGCATGCGCATCTGCACATGCCTGCCGGCTTGCTGGTCTGATTGGAAGACTTCAACACGCTCCTCCAGTTCCCTGTTGATCTCTTCAAGGTTTTTTCGATACCGCGTGTTTTCCTCGATCAGTCGAGCACGATTCAGTGCATTTTCTATCGAGATGCCCAGCATCTCCATGTCTTCAAGCGGCTTGAACAGGTAATCACTGACACCAAGGCGCATGGCCCGAATGACATCCTCCGTGTTACCCACGTCGGAAAGAATAATGATGGGCTGGGACGGATTCTGGGAAAAGATGGTATCCAGTGTCGCAAAACCTTTGTGGTCCGGCATGTTGATATCGCACAACACCAGGTTTGGACAGCTGGAATGAAAGGCGTCGATACCTTCGTCGCCAGAGCCGGCGAGTAGGACGCAGTATTTATGATTGGGCAGGTTTGACAGGTAGGAGGCAATACTTTCCCGGACAACGGCATCGTCGTCTATAACAAGTATTACAATATTGTCCCCATTTTTCATCGACTAACTTTCCGGATCAAGTCCGAAGGCCATGATTTGGATACTCACTGGCCACTACTACTTACCCTGCACCTTTCATGTTGTCTTGAACCTGTAATGACATGTCAGGCGAAGAAGGAAACCTCTGATCAAGAGTCTGGAACACCTTACTCCCTTCTTACATAGCCTGCAAGATTTCACCGATAATCGGTTCACAAATTCATCCATATAACCTCACAAACGAATGATTTTGATGTAGAGTGTTCTGCGTACGAAGTGTTGAAGGACAGGTTATGGCATTTGCTTACGAAAAACGTGATTTCGAACGGGTCAAGGTCAACACGGCCGTGACATTGTTTTACGGCGAACCGCAAAAGGTGATTGAAGGAATTTGTATCAATATCAGTGACACTGGCGTTGGCCTGGAGCTGTCATCAATGTTCCCCATCGGGACCGAATGCCGGGTCAAGGTACATGATGGCATCCAGAATCGGGAACCTTTCCAGGCCCTGATCGAAATCAGGCATACAGAACCCCTGGGCAAGGGTCGTTGCCGGGTCGGCGCGATTATCCAGGAGATGTTCTGATCAGGAATTGATCAACAGCTCAGAACTCATCCCATTCGTCCATGACGGCTCCGTCATTGACCAGGTATTCACGCCGCTGCAGGTAGGCATCCCTGACAAAAAGATATTCATCACCGTCGATCATGGATTCCGCCGCCATGTAGAAAAGTCGCCGGTCGATATTATCCAGGGCGTAGAGGAAGAAGCGTGCTTCATCATCGTCTACCCAGAAGACCGGATTGAGCATGTAATCCGGAATCAGGCCTACGGCATCACGTTACGTGCTGGTACCAATGATGGGCAGCATCAGGTAGGGCCCGGATGGTACTCCCCAGTAACCCAGAGTCTGACCAAAGTCTTCGTTGTTCTTATACAGACCGAAACGGGTCGCTACATCCACCAGTCCGACAATCCCCACTGTGGAATTCAGAACAAAGCGCCCTGAGTCATGTGCGGCATTTCCCATCTTCAACTGCAAGAGGTCATTGACGACAACATTGATGTCATCCAGGTTTCTGAAAAAATTACCCACACCGATTTTTGCTAAATCCGGCATTACCGCGTTATAGGCCTGGGTGACGGGCTTGAACAGGATATCGTCAAAGTCCTGGTTAAAGCTGTAGATGTTGCGATTCATCTCAATGAAAGGGTCAACATCATCTCCCTGGGCATACAACGGGGACGATGCCAGAAAAAAAATGATCGCTGCACTTTGTGCCAATACGATGTTGTGAAATTTTCTCAAGATATTCATGATGAACGCGTTGTATAACTGCCTTGTAAGCACACTCTATTTTACGTCAAGGAACCTGGCTGAATTTGACAAGTGCATCACATTCCATGACATAGCCTGCCCCTGGTTGCCGGTGGCGCGATTTTCAGAAAGCTCCCCCGCCAGTAATCCCAAGATTCCTTTTTCCCTTTTTCCCTTTTTCCCTTTTCCCAATTATACAGACCGGAATTCCACCCCAGGATTCCCCGTCAGTTTATCGCCCGCCAGGCCTTTTCCAGCCGCTTTTCCGAAACCGGGTAACGGGTACCCAGTGCCTGGGCAAACAGGGACACTCTTAACTCTTCCAGCATCCAGCGAAAGTCTTCCAGGTCCTTGCTGCGCTTGTGCTGCCCCAGAAGCTGTTTGTGTTTTTCTTCATAACGCTGCCACCACCGAGCCAGCATGTCTGTCCATTGACTGTCCTGTGCCTGCTGGCGCGGATATTTTTCCAGGCGCTGTTCTATGGCCGAGAAATAGCGTGGGTATTCCGTGAGCAGTTCCACCGGCGTCTCGGCCAGGAAACCGGTGTGCACCAGTGCATCAATCTGTTGGGTGATATCCTGGTGGAGTTTGAGTGATTCCAGACCACTGAACTTTTTCAGCGCTCGCATAATCTGGCCGTGACTGGTCAGTATCCTGTATAGAAGTGACTCGAGCCGCTCGGATGTCTCGACCAGTTGCTGCCTGCCCTGCTCGTAAAGGCGGTCAAAATCTTCCCTGTCCTCGGGAAGGTCCTCAAACAGGCGAAAGGCGCTTTGGTAACACCCCATGACCAGGTCGTCTGCCAGGGCATCACGCCCTCCAAAACGCTGCATCACCGGTAACTGCGACGGATCCTGCAACAGGTTTTTGCGCAAATGCTTCCATAGTTGTCGATTACGCAGCATGTAAAGACGCGCGACCCCGGCCCGTGAGTGCTGGCTTGCCTGGTAAGGCGAGTCCATCAGTTTAAGGGAGACTGATTCCCCTTCATCTACCAATGCCGGCCAGGACTTCAGGGACAAGCCGCCATGCTCCAGTTCCTGTTCTTTTTCCAGGCGACCAAAATCCCAGTCCGTGATGCCCTGGTGTTCGATAGTGGCTGCCGAGAACTCGGCCATGACCTGTTGGGATTGTTCAGCAAAGCGTTCCTTCAGGCTGGTCACATCCCGGCCCGCACCCAAGGTCTTGCCTTCCTGGTCGAGGACATTGATATTCATTCTCAGGTGTTCGGGCAGGGAAAAGTCATTCCAGTTTTCCAGGGGTATGGCGATCGCGGTCAAACGCTGTAGCTGATGGGCGAGCACAGCTTTCAGGTCACCATCACCCTGCCGGATGTCCGGCAGCACCCTGTCCACATAATCCGGAACCGGCACGAAGTGTTTGCGCAAGGGCTTGGGCAGTGCGCGCAGCAGTGCTATGCATTTTTCCCGCAGCATTCCGGGAACCAGCCAGTCCAGATCCTCTTCCCTGAGCTGCATGAGGGCAGAAACGGGCACATTCACCGAGACACCGTCTGTATTCTGGCCCGGCTCAAAGCGGTAATCCAGGTCCAGGGTCAGATGCCCGGCCTGGAACTGGTCGGGAAAGTCTTCCGGGTTCAGGGAGTCATCGCTGGCATTGACGAGATCTTCCCTGGCAAAAAAGAGCTTCTCAGCCTCCACCTTGTCCAGCTTGCCCACCCAGCGTTCGAGGCTGGCCTGGTCAATGACCTCCTGTGGAATCAGTTCTTCATATAACAAGGCAAAATCCTCATCGCGTATCAGGATATCCTTGCGACGGGTCCTGTCTTCCAGGTTTTCTATTTCTTTACGTAACCGGGTGTTGTGCTGGTAAAACGCCAGGTTGGTATTGACCATTGATGACACCAGGCCGTCGCGAATGAATATTTCACGACACTGCACCGGATCGATCTTGCCAAAGGGCACCTTGCGCCTTTCCACCAGGACCAGGCCGTAGAGAGAGACTTTTTCATAAGCCATGACCCGGCCCCGTTTTTTCTCCCAGTGCGGTTCGGCATAGTGACGCTTGAGCAACGGGCCAGCCTGTTTTTCTATCCAGGACGGTTCCACTCTGGCATTCATACGGGCATAGAGCTGGGTGGTTTCCACCAGTTCTGCAGACAGGATCCAGCTGAACTTCTTGTTGAACAGGTTCGAGCCCGGAAAAATCCTGAACTTGCGATTACGAGCCCCCAGGTAGGTGGCATCATCCAGGCGGTTGGCGACATTACTCACCAGTCCGGCTAGCAATGACATGTGAACCTGCTCGTACGTAGCCGGTTCCACGTTCTCGCTGAACTTCAACTCGCGGGACACCAGCCTGAGCTGGCGGTGGACATCCCGCCATTCCCCCATACGCAGGTAGGACAGGAAATTCTGAAAACAGAATTTGCCCAGCTTGTTCCTGCTCAGCGCTTGCCTGTGTTCCTCAAAAAACTGCCAGAGCGCCGGCCAGGCCATGAAATCCGATTCGGGGTGATGGTAACGGCTGTGGGCTTCATCAGCAGCCTGTTGCTTGTCCAGGGGACGTTCGCGAGGATCCTGGATACTCAGCGCACTGACGATAATGAGTATTTCCCGCAGGCAATGGTTTCTGTTCGCCTCGATCAGGATGCGGGCTAGCCGGGGATCAACGGGAAAACGGGCCATTTGTCGGCCCAGCCGGGTAATTCGCTCACCGGAAGAGACTGCTCCCAGTTCTTCAAGGACCTTGAAGCCATCCCTGACGGCATTGGTTTCCGGTGGCTCCACAAACGGGAAAGATTCGATATCACCCAGGCGCAACACCAGCATCTGGAGAATGACCGAAGCCAGGTTGGTACGGGTGATTTCCGTGTCCGTGAATTCGGGCCGACTGTTGAAATCCTCTTCACTGTAAAGGCGAATACAGGTGCCCGGGCACAAGCGTCCACAACGCCCTGCCCGCTGGTTGGCACTTGCCTGTGACACAGGCTCAATGGGCAGGCGCTGTATCTTGCTGCGCACACTGTAGCGACTGATGCGGGCGGTACCCGGGTCGATCACGTAGCCGATACCCGGCACCGTCAACGAGGTTTCTGCCACGTTGGTGGCCAGCACGCCCCGCTGCTTTGTGTGCTTTTCAAATACCCGGTTCTGCTCCCGGTTGCTGAGCCGGGCATACAGGGGCACCACATCCAGGTCCTGCGACTTGTCCTTGCGAATGGCATCGGCCGCCTCACGAATTTCCTTCTCACCACTGAGAAACACCAGGATGTCCTGGTAAGGGACACGATTTTTCTTGCCCAGGGTCCGGATTTCACGAATTGCACGGATGATCTGCGTATTCAGGTCATCATCTTCCTCTTCCAGGGGTGGTCGATACAGGGTCGTTACCGGGTAAGTACGTCCTGAAACCTCGATGATCGGTGCATTGCCGAAATGCCTGGAAAACTTCTCCACGTCGATGGTGGCCGAGGTCACTATGAGCTTGAGATCACGACGTTTGCTTAACAGGCGCTTGAGGTAACCGAGCAGGAAATCGATATTGAGACTGCGCTCATGGGCCTCGTCGATAATCAGGGTATCGTACTTGTTCAGGAAAGGATCATCCCGGGTTTCCGACAGGAGGATGCCATCGGTCATCAGCTTGATGTAGGTATCCTCGTCAGTGTAGTCCTGGAACCGGACCTGGTAGCCCACGGCACTGGTACCGGAGACCTCCAGTTCTTCAGCAATCCGGTTACAGACACTGCGCGCTGCCAGGCGTCGCGGCTGGGTGTGGCCAATCATGCCATTGACGCCCCTGCCCATATCGAGACAGATTTTGGGTAATTGCGTGGTTTTTCCCGAGCCGGTTTCCCCTGCCACGATCACGACCTGGTGACTGGACAGGGCCTGCTTGATCTCTGCCACCTTGCCACTGAGGGGCAATTCCTGCGGGTAACTGATCGCCGGCAGTGCTTTTCGACGACGCTCTACCTGGGCCTTTGAGCTTTCCAGTTTCTGCGCCAATGAGGCCAGGGATACCGGTTTTTGTCCGGACTTGCCTTTGTCCGACTTGTTCGGGGTCTTTGACGGTTTACCTTGCTGTAACTGGCGCAGGCGTGAGCGCAGGTAATGCCTGTCCCTGATCAGACAGTCATCGGTTTGCTTGAGCAGTTGGGAAATGGAATCAGGCACGGGCGTGGTTGGCTGAAAAAAGTGCGCATTATACCTGAGATGGCACGCCCTTTTTTAACAGCAGACGGGCACCACCGCAAAGCCGGGGTGCCCGTCATGAATGACAACACTATTCAGACAGTAACATCGGTACCCTGAACACTCATGGCTTTATCCCGATTCAGGATTTTCCCGGCCCAGGCCTGGAAATCATCAAGCATCAGGTACAGTATCGGCACCAGCAACAGGGTTACGGTACTGGCAAACAGAACCCCAAATGCCAGGGACACAACCGTGGGAATCAGGAACTGGGCCTGGAATATTTTCCCGGTTTCAGCAAGAAAGCCGCCAAGACCCTGCTGGAATACCCCTGGTCTGGCAATGTGCGGGAACTGAAAAATGTGATTGAACGCTGCGTTTACCAGTCCGATGATCCAGACGCGTCGATCAAGGAAGTCAATTTCGATCCCTTCGCCTCTCCTTACAGACCCCGGTCGACATCGGCATCCGCCAGCACCAGGTCGTCTGAAAGCAATAGCACGAACGAATTTGTCACGGACGAGGACTTTGAATTCGGCTCGATTGGTTTCAAACACCAGGTTCAGGAATACGAAAAGAAGATACTGCGCGAAGCTCTCAAGCAGTGCCAGTTCAACCAGCGCAAGACAGCGAAGTTACTCGACCTGAGTTACGATCAGTTGCGTGGTTACCTGCGCAAATACGATCTCAACAATTAACGCTTATAATCCCGGATCATCCCCGGCGATCACGTTGGCACGCTCACGATGGCGTTTGACCCGGTAGACCAGGCTCAGCACGATGGTAACCACGATCCCCAGAAGAATGGCCATTACCAGCGGAATCAATGCGCGGATACTCGTTGTTGTATCGATTGTGATCAGGTCCAGCAAGAAGATGATAGTGGCCGGTGCCAGGATTTCCTCTTCGGGTAGCACGTACCAGGGGGTAAAGATGACAGCCAGCAGGAAACTCTGCAGCAGGTAGGCCAGTTCACGCCAGAAATACCGCTTCATGAATTTCCAGCTGATGATACTGAAGACAATGCCAAAGACGAGATACACGCCCCAGGCACCAAGATACTCAGCAGTTTCCATAGAATTCAATCTGCCCAGTCAATGAGATGTTCCTCGAACCCGTCCACGTGAACGAATTCTTCCGAGATGACCTTGCCGGTCACAGTATTGTCACTGGCAATAATCGCATCCCTGTTTCCGGTTAGCAAAGGATGCCAGTCGGGTAATGGCTTGCCTTCCTTGACCAGACGATAGGCACAGGTGGCAGGTGCCCAGTCCAGGTCTTCCAGGTTTTCTGTGGTCAGCACAAGGCAGTCAGGGACCAGGGTTTTACGCTTCTTGTAGACAGTGCAATTGCACTTGTCCTGGTCAAGATACTGGCACACTACCCGCGTGTAGTGCACCTCGCCGGTATCCATGTCCTCGAGCTTGTGCAGGCAACACTTGGCGCAGCCATCGCACAGGGACTCCCATTCCTTTCGCGTCATTTCAGAAAGTGACTTGGTTTCCCAGAAAGGTTTTTGCCTGGCCAAGGTTAATCTCCCCTTCGCTTACGGGACACCGGTTCAGTCGCCATCAAACAGGACCTGCCCACTGATGTCCGGAGGTAACTGCAGGTAAAAGCCCTTGTCCTGGATATCCCTGAGTACCGTCTCGGCACTGGCCCGTGCCAGCTTGCGCTGCGGGCTGATTTCCAGTGTCATGACTTCTTTCAGGACGCCCATGCGCTTTTGCAGCTCTTCAGGAATATTGTCAGCACCGGCCTCACGCGGAACATAAACATACATCTCCTGTTCACGACTGCCCTTGAATATTGTACAAAGCATGTTGTCTGGCTCGGACATGGATTACCTCATTGCCTCCACCAGGCCTGGTAATAAACAGGACTTACGCCAGCCTTCCAGCTCCAGGGGCAACTCGACACTGTCCACCCCCCTGGTATCCATGTCCTGCAACATACTGATCAACCAGCGTTTACGCACCAGCATCTCTACTGGCAGGGCCATTTCCTCGGCCCGTTTCTCGACAAATTGCTGTCCTTTTTTGAGCCGGCTTTTTGCCTTGCCATCCAGCGGTCTAGGCAGTGAGGGCGGCCACTCGGATTCGGGCAGCGCGGCAGCGTTGTTCACCAGTTCAAGCAATTCCTCGCCTTCGTAGTGCACAAACTGTTTACCTACGCCTTCCATGTTCGCCAGTTGAGCCAGGCTCACAGGCGCCATACGGACAATGTCGAGCAGGTTCCTGTCACGAATAATCCAGTTACGGGGTTTGTCCCGTTTGCGCGCCCTGAGTTCACGCCATGCTGCCAGCTCACGCAGGATGGCAAGTTGCTTGCGGTCAAGCTGCCATGCCCCCTTGATGTTCAGGTAATAGGTCGAGAAGTCTGCAAGCATTTCATTGCGATACTGCTGCAACAGGGTGTTGCACTCCTCTTCCAGCCAGGCCAGCCTGCCCTGCTCTTCGAGTGCTGCTCGCTGCGACCGATAGATTTCGGGCAGGCAGGCAACATCCAGTGCAGCGTACTGTAATTGCGTTTCAGTCAGGGGCCTTTGCAACCAGTCCGAACGGGTTTCTCCCTTGGGAATATCCACATCCAGGCTCATGTTGACCAGGTTCTGGTAGCTGATACCAAAGCCCTTGTTCAGTAATGCCGCTGCAATCTGGGTATCGAAAAGCGGTGCAGGCACCAGTTGCATGGCTGCCATGAAGACCTGCAGGTCTTCCGAGCAGGAATGGAAAACCTTGATTACTGCCTGGTTCAGCATCAGTGCCCTGAAGGATTCCCACTCGGTAATGGGTAACGGATCGATCAGGTAGCTGGTTTCACCACCGTCATTAATCTGGATCAGGCCAACGTGCGGATAAAAGGTCGTGGTACGAATAAACTCGGTATCCATGGCCAGGAAATCACAGCTTTGCCAGTGGGAGCAAAGACTGTCGAGTTTGTCATTATCCGTGACCATCTCGAAAACAGTCGTCTCTGGGCGGTATTTCGATGAGGTAGTCGTCATGATGTCAGCTGCCAATCACCTGGCGACCGGCCATTGAGTGCACGAGGGTACCACCATCGATATATTCCAGTTCACCACCAACAGGGACACCATGGGCAATACGTGACACTTTCAACTCGCGCTCGCCTGGCACTGCTGCCTTGAGCTGCTCGGCGATATAGTAGGCAGTAGCCTCACCTTCCACCGTGGGATTGGTGGCCAGGATTACCTCGGTGACCTCAGAGTCCGAAACCATTTCCACGAGACTGGTCACACCGATTTCATCCGGCCCGACACCATCAATGGGTGACAGGTGTCCCATCAGGACAAAATAAAGCCCTTTGTAGGTGGCGGTTTGCTCAATGGCAAAGACATCGGCGGGTGTCTCCACTACGCAAATGGTCTTCTGGTCCCTGCCGGGATTCTGGCAAATACGGCACAGCTCTTCCTCGGCAAGAGTGCGGCAACGCCTGCAATGACCCACACCATCCATGGCAGCCAGCAGGGCTTCGGCCAGCGCCTTGCCGCCCGCCCTGTCCTTCTCCAGGAAATGCAAAGCCATACGCTGTGCTGATTTCTGGCCAACACCGGGCAGGCGCCGAAAAGATTCGATCAGCTGGTCTATAAGGGGACTGTAATTCATTCAGATGTCATTATTGTCTAGAAAGGAAACTTGAAGCCTTCAGGCATATTTAATCCTGACGCCATGCCGGCCAACTGGTCCTTGTTGTTCTCTGCCACTTTCCTGACCGCATCATTGACGGCAGCAGCCACCAGATCTTCAACCAGGGATTGTTCTTCCTGCATCAGCGACGAATCCAGGTTGACCTTGTTGACCTGGTGCTTGCCATTCATGGTGACCTTGACCAGTCCTGCACCGGATTCGCCTGTGACTTCTTGTTCTGCAAGTTCTTTCTGGGCTTGCTGGAACTGTTCCTGCATCTGCTGCACCTGTTTCATCAGGTCGCCGAAATCTGTCATGTTGTCCTCTTGTTTCAGTAATGTTTGTATCAGTAATGTTTGGGTGTTGTGGGTTCTATCGTGTCAGGCTGAATGGCACCGGAAAAGCGGTCAACAATCGCCTTGACCACGGCATCATTTTCAAATGCCTGACGTGCTGCCTGCAAGCGTTCATTGTCCTTGCGCTGGCGCCAGGCTGCCGGTGTTTCATCATCGATGGTGCCCGGCGTGATCTCGAGCTTTACAGCTTCACAAAAATACTGGTCCAGGGCACTGTTAATGCGCCGCTGGTGTTCTTCATTGAACACGGAGGTCTGGCTGGCATCCAGTACCAGGGTAACCTGGTTGCCGTTCACAGCACTGACCAGACAGTTGGCCGCAATACTGCGGGTTATGCCATCCAGGGGCAACTGGTGAAATACGTCAATCCACGTGTCGGCCCCAAAAGCTGCCAGGGTAACAAGCGCTTTACCTGGCTCTTCATCCTGGCCAGCGCCCTGCTTTTCCGGTGCCTGTGGCGGAGCGGCCGGGTCCCGGGGGCTGTGATCACTGTTAACGGAATCTGCTGCAGCTGCTGGCGGGCTGCCTGAATTGTCACGAACAGCTACGGGTGTCTCGGTAATACCGGAGGTCTCCGGCGCGGGTGGCGATTCAGGTTGGTCAGGCGATTGTGCAGCCTCTTGTTGATGATCATTATCTTGATCAACAGGCGCGGCTGCCGGTTCACTAACCGGCGCCTGGTTCAGTGGCGACTTTTTTTTTACGCTGGCAGCCTCGTCCTGGCTACCCGCGTTACCAGATGACGCAGGTTCAATAACGGCAGTTGCTGCGGGGGTAAAAGCCAGCATTCTCAGCAAGGCCATTTCCAGACCGGCCCGGGCATCGATGGCGAAAGGCAGGTCTTCCCTGCACTTGAGTGCTACCTGGTAATACAACTGCAGGGTTTCTGCAGGTAGCTGGCCGGCATGGGCCAAAACACGTTCCCTGTCACCCTGGGCATTATCAATGCCTTCGGGCAATGCCTGGGCAATGGCGACCCTGTGCAGATAGGACTGCAGGTCGGCCAGTACCGCGGAGAAATCCGGGGCATGGTCGGCGGCATCCTCGGTGATGCCAAGTAATTTACCGGCATCCTGCGCCGCCAGTGCATCCACCAGTTCATGGATAACGCTCTGGTCTATGGTGCCGAGAAAACTGCGCACCTCGGTATCGGTAATATTGCCTTCGCAATAGCCAATCGCCTGGTCAAGCAAGGTCAGGCAATCGCGCACACTGCCCTGGGCTGCGCGACCCAGTTGCCAGAGTGCCGGTTCCTCAAAAGGAATTTTTTCCTCATCCAGAATATGCTTGATGTGCTCCACCAGGCGCTCAGGGCTGATGTTCTTGAGGTTGAATTGCAGGCATCGTGACAACACGGTAACCGGCAGCTTCTGCGGATCGGTAGTGGCCAGCAGGAACTTGACGTGGGGTGGAGGCTCTTCCAGGGTTTTCAACAGGGCATTGAAGCTGTGCCCGGACAGCATGTGCACTTCGTCTATCAGGTAGACCTTGAAGCGGCCCCTGGTTGGAGAGTATTGCACGTTATCCAGCAGCTCCCGGGTGTCTTCCACTTTCGTTCGGGAGGCGGCATCCACTTCGATCAGGTCGATGAAGCGCCCTTCATCAATTTCCGTGCAGGCACTGCACTTGCCGCAAGGTTCGGAGGTGATGCCGGTTTCACAATTAAGACACCTGGCCAGGATGCGGGCAATGGTGGTTTTGCCGACACCGCGGGTGCCGGTGAACAGGTAGGCATGGTGCAGGCGATCATTATCAAGGGAATTGATGAGGGTTTTCAGGACATGTCCCTGGCCTGCCATCTCCCGAAAATTCCGGGGACGCCACTTTCTTGCCAGTACCTGATATGTCATCGAATGAGTGTGAATCCAGTAAGGTAATTTAAAGTACTGCCTGGTCAGCGATTGTGCTGTTTTATCGGCTTTTCCGCATTTTATCGGCAAAGCTGACAGCTGATCCGGTTGCCAGTTTCCTGGCTGCAGTCGTTTTCCTGCTGGAGGTACCTCCTGCCAGCCACACCCCGGCACATGAATCAGCCATTACCGCTGCTCCCTTCCGGGCCTGACGGGGTTCACAACCTATCATTGCGAGGGGACCGACAAGAGATACCACTAAGCAAATCCCGGCCTGCACCGGGTACCTTCGATAGTAAACGGTTTGCAAGCTGTTTCAAAGTGCAGCGCACCAGGGACAGCGCAAACCAGCCGCGCATTATGGGGAAATCATGGTTCTGAATCAACCGCTAACCGACCCTGTTATTGCGGAGAGAGAGTCACCGGGCTGATTTCAAAGCCGGCTTCGCGCAGGTGGGTGATAACACTGTCTTCCCCCAGCAAATGGGCTGAGCCCACCACGACAAAATACTGACCGGGGGCGGCCTCGGCAAAGCTGCCTATGGTCTCTGCCATATCGATATTGCGATTGGTGTACAGGGCTTCCATCAGGGCCTCCATGTCAATCCTGTCACTGTCAGACAGTGTTTCCTCGGCAAAGTCAGCAAACAGCATCTCTGTCAGGGGTTCCTTGTCGGCACACTGCCAGGCAGAAACCAGGGACTCTATTTCGCTGGTCCCGGTATCAAATGATTTCAGGGTATAGGCCAGGTAAGACTCCGCGTTGAGCTGCTGCAAAAAGCCGATTTGTTCCTGGATACTTTCCAGCTCAAGAATTTCGGCAGACTCCGGTTTCTGTGACAGGAAATAACTTTCCAGGCCGTATTGCGGCTGGTAGCCAAGAGCATTCATTTGCAGACCAGTGAGCATGAGGGTCAGGAACCAGGGCTGCATGCCCATGAAGTTTTCTGCCGGCAAGCCCATATCGCCCATAATGCGTCTGAAATCACGGATGATTTCAGGTGCAACCACGTCCTCCAGTGTCTGCCCTTGTGGCAACATGCCGCGGGTTTGCATGCTTACAATGACAGCCGGATCGGTCGCCATATTGGGATCCACTTCGAACACCACGTAATCCGAGTCCCTGTATATGGCTTCTATTTTTTCCGGCAGGGGATAAAAATCCGGTTTGCCCACATGGATGGAGCCAAACAGGTAGAGCTCGGTGCCCTTGCCTGCCAGCGCCGGGCTTTCCACCTGCCACAACATGGAGGCCGTGGGATCAGGGCATGATTGTGTTACAGATCCTCGTTCCTGAGCACGGGAGAGCGTAACTCCCTCAAGACTGGCTTCATTCAGGCGCGAATCCAGGTTTTCCCATACTGGTTGCCAGCCACTGTCGGCATTGATCGCATCACGCAACTCAACGTCGACAAAGGCCGCGTCAACGACATCGGCAAAGGCTTCCCAGCCCGACCGGGAGGTCCAGGCTGCCATACGAATGACCTGGCTATCAGGTAATAAAGCCACCCTTTCCTGGAAACGCAGTCCCAGTTGGGGGTGGAAGTAATCCAGCTGCATGGCGCTGTCATCAGTGGACAGCCTGATACTGGTGATTTCCATGCCCTGGCTCGTGATGCCCTGGGCAAGGATCTGGCCGTAGGCCTCCAGGTCATCAAAAAAGGTCTCGGACAACAGCCGGAGATAGAGCTGTTCATTTTCATGCAAGCCAATAAACAAGGGCGATTCATTGGGTCCCTTGTCAGGGGGAAAGTTGGGTTTCAGGACATCCGGGGCCTGCTCCCTGCTGGTGATAATGTTCCACCGGTCGGTAAAAGCCCCGCGTACCCCCACAAACTCGTTTCTGTAGATGGCAGAGGTACTGATGGCCTGTGCACTGGCCCATTGGCTGTGGCCAGCCAGGCAAATGACCAGCAAGGTCAATAAATGCAACGTGTGGCGCGGCAAGGAAAAAGACATCGGGAATCTACCCATAATCAGCTTATGCAGTCATTGTAAAAAAAATTGCCGGGGATTACAGGAATCACGACAGGAAAAAGTGAAAATGTGAAGTGGTGGCGGGTAATTGGAAGGTTCGCATGAACTGGCGACTGAACCAAAAAACCCGTTCTTCCCTGAACAGGTAGTATGAATCTAGCATAAAAATCCAGGAATGGAACATTTCTTTTGTAACTTTTTGTATATGAATCATATCGTTATGACATCATTGTTATCCTTCTTCGACATCAGCTCCCTGAATTGCTGCTGGCTGACCGGACATAGTCCCTGCTGGCCCAGCAAAACAATGCGGTCAGCCTGGAGTACGGTTTCCGGTCGGTGGGCAACAAGCAGTGTGGAAATACCCAGCTTCCTCAGGGACTGGTTGAGCCGGAATTCGGTTTGAATATCCAGGTGGCTGGTCGCTTCATCGAGGATGAGAAGACCCGGCTGCCTGTAAAGCGCCCTGGCGAGCAGCAGGCGTTGTACCTGCCCACCTGACAGGGCCGCTCCCTGGTCACCGACACGGGTCAGGTACTGCATGGGCATGCGTGCTATTTCCTCATCAATGACTGCAAGGCGGGCTGCTGCCCTGGCTTTTTCCAGATCGGGCTCTGTGTCAAAAAAGGAAATATTTTCCAACAGGGTGCCTGACAAAAGTGTGTCATTTTGCATCACGGCTCCTGTGCTGGCCCGGTAAACCCCCAGATTTGACCGGGTAACGGCCCTGTCATTGAAGGTGACCCTGCCTGTATCAGGTATAACGAGCCCGGCGGCGATCTTCAGCAACGTGGACTTGCCACATCCAGTCGGACCGATGATGACAACCATTTCACCGGGTTCCAGTACCAGGTTGACCTGGCTGAACAAAGGGGGGCATTCCGGTTCATAGCCATGGGCAATCTGTTCAAGAGCAATTTTCACCGGGATGCCCTGCTCCAGGTCAGGCAGCTTTTGCGGTACAGGGGGACACTCCGGCTGGCAGAACGCGATATCAGCCAGTCGTTCAAGATGAACGTCAAGCAAGCGAAACTCAAAACCCTTGTCCAGCAGGGAAAAAACGCTGCGAAAGAAATGATCCTTGAAGCCAATGAAGGCCATGAGCATGCCCACGGTGAGCTCTCCACCAATCACCGCCAGGGCACCCAGGAGCAGGAGCAGGATATTTTCCACACCCAGCAGCAGTCCCTGGGCAAACTGCACGCAAATCCCCAGCTTCTGCACACGCATGCCTGAATGGATTGCACTGGCGTACCGGTTCTGCCACGCCGCCAGTCGGGCATGCTCGCGACCGAAGAGCTTGATGCCCTGGATACTGCTGATATTCTCCATAAAACAGGTATTTTCCAGCGCCCGGTCGTTAATCCACTCGGTGTTTCGGGCTTTGAAACTGTGATAACTGGCCAGCCTGATCAGGCCATAAAGCA
>Ga0181558_10002340_pt1 | contig 17977 bp, 13 predicted proteins | sample 011ome_22_FD_133754 | JGI IMG/M metagenome (GOLD analysis project Ga0181558, IMG submission 133754) | Coastal salt marsh microbial communities from the Groves Creek Marsh, Skidaway Island, Georgia - 011507BT metaG (megahit assembly) | ecosystem: Environmental > Aquatic > Marine > Intertidal...
AAATTGCGTGCGAAAGCTGTCCTGCCATTGGATTGACTCTGCTGATTCGAAATGAAGCTGAGCTACAATCTGGTTGGAGATATCAAGCTCTTCGGTTTTTATGTCGGCTCCTTCTAGACTTAGAAGGAGTTCCGAGGAGGTCTTCATTTTTGATTCTGCTGATCGGAAATGATATTCCACTCCCATCGCAATGCAAATGCACAGCATTACTGCAATTACACTAAAGACTGGCTTTCCCGAATATCGTAAATTAAGCCAACGGTTTGGCTCGTTGGCCATGGTTGTAAGAAAGAGCCCCCCTTTAGCCATTCTTGCAAGCAGGAGGATGCAAATAAAAATGCAAATGGTTTCAATCCAACCCAAGAGGTCATGGACAGTAGGGAAAGGCCATCCCGCAATGGAGAATAAAGAATCGTCAATCAAGTGACCTTTCCCTTTCACTTTGATGAAAGAGAGGGTAAAAGCACGGCATAGGTTGAGGGCCAAGGCAATTAGCATGCCCGATAAAACCAAAAAAATACGGTTGACCCAGCCAAAGCCATAGTAGGCACCTAGAAAAAGGGTGACAACCATGGATGATTGAAGGCCATTAATCCCACTGCAGGCCTGATCCACACCAATCTTTCCAAAAATGCCAACATCGATAACAGTGCCTTCTAATCGAGCGACATGTTGCATCAACAGAAGAATATCCACAATAAGGGAAGAAACTTTTGACTGCAACCATTGGGTGAGCTGAAGGTCTGTTTTAAGTGGCCAGGGAATAGCGACCAAGAAAAACAGAAAGGGAAAGATTAAATGCTTAATTCTTTTCCATCCACCATCGTCATAGAGGAGAGCGAAAGTGTAACATATAGTCAGAAAAAATATTATGAAATTGATGAGTCTCCAGTCAGAATTTGCACTTCTTACCATCCATACGGGAACCAAGAAAAGCAGGGCGGGCAAAGCTACGAAATAAGTGAGTTTGCCCTGAAGGGGTGAGCTGATGATAGGTGCATCGTCCTCGCTTCTTTTGGGGTAACTTTTGAGAATCAAGAAAATGCATAGAATCGGAACCAAATACCCATGGGCATATTGTTCGTTGGTTTCCCAAGTGATTAAAAGCTGATAGATCAGAAAAATCCAAGGAGCACTAAGGCAGAGTCCACCAATGAAAATTCTCCAAATAGGAATAGTAGGATTTTCCAAAGAAGAGGTCATCAGGCTTAAATATTTAATTGGTCGGGAAATAGGAATTTTAAGCTTTCACTTTCGGCCCTGTCCATATTTTGAAAATCAACTTTTTTTAACAACACCACAGCTTTTTCAGAGTCATGATTTAATCGATATACTTGGGAAGCTAAGAAAGCCCACGCAGATCGGCTTTCTCCCCATGCACGCCAATCTGCACTTGATCCCAAAGCAACTAGAGAACGATCGGGTGAATTATTTCTCAAATGAGCAAGGGCAAGTGCAATTCTTGCCTGAGGAAGGTTCGTTTTTTCGACAAGTTCTATTGCTTCAGCAAGAAGCGAAGATAGTCTTTTAGATGGAACCTGTAAGTTAGGGTCTAATAAGTTGAGGTAATTGATGGCAATGCTCAGTGTGGGATCGGATGGGCTGATTTCCGCGAGTTTTTGGAGCCAGGTAATCAGCTCTTTGGCGTTGGCGGAACCTGCCCGGTAGTGGATAAGTTTAGAAAGGGAGTACTTTGCGTGAATCGGTTTATCTGAAAAATATTCCAAAATATGACAGAGACCTCGAATATCCCCAGAAGACTCCATGAATTCACAGACGGGCTCTACATCTCGTGGATCGCTCTCAATGATCGGTATCAGACGGTCGAGGGAAGAGATGGAATCTTGGAAATGACCGGTTAGGGCAAAGGCTCTTGCCTCTACAACAAGTTTCCACTTCGAGGGGATCAGGGTGGCTTGGGCAATCTCTACATGGATGCTTTCGAAATCCCCTGTTCTGGCCAGTGCACTCATCCGAAGCTTGAATAGATTTTCATCAACTTTTGCTTTATGGGGTGGTAAATATTCCACAATTGATTCCACTGCCCCTAATCGCAAAAGCCATTGGTTAAATATCATCAAATCTTTGCCAGCTTCCAAATCAAAGAGACCGGCACAAGCTTTGATGATTTCCTGTCGTTTTTCTGCTGATTTTTCTAAACCAAGTTGCAGGGCGTGAATACGCATAAAGTCGATTGGCATTGACTGTGGGTTCATGTTTAAAAGCTCAATGCACTTGCTTAAACTTCCCGCTGAAAGGGGGTTGAGTAAGTGCAGTAAGGTCATGTGTCGAATAGCTTTCAAGCCTATCTCGTTTTGCCTTGTAGCCAGTTTTGCGAGCATTTTACCAAGCTCAACGAGGCGGGAAGAGTCTTCGAGGTGTGTGCTTAACCGGGTCAGTAAAAACACACCTTCCGGGTATTCAGGAAATCTTATTAATAGCTCAAGTACTGCATTTTTGGCTTCCTGGGGTTGTCCGGTTTCAGCTAGCAATTCACAATATTTTAGGAGGTTTTTAGGCATGGATGCCCAGCTATCATCTTGGAGGAGGATTTTTATTTCCCGAAAGGCCACTTCCGCCGCCATTTTTCTTTGATGAATCGGCAATGTGGATGGTCTCATAATGTCCAAACACTTCTCGAGAAGCTCGTTTCTTAGAGCCTGATCGGTTTTGTTGTGTAGTGTCTTAGACCAACCGATCAGGGCGTCAGTTGGAGATGTTCGAAATTGGAGCCTCAAATAATTTAAAAGATGGGTTTGCTCCTCTGGATTGAGAAGGTGGGCAATTTTAGCTTTCTGTACGCCTTCGTCCAGCAGGCCTCCAATATTGTCAATATTAGGGTCTTTGTATACCTGCGACTCCTGAAAAAGCTGGGCAGCTTTCCATTTTAAGACCCGATCCATGTAGAGATCGCTCGTGAAAAAAAGACCGCCAAAAACAATGAGTAAACCGATTGTAAAAATATATAGAAGGTTAAGGCCGAACATTTTAAGAAATGCGGAGTAGCAGACCTGCGGAAACCAACTGTATCAATTTATCTAGGCTACCGCACTTGGCAGTTTGCAATAAGCAAAGCCAATCAAGGAGTGAACTTTGAATTTTGAGGGCAAAAATTAGCCTGTGCCAATTGGGTGGGCACTGGGAAAATCAACATCGTCTTCATTGATCTCAACCTCGGTCGGACGGCCAAGAATTTCGAAAAGTACGCGTATGCGTTCGCGGGCCGGGATCAGTTGGGTGACCACCCCCTTGTCGCCTTTGAATAAGCCTGCAATCACATTTACCTTTTCACCAACCTGATGGGGGCGGTCGGGTATAGATAAGACCCCTTCCGGGGAAAGCAGTCGTAAGGCGATCATTACCTGAGGGGGTACATGTACAGGAACCTCCTTGCGCCTTACGATGTAAGCTACCCCACGGGCATAGTGCACATTGCGCAGGTGCAAGATGGGATCAAACCTGGCAAAAAAATAACCTGGGAACAATGGTTTAAGTGGCTGAGGAGGGATTTTTTTGGTCCTCTGAGTGCGGGGAAAAAAAACTTCAACTTCATCGAGAGTGGCAAGCGTGCTGGTTGCCACAGATTCCATTCTTGGCTTGGCCCGGATACAGTACCAGCCAACTGCCCAGTCGTCCATATTCTCTTCAGATGGTTGCTTCACAATTTTAAAAGGCCAGCAAGGGCGGGCAGGAGACGCCCGCCAGCCCGGGTGAGCTTTTTTAATTTTTCGATGCGAATTTGATAAAATTCCTGATCTTCCGAATCCACCGGCAATGCATCTTGCATTCGATCAATTCTTTCCTTTGCACTTTCCATGTGGGGAAGGATTTCTTCCTTTAAGAAATTCGAAAAAAGTCTACGAAATTCGGTTTCTGCCTGATAATGGTCCCTGCGGTCTCCAGGCACATAGGAGGACCGAACCGCTTTTAGGGAGCGCAAAGTTTTAAGTCCCTGACTGGCCGATCCTAGGCTCATGCCCAACTTGGCGACAATTTGGTCCATAGGTAGGGGAACTTCAGAGAAGTAAAGAAGACCATAAATTTCCCCCACTGATCGCGGCATTCCAAGCATGCCCATCATGCGGACAAAAAAAGCAATCGATTCAATCTCTAGCAAATTATCGGATTGTAAATTTGATTTCAACTTGGGTGCTTTGACATGGTTGGGCACACTTTCATTGTCTTCAAAAAAAAATGAAAATGCAAGAGCTTTGTGAATAAATCCCTTTTCCCTGAAACCTTCAGTATATCGAAAAAGTTATGATTTCTCGCCTTGCGGTTTTGACCTAAAAATTCTAGTTTGGTGGAGGATATGTCAAACCCTAGGGACAGCGGTCACGCACTTTTACACCGATTAGGATTGGTTGCAGTTGTATTCGCTTGGTTTTGGATAGCGGTTGAAATATGGGAAAGAAGCAATCTTTCCCTGATTAGCCTGCCTTGGAATTATTCCTTAGTTGCGTTGGCGGGCCTGACGGTTGCTACATTTGGCTCTTTGCAAAACTATGGTACATATTACTTCAAAAATGGCTGGGAAAGGGCTCGTGAGGCGGTCACTAAATCAAACTTTCAGGCGGCGATCATATCCTTCTTTGTTTTTGCTGCCTATTTTGCCACCAAGGACAATGAAACCAGTCGCTTATTTCTGGTTTTCTATGTTTTGGTGACCTGGCCTTTGCTCATTCTCTCAAACATTGCGCTACCTGGCCTATTTAAGCGGGTGATCGGATTTCATGGGCAGAGCAGGACTAGTGTGGTCATCGGAGATAACAAATCCCTCGCTGCCCTGGATGACTGGATCGTGCAGCAGGAAGAGGGAGGCCTGCTAATTGAGGGTGCATTTTGCTCATCGCAAGAGGATAACTTGTCCCCTGCCGGTTCGATCAAAATGTTGGGAAAGCTGGGTGATCTTGAAAGTTATCTTCAAAAAAACCGGACTCACCAATTGGTTGTACTGCCTGACAGAAATATGGAGTCATGGGTGGTGGATGTAGCGGAACTCGCTACTCAGTATGGCTCGCGGGTGATGATCTACAACTCTCTGTCCAACCTCTTTTACTCACGCCTTGTTTTCCTGGAAGAGTCCGGCCGTCAGTTTTTTACTCTTCTGAACGAACCATTGGAGAGTCCATTTAATCAAATGGTAAAGAGGGTCTTTGACATAGTGATAGCTACGCCAGTGGCTCTTTTGGTCCTCCCTCCCTGTATTTTGGTCCTCAAGATTTTTCACTGCATTCAAGCACCCGGTCCTTTGTTTTTTAAGCAGGAAAGGGTGGGGCTTGCGGGCAGAAAATTTACCATCTGGAAATTCCGTTCAATGACACACTTTGCGGATGGTGAAAGGGATGAAGCGGTGCAGGCATCAAAAGAAGACACTAGAATATTTGCTTTTGGCCGCTTTATCCGTCGGTTCAGTATCGATGAATTACCCCAGGTGATCAATGTGATCCGTGGTGAGATGAGCCTAGTGGGACCACGACCCTATCTTGCCCAGCACGATTATTTGTTTGAGAAAAATTTCAAGTCCTACCGTGTGCGGCAGTTCGTAAAGCCGGGAGTGACGGGTCCGGCCCAATGCCGTGGCTTGCGGGGAGAATTTACCGATCCTGATCTTATCCAGCAAAGAATAGAGATGGATTTTAATTATGTCGGCAACTGGTCGATCTGGCTTGATATAGAAATTGTCTTCCGAACAGTTGGGCAGGTGGTCTTTCCTCCTAAATCAGCCTACTGATTTTTCACTTTTTCTACTTTTCTTACTTGGTAAGAACCTTTCGCCGTGACTCCCAAAGAACGAGTGCTCGGCATAGATTTTTTCAACGGCACCTGTCAGGCAGCCTGCGAGCAGGCTGAACAGGGAGGGCTTGTGCTTGCCCCATCTGGCCCTGGATTGGCGGGCGATCTTACAAGATCTGCGATCTATCGGGAAGCGGTACAGGAAGCGGACCTTGTGTTAGCTGATAGTGGGTTGCTTTGCCTGTGGGCAAAGTACCTGAGCGGTAAAAAAATTCAACGAGTGTCAGGACTGCTCTTTTTACAAAATCTGCTGGAGCGTGGTAAGTGGGCAGAGTCGGCAAGCCTTTGGGTGATGCCCGATCATAAACAGGCCGAAGCCAATATGCAATGGATGAGCGAGGCCTACGCCGGGGATTTGAGTAAGTGTGCGGTTTACATTTCCCCGATGTATCCTGCGACCGGGCCTATCATTGACCAAGATCTTCTCCAGGAAATCGAGGAAGCCATGCCCAAGTATGTCTTTATTCAGATCGGTGGAGGAACGCAGGAAAGGCTTGGCCTTTACCTGAAAAAAAACCTCTCGTTTTCCCCAGTTATTCTTTGTACAGGTGCGGCCCTTGCCTTTCTTTCTGGTCAGCAGGTGAAAATCCCCCGTTGGGCGGACTATTTTTTCCTCGGTTGGCTGTTGCGCTGCATCTATAATCCCGCAGTTTTTGTACCCCGTTACCTCAAGGCATTCAAATTGATCTATATGCTTTTCAAATATGGCGAAAAATCGCCAGTGTCTGTGAGTTCAATACCTCCGGCAAAATAAATTAGTATTCCATGCACACGCCGCCTAAACAAGTTCCCTTGCGTGCCAGCGTACAGACCCTAGGTTGCCGGCTCAATCAGTACGAGGGAGTGGCACTGGAGGGAAAATTGCGGGATGCAGGCTATGAAGTGGTCGAATTTGGTGAAGAGGCAGAATTAGGGGTAATCAATACCTGCACGGTTACCAATGAGGCGGATGCAAAGTCCCGAAATGCCATTCGCCGGTTTAACCGCAAAAACCCCGGTGCACTGACGGTGGTGGTGGGGTGTTATTCTCAGGTTTCTGCCAATGAAGTGGCGATGGTCGATGGGGTGGACTATGTGATAGGCAATCATGACAAATTGAATTTCCTTCACTACCTCGAGCCCGAAAAGCCAGATGTTCCAGTGATTATCAGGGATCGAATTGACCGCGAGGACTTCACGATGGGCTTTGTCGGGGATACGAATTTCGAGCAACGGGCAAACCTAAAAGTTCAGGACGGATGTGATTTTATGTGTTCCTTTTGCATTATACCGTTCGCCCGCGGACGGGCCCGTGCGAGGGAGTACGCGGACCTGCTTCATGAAGTAAAGGAAATGCTCAACAAAGGGGTGAGGGAAATTGTACTCACTGGGGTAAACCTGGGAACTTACCATTCGCAGGGGTATGATTTTCTCGCTCTGCTGGATTCCCTCAGTTCCCTCGGCGGACTTGACCGTTTGCGTGTAAGCAGCATCGAGCCCACCACGATCCCCGAAGAAATGTTTGCTTGGATGGCCGACCCTGCTCATCCCTTGATGCCCTTTTTGCATGTTCCTTTGCAATCGGGTTCCGATCCCATTCTTTCGAAAATGAAACGAAGGTACCGAATTGGGGAAATGGAGGCCTTTTTTGCCCGTGCATTGGAGGCCATTCCCCGGGTCTGTATGGGGACGGACCTCATGGTGGGCTATCCAGGTGAGTCGGATTCCCATTTTCAGGAAACCTGTGATCGCTTCATGAGCTTTCCGCTCTCTTACTGCCATGCATTCACCTATTCCGAGAGAGACGGAACACCGGCCGCTAAGCAGTCGGATCATGTGCCCATGGACATCCGAAGGCAAAGAAGTGCCCACCTTAGGAGTTTATCAGCATCGAAGCGGATGGATTTTCATAAAAGGCATCTGGGTGAGGAGGTGGATGTCCTTCTTGAAAACCCTAAAAATGGAACTTACAGCGGCTATTCAGACCACTACCTCAAGGTGGCCGTGCCCGAATCTCCTCAGGGTTTGGAAAACCGCATGGCTCGTGTGTTTATAAAAGATGCCCGCCCAGAATTTTGCCTAGGTGAATTGTTGAGCTGGGAAGAGCGGGGCAAAACTTAAAGATTTGCCCTTTCCGCTTGCCCTTTGCTTCATCTGTGATCGATAAGTCACCGATGAGAAAAATTCTTTTATGTGATGGGCACAACCTCGCCTTTCGTGCTTTTTACGGCATCCGCGAGCTTTCCCGTTCCGATGGTTTTCCCACCAATATGATTCATGGCTGGTTGCGTACATTTTGGCGGTTGGAGGATGATTATTCCCCCGATGAAATCTGGGTATTTTTTGATCTTGGGGGATGTCCTCACCGCGAGGAGATTCTCCCTGAGTATAAAGCGAACCGAGGGAGTCCGCCGGATGGGTTTGCTGAGCAACTTGCCTGGGTCAAGCAACTGACCGGTTATCTGGGGTATGGTTGGGCGGAAATGCAGGGGATTGAGGCAGATGATCTGATTGCCTCTCACCTAAGAAAAACAAACACAGAGGATACTCTGACACTGATTGTTAGCTCGGACAAGGACCTCGGACAACTGATCTCTCCACGGGTCCGTCAATTGTTGCCCCCTCCCACCGCCAATCCTCGGATTGGATGGCGTACTTTGGACGAGTCGGGCGTGGCAGAAAAATTTGGAGTGCCTGCGAACGCGATTCTTGACTACCTATCCATCATCGGCGATCAATCGGACAACATACCCGGGTTGCGAGGGGTGGGTCCGAAAACCGCGGTCAAATGGCTTAGCGAATATGGCACTCTTGAAAAAATTATTCAGAATGCGGGCCGCTTGAGACCGAAGCGCTTTTGCAGTCTGGTCTACGAACAAAGTGAATTACTGATGAGAAATCGTAAACTTGTCCGCTTGCTTGAAGGCGTGGACTTTCAGCCAGTTGTGCCGAAGCCTGTCGATATGGTTGGATTGGAAAAAATCCTCCTGGAGATGGAGATGCACAAATCCCTCGATGATGCTCGTATCCGCTACTGCTGAGCTAATTCGCTGATATTTCCTCTTAAAACAGGCTTTTCGAGTGCCTGTGCATCTGATATTTTCGAACATTTATGTCAGTTTTACTTAATTTTGGATTACCTAAGGGCAGCCTGGAAGAGGCGACTCTAAAGCTGTTTGCCCGGGCGGGATTTTCGATCTCTAAGGGTTCCCGTTCCTACACGCCCAGTTGGGACGATCCCGAAATAGACGGGCGCTTCGTGCGGGCACAGGAAATGAGTCGTTATGTGGAGGACGGTTTTTTTGATTGTGGATTGACGGGCAGGGATTGGGTTCGGGAAAATTCCTCAGATGTGGAAGTGGTGGCTGATTTAATTTACAGCCGTGCATCCAACCGTATTTCCAAGTGGGTGCTTGCAGTACCGGAAAATTCCGACATCAGGACCGCCCAAGACCTTGAGGGTAAGTCCATTGCGACTGAACTGGTCAATGTGACCCGGGGATTTCTCGCCCAAAATGGAGTTAATGCAGAGGTGGAGTTTTCCTGGGGTGCCACCGAGGTAAAAGTGCCCGAGTTGGTGGATGCGATTGTCGACCTCACTGAAACCGGCAGCTCACTTCGGGCAAATAAACTTCGTATCGTTGATGTATTGATGGAAACCAATACCGTGCTTATCGCCAACAAAGAAGCCTGGGCAAATGAGGAAAAACGGGCAAAAATTGAAAATATCGCCCTCATGCTCAGTTCCGCACTGGCTGCGGATACCAAGGTTGGGCTCAAGCTAAACCTTGAGAGGAGTAAACTTGACGGAGTCCTTCGGGAAATGCCCGCCCTTCGCAACCCCACTATTTCTTCTTTGTCCGATGAGTCCTGGGTAGCATTGGAGACCGTAATCGAAAAGAAGGCATCCCGCGAACTTATCCCCGCACTCACCCGTCTGGGGGCGGAGGGAATTGTCGAATATCCATTAAACAAGGTGGTCCCGTAATTTGCTCCTTGCTCAACTCGGTCTTTTCCTCTTTTATAATTACTTTGTTCTTTTTCACTCAACTATAACCCACAACCCGCTTCGCACCGGTAGTTCGCACACGCGATTTTGCACCCTGCATGGCGGCACACTAACATATATAAACACATGAGCGCAGTCATGGAAGAATTGCTCGCATCGAGCAAAATCGAATTACTCAAAGAAGGTTCCGTTATTTCAGGAACTATCATGGAAGTACGACCCACTGAAGTGGTGATCGACTTTGGCGGAAAAGCAGAGGGCACCATCCCTGCTCACGAATTTTTGGACCTCAGCGAATTGGAAATTGGTTCCGACATCGAAGTTTTCCTTGAACGGTTGGAAGACCGTGATGGAAACCCCCAACTCTCTTTCGATAAGGCAGAGCAGAAGAAGAACTGGGAGAAGATCGTCAATACCTGTGAGGAAGGCTCGGTGATTACCGGGCGTGTCCGTTCCAAGGTAAAAGGTGGATTGGTCGTCAATATCGGAGTGGATGCCTTTTTGCCATCCTCTCAGGTGGATATTCAGGCACCCAAAAATCTCGACCAATTTGTTGGTCAAACTTTTGACTTCAAGGTGGTTAAAATTAACCGCGAGCGCAAAAACATTGTCGTTTCCCGCCGCGAGCTCATTGAAGAACGCCGTCAGGACAAGAAGCGCGAAATTCTAAACAATATCATTCCTGGCGAGACTCGTCGCGGTATGGTAAAGAATATTACCGATTATGGTGCCTTTATAGACCTCGATGGGTTGGACGGTTTGCTTCACATTACCGATATGAGCTGGGGGCGCATTTCCCATCCAAGCGAAATGGTTAAGACGGGTGAGGAAATCACTGTTTGTATCATTGAAGTGGATAAGAACCGCGAACGTGTATCCCTTGGTCTTAAGCAGCTTTCCTCTAATCCATGGGACGAGATCGAGCGCAAGTTTCCCATCAACGCAAAAGTGCGTGGTAAGGTGGTCAACCTTGTTCCCTATGGTGCTTTTGTGGAGCTTGAAGAAGGAGTGGAGGGACTTGTCCATGTCACCGAAATGTCTTGGACCAAGCGAATCACTAAGCCTGGTGAGGTGCTTTCCGTCGGGGAAGAGGTGGATGCTGTGGTTTTAGGTATTCAAAAAGACGACCAGAAAATTTCCCTCGGGTTGCGTCAGCTCGATGTCAACCCATGGGATATGGCCACCCACAACTACCCTCCTGGAGCACGTGTGCGCGGCAAAATCCGCAATCTTACCTCCTACGGTGCCTTTGTTGAACTCGAAGAGGGTATTGACGGCATGGTACATGTATCCGATATGAGCTGGACACGTAAGATCAACCATCCCAGCGAGATGGTTAAGAAGGGAGATGAGGTGGATGCCATCGTACTTGAAGTTAGTACCGAAAACCAGCGTATATCCCTCGGTATGAAACAACTTACTGATGATCCATGGGAAAATATCGACCGCCTCTATCGCATGGGTGATGTGGTCAAGGGCAAGGTTGCCCGTGTTGCCGGCTTTGGTGCCTTTATCGAGCTTGAGCATGATATTGACGGGCTCGTACACATCAGTCAAATAAGCGAGGAACGGGTGGAAAAGGTAAAAGACCATCTCACGGAAGGCGATGAAGTATCTGCCCGTGTTATCAAGATCGATAAGGAGGAGCGCAGAATTGGACTTAGTGTCAAGGCAGCTAATTATGATGAAGATGCCCTTGCCAAGGAAGTTGCTTCTTATGATGACTCTGGAGAAGACCTTACCACCTCGCTTGGTGACCTTCTTGACGAAGCGGCCGCCGAGTCCAAGAACTAATCTTTTCGCTTAGGCCAAAGACCATTCCTTTCAAAAAGCCTACGCCAACCAGCGGTAATTAGCTAGGGAAGCGTAGGCTTTTTTGTGCCTGAAAAAAGAACAGCAGTAATTTAGCTTTCTCCAATTAAGCACATTTAAATTTGCCAAAATGACGGGTGTCCTTCTGATAAAAAGGGCAAGGAGAAAATTGATGAGGAATTAGGCGTTAGCGGAAGGATTTTTGTGGAGGAGGTCCTGAATCATTTTGGAACGCTCGGCGATCAGTTCGTCCTGCTTAATCTCTTCAACCGTTCTTTGCTTCTCATATTTTGCCATTTTCTTGCGTAAATCTCGGAGCGCCTCGTCCTGCAACTGCCGAACCCGCTCACGGGTAATCCCAATTTGCTCACCCACCTGTTCGAGGGTGAGCGGGTCTCTCCCGTCCAGCCCAAAGCGTAACCTGATAATATCTGCCTCGCGAGGTTTAAGCATCGCGAGGACGAGATTTACATCCCCGATAAGACTTTTGGACTGAAGGCTCTCGCAGGGATCGACACTCTTCTCATCAGGTACCACTTCTCCAAGCGTCGACCCGTCCTCCTCATTAATCGGGGAGTCCAGTGAAGCGGGCTTTGTGCTCACATTGCGCAAATGGGCAACCCGGGAGGCTGGAAGGTTGAGCGTCTCTGCGATTTCCTCGTTGGTGGGTTCCCTGCCCAGAGATTCAGAAAGTTTGGACGCAGTCCGACGGATTAGGGTGACGCGGTCAACCATGTGCACGGGAAGCCTGATCGTCTTGCTTTGGTTTGCCAAGGCACGCTTGATCGACTGCTTTATCCACCAGGATGCATAGGTGCTAAGCTTACCACCCTTGGTGGGGTCAAAGCGCTCGACTGCTTTCATCAGTCCCATATTTCCCTCGTTGATCAGGTCGAGAACAGAGAGCCCGAGGTTGGAGTATTCCTGAGCAATTTTTACAACCAATCGAAGGTTGGAGGTGATCATAATTTCCCGTGCATCCGAATCCCCTTTGGCAATGAGGGCGGCTAGTTCCACCTCTTCTTGTACTGAAAGCAGGGGCACTTTTGATATCTGTTGCATGTAGATATCGAGAGAACTTTGTTCAGGTGCCTGTTGCATTATTTTGAGTGGGATGTTGTCCTAATGGGGGTGATTGGAGGAGAAATCTTCCGCCATGGCAATCGCTTTTAACATGCCTTTTGCTTTATTTATGGTTTCCTCAAATTCATTTTCTGGAATGGAATCAGCCACAATTCCGGCACCTGCCTGTAGGTGTATATTGCCATCGGTGAGCATAGCTGTACGGATGGCAATACAGGAGTCGTGATTTCCCTCAAATCCAAAATAACCGAGGGCACCTGCGTAAACATTTCTTTGCATTTTCTCGAGTTCTGCAATTATTTGCATCGCTCTTACCTTAGGGGCTCCGCTGACTGTGCCTGCGGGGAAAGTTGCCCGCATTAAATCGTAGGCATTCTTACCGTCTTCCAGCTTGCCCACCACCTGAGAGACAATGTGCATTACATGGGAATACCTCTCAATGGTCATAAACTCGGCCGCTTCCACGCTGCCAATTTTACAAACCCGCCCAATATCATTGCGGGCTAAGTCCACCAGCATCAGGTGCTCGGCCTTTTCTTTCTCGTCGGCGAGAAGGTCTTTCTCCAAGGCAAGGTCTTCGCTTGTCGTCTTGCCGCGCGGGCGAGTACCTGCAATCGGTCGAATCAGAACTTCGCCATCCTGCAGCCTGACATGGACCTCGGGCGATGCTCCAATAATAGAAAAGTCTTCCCCTTCAAGGAGGAACATGTAAGGAGATGGGTTGATGGCCCGGAGGGCACGGTAAAGGTCTGTGGATGTTCCTTTAAATGGGATTTTAAATCTCTGTGAGAGAACAGTTTGGATTACATCTCCTGCCCGGATGTATTCCTTGGTTTGCTCCACCACCTTTTTAAACTCCTCCTTGGAAAAGTTACCGGTGGGCGGCTCCTTTTCCGCACCGGGTTGGAGGGAGACAGGAGCCAGTTCGGACGGTTTTATGAGAATATCGCGGGTGGCGATAATTTTCTCGCACGCCTCCTTGTAGGCATCTTCTGCAGAGCCGGCGGTGGATACACTCGCACATATGGTCAGGGATTGGCGGGCATGGTCAAAGATGAGCACCAGGTCGGTGATCATAAAATAGAGCATGGGCAATTCAAGCTCGTCGTGCTTAGGGACGGGCACGGATGTCTCCACCCGACTGGCATACTCGTAGGAGAGATAGCCCACCGCACCTCCGGAAAATCTTCCGTCTTTTAGGCAGGGCTTGTAACGAAGGTTCTCCATTTCTTCCTCAATGATGGATAGGGGATCCTTGGGGGTGGGGATTTCTTTGTTCACCTTTCCTTCCTCCCGGATGATGGTACGATTGGCATTCGAGGAAATTACCTTTCTCGGACCAAATCCGATGAAGGAATAACGGCTGACTTGTTCCCCCCCGACTACCGATTCAAATAAGAAAGCCGGTTTTTGGGATGCAAGTTTGGCGTAGGCAGAAAGGGGTGTTTCCGTGTCAGCACTCAATTCTGCCTGCACCCCAATCAGATCAAAGGATGTCGCATCTTTGAGGAAGTCGGGTAAGCTGGGGAAGAAATTCATCGTCTTTGCAAAGCAAGTGCTATTCCTTAACAGCGAGATCAATGTAATGATTTGTCAAAGAGCGAGCAAAAATATCTCCAATCCTCATTTTTGTGTTTGCCGAATGCCAACTTTCAATTTCCACATCCTATGTAGGTAATCGAACCTTTCCCAAACGCGAGCATGATAATTACAAATAGCCCAATGAAAAGAAACAGCCTCACTCCCGCATCCAACAAAGTTCACTGCGTCATTATGGGAGGGGGACGGGGCACCCGGCTCTACCCGTTAACCAAGCTGCGCTGTAAGCCCGCCGTTCCTTTGGCCGGAAAGTTCAGGCTAGTGGATATCCCGATCAGTAACTGTATCAATTCCGGATACAACCAAATTTACCTCCTCAGCCAGTTCAACACTGAATCTCTCCACCGCCACGTTGCCGATGCTTATCGTTTCGACCGGTTTGGTCGTGGATTTGTCGAAATTTTATCTGCCGAACAGACTGAACATGGGGACGACTGGTATCAGGGTACCGCGGATGCCGTGCGCCGGAACCTCATTCACTTTCACGCCAAGGAAGACGATATCTTTATTATTCTCTCAGGCGACCAACTCTACCGGATGGATTTTTCGAAAATGGTGGAGGAACACTTGGAGCGAGGTGCAGATGTTACGGTTGCTTCCAAGCCGGTGGGTATCAGCGAGGCATCGGGCCTTGGCTTGTTGCGGGTGGGGGAAGACTTTAAAATTGTCGATTTTGTGGAAAAACCCACCGATCCCGAGGTCATTGCACGTCTGGTCCCGGATGAACTCAAGGGCAGTGGGGGAGGGGAGGACCGTTGCCTCGCCTCCATGGGTATCTATGTATTTAGTGCCGAGGCCATGTCTCGTGCCCTTTCAGGGAATGACAAGGATTTTGGCAAGGAAATCATTCCCTCCCTCGTCGACCAACAGGATTTACGCTGCCATGTGTTCGATGATTACTGGGAAGACATCGGTACGGTGCGTGCCTTTTTTGAGGCAAATTTGCAGCTCACCGACGAGGTGCCTGCCTTTAATTTTTACGAAGGACAGCGTCCCATCTACAATCGCCCCGATATTTTGCCCACCGCCAAGTTGGGCAAATGCTCAATGACCAGCACCATTATTGCCAGCGGATGCATGGTGGGAGATTCCATTCTTAATCGTTGTGTTCTCGCAGAGCGTTCAATCATCGGCAAACGGTGCCGTATGGAAAGTGTGGTAATGATGGGGGCAGACTTTTACGAAGAGGGAGGAAACGGTAGAAAACCTCACCTTGGGGTTGGGGATGGTTCCGATATTAGGGATGCCATCATCGATAAAAATGCCCGTATCGGCTCAAACGTGTTTTTAAGTCCTAAAGGGTTGGAGGAAGGTTGGGCAGATGAGGGAGAAAACATCTACATTCGTGACGGTTTGGTCATTGTGGTAAAGAATGGGATCGTGCCGGATGGTATGCGAATTGGTGAGCCCTGATCTTTTTTCCCTTTTGGGTTGCAGAAAACAGGTAAGTATTTACACCCCTTTTGAATGAGCAATATTCCCGACAATCTTTTCTACACCAGCGATCACGAATGGGTTCGTGACGAAGGGGAAACCTGCGTGATCGGGATTACTGATCATGCACAGGATAGCCTGGGTGATGTCACCTTTGTCGAGCTCCCGCAGGTGGGGGATCAATTTGAGAGTAAAGCCGTTTTTGGAGTTGTGGAGTCGGTCAAGGCTGCATCAGATCTTTATATGCCTGTAGCGGGCGAGGTTGTCGAAGTGAATGATGATTTAAACGACTCTCCCGAAAATGTGAATAATAACTCTTATGAGGGAGGCTGGATGATTCGCATTCGCCCAAGCCAAGCCCTTGGCAGTGTATCCCTTCTTTCGGCAGAGGATTATCGATTAGAAATCAGCGGATAATCCTCCCTTTTTCTCTAGGGAAATTCCTCAAAAAACCTCTTGCGGAGTTTGTCGTCCTTGGCTTACTCTGTTGACTAACTGTATGGAACGCCCCTTCCACCCTATACTTCGCCCGGTAAAGGCAATGAGACACTACCTGTGTCCTCTGTTTGCACTTTGCCTACTTGTTGGTGCATTTGCTGGTGAGAAAGTAACCGAAAGTGTAATCGTTGCCTCGGTAGAAGGCGAAGTGAGTTCGCTCAATATGATCGACGACTTCAAGGTCACCATGGGACCTTCCTCGGTGGGAAAAAAGATTTCCTCTAAAACTATCTTATCTACGGGTAAAACAGGGAAGGTCAGCTTACTTTTTTCAAATGGGACCTTAATCACCATCAAGCCCGGCAGTCGATTTTATCTTAGAAAGTATAAACAGTTAGAGGCCGTCGTCGAAGATTTACCCAAACCCGGTGAGCTTGAGGAGGAACCGACCAAATCAGAACTTTCCGCACATCTCGACTTTGGGGAGTTAATCGTGAAAGCACCTAAGCTGAGGAAGGGGTCTTCCATGAATTTAACCAGCCCGCTTGGAACCGCGGGAATACGAGGCACAATGTTTCAGATGATGGCGGTAAGGAACTCGGTGTCTGGAGATATTTCTGGTGGAGTTAATTTAATATCTGGAGATATCGACTGGACAGACACAGGAGGAACCATGGTTACCCTACTCTCAGGTCAATCAATTCAACTAGTTACCAGTAAGCTTGGTGAGGCCCTCGGGAGCAAAACTGGGGAGTTGGTTGATCTTTCCACTACCTATGGTCCAGCTCTTACGGAAGATGGGGCGATGCCCCCACCCACCGAGAGCCTTCTGGCTTCGTTTAGCGAGGGGGGTGAAGAATCCGAAGATGAAGGCAATGCTGAAGAGTCCGATACTGGCGATCCTCTCCTGTCATCAAGTGGCACAGCCAGTTGGGAATTCATTCACAATATATCCACTGAAATTTTCTTCGAAATTGAATCTAATGAGGTGGCTTCTTCCTCCTTTTCTTTTGATTCCCTGCAGTCTGCCCCCGCAGTCGAGGTGCCAGCACCAGAAACCCAGCCTTTGGGTCCACCTCCTGAGGTTACCGGAGAGAAAAATGGCATCGCCAATCCTGACCAATATGTGGGTCCTGCACCGGAAATCGCACTTTTGGGAAAGAATGAAGAAGTTTGGTGGCGGAAAATTTCTAATAATGGCTTCCGTATGATTCTCGAAATGCGCAGTGCATCAGATCCTCAGACTTGGCTTGATCTTGATCCAGGCATCCAGGCCACCGACTATTTGGGCACAGATTTGTCCTCCAACTTTGTTCGTGTAGTGGATTTAGTCTCGTCCCTGTATTCCGTTGATCAATCTAATTTAGATTACCCTCAATTTATTTTACACGACCCTGCAAAAGCACCAATTGAGATGCCAAATATATACAATCTAACCTACATAGTGAGGGATTACAGGGGCTTCAGGAGCAGTATTACTCGTAATATTGAGATCGTTGTTACGGAACCAACTTTTGTTGATTTGGATGAGACTGTACCTGTCATCCCGATGGATGATCCAAACGGACTATTTGAAAGTTGGATTAACGACATCGTGATCAAAGATGTTCGCGGGGGAGCCCTGGCTTACATACAGGACGAAAGTACAAGAAATAGTTCATCCGAAGGGTATTTTTATCTGGATCCCATGCCTGAAATCAGCCCGGGTTTCACTACCCCCAACCAGGAGACTACCTCATTTCAAGTTGTAGCTGTGGACTGGCGCGGAGTTGAGGTAAGAAGCAACCCCCTAAATGTCACTGTCAAAGCGATGGGTCCAACGATCAC
>Ga0181558_10002342_pt1 | contig 17975 bp, 17 predicted proteins | sample 011ome_22_FD_133754 | JGI IMG/M metagenome (GOLD analysis project Ga0181558, IMG submission 133754) | Coastal salt marsh microbial communities from the Groves Creek Marsh, Skidaway Island, Georgia - 011507BT metaG (megahit assembly) | ecosystem: Environmental > Aquatic > Marine > Intertidal...
AGTGGATTTAACATTTTCTTTGATGATGGTATCAAATAGTTGTTCTGTATTTTTAAAGATGGCGGACTTCTCTTTGTCTTCTAAATCCAAAGCTTTGTCAAGCTCCATTTTTTGATTATCCTCGGTGTAATCTCCGTAAAGTGTGCCCGCAAATTCTTGATACCATTCATTGGTTTTAGGAATTTTTCTGAAAATACTGTCCCAAAAAACCTGATTAAATTCCTCGATAGTCGTTTTTTTGATGTTCAAGTTTAGTTTCTCAAATTTTGAATTTCCTGTTTCCCTAAAAAATACTTTTTTTTCAGTTAGTCCCAACTCGTATTTTTGGGGAATATCTTCTTGAATTGCCTTTACAATTTCATCGGCACTCAGTTGTTTGTTGCTTAAGATTACAGAGTTTAAAGCAATGGCTTTAGGCGGTAGATAAAAAATGCTGTCTTGAAGTTGATCTAAGGAAAGACTAAGGGTTTTATAGCCCATACAGGAAATAAACAAGGAATCTTTTAGGACTTCCTCAGCCTTATAACGCAGGCGGAAACGTCCTTCTTCGTTAGAGACTGCTCCACTACCGGATTTAAGATAGATACTGGCAAAGGGGATGGGTTTTTGATTGAGGCTGTCTAACACAAGTGCACTGAGTTCTTGAGAATAACTAAAGTAGCTGCTAAAGAGTAAACAACTGACTAAAAAAGAATTGAGGCTTTTTTTTATTTCTTTCATCGGTCTTATTTTTTATAACTGCTCTTGTAGGCTTTTTATTTCATCGCGAAAGTTGGCTGCCTCGATAAAGTCAAGGGATTTTGCAGCTTCTTCCATAGACTTGCGCAGTTCTCTAATTTTTTTCTCTATCTGCGGCTTGGTTAAATAGCGATTTTGTTCTTCGGCTACCTTGCGGGCTTCCAATTCTTGAGCATGAGTAGCTACTGAGTTTTTTGCCAAGGCACTGTCCAAGGATTTGTTTAAGGCCTTGGGGGTAATGTTGTTGACTTGGTTGTATAGGACTTGTTTTTCCCGACGGTAATCGGTTTCATCTATGGTTTTTTGCATGCTTTTGGTAATGGTATCGGCATACATGATGGCTTTACCGTTAACATTACGTGCTGCACGCCCAACGGTTTGGGTGAGTGAGCGGTTGGAGCGTAAAAAACCTTCTTTATCCGCATCCAATATGGCTACTAAAGACACTTCTGGTAGGTCCAAGCCTTCTCGTAAAAGGTTGACGCCAATCAACACATCAAAAATTCCTTTCCGCAGGTCTTGCATGATTTCTACCCGTTCTAAAGTATCCACATCACTGTGAATATAGCGGCAACGGATTTGCGCTCGACTTAAGTATTGAGTCAGCTCCTCTGCCATACGTTTTGTAAGGGTAGTGACCAAGGTGCGTTCGTCTTGCTCGGTGCGTTTTTGGATTTCTTCCATCAAATCATCGATTTGATTTAAACTGGGGCGTACCTCAATCACAGGGTCTAGAAGCCCGGTAGGGCGAATGATTTGTTCTACATAAACTCCTTCTGTCTTTTCCAATTCGTAGTCGGCTGGGGTTGCGCTGACATAGAGGACTTGATTTTGAAGGGCTTCAAACTCTTCGAATTTTAAAGGACGGTTGTCCATAGCAGCGGGCAGTCTAAAACCGTACTCAACCAAATTTTCTTTTCTACTGCGGTCTCCACCGTACATGGCGTGTACTTGAGAAACGGTCACGTGACTTTCATCTACAATCATCAAAAAATCCTCAGGGAAGTAGTCCAGCAAACAAAAAGGACGACTTCCAGGAGAACGCCCGTCCAAATAGCGAGAATAATTTTCAATGCCGGAACAATAGCCCAGTTCTCGAATCATTTCTAAGTCAAATTCTGTGCGCTCTTGCAGGCGTTTTGCTTCCAGAGGTTTGCCGATCTCTCTAAAGTAATCGATTTGTTTGACCAGATCGTCTTGAATTTGAATGATGGCATTTTGGAGTATGTCTGGAGAAGTCACAAAGATATTGGCAGGGTATATTTTGATGCGGTCAAACTGTTCCAAACGCGTATTGTCAATCGGGTCAAAGGCTTCAATCTTTTCGATCTCGTCGCCGAAAAAATGAACTTTATAAGCGATGTCTGCATAGCCAGGAAAAATATCAATGATGTCACCCAATACCCTAAAGTTACCCCGCCCAAAATCTGCTGTGGTACGAGAATACAAGCTTTGTACCAAACGGTGCATCAGCTTAGTCCTTGAAATAGCTTGATCGCGTTCGAGATAAATTACATTTTTTTCAAATTCTGCTGGGTTTCCAATACCGTACAGACAGGAAACTGAAGCCACTACCAAGACATCCCTTCTGCCTGAAAGTAGGGCAGAGGTTGTGCTTAGCCGAAGCTTTTCAATCTCTTCATTGATGGAAAGGTCTTTTTCTATATAAGTTCCCGTAGTTGGAATATAGGCTTCGGGTTGGTAGTAGTCGTAATAGGAAACAAAGTATTCCACTGCATTGTTTGGGAAAAATTGTTTGAATTCCGAATAGAGTTGTGCAGCTAATGTTTTATTGTGAGCCAAGACCAAGGTTGGACGCTGAAGTTTTTCCACCGCATTGGCCATGGTAAAGGTTTTTCCTGAACCTGTAACTCCCTGTAAGGTGACGTAGGGATCCTTATTTTCAAACTGGGAGACAATCTCTTTTATCGCTTGAGGCTGATCCCCCGTGGGTTTAAAATCTGAAACGAGTTGAAATTGCATGATTTTTATTCAAAAGGCTAAACTACAAAATATCCAGAGGAGAACTGTGGTGCGTAGCTAAAGAATACTACAAATCTCGACCTTTGAGTAAGCTGTAAGATCCCCAGATAAAGAGTGCAGACCAGACCAGGACTACTGTAATATTTAAAAAGGAAACACCGTAGTCTTTGGTAAAGCCCTCACCGAGTTGATCAGCTATATTTTGAATAGCTGAAAGTCGAGTAAAGGGTTCAGTGATAAGGTTGCCTATGGATCGTAGGGGAAAAAATTTAATCACTTGTTCTGCACTGAGTTGTGGGATAAGATCCGAAAGCCTCCATCGCAGGAGTCCATAAGCAATGCCCTCAAAAACCTGCCACAAGGCAAGAAAACCAAGTGCAAAAGCTGAGCGTTTAATTAAGATAGCCAAGAACAAACAAAAACTAAAAAAGCCAAACAGCTTGACCGCATAGGCGAGGAGGTATTCAAGTTCTGAAAAGATGATTTGAAATTCGTTGTAATCTGAATAAATCCCTCCTAAAATTAAACTGATGATAAAGACTAAAAGCGTTGATATCCCTACAAAGGCGGCTATGGTATAAACTTTGGACTTTAAAAACTCACCCTTACTCATTCCATCTATGAGGTTTTGCTTGATGGTTTTATAGGAGTATTCATTACCAATCATTCCCACAATAACGATGGCAAAAAAGATTTTTAAAAGTGCAATGATAAAAGTGTTGAAATGCCAGATGTAAGGAAAGTTAAAAATCCCTTGCTCTGCCAAATTGAATTTGATCGGTCCAAATTCCACATTGATGGTACTCAATATAGCAATGCTAAAAATGAGAAGAAAGTAGCCAAACATCAATACCCTAGAGGTCTTGTTGTGCCAGATTTTATAGAGTTCGATTCCTAGGAGACGCATTTATTTGGATTGAGTTAGGGTTAAAAACTGATCCTCGAGTGAGGGTTTTTTCTTTGCCAGATGACTGACAAATATTTTAGCTTCAGCCAACTTCTCTGAAAGTTCCTCTGACTCTAATTCGTTTTTTAAAAAGACTTTAAGCCCATTATTTTCTTCTTCAATAGATTCTACTTGGGCAATCCCTTTTAGAAATTGTTTGAGGCTATCCAGATTTTTGGCTTTTAGTTCAAAATAGCCGTAGGTCTGGCTAATTCCATCCACGGATCCTTCATAAAACTTTACACCGTTTTTAAGAACGATTACTTGATTGCAAACTTTTTCAACTTCATCTAGCAGGTGTGATGCCAATAGAATGGTGGTACCGCTTTTTGCTATTTTAATAATTAATGCCCTGATTTGATGAATTCCCTCGGGGTCGAGTCCGTTAGTGGGTTCGTCTAAAATCAACAGCTCCGGATTATTCACTAAGGCTGCAGCTATCGCCAATCGCTGTTTCATCCCCAAGGAGTAGGTTCTAAACTTGCTGTGCCTTCTGTCCCACAGTCCTACCAATTCTAACTTTTCTTGTATGCTGTCCGTCTTGCACTGTTTGATTTTACAAATCAAATTAAGGTTTTGAAGGGCAGTCATATACGGGTAAAAGTTCGGTCTTTCGATGATGGCACCGATCTTTTTTAAGGCCTGATGGGTAGTCAGTGCCCCTCTATACCACTGAAAATTTCCACTTGTGGGATTGACTACGTTGAGTACCATTCCCAGGGTGGTGGACTTGCCACTTCCGTTAGGCCCTAAAAGACCGTAAACATTTCCTTTTTTTAAAGTAAGGGAGAGTTGGTCAACAGCCTTAAGGCGTCCGTATGATTTACTGAGTTGGGTGAGTTCGAGTAGGTTTTCTTCCATGCTGTTGTATTACTCTTATAACGATCAAAGGACGGGTTTGTTACAGAAAAGGTAGTACATTTGAGAAAATTAGGTATGACAGAAAAGTTAATTTCTAAAAAAAAACCCTTTTATCCGATCTCTACAGAGCTAAATGGATTTCTAAAATCCTACGATCGGTGGATCAACACGCCTATTTTTTACGAAGACTTACTCCGATTTTCAGGTTCAGTGGCCGTCTATGATAAACACGATAACGATACCCTCTGGGTTCGCGTTTATTATACTGATAGTGAACGCAGGGAGATTGATTACAATCTCAAGAAAATTTATACGCTGCTACATTCCGATGGAAATGAGTCAGGAATCCATTATTTGAATGTAGATGCCATTGACTATTGTACGTTTGGGAATTCCAAACCTTTCCGGATCAAGATCCGTAATGTCCTTAACGACAACTTTACCTATTACTACCTAAAGAGAACTGATGCCTCTCGGGTTTACGGTTTGGAGTTGGAGCATATGCTATCCCCATATAATTTAAATTTTCTCGTCAATCAAAGTACGCTGATAGAAGAACATATCGCAGGGATTCCAGGGGATCATTTCATCAAAGAGTTCTTGCCTCAATGTACGGATGCTGAAAAGGCTCAAATTGCGAAAGAGTACGTCAAGTTTAACGAAAGGAGTATGATTCGTTTGCTGGGGGATATGCGCGCCTACAATTATGTAGTCGTTCCCACCCACGATTTTGATCAAGTAGTATATAAAATTAGACCTATAGACTTTGATCAGCAGTCATTTGAAGGAAAATTGAGTGTGTATCGTCCGCAGTTTTTTAAAGAAAATAAAGCACTGATGGATTTAGTGAGAACCAAGCTGAATCACAACTCGATCAATCAATATAAAATTGAAGAGCGTTCCATCGTAGCTCGAAGAATCATCAGCTCAGGTAGTCGTCTCCAAAGTTTGGTTCGTATTATGCAGTCCGAAACGCTAACATTGCAACAAAATCTAGAACGTCTGCGTCAAGAGATTTTTAAATTCACCAAAGACAAAGCATTCAAGCAAAGTGAGTCTATGGGTGATATCATGCAAGCGAGTTTGCGTTTTGTTCGTCTACATTATGAAAAAGTGGACATGCACAATTTGTTCTAGTAAAAAGCGCTATCGTCATAGTCTTCTGAATCTTCATCGTCAAAGTCAGCTTCCTCTGCATTTTCTCCACTAAGCTCACTTTCAAAAAGTTTTTCAGGAGCTTCTTCCGGCACCTCTCCTTGAGCGTGAATGAGATTGGGATAAGTGGTTCCTGTAATGGTTTCTCCCACTTCCATTAATTCCACAAAAAAGGTCCAAAGGTTTAGAAAGTCATAGACATAGATGAGGTGGTGTTGGTCGGCAGAAATCACGCTATTTAAGGCTTGGTCTTTGCAGCTTTCCTGTGAGGGATCCATGGCCTCGAGAGGCATTTCTTCACCTTGAGCCCACTCTTGATCGGAGCGGTAAAAGGATGCCATTTCGTTTCCTAAAAAACCAAACGCCTGAGTAATGGCATGGTGAAGGTCTTCAAAAGTTGCGGTTTCTTCTATTTCAATATCCCTTAGGACATCTTCTTTAACATCTAAAATAATTCGAAATCTATAGATCATGTTTTTCTTTTAACGACAAATAATAAATAACTCTGTGCACCGAATAAAAGTGCGGCTAGGATCAAATGAAGCGGTTGGGAAGAAAAGGGAAAATCAAAATAGTACATCCATATTCCGGTCAGTATTTCTAATCCAATAAGGGATACTATTCCCTTAAATACTAGCGGTATATAGTTATTTTTAAAGAACAGATACCCCCAATAGAGGTGGACTAAAAGTACTGCAATTGAAAAACTGCGGTGGATGTAAAATAGTAGTGGAGCCTCTGCAAGCCAAAGTGAGGCTTGGGTAAGATCCAAGGCGTGCATTTGCTCGTCCACAAATTGTCTCACCTGAGTTCCCATTGCAATTTGTATCAGGCTGAGTGTTAGTGCGATCAGAGCCAATCCTTGAAATTTTTTAATTTGGATGAGTTTGGGTATATTTTTTTGTTCTCGACTCAACAGATAGACCAGCAATAGGACAATGAGTAAAGCCATTGCCATATGAATACTGATCTTATAGGGGAGGAGGTTGGAATCCACTACTGTTTTTCCTAGCCAGCCCTGAAAGCCCATTCCCAAGACTACGAGTAATGATCCCAGGGTCGCTAAGGCATCTGATTTAAATCGCCATAAGGCACTGATCAATAACAAAAGAGTTGCCAATCCAGCGAGAGCTCCCAACAAACGATTGATGAATTCAATCCAAGTATGGGTGGGGTTAAAAACTGCATAGTCGTGCTTGGTGTATGCTTCCCAGTTGGATGCGTTATAGTTTTCTTTGGAAGTAAAATCTTCTGCGGCGACACGCAAACTTTTCTCCACAATTATGACTTGTCCGTTTTGGTATTGGTGATTGGGTTTCCAAACCAACTGCGCACGCTCTGTGGGAGGTATCAGATAGCCAAAACATTTGGGCCAGTCAGGACATCCCATACCACTTCCCGTCATTCGGACTACAGCTCCAGCAAATATGACCAGATAGACTAGGCTTAAACTGAGAATTAAAAAGGGTCTATACAGATTTTTCATGTGGCGTCAATCCTAGTTTTTTTCCTTCCTCTTTCATACGCTCAAAAGCCGCTTCAAATTCATTTGGAATTTCTCCCTCTAATATCGCTTCCTTAATGGCTTCTTTAATGATGCCAATTTCTCTACAGGGATGTAAACCAAAAAATTCCATAATAGCCTCACCACTCACGGGAGGTTGAAAATTTCTCAAGTGGTCTTTTTCTTCTACAGCGACTATCTTTTCTCTTACCAATTTAAAATTGTTGTGATAGCGCTCAAACCGTTTGGGATTTTTAGTTGTGATGTCTGCCTCACAGAGGGTGATTAAATCGTCTATACTTGCCCCTGCATCAAAGACCAAACGACGAACAGCAGAGTCGGTAACTTGTTCCTCCGCGATAACAATAGGACGTGAACTCATCAATACCATTTTTTGAACGAATTTCATTTTTTCATTCAAGGGCATTTTTAGGCGTTTGAAAATTTTATAGACCATCTTGGCTCCCACAAATTCATGGTTGTGAAAGGTCCAACCTACAGGTGGTTTAAATTTCTTTGTCGGTGCTTTACCAATGTCGTGAAGCAAAGCTGCCCAGCGCAACCACACATTATTACTGTTGGGGCAAAGATTATCCACAACCTCTAAGGTATGGTAAAAATTATCTTTGTGACGTTGTCCTTCAATCTCTTCCACTCCTTTTAAGGCAATAAGTTCGGGTAAAATATGCTTGAGGAGTCCAGTTTTTTCCAAGAGTGTAAAACCTACAGAAGGTTTTGAAGTGGCAAGTATTTTATGCAATTCATCTACAATACGCTCTTTGGAAATAATTTCAATTCGGGAGGCATTTTGAGATATGGCCTCTAGGGATTGACGCTCAATCGTAAAGTTGAGCTGATTGGCAAAACGAATAGCTCTGAGCATCCGCAAAGGATCGTCAGAGTAAGTGATATCGGGATCTAAAGGTGTTCGTAGAATTTTACCTTTTAAATCATCTAAGCCGTTGAAAGGGTCGATAAAAGCTCCAAAATCAGCTTTATTCAAACTAATGGCTAGTGCATTGATGGTAAAATCTCTTCGGTTTTGGTCGTCTGTCAAACTTCCAGGAGTTACTTCTGGGTTGCGACTTTCAGGCATATAGGATTCTTTTCTGGCACCCACAAACTCTAGGTCCATACCTTCCCAGTGAATCATCGCAGTTCCGTAGGTCTTAAACACTTGTACCGGCTTGGCTCCAGCTAGTTTTTTTTGTACTGCTTTTGCCAAATCAATACCTGATCCAAGGGCTACTATATCAATATCTTTTTTTTGAACTCTCCCCAAAATTAAATCTCGTACAAATCCACCGATCACATAAGACTCAATACCTACCTCATCCACGGTCTCTTTTAAAATTTTAAAGAGAGGGTCTTGAAGTGTATTTGAAAAATCAGTTTGTAGTTTCACGGGCGAAGAATATGTATTTCACCTTTCGAATCAATTTTGACAACTCGTGAAGGTTGATTGGAATTCTTTTCTTTCAAAGGTACGATATAGTCAACTCCATCCAAAATTTCTGTATCGATGCTTTCAAAAGATAGAGGTGTTGGCTTGCCACTGACATTTGCCGAGGTTGAAATGATGGGTTTGCCAAACTGTTTGATTAACTCTTGACAAAAAGGATGTTTTGGTATGCGGATGCCAATACTGGAATCTTCACCCATCAGATTATGGGCTAAACCTACCCCTTTGGGATAAATTACAGTCGTTGCTCTATCGCTTTCTAAAAAAGAATCTGCTTGCTTCGGAATTGACTCAACATAAGATTCGAGCATTTCTTTAGAGGCTACGAGAACAATCAAGGCCTTGTGGTCTTCCCGCTGTTTTAAGTGGTAAACTTTTTGGACGACTTTAGAGTCAGTAGCATCTCCTCCTATACCCCAGACAGTATCGGTAGGGTAGAGGATAAGTTTTTTTTGAAGCAAAGCATCTACAGTTGTTTCAATCATTTGGAGGATCTAAACAGCTACGTTGTGTTCTCTCAGTGCCTCGTTGAGTGAGGTTTTCTTGTTAGTACTTTCTTTACGTTGGCCAATGATGAGTGCACAAGGGACTTGATAATCTCCAGCAGCAAATGTTTTGGTATAACTCCCCGGGATTACTACAGAGCGGGGCGGTACTGCTCCTTTCGTCTCTACAGCCTCTTTTCCAGTCACGTCAATGATTTTAGTTGAAGCTGTCAAAACAACATTAGCTCCCAATACGGCTTCCTTTCCTACCCGAACGCCTTCTACCACGATACATCTTGAACCGAGAAAAGCATTGTCTTCAACTATAACGGGTGCGGCTTGAAGCGGTTCCAGTACCCCACCAATTCCTACACCTCCGCTGAGGTGTACATTCTTTCCGATCTGTGCGCAACTTCCTACAGTCGCCCATGTATCAACCATGGTTCCTTCATCTACATAAGCACCAATATTGACATAACTTGGCATCATGATTACTCCTTTAGAGAGGTAGGCACCGTGACGTGCAACTGCATGAGGTACTACGCGAATGCCTTTTTCTTTATAGCCTCTTTTTAGGGGCATTTTATCGTGAAATTCTAAAGGTCCTGCCTCAAGTGTTTCCATTTTTTGAATAGGGAAATATAAAACAACCGCTTTTTTGACCCATTCGTTGACCTGCCAGCCTGAAGCGGTAGGTTCTGCTACTCTTAGTGTACCAGAGTCCAGTTGTGAAATCACTTTTCGAATGCTGTCTTGGGTTTCGGCTTGTTCGAGCAAGGAGCGATCCTCCCAAGCTGCTTCTATGATATTTTGCATGTTCAATTTTTGGCAAAGGTAAATAATTCAAGGGGATTGGTTTGGAGTAAATCATGTTGAAAAAAGTATATTTGTCAAAAAAAAGGAATGGCTTGCTTGGTAGGCATTGATTTTGGATTAAAACGTACAGGACTTTCCTGTACAGACCCCAATCAGATGATTGCAAGCGGCTTAAATAATCTTCCCACTTCGGAGGTTCTAGATTTTTTAAAAGACTATTGTCAAAAAGAGGAAATTGAGGCTTTTGTAATCGGTCAGCCACTGCAAAAAGATGGAACTCCCTCGGCAGTTGAAATCCGGATTCAAGATTTTATTCAAGAACTTCAAAATGCTTTTCCAAAGCAAAGAATCGAACGATACGACGAGCGTTTTACTTCCAAAATGGCTGTTCAAACGATGCTAGATGGTGGATTAAAGAAAAAACAACGTAGAGAAAAAGGAATGATAGATCAGGTGAGTGCAACTCTGATTTTGCAGTCCTATCTAGATTTTAAAACAAATACAACTATATGATACGTCCCATAGTTGCTTACGGCGCACCCGTATTGAAAAAAAAGGCAGTTGCAATCGAACCGGATTATCCCAAGCTGTCGGTACTAATCGACGACATGTGGGAAACCATGTATGCTTCCAATGGAGTTGGCCTAGCAGCACCTCAAATTGGTTTATCCGTTCGACTGTTTGTAATTGATGCTGCGCCCTTTGCCGCCGATGAAGAATTGGATGCCGAAGAGGTAAAAACATTAGAATCTTTTAAAAAAGTATTCATCAATCCCAAAATTATTACTGAAGAAGGAGAGCATTGGGCATTTAATGAAGGCTGTTTGAGTATCCCGGATGTCCGTGAAGATGTTCAACGCCAGGAGCAACTGACTATTGAATATCAAAGTGAAGATTTCAAAACTCACACCGAAACTTTTACCGGTCTTGCTGCAAGGGTAGTTCAACACGAATACGATCATATTGAAGGCGTATTATTTACCGACCATCTATCTCCACTCAAAAGAAGATTGATAAAAAATAAATTAACAGCAATTTCAAAAGGATTAATCTCTGTGGATTATCCCATGAAGTTTCCCAATAAATCAAAGCGCAAATAATGGACTTATCAAATATAATAGCAGTCTCAGGTCGTCCAGGCCTATTCGAAATAAAAGCTCAAACCCGTTCAGGTGTTGTAGCTACTTCTTTGATTGACGGCAAGAGAATTACTACCAACGCCAATGCACAAATTAGTGTTATCGGAGATATACAGGTGTATTGTATTGGAGAGGAAATTTCTTTGACAACAGTTTTTGAAAAAATTCTTACCTATGAATCGGGAGCTGCTACCCGTTTGAGTCCTAAATCTGCTGCAGTGGAATTGGAAGCTTATTTTTTTGAAATCTTAGACAACTATGACGAGGAACGTGTTTATCCAAGTGATATAAAAAAAATCATGCAATGGTACAATCTACTCTTGTCTAAGAAGCTCATCGAAACTCCAAAGCCCAAGAAACCAAAAGCTAAGAAAACGACTAACGAGGATAAAGAAACATCTGAGGACTGATGAATTCAAAGCAAGCTAAGTTAGAGGCATTTAGTCGTTTGTTGGACATCATGGATGACTTGAGGGCGCAATGCCCCTGGGATCAAAAGCAAAGCTTTGAAAGCTTGAGACACCTCACTATAGAGGAGACTTATGAGTTAGGTGATGCCATCTTGGATCGAGACCTTACCGAGATTAAAAAAGAATTGGGTGATTTATTGTTGCACATCGTGTTTTATGCCAAATTAGGTAGCGAGGAAAAAGCTTTTGACATTGCCGATGTCGCAAATGACATTTGTGAAAAATTAATCCATAGGCATCCACATATTTACGGTTCAGTTTCTGTAGAAGATGAACATGAAGTAAAGAAAAACTGGGAAGCTCTCAAACTCAAAGAGGGTAAGAAGAGTGTTTTAGAAGGGGTTCCAAGTGGACTTCCAGCTCTGATAAAAGCCCAACGAATGCAGGAAAAAGCGGCCGGTGTTGGATTTGACTGGGAGCATAAAACGCAAGTATGGGGAAAGTTTGAAGAAGAACTCAAAGAACTCAACCAAGCACTAGATTCCAAAAAGGAAGATGAAATTGAAGACGAATTTGGTGATGTGTTGTTTTCCTTAATCAATTATGCGCGTTTTATTAAGGTCAATCCTGAAACTGCTTTAGAACGTACCAATAAAAAATTCATTAAACGATTTCAGTTTATAGAATCCCAAGCTAAAAAGTCCAAACGTTCAATCGAACAATTAACTTTAGAGGAAATGGAAGCGTATTGGCAAGAGGCTAAAAATCATTCAGCGGCCGAATCCTGATCTTCTTCAGCTTGTTCTGTTTGCTCTATCTCCTGATTTGCGAGCTTGATTTGAGCGTTTTTGATTTGCTTTAAACGGATGTATTCTTCTTGAGCTTTATCAATTTTCTTTTGGCAACTATTGATTTGCTTTTCTACATTTTTGTACAAAGGATTTTCAGAACTTGAATCGCTAAAAAACTCAAGGTTGTTCTCTAATTGAGTTCGTTCATTTTTCAACTTGTCTAAATTGCCTCGAACTTCATTCAATTGTTTTTGAAGTTTGTTTGGATCGTTTTGAAGTAATAAGGCATCCAATTTAAGTTGGACATCTTTTTGAGTCTTTTTGTCCAAACTCAATCCAGATATTACTTTAGATAGGCTGGAAGTAAACTTTTTGTTCAATTCCAGTTCGGTTTGACCTCCTATCTTATCCATAGAATTCCATTGCTCCCAGAGGCTAGCTAAATCAACAATGAGTTGTTCAGGATCATCAGAAAACTCAGTAGTATTGAGTTTGTCGATTTGAGCAGTTTTTTTCTTTTTTAAGGCTTCCTGCTCTTCATTCAGATGCTGGTATCCAGATTTGATTCGATCAAAAAATGTTTTGTGGACTTCAGAAAATTCTGCCCACAGTTTATTGTCTAACTTTCTAGGAACAAAACCCACTCCTTTCCATTCCTTTTGAATATTTTTCATTTCCTGCACTTTGGAATCCCAAGCTGGATCTTCCAAGATACTTTTAGATCGGGCAATCAGATTTTTCTTGGCTTCTATGTTTTGATTGTACTCCTTTTTTTGATTCTTATAGAAGATGTTTTTTTTATGCATAAAGTCTCTCCCAATTTCTCGGAACTCTTGCCAAGTCGCTTTGCTCTCTTTGGACGGTACATATCCAATAGTTTTAAAAGTTTCTCTAAGACTGTTGAATTTCTTTAATGCATGTTGCCATGCGTTGTGATTAGATGGCTCATCTTCAGTTAGGTTTTGCATTTCCTTAAGCAGTGTTTTTTTCTTCTCAAGGTTTTCTTTCATCGCACCTGCAACATCTTTTTGATATTCCTGTCTTCTCGCCTGAATGACTTTAGTGGCCTCCTGGAATCTTTCCCACAAAGCTTCTCGGTGTTCTTTAGCAACAGGACCCAAATCGTTTTTCCAAAGCTTGTGAAGCGTATTGAGGTCTCTACTTGCTCGCATAACGTCAGGCAGCTCTTTGAGTGCCTCAGCCCTTTCTATTATTTTTAATTTTTCCTCGTAGTTGTGCTTGAAATCTAGCTCTCGGAGTTCTCTGTTGAGATGGAGAAAATCATAAAATCGCTCTACATGATGTTTAAAAGTCTCCCAAAGATTTTGATTTTCGGAACGAGAGACCGGTCCTGTACTATACCAACTTTCTTGAAGTGTCCTAAAGCTTTTGTAGAGGTTGTTGATGTTGTCGTCTGCACCAATTAAGCCCTTAATCTCTTCTATGATCGCTTTTTTGCGTTCGAGGTTAACCTTTTGAGCAGCTTCTTGTTCTTTGTAATGGTTACGTCGTTTCTTTCTGTATTCGTAACCCAATTGATCAAACTCTTTTTTGTATTCAGGCTTGTAGAAAAAATCAATCTCATTTCCACCTTCCTCTATAAAGGTTTTCTTTTTGGCTTCCACATCTGCGTGAAATTTATCTTCAAAAAGGCTGTTGATGTTTTGAATTTGAGTGTGATTTTTTAGCCAATGGTCATTGGTTGTCAAATCTTTGTAGGCTTCTATGAGTTCTTCAATAGAAAGCTTGCTGTAGTCTACTTTTTTTTCGGGTTCTACTTTGGGAGCAGGAGATTCACTTTCTTTTTCTGTAGAAGCAACTTCCTTTTGTGGTTCCTCCTTTTCAGAGGACTCCTCAGCAGTAGATTCGGTATCCCCTTCAGTTTCTTCTTTTGAAGTAGGTTTTTCGACTATAGTTTTTTCTTCTTGATCCTCTACTGACTCAGACGTTGTTTCCTCCTTAGTTGGAGTAGTTTCCTGATCAAGGTTCTCTGTAATTTGCGGCTCTTTATTTTCCTCCGCACTAGGTTTTTGGCTTTTCTCTTCCATTGTGAGTTAGGTATGAATACAAATAATATACATTTTTTTTAATTCTAAAAATAGAATCATTCAAAATTAGTCTATTGATTCCAGAGCTCCCAAGATTTTTCGGCTTGATATACGAGCATTTGATATCCGTTGCACACTTGTGCACCCTTTTCTATCCCTTTTTTCATGAAAAGGGTTTCGCTGGGGTTATAAATTAAATCAAAAAGTAAATGCTGCTCATTGAGAAATTGGTATGGGAGTTTCGGCGCTTGGTTTGTATCAGGATAGGTTCCCAGAGGGGTACTGTTCACGATCAGATCGACTGAATTCATTAAATCTTCTGTCAGTTCTTCGTAGGTTAAATTATTTTTTTTAGAAGTTCTGGAAACAAATATAACTTCACAGTTGAGGTTTTCTAAGGCGTACCGAATTGCTCCTGATGCTCCACCTGTCCCCAAGATTAATGCTTTTTTGGGTAATGCATTTGTTTGTTCTTCAAGTGCTTTTTTAAAGCCTGTGTGATCTGTATTATGCCCTACGGTTTTTCCTTTAGCATCCCATAATATGGTGTTTACCGCTCCGATTGACTTTACTTCTTCAGAAATTTGATCTAAAAAAGGAATCACTTCAATTTTATAGGGAATGGTTACGTTGATTCCACAGAGGTCCGCTTCGTTATGGAGGATTTGCTCAAAATTCTCCAATGTGGGTAAATCAAAATTGACATAAGAGTGGTTGGAGAGATTTTCTCTCAAAAACTTATCTGAAAAATATTTTCTTGAAAATGAATAGTCAATATTTTTACCTAAGAGTCCAAACTTCCTAGGATTTTCTTTTTTTGTCATAATAATCCAATAAAAACAATAATGCCGCTCCTAAGAGGAAAGCCAAAATTACAACATAGGTATTAATTTGAGTTAAATCTGGAAGATAATAGAGGTAATTTAAAAGTTCTGGCGTGCCTACACTATTGGTAATGACTGCGCCACTCTCATCAAAAAGATATTGTTTTTCTTTCCATGGATAAACAAGTCGTAATGTTCCAACGATAAACCCAATAATACTTACTAAGGTATAGTTGGGGTATTTTTCTAAAACCAATTTAATCAAATTTGAAAACGAGATTAGTCCCATCAATGATCCTATTGCAAATACAGCCATAATAAGCAGTAATCGACTGGTAATTTCATTGTCTAAAGGTGAAAAATCTCCAACCAATCCAGAAGAAATAAGCTCAAACAATGCATTGACAGCGTCTACTAAAAGCAGGTTATAGTTGCCTAGTATCAACAAAATAAAAGAACCTGACAAACCGGGAATAGTCATTCCAGAGACACTGATCATCCCGCAAAAGAAGACAAAGATAAGGTTGTCATTTTCAGCTATTGGTTTTGCCAAGCTAAGGCTTAGGCCTGCCAAAAAACCTATCATCAAAAAAGTAAAAAGTGAGTTATTCCAATAGGGTACTTGCTTGATTACAAGATACAGTGAAGCCAATATCATTCCCAGAAAAGCTCCCATTACTATGGTTTCGTTTTGACTAAGGGCGTAATCCAAGAATAGGGACACACTAAAATAACTTATTACAACCCCCCCAAAAAGTAGACAAAGAAAAGCTCCATTGGTATAGGTCCAAAAAGATTTAAAGCGACCGGTAAAAAAAAGTTTAATGGCAACAAAATTGAGCCTTTGAAAGGAATAGATCAATTCTTCGTAAAAACCACCAACCAAAGCAACAATCCCTCCGGAAACTCCAGGGACTTTATTTGCAGCACCCATGGCAATACCTTGTAAAATCAAAAAAAAGGCTTCCCAGCTGGTGTGTTTTTTTTGAAATGATTTCATTGGGTTAAAAGAGTTTTACTTCGTTCAATTAAAAAAAGAATACCAAAGCCAATCAGCATCCATGTTATAACAATGAGAATCTGTGGGTCTCCATTGTATTCATGTGGCAGTACTGCTAGGCTTTCCTTAACGGAATCAGCAACTGTATTTTGCCAGGGCCACACCTTATGCAAGGCACCGATCATCAGGCCAACCAAAACAGCAATACTTCTTTGAGGATAGTGGTTTAAAAGCCAGCTTAAGAATTTAGCAAACACCTTAATACCGACTAAAATTCCAAGTATGAATACACCCAAGATACTTGCTGTATTGATAAATTGAGTTTGATCGAAATTGAAAATTAAATCCTGGGCTATTCGTACATTGGAGAGCACCGTTTGATAAACACCCATTACGACTAATATGTAGGCACCCGAAAGTCCAGGTAAAATCATAGCAGATATTCCGATAAAACCCGAGAGAAATAGATACCACAGGCTGCTCTGATTTGCTCCACCATTGAGTTTGGTAACTAAAAAAGAAATCAACGCTCCAAAACAGACATACAGCACATTTAGCATGCTAAAGGATAGTTCAGCTCTAAAGAGGTAAATGATACTGGCTATCAATAAGCCGAAGAAAAAAGACCACAACACTAATGGATGGTTTTCAATCAACCATTCCAGTAATCTTGACAAGAGTAAAATACTTGAGAGTATTCCTCCAAAAACTGCGATTAAAAAGGGACCATTTATTTTTCCCCAGACTGATTTTAGTCCTTGTTGTTTCCACAATTTCAGGTTACTTAGAGAAATTGAATTGATACTTTCAAGCAGTTCCTTGTAAATGCCTGTAATCAGCGCTATGGTACCTCCAGAAACCCCAGGAACAAGATCAGCTGCTCCCATGAGCATTCCCTTGAGATATAAAATTAAGTAGCGCATTGGTTGAAGAGGTTTCAAACAAAGGTAGAAAAGCCCCTGGAATTAGAGGGATTCTCCTTTTTTAAATTGTTCAAGGGAAGGGAAAAGCTTGTACAGTTCTATGTATTCAAGTTGGCTTAGCTCTTCTAAATTCAAAAAATATCGCGCTTCGCCAGTCTTACCTAATTCGAGACTACAACCGCCCAATCGCATTGCGAGAGCTCTGTTTTTGGGAAATGATTTATAAGCTTCATTTGTAATTGATATGGCTTTGCTCCATTGGCCTAATTGAAGGTACAGGTCAATGTGGTCGAGGATAATGTCTAGTTCATAGACACCCAGGTCGTAAAGTTTTTCAAAAGCGATTAAAGCTTTGTCGTGTTGGTTTAAAGCAGTGTAGATTTGAATCCCCTTTTTCCACAATACAGGCGAATCACTATTTACCTCAAGCGAGCGTTTAAAGTACTCTTTTGCCTTTTTATAAAGCTTTTGTTTAATAAAAAATTCAATTAATGAAGCCCAACTATTTTCATTGCTGGGCTCAATATGAATAGCCTTGAGATAAAATTTAGTTGCCAGTTCAGTATTGGCTAAATTTTCATGGCATCTTCCGATACATTGAAAAACAAACGCACTGGGATCGTTGGTGTTCAGTGCGATTTCGTAATTATCAATGGCTTCGTTAACACGTCCCATTGCCTCTAAAAGCTTTCCTTTTTCTATATAAGCACCCGTAAATGTATCATCGCTGATGATGGCAAAATCAAAGGCTGATAAGGCTTCCTTTTGATCCCCTTTTTTAAGTAAAACCAAACCGAGTTGATGCCAAGCGACTTCGCTGTAGGGATCAATTTCCAATACTTCGTTAAGCACTACTATAGCTTCATCAGTTTTGTTCAATTGATCGTATG
>Ga0181558_10002351_pt1 | contig 17918 bp, 9 predicted proteins | sample 011ome_22_FD_133754 | JGI IMG/M metagenome (GOLD analysis project Ga0181558, IMG submission 133754) | Coastal salt marsh microbial communities from the Groves Creek Marsh, Skidaway Island, Georgia - 011507BT metaG (megahit assembly) | ecosystem: Environmental > Aquatic > Marine > Intertidal zone...
CGATTTGGGAGCGAGAGAAACGGTTGCCGAAAGTCCACTCGCCGTGGATCATCGAAGGTCCGTATTATCTGTTGTGCGTCGTTTTGGATTTGTGGTTTCCGGAGAACAAACCGATTCAGAGGTTTTGGTTTCTGGAGACGGTGGCGAGAATGCCGTACTTTTCGTACAATTCGATGTTGACGTTGTACGAACTCCTGGGATGGTGGAGACGAAGCAGCGAGTTGAGAAAAATCCACTTCGCGGAGGAATGGAACGAATTTCACCATTTGTTGATCATGGAATCTTTGGGTGGGGACAGACGCTGGTCCGATAGATTTCTCGCTCAACACGCGGCGTTGGTGTACTATTTTGGTTTAGTCGTCGTTTGGTTGCTCTCGCCAAAGTTGGCGTATAATTTTAGCGAGAAGATTGAGACGCACGCCGTGGCGACGTACGCGCAGTTTACGGAAGAAAACAAAGAGTTGCTGGAAGCGTTGCCGGCTCCCGAAATTGCGAAAAAATATTACGAGGCGGAAGACTTGTACTTATTCGATGAGTTCCAAACGACGACGATGTCGAGTACCGGCGAAATCGTTTCCTTGAGATTAAACACCAGTAGCGATAGCGAGAGTAGCGAGAGTAGCGACGAGGAGACGAAGAAGAATCGGTTATCCGTGCGTCGACCAAAGATCGAAACGTTATACGACGTGTTTTCAAACATTTGCGAAGACGAAAAAGAACACGTCGGGACGATGAGCGCTTGTCAGATCGAGGGGGTCACGGTAGGAAACGCGAATTCAATAAATGCATTGACCGCTCTAGCGCTCGGCGGCACCGCGGCGACGAAGTTTGCCACTCGATTGGCGGAAGACTCTGCCGTTACCGACGGTTTGGACGATATCATCGGAAGCGGGAAGTTTATGGATCTTTTCACCGCGGTGACGGATTTCTTCTCGGTTTTCCATTTACCGTTCTTTTAGAATATAACGCAATAAAGAGACATAAAAAGACAGATATAATTAATAATCCTACTGGTAGTAGGTAATATCAGCACGTTGTAATAACATCAATAAATAGCAACTCAAAGCGCGGGCGCGTCATAATAATATTAAAAAAAAACACATCATCATTTGGGACTCCGTCCTAAAAAAAGATCAGAGGAAACTCTGACGGATTCGACAATACGCCGAGAGGAAGATGGCTACGGCTGGTCCCCAATACAGCACACGTTCTCGAGCGCCGCTCCAAAACGCTCCAGCTCCGCCTTCCGCGTAGATTTTTTGAACCATTTCAAACGGGCCGTCGACGTTATTGTTCCTCTTCATGGCTGGAGTCAACGCTTCGCCTTCTTCTTGGCTCAATAAAATGCTATCTAGAGCAGCGTCCGCAGACTCCATTTGTTGAATCAAACGAGTGACGATGACATCCAACGGCGTAACGCTTAAACTTCCGGCAATACCTCCACACGCGCCTAAGATAGCTTCACCTAAGAGCGAGTTCGGGTCAAACGGCGCGTGTTCTTGCGACGTGAGGACCAATTTGAGCGACTCGAATAACGCGATTTGAATAGCTCCGAACGGGATGTCTCTCACGACCGCTACCGTCCAGGTTTTAAAAATATTCTCGCGTCCGCGCGCGCTCTTAAAGTTCGATTGAATCGCCTCTGGAATGGTCGCCCCAGTTTGCGTTCTCGATTTCACTGCTTCCGCTGGCACTCGAATCACGGACGCGACGAGTTCGCCGCACCCGCCGGCAACCAAGTAACACAAAATGATGTGCTCGTTGAAGTATGCCGTGTTGCCGAGTAAAAACAGTTTCACGGTTTCGTACACACCTAAATATAACGTCAACGGTATGCCTTCTTTCGCTAAGTTCGGACCTAAACCATCGTATAAAGACATGAACCCGCCTTCGCCCATGATTTCTTGCATCGTCGGTTCGTATTGTTCACTCGAGGTAGAAGAAGTAGAAGCGGCGGCATTTTTCCCCGCCGTCGGCGCGCGCATGGTCGCCACGCCAGAGTCATCAAAACTCATCGACGTCGAAACGCCTCCTTCCGATCCTCTCCCGCTATCTAACTCATCCATCGAGTCTATCTCTTCAATCTTCTTTCGACTTTTCAGCGCGATTCGTCGCACCTTCATCGTATCCACCGGGTGCATCGTCGTATTAGCGATCAAACTCGCCGCTAACGCGGAGCCATACACGATCAAAGGCGTTTGGTTATTCAACTTCCCCAACGCCACGCGTCGATCGACCAGCCGCTGCACCAACTCCGCCTCTTCTTTCCTTTTATTCAACAACCTCGTCTTTTGCTCGTTCAGCTCCGACGCCTTTTCGCTCTCGCTAAACGTGTCCAAATTTTCCTTCACAGAATTCGCCAAAAGCAACGCTCTCTCCGCTTCCACGTCGTCCAACTCCTCCGTGTCCAGCTGTTGCAACTCGTACAGCTCTTGCAAGAGAATATCGATGTTCCCGGTGGTGGTTATCCCGGAGAGCCGTTTTTTCGCCTCGTTGTTCAAATTTTCTAATTTATCCATCCGAATCGTATTCACCGGTGGCGACAAGACCGCGCCAGTCGGCGCGCCAAAACCAGCCAAGGCGGGATCCGCGACGGATGCAGACAACACGCTCGCCGCGGCAACAGAAATAGACGCCATTTTTAGCCGCTCTCGCCAAGAACAACGACACGAACCGTCACCGTCCGTCGTTACTTCTTCTCGGGATGACGACGACGACGACGACGACGACTCGCGCGTAATCACTAATTTCTTCTTCTTCTTCTTATCGCCACTTCTCCTCCCGCTCGTCGAGCACGGGGAGGACGCGCATCGAGATGAAGTCGCGCCAATCATCGTCTTCTTTCTCTTCTTCTTCCGAGTTGTCTCTCGTCCTCGCTCTGCTCTGCTCTGCTCTCTCTCTCTCTCTCTCTCTCTCTCTCTCTCTCTCTTTTATGTCCGTGGGGAAAAATCCTAAAGTGAAAATCTGACGTCAGCGCTCTCTCTTCTCTCAATCTCTCTCTCGGTCTCTGATGAAACGTCTCCTCTCTCTCTTAATAGATTTGTGAGAGATGATTTGAGAGAGCTGTTTGTTGTTGTTATTTTTTTGATGATGATGTGTGTCGGATATTTTTGATATTTTTTGGTCTCTTTTTGCATTCTCTCTCGTCTCTCTTCTCTCTCCGCTCTTTGAAGTGTCTTCTAAGATTCAAACGAGAAGAAAGAGATATTCTCTTTACAAAAAAAAGGAAACAAAGAGAAGACACGGTGCGCGCTTCTTTTTGACGAGAGAGACGACGAGACGAGAGCGAGAGAGTGCGCGTGCGAGAGAGAGAGAGAGAGAGAGAGTCTTCGTCTTCTCCGCGCGCGCGCTTTTATATAAATAAATTCGACAAAGAAGAAGAAGGCACTCCATACGCATTTTTTTATTTTCCCGAAACGTCGAGAGAGTGCGTTTAACGAACGAACGAACGAACGAACGATCTCTCCGCGTAATCTTTTTTCCGCGAGACGCGACACGGCGCGCGTTTAGAGAGAGAGAGAGAGAGAGAGAAAGAACAAGGAGAGATCATGGCTTCGATCGCGTCTTCTTCTTCTTCTTCGCTGGTGTTCTTTTCTTCTTCTTCTTCTCTTTGTTCGGGAAGAAGAAACGGAAGGAGAAGAAGAACGACGCGTCCAACGCTCTGCTTCGCTTCGAAAAAGGGAGAGAGATTTTTAGAAGAAGATGAAAAAAATACCACGAAAAACGACGACGACGCGGCGGAAGAAGCGAAGACATCTATTTCTGAAACGACGGCAAAACGACGGACGGTGCTGCGACGAAACACCACCGCTCGCGGGAGTACCAGTCGAGGAGGGAATACTCGTCGAGGAGGCCCGGGCGCGACGATCAAAGGGAACGTTTTGATATCGAGAGGAGGAGGAGGAGGAGGCGCGAGGACGGCGACGAAGGTTTCCTCTTCTTCTTCTTCTTCTTCGTCGTCGTCCGTGGTCGCCGGTGAAGACGAGGACGACGAAGAAGAGTTCGATACGATTAAAATTTTTAGCATAAACGACGTGTACGAGCTTCAAAACGTGTCGAAGCTGAAGGCGTTTGTGCGCGAGAACACGAACGGGTTGAAAGATCCGCACGCGGTGGTGTTGTGCGGGGATTTTTTGTCGCCTTCGTTGTTGTCTTCGTTGGATTCTGGGAGAGCGGCGGTGTCGGTGATGAATAAAGTGCCAGTAGATTACGTGTGTTTAGGGAACCACGAGTTTGATCACGGGACCGCGGCGTTAGGGGCGAGGTTAGCTGAGCTTAACTCCGTGTGTTTGAACACAAACGTGGAAGTGAAAACGTGTGAAAACGCGCAAGAAGACGAGGATAAAGAGGAGTGCGAATACGACGCAAACGTCGCGCAATTTATATCTGAAACGCCAAAGTTTGAAGTGACGACGATTGGTGGATTGAAAATCGCTTTGCTCGGGTTGTGCACGACAACCACGCCTTTGTCTGCCGCGAAGAAGCCGGAAGGCGTGCACTTTGCGAATTGCGCGGAGAAGACGCTGACGACTTTAGAGGAAATCGATCGATTGAATAAAAAAGAAGAGGCAGCTGGAGGAGCTCCGATCGACGTCACGATTGCATTGACGCACCAAACGTTGTCCGAGGACGACGAATACATCCGCAAAGTTGGCGAAGACAAACTGGACTTGATTTTAGGCGGGCACGAACACCAGCCTTTCATCGGTTTAGTCGGCGACGACGAAGACGTGAGCAAAGATGCCAAGAAAGGCGTGTTGTGCGTCAAAGCCGGGATGGACGCCGAAAACGTGGTCGTGGTTACCATAAAAAGAAGTAAAAAGAAAACAAAGACGACGAAGAATAATAACACAAACGACGCTAATACGGTTAATAATAATAATAATACTTTCAGCGGTCCCGGATCGAGGAAGGGTTTCAGCGGCGTGGCCCGAGCGATGTCCACCTCCGCCGGAGAGTGGGATGGGAACGCTTTGAAAGAAGACGAAGACGTCAAATATAGTAACAATAACAGTAGCATCTCAAACGGTGCTACGTATGTAACAACATCAAAATCAAAAATAGCAGACGACGACGACGAAGAAGAAGAAGAAGAAGAGTGCGACGAGGAGTGTCAATCGTTAAGGTGGGAAATCGACGCGATTTCCGATCCAATCTCGGATGATTACCCAGGCTGGGACGCGGTGCCGAACGAGACGTTTGTCACGGTGGAAAGATCTACCGGATCGCCGTCATCGTCGTCATCAGCCGCAAACTTACAAATAACCGCCGAGCTGATTGATTTGACGAAGTATCCACACACGGACCCGGAAATTGACGCGGATATATACGAGCGTTCGAAAGTTCTGAGAGAGTTGCACGAGTTCATCTTGCCAGTGCACATCCACGCCGAGCGTTTGGCGTTGCACCCGCTTTCCTCGAAAGATGCGAGGCAACAACAGTGCACTCTCGGAACGTTATTCGCGACGATGTTGAGAGACGAGCATGCGGCGAACGCGTGTTTGTACAACTCTGGAGGCATGCGCGCAAACGCGACGTACGATTTGAAAAGGCAAGCGTTTACGTACGGCGATTTAGTCGCCGAGGTGCCGTTTGAAAACTCTATCGTCAAGCTCAAAATGACTGGTCGCGAATTCGCGAACGCGGTGGCGTTTAGCGAACGCTCGAAATCGGAACACGCGAGTTGGGGAGGCTATTTGCAATGGGATATCGGGTGTCAGACCGTTATCAATCCATCCAACGGCCGATGCGAAGTCACGCACATCGCCAAAGAACCCATCGACATGAACAAAATGTACACGGTCGTCACTTGGGGTGGTTTGTTAGAAGGCACGGACGGTATCCCCCAATTTCAACGCGCCGGAGAACGAATGGCTCGCGAACACTTTGGCGAAGACGCGTTGATCGATTTCGACGAACTCATGACCTCAGGATTTTTCCACGAAGGAACGCCGTTCAAAACCTTGATCATCCGGCACCTCTGTCGTTGGCGCTGGCGCGAGCTCCAACACAAGTGCTCGAGCTTTGAAAACTTGGACTACGACGAGGACGGCTTACTCTCCGCTTCTGACGTCGAAAAAGCCTTGATCGATTACACCGACTCGAAATCGCCTCGCTTAGAGTCCGAATCCATGGTTCGCCTCTTCGAGTCTGGCTTACGAGAGGACAACGGCGGCGTATCGAAAAGCTCCCTCGACGTGTGCTTAGAACCGTTTTGGAAATCGGAAACGTCCCTGAAGTTGGTCGAGTACGAGCAATCGCAGTTGAACTCCGTCGACGAAGCGGACGAGTTGCCGTGGTGGATCGCGGAGACGAACGCGAAACTATAAAGGAAAGTACATCGAGAGTTGTTGTTTCTTTTGTGCTTCATCGGCGGACGATATGAGAAGAAAGAGAAGAAGAAGAAGTGAGACGCGCCTTCTCGAGGCTCACGTTGTGTCGATGAGGATCAAGAAGAGGCTTTTGAGCGCGAGCGAGCGTAAAACGTTTTTTGTTGTAAAAGAAAGTTTGTACCAACATTTTCACAAAAACCCTAAACAACTTTTTAAGCTCTTCGTACAAAAGATACGAAGACACGCATAGAAAAAAAAAAGAAATGGAAGCGGCGAACGAGGCGAAAGAAGCGGCGCGGAAAAGAGCTCGAGCGTTGTTGCCGTGGTACGCGAAGATGTGGTTGACGTGCACGTGCAGATAATAGTACTGCTGTTATTATTAATGATATGATGTTTTGCGGCGTCACCGCCGTTTCGGAAAACAAGTCCATCGTCGCGACGGGGAAAATCAGTCGTCGTTGGAAAACACCATCGACGACGACTCGCGGTGTCGTTCGGAAAAGAAGTCCGTCCGTGCGCAGCGGCAGCAGCAGCGCGGAAGAAGCGAAAACGTCCTACCTGGGGACGAACAACAACCGAAATTCGCCTCTCGAAAACGCGAAAGATCGGCTCGAAGTCGCGTGCGTGCAGAGGAACCGAGGGATCGACGTTTCGAGAGAAGAGAAAGAGGAGGTGGAAGCGCTGATACGAAGCGTCGAGCGATATCGAGAAGAAGACAAAGAAGAGGACATCGAACGTCTCGCGAGCGGTTGCTGGCGAGTGATATATTCGACGGCGCCACCGCCGTCGAACGGGCAACTCGTCGGGCCGATTATTGGCACCGCGTTTCAATCGATAGAGATGAAGAATAAGACGTACGAGAACGTGCTCGCGCTCGGGAATTGGCTGACGTTGCGATTGAAAGCGACGTACGAGATTATGGAGGGCGATGGCGCGAGATGGACGGTGACGTTTCGAACGATTCAGGTCGAGCTGTTCGAGAAGAAAGATCCGGTTTTCGTGAAGGAGTTTCCGAAAGGGACCACGAGAGAGTGGTTGACGACGTTTCAGGACGACGAGTGGAGAATCGTTCGCGCGGGGAGAACGGAGGAAGAGCTGACGAAGAACGTGTTCGTGATGCGTCGAGAGAAGCCGTGGTGGGAGACGTGATTCTTTTTTTTTTCCTATTCTCTCGTCGTCAGACGCGTGTTCGTTTACAAATGTAATCACAATATGAAACGCTTTAGTAGTACTTGTTTTATGCGCGCAACACTACGCTCGCGTCCCTCGCGATCTCGCTAAACAACTCGTTCACTTTCACTCCGACCGTTTTGGACGTCTTGTAGACGACATCCGCGAAAGAGTCCAGACGTTTGTGGTCTCTCAACTGGCCGACGTCTAAAAACCCAAAATGCGGCAAGTGAAATCTCCCTCCCGCCATCTTGCTCCTCTCTTCTCTGTCCGGTAAAATGTGGCTGCTCTCGCCGCTCAGCGCTCTTTTTCGCATCGCCCTCAAAACGTCCGGCACGCTCGCTCGATTCACCTTATCGATCAACCATCCGGGAATGTTACTTCCTGGATCGGTCAGAATTTCGTACGTCACCGAAACGCCGTCAGCGGTCAACGAACCGTCCCGGTTTTTCTTCGACGGTTGAATCGTCCATCCCCCGTCGTTTGCCAATAGTCTCACCACGCCTTTCTTTGGTTTCGGTCCCACGTTTTCCGTATCCAAGGTCCACCTGCTCTCGAACCCTTTCTTCCGGTTATTCTTCGTCTCGATCCGAATCGTATAGTCTCTGTTCTTCACCACCGGCGCAGTCACGACTCCGTACACGTAAAACGTCGCCGATCCGTCCGTCAGTTTCCCTCTCGTCTTCAACACTTTATGTTTCCCGACGTACGGCACGAAGTTCGCGTACTCGTCCAAATCCGCCACCGCGCGCCAAAAATTCAACGGCGAAACGTCCTCGTACGTCACCGTCGCTCGGATTTCTTTGATTGGATTTTCTCTCGCGTCGGGGTCTTCCCGCGTCCAGACTTCGATCCCGTCCTTCGTGGTCGTTTGCTTCTTGAATTTTTTATCGCTCGTATTCTTCTTCTTCTCGCTGGTTGTGTTTCTTCCGTATCCGTTGCCGCTCTTCTTCGTCTTCTTCTTCTTCTTCTTCGCGCCATCTAACGCATCGTCGTCGTCGACGGAAGAAGAAAACGTCGGAGAAAGATTAGGCGCCGCCGAGAGAACTTTCTCGCGCTTCTTTTTCTTCGTCTCCGTAGTAATCAAAGTCGTCGTTTGCCGCCGGGGGTGACGCGGCTGCGGTCTAATTTTAGCCGTCGCGGTAACGGTTTTTCCGTCTCCTTCTCCGCTCTTCTTCTTCTTCTTTTGGAACCACCAGAACGCGGCGGCGGCGGCGTCGTTTTCAGCGGTAGTGCCGTTCGAACCGCTCTCCATCGTGATGCGTGGCGCGTGCGGGGTGCTCTTCCGTTCGTCTCTCTCTCTCCGGCGCGATTTTTCGCGTTTTTCGGGAAAGAAATGAAGCGTTTTTACTGAGAGTCAGAGAGTCAACCCGACGGATGAAACGCGTTGAATATATATATGAACCTATTTCTACATTTTACGACTAGTACTCTCTCTGAGTCGATGCTGCTACCGACGACGATGATGATGCCGATGGTATCGCTTGCGTTTCCGCCAACGCCGCGATTTCCTGCTCCTTTTTCGCGCGTTCCTTGACGCATCGAGAGTGTTGACACCGCCGCCTCGCGAAATTCAAATCTAACCGCGCGACGCGTATGCCGGCTTCCGCGTTTTCTTTTTTTTCCCACTCTTTGAAGGCGACGGAATAGGCGACGTATAAGTGGCATCCTCGCTGTAACATGGTCGGGTAGTGGACCAACGGCCTGTTTATTGGGGCCGAGGCGTAGTAGGCGCGTGAGCCGGGGACCTCTTCGATTTGCGCCAATACGGCCCAATTTTTACCTCGATCGGGAGAGACCGCGACGGTTAAGTTGACGCGCATTTGTTTCAATCCGTATTGTCGATCGTGGGAGTTGTAGGCGATGGCAGTTTGGCCGTCCGAGAGGACGATTGCGTTGATTTTTGAGTTTGGATTCGGGAGTTCGATTGGAGCGGCGGAGGTCCAGCTGCTACCGCCGTCGTCCGATTCTGAGCGGTAGATTTTTCCCGTAGCCGTTCGAAAGAACTGAACGAGCTCGCGTTCCTTGTACCGCACGATGGTACCTTCGATGAGCCACGTGTTGTTGCTCGATAACGACAACTGTTCTGTCCACGAGCGGTCTTCGCACTTGCGGTTTTGTTTCGCCACGGACGGACATTTTAAGGATAAGCACATGTCGAATCCTTTTTGAGACATTTCGTGTTTACACGCTTTACAGAGACGTCTGGCTCTGTTCTTGTCCTCCGTGCACGATACGTCGCCTCGCAACACACCCGCGGAGAGCGCATCGTTAACCAACGGGTTCAACTCTTTCATCGCTTGCATTTGCGCTTGCGGGTCGCAGGTGGATTTTCGCGGGCTTTCTCTCCAAACCGGCAAGGCCCAGTTTGTACCTCCCGATCCAGATCGCATGACGACTGGCGGGTTCGCGGTAACTAACGGCCAACCATCGCCTTGGTCCGAGAGCACGACCGGGTAGGACCAATCTTCGCCGTCTTCGGATTGGGTCATCAGAATGTCTCCTCCGGGGTTCCATCCGTCGTCTCTCAACTCTGGATTCACGCGACATTTGCTCGATTGCGAATAGAACAAGGAAATGACGCCGTCTTCGTCCTTCAACATGGACGGTCCCCACATGGGACCTTCACCGCCCGCGCGCGCCGAGTCAGAGTGAAGTTCAAACAATCGATTCGGGGCTGACCACGTGATCCCGGCGTCCTTGGATATCGACAAAGCGATGTGTTGATCTCCGTCACCTTCTCTTTCCTTCGCTTGTTGCCAAGAGGCGAGCAAGTCGCCGTTTTTTAAACTCACTATGGACGCCATGTGCATGTACTTCATCTCCTCGGAGGATTTTTGCACCCAAGCGTGCGATATGCAACTCGCAGAAACGGACACATCCGACGCTAAATCGCAATCAAAACAGTGCGGCGTTGGGTGCATATCTCGCGGTTTACAAACGGCATTGCCTGAGATCATAGTTTTCGGTAGAGCAGTTTCGTCGAATCGATCCGGAGGAGAATCGCAGATGGGTAACATGGCTCTTTTCTTGGCGTCTGGAAAGTCGATTTCCATGGCTTTGGTGAATTCTTCTTGGAAGTTCAAGTTTGCCGGATTCTCCTTCGCTCGCTTTTGCGCGCGAAGAATGTAAGCGTCTCCAGGCATCGCTCTCCAAGCAATTTGACCTAACGCTGGATCTAATTCACGATCGAGCCAGTAGTTATACGCTCTTTTCTTCTTAAAAGTTGCGTTGACGGCTTCGCTCGTCGTCGTCATCGAAGAAGTAAACGCCGACGGCACGTCAGAATTCATCTGTTTTTGCTTATTATTAGTATTCAACTCCTTCTCGTCTCTTTCCTTCTCCCTCTGCAAATGACTCGCGTCGTCCGTTTCCCCGTCGTGGTTCATCGCCGTCGCTTCGACGGAGGACTGATGGTCGATGTATCGCTCTTCGTGCGAGACGTGTTCGGTTTCGTCGGCGCTCTTCGTCGTCGTCGCCTCGATGTTGTTGTTGTTGTTGTTGTTGTTGTTGTTATGTGTCGTCGTTTTCTTCTTCGTCTGAAAATTGCTACCGCTATTGCTACTTCCTACCTCATCTCCTAACATCATCGCGTCGAAATCATCATCCGTCGTCGTCGTCGTCGTCGTCGTAGAAGAAGAAGATGGAAACAGCAGCCTTTTCACCTCTGCATCCATCTCTTCTCCTTCGTGCCGAGACGCGTACCGTTCCAGCAAAACGTTAAAAATCGCTTTCATCTTATCACCACCATCGCCGCTACTACTATCACTACTCATCGACGACGACGAGTCGTCGTCGTCCAAAGAAGCAGCGCGCGCGAAAGCTTTCGGAAAAAGGAGAATCGCACCATCGTCTTCGACTTCAAAGTGAGACGAACGCGCGGAAAAAACGACGCCGACGAAAAACAACAGCGCGACGAAAAGGACGCCGCTGTTGCTGCCGCCGCCGCCGCCCCGGCGCGATCTCTTCCGTTCTCGTCCGTTTTTGTTCTTCGTCTTCTTCTCTCTCGCGGGAGACGATCGGAGAATCATGTCGATGACGTTTTTCTTGTTTTAAGCGAGCAAAGTCTGTGAAATGAAGACACGTGTGGGATGCGAGATATTCTGAAGACGTGGAAACGTTTACGTCAAAGATTAAACGTTTATATGAATATCTATTATTCTAACGCGCCCGTGCTATTACTACATGCATTGCTCTCTAACTATTATATCAAGGACGAGGCGCATTGCTCGGCCGCTCGTATGGATAGAGGATGTCCCAACGCGACGCGCTCCTCGGCGCAAGCCGTAATCGCCCCGTCTTGGATTTCGCGAGCGTCCGTCTCATTTCTTCTTCTTCTCAAACGCGAATGGATCGCGCGAACGTCGGATTCAAACTCCTCGAGCTCTTTACCCGGGGTGTACGACATGTTTAGTTTGCGCGGGAAAGATACGCCTAACGCGTTTTTTTCCGCGTCGGTGGCACCGCTTTTCACAAGCGACGGTTCGTTTCCAACCGCGAGCAACAACGCGTTTCGAGGCCACTCGCAGTTGACCAGATGATTGTGGAACTCCGCGAACGGTTGCAAGTTGAACTGAAAATCAAAGTAAATCAAGAAACGAGCGTTCTTTCTTTTTTTGCACATCTCGGCGATTCGAGCGACCGAACGCAGTTCTTCTCTTTTGACAATCAGGACGCGGATGGAGGAGTTTTGGTTTTGGATTAAATCCATAAACGCTCGCTTCGCCAGAGAACGTTTACCACTTCCCGCTTGACCGTATAAGACTATATTTTCGGGACAATACCCAGACTCTACATCTTCCGTCGAGGCGTGCGTTTGAATGATGCGTTTGATCGTCTCGAAGTGTTGCTCGTGTCTCGGCAGCGGCGCGAATTCAAAGGATTCGTCGACGAAGGGCGTTCCCAACGCTTTCGATTTCTCGACGTCTTCCACATTCTTCAGCGCATACGAAAGCATTACTGAGGAACTCTCTTTCGACGACTCTTGCGCGGACACAAACTCACAAATCGAAGACAGTGCAAACGTGCTCCCACCGTATTTCTCGTAACATTTCTTCAAGACGGGTTCTTTGAACATCGAGGCGTAAAACCAAGGCTCAAACTCGTAGGCTCGCTTCGGCGGCGATATAATCGACGACGACGAAGAAGACGCGATGAAATCTCTCTCCTCTGGCATCAACTCGTCGAACTTACCGCTATCAAAATAAATCATCTTATTCTTCTCGTCCGCTTTCTCCTCGTCTCCGCTCGTCGCTCGCACCCAAAACTCATTCTTCTTCGTTCTTTGCGCGCTTCGCGACATGTTCGCGATTCGACTCTCGCTGATTAACATTTCCCTCAGCGCGATTAAATCCGACCGAAACGCCATTTGCACGCGCTCTGTCTCTCTCAACCGTTCGTCTTGCGCGTCGTTTTCGCTCGCGAACGCGTTCAGCGCTAAAATCTCTCGCCACGTCTTCCCGCTCGTCCTCCGTTCGCTCTTTATCAAAGCTCTGAAATACTGATTGTACGCCGTTTTGAGCGACTGCGGGTTATTCGAGCTCGCGCCGTTGTTCTTCACGCACGACACGCACAGCGTCAAAAGAGCTCTCGCGACCGGGTCGCCGAAGACGTCCGCGAGCAACAGCACGTCGCTCGCCGCGGCGAGTAAAGTTTCCGCCTCTTTTTCCGCTCGCAAAGTCGTTCGCTTTCCGCCGCCGAAGCCGTTACCATCAGACGACGCACCATCTTCATCATCCAATCGAAAACCAATCTGTCCCGACAACACGTTTCGCACCACGCGCGATGTCGTTCGTTTTTTGGAACGAGAGACAGGATGATTAGTGTTGGAACTTCTTCGACGAGGCAACGACGACGACGACGACGACGACGACGACGATGTCATCGCTGCTGACGCTGACATTTTTTTCTCGCTCTACTGCGCTTAAAATTCGTATTTCTGTTTTTTTTTTTCGAGCAAACAAGAAAAGGGCAAAAAAAGGAGTTAAAAATCTCTCACAAGGAGACACAAAATTTTACGCGGAGAGAGCGTAAATACTTTTCTTCCGTCACGTTGCGAAATTATCGAGACCGATCGAAGGATAGAATCGAGCGGGAGGATAGTTTTTCTCTTCTCTCTGGTTAATTTTATAACGACAGCGCGTTGTTATTTTTAGAGAGAGAGAGAGAGAGAGGGCGGATTTTGATTCGATTCACATTTTTTTTGCACCACCATGAGACGAGCGGTTTCCTCCTCTTCCTCTGCGATCTCTTCTCGCTTTTTGAGAGGAGGAAGCGTCGGTGCTGGCGCGTCGTTCACCACCACCACCACCAGCGCGACGGCGGCGGCGTCGTCTAGCGCTCCTCCTCCTCCTCCTTCTGCGGCAGAAACCGTCCCGGTTTTCGTCGACGGCAGAGAAGTGCACGTTCCAAAAGGCGTGACGGTTTTGCAAGCCTGCGAACAGGCTGGGGTGCACGTGCCTCGATTTTGTTACCACCCGCGCCTGTCCATCGCCGGTAACTGCCGGATGTGTTTAGTGGAAGTGGAGAAGAGTCCGAAACCGGTGGCGTCGTGCGCCATGCCGATCATGCCGAACATGAACATCAAAACGACGACGGATTTGGTGAAGAAAGCGAGGGAAGGGGTGATGGAGTTTTTGTTGATAAACCACCCGCTCGATTGCCCGATTTGCGACCAAGGCGGCGAGTGCGAGTTGCAAGATCAATCGATGATTTTCGGCTCGGATCGAAGTCGGTTTACGGAAGGGAAGAGAGCGGTGGAAGATAAAGAGTTGGGTCCGCTCGTTAAGACGGTGATGACCAGGTGCATTCACTGCACGAGGTGCGTGAGATTCGCCACGGAGGTTGCCGGCGTGCAAGAGTTGGGGGTGACGGGAAGAGGCGGTCAAGCGGAAATCGGGACGTACGTGAGTAAGTTGTTGAGTTCTGAGTTGAGCGGGAACGTGGTCGATTTGTGCCCGGTTGGCGCGTTGACCTCGAAACCGTTCGCGTTCACCGCGAGAAGTTGGGAGTTGAAACCGACCGAGTCGATCGACGTGTTGGACGGTTTAGGAAGTTCCATTCGCGTGGATTCGAAAGGTTCGGAAGTCATGAGAATCACGCCGAGGTTACACGAAGGCGTGAACGAGGAGTGGATTTCGGATAAGGCGAGGTTTTCCTACGACGGGTTGAAAAGGCAACGATTAGATGCCCCGTACGCGAAGAATCCGAAAACGAATAAATTGGAAAAAGTCACTTGGGAAACGGCGTTGGAAATCGTCGGCGAACAGTTGAGCAAAGCGGACCCGAGAAATTTGAGAGCCGTAGCCGGTAAGCTCGCGGATTGCGAGAGTATCGTCGCTTTGAAAGATGTCATGACGTCGTTAGGATGCGTGAACTTTGAAGTGGAAGGCGTTAACGCGGATGCGGTTAATGTCGATTCGAGATCGAACTACATCATGAACTCGAACATCGTCGGCGTGGAAGACGCCGACGTCGTCTTGATGGTTGGCGCGGACGTTCGATTAGAAGCGCCCGTGTTGAATGCCAGATTACGCCGAGCGAACATCGCCGGTGGCGTGAAAATGGCCACGTTAGGGCACCACGGCGACTTGACGTATCCGGTTGAAAACTTAGGCACGGAGGCTTCCATCATCAACGACTTGCTCTCCGGTAAGCACGCGTTTAGCGAGACGCTGAAAAACGCGAAAAACCCGTGCATCATCGTTGGTTCCGCCGTGTTGAACAGACCGGATTGCGCGCAGTTGTTGAAGAGTTTACACCAATTATCGGACCAATACGGCGTCGTTACCAAGGATTGGAACGGATTTAACGTTTTACAAGCGTCCGGGGGTACCACCGGCGCGTTAGACCTCGGCTTTGTCTCCTCCAAAAACAAACACATTAGCGAAAACGACGGCTTAAAAGTCGTCTACAACTTAGGCTCCGAGACCACCTCTTCGTACGACTCCGAACCGGGGAAGAAGTTTGTCATCTACCAAGGCCACCACGGCGACGCCGGCGCGGCTGGTGCCGACGTCGTCCTCCCTGGCGCGGCGTACACGGAGAAAGACGCCACGTACGTCAACACCGAAGGACGAGCGCAAAGAGCCTTAGCGGCGGTTGCGCCTCCCGGATTAGCGAGAGCGGATTGGAAAATCTTACGAGCGGTTTCCGAATTCGCCATGGTTCCGTTAAAATACAACACCATCGAACAGTGCAGAGAGAGATTAGCGGAAGTCTCACCAACCTTCAACGCCATCGATGAAGTCGAACCGAGTTTATGGCTAAACGGCGCCTCCTACGCGCACTTAGCCGGAGGCACGCCCGTCGCCAAGGGTAAAAAAACCAGCGGCGCGACGGTCTTCGCCTCCGAACCGTTGACGAGCAGCGTCGAAAACTTCTACATGACCGACGCGATCACGAAAGCGAGCGCGACCATGGCCAGATGTACCAAGGCGAAGGCGACCGGGTCCGCTTTCTAAAGAAGATTGCAGGAGCGAGTTAAATCGAGGAGAGGATATTAATATTATTATATACGAAGTTGTAAAAAAGAAGACACAAACATCAGAAAAAGAACTCTCTCATACGCACGCAACACGCGCACAAAAACACGCTCTCTCTCTGAACAACAACAACAACAAGAACAAGAAGAAGAAGAAAAAGAGGAGGAGGAAGATGATGTTCCACGACGCGCCTCCTCGGCAGAGAGCGACGACGATGACATCGAGACCGACGGGAACGACGACGACGACGAGCGACAAAAGAAGCGGCATCGGCAAAAACAAATTCAACAAAGCGCAACAAGGCGTTGGTAATAACGCGGCGTTCTTCGCGTTCTTCTTTTCGAGAAGGAACAGGAGCGGGCGGGTGAAAATCTGTCTCCTCGCGTTCGCGGTGTTTGCGCTGTTCATGAACGTCGTGGTGTTTTCGAGAGATTCGGACGCGAGACTGATGTCCTCGGAGACGACGACGAGTTCTTCGACCGGCAGAAGTTTCGGAAAGAAGATGAGATATGGCACTAAAAAAAGCGCGACGACGAGAGAGAACGATGACGACGACCGCGACGAGTACGACGACGAGAACAACGAGGACAGAGAAGACGTGAAACCGAGCTTAGAAACCGCGCTGTTGGGATCGTCTTTAGCCGTGGACAGTCCGACGTTGACGTCTGGATTCAAATCGATGAGCTACCCGTCTTTGGCGGAAGTCGGCGACTCTAAGCATACGTTTTTAGTCGCTTTTGAAGGCGATTGGGAAGGAAACGTTCCGAAATCGTTGACGAACAGAGAGTTAGATCAGAGGAAAATAGAGGACATAAACGAATCGAGAGGGGGGCACTGTTACGTCAGTCGAGGTCGGGTGTTGCCGATACGACCGGGATCGGATGTCGCGCCGAAGGAGCAATGGCACGCGCCGAAAATGGCGGTGAAGGGAACGTCTTCGAGCGATAAGTGTTGGCGACCGCAGTTGTTTGTGGTGCCACAAACACACGAAATTTTGTTGTTTTACAAGCGAGGGGCGAGTCGAGAGACGTGGGAAGGTTTTTTGAAACGCTCGTTGGATGGCGGGAAGACGTGGTTGGAAGAGGAGAAGTTACCGCCGGGGATTTTAGGCCCGTCGAAAAATAAGGTTTTGAGGAATAGCGAAGATGAATCGATTTTAAGCGCAAGCGAGAGATGGACGCGCTCGAGCGCGTGCGCGTGGATCGAGAGAGCAGAGAGAGAAGGCAGAGATTGGACCGTGAAAAGTGGTCCGATTCGCACGGAGAAGAAAGGTTTACAGGAACGGTACGGCGGCGGTAGAATGGGCGATAAAGCGGCTGAAGAAGAAGCGAGGGATTACGGAGGCATCGAACCCGCGATATATTATAAAGACGACGGGACTTTAGTCGCTCTCGCTCGACCGGCGAAAACAACCGAACGCTTTCCGAAAAGTTTATCCGGCGTCGTGCACGCCGGAGGACGATCGAAACAGTCCTCGAAATATTTTCCAAAAATGTTAAAAGCAGAATTGAAAGACGAACCGAACGCTCAGTGGTCGGCGTTTAAAGAAATCGCGGATTTACCTTTACCGACAGTATTTGGACGAGGATTTGACGTGGAAAAGTTAACCGATGGACGCGTCGTGTTGGTTATGAACGACCCGGGCAAGAAAGGCGTGAGCGTGAAAATTTCGAAAGACGACGGCGAAACGTTTCGAGAGGCGTTCGTGATTGAAGACGGCGACGGTGAAGACGAAAGTAGTGGTGGTGTTAGTGGTAGCATTAGCAATAGCGATTCCATGTACACGCGAGATCCGGTGATTCACGTGGCGAACGACGCCATGATTCACGTGGTGTACGTTGCGAACAACGGAAAGAAGATCAAGAGAGCGGTGTTGGATCCGGAGCAATTATAGTTATTACATGACAGAGAAGTAACTCTTCAATAAACAGCG
>Ga0181558_10002354_pt1 | contig 17902 bp, 10 predicted proteins | sample 011ome_22_FD_133754 | JGI IMG/M metagenome (GOLD analysis project Ga0181558, IMG submission 133754) | Coastal salt marsh microbial communities from the Groves Creek Marsh, Skidaway Island, Georgia - 011507BT metaG (megahit assembly) | ecosystem: Environmental > Aquatic > Marine > Intertidal...
CGACTAAAAAGAAGAGTGCCATCGAAGAAATTGCTCAGATGGTCACGAAGAACACCGCTTTTGATTCCGACGATTCTGAGGACGATGTCAGCGAACGACGCAGGAAGCAACACGAACGAGAAAAATCATCCACTCGCTTCCCGAGCACGGAAAAACTTATCGTGTTGCCTCCGACGTTGACTTCTTCAACTTCGCCGGTACATCGACCGTCATCGCCGTCGTTGGCGCGTGCAAGGCGTGAGAGCGACGAGAGTAGTAAGATCAACGCGTTACGAAGACAACTGTCCTCGGCATCTAGACAGCAGCAGCAGTACCAACAGCAACAACAAAGAAGCCACCACGGGCATACGCTTTCGTCTGAGCGCACGTTTTCAGAAGATTTACCCTTGGTGCCTGGTCGTTGGGCACACTTTGTAAATAAGTTAGACGAGTGGGTTTATTTCTTCACGGACGTGTTTTGGAAATCTTTAGGCGCATTTTTAAGCACCATTTTGAATTGGTTTCGAGGAGGCACGAGTAAGAAAACCGAAGAGGCACAACGAAGAGCCAGAGCGAATTTGAAGCGCATAAGAAAAGAAAATTCGAGTCAAAACTTAATTAACATGTCGCAACAATCGACCGGAAGAACGCCTACGTATACGAGCGGTTCTGATGCGGGATATTTAACTCCCCCGTATCTCCCCTCGATGCCAGGCGGTGCGAAAGCTCCACGGACGCAACTCAAAACACCCGCGTTGAATGCGAAGAAATATAGCGGCAAAGATCAAAAGGACAACTTTGGTTTGGACAATAGAGCGATATTGAATCCTTATTTGGGCTGTTTTGGCGGAGCTGGCGACCGCGCGCCGAGTTTCCGACGCGCAATTGTCCCAGAGGAGGATCCGTTTGCGCACAACGAACTCGTTTCGTGCGTCGGCTGTTCGAAGACGAACGTTTTACCAAACGCGAAAATTGTCGCCACTGGTGGATGGGATGGGACCATTCGCAGTTGGCGATGGAATCCAAATGTCGGTTTGTCCGGCGGCCACTCTTTATCGGGACACACAGACCGCGTTGAGTTTCTCTCCATCGCTGATTACAGCAACGCCGGCGCGGGCGTCATTCAAAAACCATTCCTGTGCGTGTCTGGTGGTAGAGATAACACCGTGCGCGTGTGGGATTTAGAAAGATCGCGCGAGACTCGTAAAATGTACGTCTTTGACGCTGTTACGTCTGGCGCTGTCGATTGGCAATCGGCGACCATCGCGGTTGGTTCGAGATCCGGCGCTCTTAGTTTATGGGATTTGAATACCGGTCAGAAAAGAGCGAGCATTCGAGGTCACCAAAACGATGTAACGTGCGTCATTAGCTATAACGAACCATCTTTAGATGGCGCTGGTTTATTCGTTTCCGGCGGCGCGGACGGTGTCGTCAAAGTCTGGGATCCGAGGCAAGAAGTTGCCGCAGCGACAATGACTGGGCACAGACGCCGTGTGTTTTCGGTATGCGCCGGGCCTCCCGGAGTTATTTTCGCCGGGGATTTTTCTTCGTCCGTGAAAACACACGTATTAGCGAGGCCGTCCGCGCGACCTCGCGATTTGCCGAACGCACCAAGAATCGACGGGTGTGAAGCGCCCATTTCGGGATTAGAGTACTGCTCGTTACCAAACGCTACGCCGAGAAGCGCGACGAATCAAAGAAACATACAAAACGGCCAACCCGCTGGAGTGTTGGTTTCCACCGCGGCATACTTTCCACCTTCGCAAAAGAGCAAAGAAACTCCGCTGTCTAAAGCCGTTTCGAACATCGCGAGCACTTTACTGTTGCGCAAAACGTCCGCGAACGCTTCGTCGGACCATCACAAAGACCTCCCGGTGCTCGAAACGGCCACCGGCGGCCGTAGCGAAACGTCCGCGTTAGCCAATGCTGCGAACATGCGCGTCCCCAGTTATTACAACGACGACGATGACGACACCTCTAATGATTCTGACGATTCTGACTCTTCCGATGCTCCCCTTGGCCTTCTCCACGTCCGGTGTGTCGACGGCCAAGGCGTGGGCCTCTCGGGCTCTCTCTTCGTCGAGCGCGAAGAAGGCGAAGTTGTCTTAGACTCCGACGTCGATATCAACGGCGGCTACCTCTACTCTTTACCAGGCACAGAAGGTCTCCTCACGTGCGCAGCCATGAGTGCCAACGAATCTACCTCTGAAGTCTCCATCTTCGCCGGTGCCGCTTCGGGAGCCATCTGCGCTTGGTCCCAAGGCGGCAGCTTAACCGGCTTGCCCGCTGAAAAGGATTCCTCCGCCGATTACAGCGACGACGAGTTTCACAGAGATTGGATGATGAACCATAAAACCGACGGGTTTTGGAAGTCTGAGTTTAGCGAAAGCGTCGACGTCGGATGCGAGAAATATTCCGTGGATTGAAAAGCTCTTTTAGACGCACGCACTTTATAATAATATAATAAATACATAAAAAGAAGAAATTAATCAGCCGTCAAACAGTTCAAACTAGAGGTAGTTTGGACTAGCCTGGGTGTTTAGGGTTTCAGATGATAGGAGGCACTATTCTCACAGCCGCCCCAGTTGCTACCAAGTACTGTTGATAGCAACGACAAGACAAGCAATAGTGACTCACATAAATCATTTTAAGTTTGAATACCCTTCACTAAGATAATGACAGTTGCTACCAAGTCCAATTGATAGTTAAATTAACTGTCAGTGTGTCAAACAGATGAAAAAAAAATATCTTCTTTGCCACGTGTGTTTTTTCCCAAAAGTACGGGAAAATGTGTGAAAGGTCAACCTAACGGCACAATTCTTATATACTCCCCCTCCCTTTTTTAAGAAAAAAACACAAGTGGGAGGAGAGGTAAGTTTGATTGAGAACAGCCACAAGACCCGAGACGATGGAGACGCGTCGACGAAGCGGAAGACGAAGCGGAAGCGGAGGGAAACGCGCCCCCGAGGTTCTCCTTTTTCTCTCGTTCGCTTTTGCTTTTTTTAATTCTTTCGATTCGATCTTTTCCTGTTTCACCGCTGTCGAGGCGGAAGTTGTCGCGCCGACCTGGGCGGCGATAAAGGCGAATAATCCTCGATCGCAGCAATGGCAAGGCATCACGGTGCACAAGGATGGCGATGTTCAAGTCGGCGTGGTTTTAAATGGACACATTTGGATTTCTAAAAACTCGGGAAGTAAATGGAGAGAAGTGGAAATTACACCAGGGAGCACGCAACAATACGAAATAGCGGCGATCGCAGATGACGACGCAAACTTGATGATTGTAGCAGCTACAAACTCAGATTTATATAAAACAACCGATGGTGGGACTACGTGGACGACTATCACGAACACGGCGCTCATGACGCAAACAGATACGAGCGCGCTTCCCTCGTGGAAAGGCTTATCGATGTCCGCAGATGGGCAATACATAACGGTGAACTCGTATAATGGAAAGATGTTTGTTTCGTCGGATTTCGGAGCGACGTGGACAGAGGCAAAATTGAGCGACGGTACAAACATGGGCGCTAAATCATTCACGTCGTGCGCGATGTCAGCGAACGGCAAATTTCAAACCGCTGTCGTCGAGAGCGGGTATTTATATCGAAGCGATGACTACGGTGCTACTTTTTCGGTACCGACTGGAATGACGAGCACCGAATCGTGGAAATGGGTGCGCATGAGCAGAGATGGGAAGTATCAGTTGGCCACCGTCATGGTGCAATATGTCGGTGGCTACATGGTACTTTCCAACGATGAAGGAGTTACGTGGACAAAAATAACGGGACAAGCGCTCGTGCCAAACATTGACACGTATGAATATACTTCCGTTTCTGTGTCCGGAGACGGACGGGTTATGATGGCTACAGCGTTTTTCTCGGAAGTGGTGCGTTCTGAAGACTACGGGCAAACTTGGACTGGGTCAGCGAATGGTCATCCTAGCGCAGGCCGCTGGGATGAAATCGCTTTATCGTACGACGGGAAAGTGGTGTTGGCGTATTGGAGAAGCAGTTATTTATACATGGGTCGTTACGAGTGTATTCCGGGAACCTATGGTACTTTTCCCAACTGCAATGCGTGCCCTGAAAACACGTGTAGTTTTGGTGGCGATGTGACAATAGCATCGAGTTGTTCTGCTGAATTATGCTTTAACATTGATTTTTCTTCTGCGGAGAGTGGGAATGACATGTTAGTCAAGAATCCAACGGAGTTTGTGATGAAACTGCCCACGGCGGTTCCTGCAGGAAACACTTTGCGTTTTGAATTCCATTCGTCGGACGATCCAGTGGTGACAAATTACATTTTAAACTCCGCAGATCCTTCATCTTCATTATTATCTGATGCTGAAGCGAGCAGTTATCTCGAATTCAGGGAAGGAGAGCGAGAGAAAACGTTCAAATTGCAACACGCCTCAACGAATCCATCTAAAATGTATGTAGTCATGGAGAATGTTGCGCCTGGTGGGACGTACGCCCTGCCAAATCGGTACCCGCTATATTCTCCTCGCACAATCGTGGCGAGGAAGAAGAAAATTTATGCATCGAACATCAACGATGGAGCGGCGATAAGTCAAATGCACACGTATGATTTTATCGTCACGATTGAGGCGTTACCTTCCGCAGAAGCGTTGGCATCAGGCCTTCCTTTTTCCGTCGGGTATGCAAGCACGTATCTGGTATTTTCGATGTCTGACGGTAATTCTGAAATCAGTTTCTCGACGACTTCGTTGACGAACAATTTGCGCATGTATGCTGTTGAAATCGGAACACAAGATTACCGCGTAAACGTGCCTCCTGAAAGCATATTTTATGAAGAATACGAGTTTGAACTCCCTGCCCCAAAAACGGTGGATATAAGTGTACGCTGCGGTTCAAACATGGTTCCTGAACGTGAAAACGTGTATACCGGAGAACAAACGAAAAAGTGTGTTGCGTGTCCGACCGGAACAACGGCCAAAACTTCTGCTGACTCTTTACTGGATTGCATTTGTCCCGCAGGTACGGTCGATGTTCGCGTGCAAGGTATCTTACCGGATACATACACAGTTGCACTGGATGCCTACCCGTGCGCGTCGGCTTCGTTATATTGTGAAAATCGTGAAATTGATGAAACTCTCGGAACGTATAAACAGTGCGTTGAATTTCTCGAAGGGAAACCGGTTGGAGTTATTCAAGATTATTATCGATATAAATACGAAGGTTGGGACCTCGTTATTCCAGGTTCTGAAACCGCGACGATTGAGTTGACTGATGCCGAATTACTCCTACTGACGCCGTTGGTTCCCGTTTTATCTTGCACCGGCGCCACTTGCGAATATAACGCTACGGGCGTAGCATCGAGCGGTTGCAAAAGCGGGAGCGAGGGGCCTTTGTGCTCTGTTTGTCAGAAGGACTACTACTGGCACCAAGATGACGAGCAGTGTGAAAAATGCTCTCTTAATCCAGATGGATATTTCTCTTCAGAGTTTATCGCGGTTATCATAATCGCGATTTCTATTTTCATCGGGGTAGCTATGCTTATCGTTCCCATTCGAGACAAACTTGATGAAATCGAAATATTCCGCGCGGCAGTCCGAGCTGAATTTCGGACGCGTTTTGGCATATTCAGAAACGATGTTTCTAGTGGGAAAAAGCAAGTTCAATTCATAACGGATGGCCAGACTCTCAAGGAGCGACTTGCATCGGGTCCAACCATGCCATCCTCGTTCCGCTATCGATTAGGACGAAAGATTTACGATTTCCTCGAAGATCTCGCGCCGAAAATGAAAATGCTCATCGGTTTCATGCAAGTGATAATGTTGTGGCCAGAAACTTTATATTTTGTGAGTTGGCCAAATGGTTTCAATAAGTTTGTTCAGGCACTGAAAGTATTCGCGTTGGATTTTGAGCTCTTGCCGATTGATTGCGTCGTTCAAAGAGATTATTATGCAAAATTCCTCGCGGCGACGATTTCGCCTTTTGTCGGATGTGCATTTATAATGTCGTGTTTTGGCTTCGCCTCGTTCGTATTTTCCCAAATTGGAAAAGTGGATTCATCGCGAAGATATATCGGATATGGTGTGAAAACGTGCGTCATGCTCTTGTTCATTATCTATCCTTCGGTATCGGGTACGATTTTGCAATACTTCCCTTGCCGTGATATTGGCGGCGGAGTGCGTTATTTACGATTCAGCATCGAAACGTCCTGCGATACTGAAAAGTACGACAATTTCGCTCCTCTCGTGTACATCATGCTCGTTGTGTACGTGATTAGCATACCAGTTCTTTTTTTGGCTTTTATGTCATCCGATTCGAAATCTCAATATTTCCGTATTCTGTTGAAAGATTATAAAGCCCAACACTGGTACTTTGAGATTATCGATATGCTTCGAAAGCTTTTTCTTGGGGCTGTCATTATTTTTGTCGGCGATAACGAGTCTGACTTGCAGCTTTACGTCATTGTGTTTGTAACCATGGCTTTTCTCGTATTGTTGGGCATGTTGAAACCATATCGCGTCGAAGACGACAACGTGATTGCCCAAATCGTAAACATGGAATTGGGATTTATCGCGTTAATTGCAATCGCGATTAAAGCGGGAGCAGATAGTCTCGGCTCTGAAAAAGTAGTCAACGGTCTCGTGCTCTTCGCAGTGATATCAGTAGTTCTCACCTGCGTCGCGAGTGGCGTGTTGCTTGCTTTCGTTTCAGACAGAGATCGACACGACTTTACAAAATACGACAGCGACATGTCTGGCGACATGGACCGAGACGAGCTAAAAATGCTCCTCCGGGATTTGAAAAAGAACGATAGCGATGACATCTGCGATTTAATCTTTTCCAAGTTTGACAAAGAGAAGCAAGATACCTTGGATTTTGACGAGTTCATTGAGGCTGGTACCTTCATCCATTCGTTGCCGGAGCGAGAGAAGAAGTCGTTCAAAATCTCCTCGATGTCTTTCCGCGAGAAGGACGTCGGAAAATAAAAGAGCAGAGAAGAAGAAGAAAGGAGAAGAAGACTCGGCTATCAATGATTTTATTATATTGTTATATTACCAGTATTATTATTCTGGCATGTTATCACACGCAGCGCGTATGCGCGTTGTTAATACTTTACTCTCGTCACGTTTTTTTCGCCTCCACACCTCATTCTGAGGCTCCACACGACTCCGCACTCTTCTTCTTCTCCTTCTTCTTTCTTCTTTCACGCGAGCGCGCGCCACAAAATACCAAACGTGCCGCCCCATGTTCAAAAAGTTCTCTTTGGACGACTTCCACGGCTCGACGCAGATCAAATCTTCCGTTCAGCGCGCGATTCGTTCGAAAATCGCCGAGCAGTTCCCGCAGCTCTGCAGCAACCATCAACACCGGGAGAAAAAACCAACCTCGGATTCAGATTCGGATGCCTCCTCTTCTTCCTCGGAGTCAGACTCCGATGACGACGACCAACCGACGCCGCTGGACCTTCTGATGCCGAAAAAGAACGCAGAAATCAGAGTCGGTAAACTCGAGAACAAAGTCACGGTCGTTTTGGTTGAAAACGAACCTTTGTTTTTCCAAGTCGTGAAAGACGGTCCGTATTACCCGACTTTGAAAGTCCTTCATCGATTTCCAACGATCATGAAACGCTTGAGAACGGATAAAGGAGCGATTAAATTTGTGTTTAAAGGATCGAACATCATGTGTCCCGGGTTGACGAGCGAAGGGGCGACCATGCACGACGAGGTGGAGGAGGACGAACCGGTGGCGATATTCGCGGAAGGGAAGGAGCACGCGTTAGCGGTAGGAACGTGCGTCATGAGCACGGAAGCGATGCGGACGGAAAACAAAGGCATCGGGGTGGAATTGTGTCACCACTTAGGCGACGGGTTGTGGGAATATCTGTCCAAAGTGCACGAGTAGTTTCGCGTAAAGTGTCTCACATGTAGTTTATTTAATGTTAGAAAGAATCCTAAAAAGTTATTTATTATTCAAACGAAGCGAGGCGGCTAGATTTCGAGAGCTAATACAATGTTTGTGTGTGCGCGTTGCGAGGGAGAGATAGAAAGTCTACTTTCTAATCGCTCCCTCCGCTCTTCTCTTTACCTCCCCCGCTACCTTTCCCGTACGTTTGCTTCCCCCACGAAAACGGAACGTATTTATGCTTAATCATATGTCTCAACTGCTGTTTCATCGTCATCGTGAACAACATTATAAAATACATCAACAATATCGGCCAAAACACGGGCACGTCAAACACCGGGAAGAAGGTCATGGAGAAGGAAACGAGCAAACTCTTCGCGGATTTCACCCAAAACTTAAACTCTGGAAGTTTTCGGACGAACGGTCTGACGAAAACGCAACGAAAGAAAGGAAAAAGAGAGGGTAAAAGGTCAGCGCGAAAGAACAAAGTCGCATTAGAAAGGCGGATGGAGAGAGAGAGAGAGAGAGAGAGAGAGCGGGCGCTCTCGCGCGCAAAACAAATATACTTTTAAAAGTTGAAACTACTACTTTATATTTTACCTGTACTCTTCGTTGTTGCTGCTCGGCAAAGTCGGCCCGTCCCCTCCGGCTGGATCTCTCGCCGGGCTCAAAAACCCAATCACCAAGTTCAAGTTATAAATCCCGAGGCCGTACGTGACGATGTAATACCCGTGCACGAAATACGCGCGGAGGAAATACGCCAGGCAGAGGAAACACCACACCGCCCAACGTTTCCCGGTAAACGGAACGCTTCGATCGAGCACGCGTTGCAGTCGCTGCGAGGATTGGATGCGAAGTTTCGCGAGTGGGTTGCCTTCGAACTGGGTCGGGTCTTCCGAGGCGCCGTAGGCGAAGGATTCCGACATGCTTTTACGCGTCTTCGTTCTTCTTGTTCGTCGTCGAGAGAATCAAAACGTCGCGGTCGCGAAAGTGTGCAGCTCTGCGCTAATCAATCAGTTTGGTCCTCAAGATGTGAACCCTAAACCCTAAACCCTAAACGTATCGTTTTGCAAAAAAGCAAAACTCTCTGCTGTGGGGAAAAAATTTCGAATTTACGCGACTCTCGAGACGCAGCAAAAACGCGCGCGCGCGCTTTGAAAAGTAAGAGAGAGAGAGAGAGAAAGAAACACGTCTCTCTCTTCTTCTTCTCGCTCTCTTTATATTTCTGGCGTTGCGGTGTGGTTATATCATCAGCAAAAGTCTCTCTTTATTTAAAAGCAAGTCATGATGTCTGACATCATCATCGGCGACGGAGAAGAAGAAGAAGAAGAGGAAGACGCGGCGTCGCTGCTGGCGTGGATGTCCGCGAAGGAGGACGCGAAGCTCGAAGAAGAAGAAGAAGAGCACGACGACGACGATGAAAACGAGGAGCTGGGGATGCCGCGGCGGCGGTTACCGCCGACGCCGGCGCGGTTTTCTTCCTTGTTCTCTCCTCCAGGCAACACCGAGAACAACGAGAACAACTCGACGAGTCTGAGAAAGAGAGCGGAAGTGCTGACGCCGCCGAGCGCGACGACATCGACGTCGACTGCAACGACCACAACAACGCCAGGAAGAGGAGGAGGAGGAATAAGTTTAGAGGAGACGGCGAGGAAAATCGACGAGGAATATTTCGCGACGCCGAGAGGAGAAGACGCGAGCGAAAGCGCGGCGAAGCGGTTGGACGGGTTGAAGGTGGAAGAGGAGACTTTGTACATGCGAAAGAATCCGCGACGGGCGGTGGCGTCGCTTTCTTCTTCTCCTTTTCCTTCTTCCTCGCGCGACGAGAAACCGTTGATTCTTCCAGAGGCGAAACCGATTGGAAGTTATCCGATGACGGATTTAGAGAGGAGGACTTTGGCGCTGAGCGCGGATTCCGAGGGAAAGGAAGACGCTTTGGAGAGAGCTATTCATCGAGCGATGGAGAGAGCGGGGACGCCGGTGAGCGCGAGCGCACCACCGGCGGCGATGCCCGCAATAGTGCGCGAAGGCGGAAGAGATTTAAAACAGACCGGTGTTTTTAGCAGCAGTAGTAGTAATGATGATAAAAATAACAGAAAGCTCGAGGCGTTGCGTGTTCGAGATTTTAGAAGTTTAGAAAACGTAAAGGAAATCAGAGAAGGCGCGATGAGAGTTAAAACGTGGTTTCGCTCGCTCGGCGTCGAACTCAACGAAAGCGTGTTGGTATCGGCCAAAGACGACGATGAAAATGAAGTGGATACGTTTGCTCGAGCGTTAACCAAAGCTGCCACGGATGGGAGTTTATTGAAAGAAATAGTAGAATCCGAATCGAACGTTCGCATTCCATCGGGCGTTTTCGCCGCTTCTTCGTCGATTACCGAGGGAGTTTTGAAACACTTACGAACGGTTCCAGGCGTAAAACCGCGCTATTTATGGTGCGAAGACGAAATAGAGACGGGTATCAACGTCGAAGCGACGGTTGGCTTGTTCGATGATATCAGATCGTGCGGCAGGTGGGACTGAGAAAAAGTGACCGATGATTGTAAAATTCGCGCTCGCAGAAGGCTAGAAATTTTTAAAAACTACTTTAGTAAATGCACATGATTATTGCTTTGACACTTTATTGCACTTTGTGCGAGCCTCCCTTTCTTCTGCCAAGCCTTCCGGTTCGAGAGAATCTCGGAAAGAGAAACCAAAATACCCAGTGTTCGCCTTTCGTTCGTTCAAACACCGCTCTCACCCTCGCTTCTTCTACGTGCGTACTCAATCCCGCCGCGTCTCTCGCCATCGACTTCGGACTAAAACTCCCGCCCCGCTCCTCTCTTTCCCGCTTCGCTTTCAAAGACGCGACGTAAAATTCCCCTCGTTTTACCGCCATGTACGTTTGGTAAAATAAACCAAACGTGAGAGGAGCGATGGTCGCGGTGGCTACGACGACTATACTCCACGTGCCAATCCACGTGTCTTCGCACGCGCTCACGTATTTCAGGGCGAAGCTGCAATACTGTATGAGCGCTCCCGTCGAGGTTGGAAAATGTCCGATGTGATCGTACGCGTTCTTGCCATAGTTGGAATATTTATCCGTGCCACTCATGATTTTTACGTACGGTTTCATAAACGTCGCTCTTTGCGACGTGAACGGCAACAAAATGGCAACGACAAACGCCAACGCGCATCCCAACGAACACCACAAGCAAAAGCACGTAAACGCTCTCACGTTGTGTTTGCCGACGCAATTTTGCAAAAACGGACAGTGGTGGTCTAAATCGACTATGCACTTATTACACGTGGAGCAATGCGAGGTCCCGAACGGTTTAACATCGTCGCATTTGATGCAATACGCGCAATTTCTGAACGAGTCTCGCGGCACGACAGTCGTCGGATGTCTCGTCTCCGTTCCGCCGGTTTCCACGTCTGTTTCCTGCGCGTCAACCTCTAGATTTTCGTACTGCTGCTGTTGCTGACACCACGGCAACGGCATGATCCCATTCCTATTATTCATATTATTATCATTACTACTACTACTACTACTCGCATTTCTACTTCTACCACTCTCCACGTCTTCTCCATCGCTTTCGCCTTCGCTCCCTTCCCCGTCCTCTCGCAACCGGCGAATGCTCTTCGGCGGCGAAAAAATCGACGACGCGTAGTTCCAATAAATATTCGCGCACGCCAACATCAGCGCGCCTCTCAGCGCGAAACACATCGCCCAATCCGCCGCGGTTCGTTCCATCTCCCCGTTCAAAATCACCTCTCGTTCCGTCGTCAGCTTCGGAATCGACACGAAATACGTCTTCGAGACTAAAAAGTACACCAAAGAGACCACGGTTGGTATTAAAATCCGTCCCATCGTTCTCGCGCAGCACCGCGCCGGCAGCACGAGGCAATATTTTTCGCAGCTGCACCCGTTCTTCTTCTTCCCGTTCGCATTCGCCTTCCTCTCTCCGAACTCGCGCGCCTGCGCCACCGAGTTTATCGCGCCGCAGTGCCCGCACAAAAACTTTGAACGAAGATTTTTACGCGATGCGCTTTTGTTGTTCTCACGGAACGAAGAAGAAGAAGAAGAAGAGGAAGAGCCGGCGGGAGGAGGTTGCAACTTCGCCGAGCATCCCCAGCACCGGACGACCACGACGACGACGCTTTCGACGAGATCATCTCCGTCTTCGTCGCGTCGTCGATTTTGTCGCATATCTCTTTCTCTCTCTCTCTCTTATTTACGCGTTCTTCTGACGAGAAAACTCTTTTTCCCCACACAAAAAGATACGAATGTCTTTGCGCTCGTCTTCTTCTCTGCGGCTGCTGCGTTCTTCGCGCCGTTTGGCGGTGGCGGCGGCGTCTTCTTCGACACCGAGCGATGGGGAACGACGCTCTCGACGAACGAGAACGCTTCGTTTTTACGCGGTAGTAGGGACGGCGGTCAAAGAAGCGTCGACCACGGGGACGATGGAACGGCAAAGAAGAGCGGCGGGAAAATGGAACGAAGGAGGAGGAGGAGAAGCGGCGACGAGAGGGTTCGCGGCGGCGGCGACGACGACGACGATTGCTACGGGGAGGAGGAACAACGGACAGTTTTCTGCCTCTTCTGTTCTTTCCTCTGTCTCTTCGAAAAGGGGGAACGGCGACGACGACGGCTCGACGACCGAAGACGACGAGAAAGAGGAGGAGAAGAAGATTTCGTTCGGAGAAGATGGCATTGAGAGAAGAGAGAAGGAAGAACGAACGTCCGAGAATACCACGAACGGCACGAACAGCATTAATAACAAAAACGATGATAAAAATAACGGCATCGTAAACATCCCGAACGCCCTGTCCGTTGGACGAGCTCTTTCTGGGCCAATCATAGCGCACATGATCGTGCGAGGTCCGGAGACGTATTCGACCGAGCTCGTGTTGGCGTCGATAGCCGCGGCGGGCGTCTCGGATTACTTGGACGGGTACCTCGCTCGTCGGTGGAATCAAACGAGCAACTTTGGTTCTTTCTTCGACGCGGCGGCGGATAAGATTTTTGTCAGCTCCGTCGGCGTCGGAATGGCGGCGAGTGGACAATTGCCCGCGTGGATGATTGGGTTGTTCGTTTTTAGGGACTGCGGTTTTTTGGCGAGCGGTTTTTGGCGGCGCGCGAACGCGCTCAAGTTTGAAAACGTCACGTGGCGACAGTATTTCGCCATCGACGCGGTGAGGAGAGAGGACGAACGCGAGAACAGATTAGCGAAGGAAGATGATGAGAGAAGGAGTAGTAACATGAGCAGCAGCAGCAGCAGCAGCAGCGGTAGTAGTAGCAGTAATAGTAGCAGCGGCGGCGGCGGCATCTCCGGCGAGGGAGGCGCGATACAAAAGCGACGAAGCGATTGGGAAGCGTTCAATTCCACGGAAAAATGGGAACCACTTTACGTCGGTAAAGTCGCCACGGCGTTACAAATGGGTCTCCTCGCCATCGCGTGCGGGCAAACGCTCGACCACATCCCGCTCCTCTTCGAGACCCACGAGGCGCAAAAACACGCCATCTCCTCTTTAACCGAAAACTTCGGCTACTTCACCTTCGCCGCCACGTCCTATGCCACCGCGCAGTACACCAAAGCGTACTTCTCGCACCCCGGATGGAAAGAGAGCGCAAAGATACGCGCCGAGCGAAGAGACGCGCGACGCGAACACCTCCGAGCGAGCGTCCGAGACATTCGCGATTCCGCAAAGACAAAGTACGATTCTTTTAAGCGGACGAGCGCGGAGAAAATATCGGAAGAATATCGGAGTAGAAGGCGACGACGACGTCGAGAACACGAAGAGGCGGCGGCGCTGCGCGTAGAACGCGTGGAGTAAAAGTAGCGTAGCATGTGATAAGGGCACGGCGATATAGAATTTTTCAGATTTTCAGAAACACAAAACACAGCACAAAAATTCAAAACGCTCCAAAACTTAAGCGCCGCGCGGAGAAGATACGCGCGCATAAAATGTCCGACTCCCCGAATGAAATGCCGTCGTTGTTCGACGAAGCCGCCAAAACCAATCTCTTCCACGCGCGAAACGCCGTCGCGCACTGTAAACTCGCCTGGAAAGAGTACTCCGAAGTCCTCGGAAACGCCAGAAACATCGCCTTTCCCGGGAAAGAATCGGAAGAAGGAACGACAACGGTTTTCGACTCGAAGCGATGCGAAGTGGCGCGAGAAAAGCTGCAAGCGTCGATCGAACACGTCGAGCGAACGTACGAGGAGGTGAAAAGGGATACTTTTTTAGAGCCGCTGTTGAGAGAGGCGAGGAAATCGAGGCCGCCGCACGCTCTTTCGCCGAAAGAGGTGAAGGAAAGGAGCGTGTTTTTTGGCGCTTCGCTGGGGAATTTGTTGTCGCACTACGAGGGGAAGTTTCGTCTGGCGTCGTCGAGAGGTTTTGAGAACGAAGACTTGAAGAAGTCGAGGATGAGAACGAAAACAATCGAGAAGAAGATGAAACAGTTGATCGGTGGGCCGACGCCGTACGATGGGGCGTTGGTCGTGTACGCGGTGGACGAACGCGGGAAGCGCGTCGGGTTCAACGCCGCGGAGGTGAACGAGCGATGTCGCGTCGTGAAGGCGGTATCGAGCGGGAACTTTGAGTGTCGGGTGCCGTGGGACGGATGGAACATCGAGAGTATTTTAGGGCTGGAGATTGGGCCGGACGACTGGAAGAAGAGAGAGGAAGAGGAGAGAGAAGAGGAGAAAGACGAAGACGAAGACGAAGGAGAGCGGACGAAGAAGAGAGCGAAGACGGTTGCGAAGAAGAGCTGGACGGATGGTCCGGACGATGCGAAGAAAAAGGACGAGGACGCTTCTTCTTCGATGATATCGGAGTTCGCGAAAGTGTCGTTGCGGAAAAAGAGCGTGGCTGAAATGATGAACGAAACGAACGACGAGAAAGCGTTCGAAAAGTTCACGGAAATGGCCAGGGAAAGAGCGAAGGAAAACATAAAAAAGTATTGCGGCGAAGACGGGAAGAAAGGAGCGGCGGTGATGGCGTTGGCGATGTTGTTAGAATGGTTTGAAGATTTTCACGCGACGAGTCAAGCGGCGAAGAATGCGAACGGCGACGGAGAAATGCAAGCGGATCCGAGGACGTGCGGAGTGGAGGTGCCTAAACGGTATTTACCGGAGTATTACAAGGACAGCGAGACGAAAGATATGACGTACCAAGACGTATTAAAGCAAGAACGAGCAAAGGAGGAAGAGGAGAAGAAGAAAAAGAAGAAAAAGAACGAAGAAAATGAAGATGAGAAGGAGGAGGAGGAGGAAGAAGAAGAAGAAGAAGAAGAAGGCGAGCTCAAGGAATAGACAGACACGTGCTCTAAAATAGAGAGATAGAGAGAAACAATGATAGACGACTTTAGACGGCTTTAGAACTTTAGAAATAGAAATTGCGATTTATAGATACTACTAGAACAAACTACGGGTACGTGTGCGTACAAATTCTCTACTTGAGGCTATCTAAGTAATCCATCTTCTCGTCAATCGTCAATAAGCTTTCTTCGTCCAGTGTCCAACCCATGGCGTCTTCAAAATCCTTAATCTGTTCGGCATTCTTCGCACCCGGGATTGGAATCGTGCCTTTCGCGATGCAATAATTCAACATCACGGATACGCTCGATTTCCCTCCGCTGTTCACTTGACCGATGAAATCGCACAGTTTATTCATGATGACGTATTTCTCTTCGATTTCAGTCGTCTTCAACGCCTTCAAAGGCGAATACGCGACAACTTTCACGTCTCGATCTTTACAGCTCTGCAACAATCCATCCTTTTCCGGTTTGCGGTTCAAAATTGAATATTCAATTTGATTGCTCGCCAACGGAATGCCTCTTTTATCTAAAATATCGTACGCTTTCTCCAACTGCTCCTTATTATAGTTACTCACGCCGACCGCTTTCGTCAAACCTAAATCTAAACTCTCCTCGAGTGCGCTCATCAACACTTCTTGCGAGAAGGAAGGGAACGGAAAGTGAATCGACCACAAGTCCATCGGCCGATTCATTCGTTTCACGCTGTCCTTCCCGGCTTGCACCAACGCGTCTTTCCCGAGTCGAAACCCGCCTCCTAACAGCGCGTTCGTCCACGGTATCGTGAACACTTTGCTTCCGACGACGACGTCGTCGTCGTCTCCTTCGTCCGCCAAAGCGCACCTCGAAAGAATGTATTCCGAGCTTTGTTCATATTTCAAGCTCTTATATCCGTACACCTCCGCGGTGTCGAAAAAGTTTATTCCGGCTCGTCTCGCGCGCGAATACGCCGCTATTAAATCTGTTTCGCGGTAGGATTCGTTAAATCCGTACTTTTCGTCGCCCCAGGCGATGGTGCCCAATCCGATTTCGGATATCGGAATGTTTTCCCCGTCTCTCGTTTTAAGATACGGAAGAGAAGAAGAAGAGGAGGAGGACTCGAGAGACGCTCTCGTTCTGCCACCACCGCTTCGTCTTCCTCCTCGAATCGACGATGGCGTCGTCGCGGGTATCGAGAGAGCAGCACGCGCTGGAGGAGACATGCGTGATGCTCTCTGTGCGGGGTGTTTTCGCGGATTCGCGCGTAAATGTGAAGAACTCACGCACGGGAAATTCGAAACAAAAAGAGCGCTCGTGTTATCGTTCACGTAAAACAAGATGTCCTCCGAGCGGCAACAATCAGAACAATCGCAACAACAAGAACAACAACAACGAGCGCTGCGTCGCAAAATCCTCGGCGACAGGGCGATTCTGAAGCGCGCACGCGCGATGACTGGAACGGCGTTCGACGCGTGGAAGAAACGAGTGCGGTTAGTGCAAAGAGTCTCGCGATTTCAGCGCAAAAGGGAAGCGCGGGAAAGGAAAAGACTGCTCTGGGCGTGGCGCGTGGTGGCGATGAGAGAGCGCAAAGAGAGAGAAGAGAGGAGGAGGTTGGTGAGGACGGCGTTTCGGGCGTGGTTGGCGCGGGTGAGAGCGAGAAATAGGAGAGGAAGCGATGATGATGCAGAAGAAGAAGCAGATAACGGTAAAAAGGAGGAAAGGAGAAGAGAGAAGGAAGAAGAAGAAGACTGCGAGAAAGAAAAGGAAAAAGAGAGAAACAGTTTACTCGCGCGAAGGATGTTTCATCGATGGCACGCGTCCGCGCTGACGAGGAGACGGAACGAACGGGAGAAAGAATTCATCAAACTGGAAGTTCGGGAGAAGTTTATCGCGGCGAAAGCGAGAGAAACGAAAGCGAGGTGGAAGTCGGAGGCGAGGAGGACGCGCGCGTGCCAGTACGCGTTGGAGACGTTGAGGATAGCCGCGGTGAAAGATTTAGAGGGCGAGAAAGAGAATGCGTGCGAACGCAATAGTAAAGAAGAAGACGAGAAGTTCTCGCATAAGAGACGGGAGAGATTGCGAGAGGCGTTGATGAAACAGAAAGCGCGCTTGTTGGAGGAAATCGAGAGGGAGGAAAATCGAGAACGAATACGAGCTCGATTTGGAAACTAGAAAAAATCCCTCGCTGTCGTCAGGACATCTGGTAGTTTAGCGTAGCGATAGAATTAGTGTAGCGTATATGTAGGGAAACCTTTAATTACGAAATGTTTATATTATAAGAGCTAATATATTTATTTGCTAGTTTTTCAAATCGCCGACGAGACCGTTTGCAATTTAATAGTCGTCGTAATGGCGAACCTTCTTCGGCGGCGCGGACAAGAAGTCGGTGTATTCTTGCGCCGGCGCTTTTTGCCACTTGTTCTCCGCCCACAAGTCCGGAGTCAAGAACTCGTACGTAGATCTCAAGGCGAAGTACGTCGCCTTGACAAAGTTACCCAACGTTCTCGTGTGGCCTCTGGAGCACGTAAACACGTCGTGAATACCCGCCATGACTAAAACCTTCTTCGGCGTTTGCGCAGCAACGACACCGGTACCCTTCGGCGCCGGAATCAAACGGATGTGAACGGAACCGCACTTGCCGTGCACCTTAGTCGGCACGGTGTGCGGCGCGCCGAGCGCGGCGCCCCAATAGCCTCTTCTCACCGGAACCATGTTCAACTTGGCCAAAATCATAGACCCTTGAATAGAGTGCGCGACTTCCTTGCAC
>Ga0181558_10002356_pt1 | contig 17895 bp, 15 predicted proteins | sample 011ome_22_FD_133754 | JGI IMG/M metagenome (GOLD analysis project Ga0181558, IMG submission 133754) | Coastal salt marsh microbial communities from the Groves Creek Marsh, Skidaway Island, Georgia - 011507BT metaG (megahit assembly) | ecosystem: Environmental > Aquatic > Marine > Intertidal...
GGGGTGTTCTAAGTCATCGTCATCGATATCTCCCAAGTTGGCATAGCCCAAGTTGCAACATAGACTGATAATAATGCTGACTTTAATGAAGAATCTGAACATTGTGACGTGCACCCTCATTTAGAAAGGAAGATGCCTTATTTTAAATCCAAACGAGATGGAAGGTGTGATTGCGATATTATCCGAGTGTATTACTGTGGACACATTTGCGTTAGATAGTGCGTTACGCTTCTTAGCCACGGCATGTCGAGCCCTTTGTCGCTAACGAATTCATCTTGTAGTTGATAAGCTTGAACCTCGCGTTTAATCCAACTTTTACAGTTTGGATTTCTGCCAAAGTTATGAAATTGAAGAATGTGAACGAGTTCATGGTAAAGAATGCTTTCACCTTCAATTGTGTTTACATCTAACCCGTTGACTAAAAAAACTGTTGTATCCTTGGTTGCTGCCTCAGCGTTACAATCTCTGTTTTTACAGACCATACCGTTTAGAAACTGTTGCGTAACGAAAACAACATTTGGAAAATTTGGATCCCCCACCTCTGGCACGCTCATGCCGGTTTTCTGGTAAATCCTTAAGAGGAGCTGTTTTAAATGTTTGTTTTCCAGTCTCTCTGCGGCCAAGCCTATTGAGGAGGTCACCGAAAAACTTGAAAGATAAACAACCATTACAGCCGCGAGCATTTGACACGTTTTCATGACTACGTATTGACTGAGGTTAAAGTCTTTACGATACGCTAATTTATAAAAAGTTCTCAGAGTATTGTATGTTTTTTGATTTGAAAAGAAGTCAACTGGGTAGCATCCCTCTGCTCTTTGTTCGATGCAATCGTAGAACTCGCAAGTGTACATACCTCAAGGCCGACCATTAACCTACTCAATATCGTTAAAGCATGCAATATGCCCCCTTCTATTAATCAGATTAAGCATATGTTTTAGCGCTTGCAGTTTCTCTTGCTTGCTATGATCAATAGTTTTGTTTGCGCCCAATGAAGTCGAGTTGATAGCATGAGGCAAGGGCAAAATTAGTATTGATTCTTCATATCATGTATATTTTTGCTCTTTTGAAGCTTCAAGGGCTTATTTCAGGCTGGTAACGTAATACACAAGCGTTTTACGTAGAGAGGCGAATTGACCAAAGGCTTTTCTAAACCATTCGGTGGCTTACTTTTCAACTAAAAATGATACATGTGCGGAGAATATTTTGAGCCATAGCGACCTTTATCCAGTTATACTTTCAGGTGGACTTGGAGCCAGACTGTGGCCGCTATCTAGAAAATTTCACCCTAAGCCTTTCATCAAGTTACCTGATGGGCAGAGTCTTATCCAAAAAGTTTTTATAAGGGCTACAGAACTTCGAGGGGTTAGGCATTTAACTACCGTGACTAACCGAGATCTAGTTCTAAAAACCGTTGATGAGTATCGTCATATTGATGAACCAAGAATTGCTGAGAGTTTTATTCTTGAGCCTTGTGTAAAAAACACAGCACCTGCTGTTGCTGCCGCGGCATTGCAAATCAAGCAATCTTTTGGTTCCGATGCAGTAATGCTTGTGATGGCCGCTGACCACTTAATCACTAATTCCATTGAATTCCAAAAGACTGTTGACACTGCTGTTGAATTGGCTAGCAAGGGTGACATTGTCACTTTTGGGATTAAGCCAGATCGGGTAGAAACTGGATATGGGTATATTGAGCATGAAGATAATAAGGTTTTAAGGTTCGTGGAAAAACCAAATCATGACCTGGCTCAGGAATATATCGATTCTGGTAATTTTGTTTGGAATTCGGGTATGTTTTGCTCCACTGTTACCACTATGTTGGATGAGATGAGTGAGCATTGCCCTGAGATACTTTCTTGTATTAAGGCGTGTTTCGATCAGTCAAAATTGATCGAGCAGCTTGGCGTATCTAAGTTTGAACTAAATGAAAGTGTGTTTAAAAAAGTCGCCGCTCAATCGCTAGATTATGCAGTTATGGAGAAATCTAGAAAAGTGACTGTTGTGCCTTGTGACATAGGCTGGAATGATATCGGTTCTTGGGATGCTCTAGGAGAGATTGATAAACCCGATGAAGATGGCAATCGGATTAAAGGAGATGTTATCGCGCAAGACACACAAGATTGTACGATTCATGCGGATAACCGTTTTGTTGGAGCTTTAGGTGTCAACAATCTTTTTATTGTAGATACGCCTGACGCTTTACTGGTTGCTAACAAGTCCCGTGCTCAAGAGGTAAAAGATATTTTTACTGCGCTTGAGGCGAAAGATCATGAAGTATATAAATTGCACCGAACGGTTCATCGTCCGTGGGGAACTTACACAGTTTTAGAGGAGAGCGAGGGATTAAAGATAAAACGTATCGAGGTCAAGGCAGGAGCTGCACTTAGTTTGCAATTGCACCAATATCGAAGTGAGCACTGGGTAGTCGTCAGTGGTGTGGCTTCTGTAATAAATGGAGAGTCCGAAATTAAACTTCATGCGAATCAATCTACATTTATATCCGCGGGCTGTAAGCATCGGTTAAGCAACCATGGAGAGATCCCGTGTGTGATCATAGAGGTGCAATGTGGCACGTATGTAGGCGAAGATGACATTGTGCGGTTTGACGATATTTATGGTCGATCTGTAGATGAAAAGTAATTTTTTTTCTTATGTATTACGCCATTATAGTTTATTCATTGAGCTAACCAGGCGAGATTTTTCCAGTCGCTATAAAGCTTCTTATAGAGGGGTATTTTGGGCTTTTGTGCAGCCTTTGTTTTTGCTGACGGTATATACCGTAGCCTTTGGCGTGGTTCTTAAGGCGCGTTGGGGTTTTGCCGGAGGCACACTAGATTATTCTTTCATGTTGTTTGCCGGGCTAATTGTGTTTAATGCTTTTTCTGAAGTGCTTAACAAGTCCTCAACCGTTATTATGGATAACTCTAATTTGGTAAAGAAAGTTGTTTTTCCATTAGAGCTGTTACCAGTGGTTATTAGTGCCGTTGCACTTGTCCATGCTTTTATCGGCCTTACTATATGGTTGGTCGGTTATGCGGCCCTCATCGGCATGCCTAAACCAACCCTGTTGATGATACCAAGTATTTTTCTCTGCTTCATTCCCTTATTGTTAGGTTTTGGTTGGATGGTCGCCTCGGTCGGTGTTTTCATAAGAGATTTGAGTCATATTGTCGGAATGCTGACTCATTCTTTATTGTTTTTAACTCCAATTTTCTACAGCATAGAGGCTGCGCCAAAGGCCTTGCATAAAATACTACTACTTAATCCTTTAACTTTTTTAGTGGAACAGGTGCGATTAGTTTTGTATTATGGCCAAGTGCCAGCACTGAAGGCGCTTGCCACATATTTTATATTTGCCTCTATTTTTGCCTTTATTTCTTATCACTTATTTAAACGACTTAGATCCAAGTTTGCGGATGTGGTGTAGTTCATGAGTGATATAGCTATCTCGGTTAACAACGTTTGTAAGTCATACGAATTACTTGATAAGCCTTGGACGCAGATTTGGAGTGCTCTTGGATTTGGTCAAAAAAAATCTGTTCAAGAAATTAATGCGGTTGACGGAGTTAGCTTTGAGGTTAAGCGAGGGGAATCTGTCGCAATTATTGGTCAAAACGGAAGCGGTAAAAGCACGTTGTTAGAAATATTGACAGGAACGCTTTCTCCCACGTCCGGAAAAGTCACAGTAAATGGTCGTGTTTCCGCTCTGTTAGAGTTGGGCAGTGGCTTCAATCCAGACTATACGGGGCGAGACAATGTTGTTCTCAATGGGCTGCTCTTGGGCCTTCGGAGGCGTGAGATTTTAGACAGGTTTAGCGAGATAGAGGATTTTGCTGATATAGGGTCAGCGATTGATCGTCCAGTTAATACCTATTCCAGTGGAATGGTGATGCGCTTGGCTTTTGCCGTGCAGGTGCTGTGCGACCCCGACATATTGATCGTTGATGAAGCACTTAGTGTTGGAGATTTTTTCTTTCAACAGAAATGCTTTAAGTTGATTCGAAAATTATGTGAGCGCGGGGTTACCTTAGTCTTCGTCTCACATGATTTGGCCGCTGTGAGAGACCTATGCCAGCGAGGGATTTATCTTGTTAAGGGTCGGGTTGATTTTGATGGAGACAAGATACAGGCAATTCAGGCCTACTTGAGTGCCAAGTCACAACCGGTCTTGGATCGTGGCGCGGCAGGAGCGATAGAGCCGCGAGCTGCCGCACGAGAAACCAACGGTATAGGCTTGAGAGATCCCGTTTGGTTTTTGTCCGATGCGGAAATGTATCGCAAATCAAAGCTTACAGCTTTAATTAAAGGGGTAGAGCTGCGAGACGAGTCTGGCCGTTCGATACGAAGTATTCGTATGGGTTCAACGGTCACTTTTAGAGTTCACTATAAAGCGTTATCATTCGCAAACCCCCACGTTAATTTTGTCTTGAAGAATAAACATGATCATATCGTTACGGCCGTTGGTTCCCTCAATCATAAAGTTGATACGCCAATCCTAAACATAGGAGACGAGGCCATTTTCGAATTAAAAATTAATATGTCTTTTGAGGCTGGTGATTATGTTTATTCTCTGGCTTTAACAAAACCTGATGCGAGTCAAACCTCAGGTGTTAATTTCGATGAAACCCCGTGGATTGGTCCATTACAAATAGTATGGAATTACGAGGAGCAGATCCCTCCGTTTTTTGGAATCTGTGGGATGAGTAATAGCGTTTCTTTTGATGCCGGGCGCTATCCTGCGGACGGTGGTGAAGGCTAATGATTCGAAATAGGTTTTTGCGTAGGTTGCTGAAGGGTATCGCGGATTGGATTACCCCTTTGCCTCCCAAGCAGGAGTATTTTCGTTGGAAATTAAAAAACACAATCCTAAGATTTGCTGGTATTAGTATTGGTGAATCAGGAGTTGCTATTAGTAATGGTTTTCAATGCATCGATGGCTATGAAAATAATATAAACATAGATTGTTATTCGGCCATAGGGCACAACGTTCGGCTATGGAATTTTAGTGATATTCATATTGGAAAATTCTCAATGCTCGCGGCGGGGGTTACGGTTAGTAATGGATGGCACAACAAGAATACACTTGAGCCAGCATCGGGACCCGTGACAATTGGTCCGGGATGCTGGATTGGCACAAATGCAACCATTATTGGGAGCATTAATATTGGAGCAAATGCGATAGTGGCGGCGGGGTCCCTAGTAAACAAAGATGTCGCGCCTAACTCCATTGTAGCTGGAGTGCCAGCCAAGGTGATCGGGACGCGGGAATTACCCGAGCGGGTCTGGCACTTCAATAATATCTATTTTTGCCCGAATGAATTTGAAATTAAGGCTGACTGACTATGGGACCATGGGCGCGATAACTTTTTCTCTCGATTTACGTTTGGTTAAAGTACTTCAATTGACGTTGCCGTTGCGTACATTTGTTGAAACCGGCACCTATAAAGGAGAGACGGTTTCTGAACTAGAACCTTATTTCGACAAAATTATATCTGTGGAGATTTCCGAGTCGTTATGGGAGGCTGCGCACAAACGTTTTGCTCAATCTTCGCGAGTGCAAATTCTCAAGGGCAGGTCGCAAGAGAAGTTAGATGCATTACGTAACGAACTCAAAGATCAAGGCGTTCTATATTGGCTTGACGCGCACTGGTGCGTCGACCCAGAGGTGACGAGTGGAGTATCAGAATGTCCTTTGATGGATGAGCTGGGTTCGATCGGCAAGTTGAATGATAAATCAGTTGTCCTTATTGATGACGCACGATTATTTCTCGCACCGCCTTTGGCGCCGCACGATATCTCGCATTGGCCTACTTTTAATGAATTGTTAGGCTTACTCCGAAAATTGAGTTTGGACCATGAGCTTATGGTGATTAATGATGTAATAGCGTTTTACCCACGCGAATCTAGTGGTGCCATGCGTGAATTCGCAACTAAAAATGGATTCGATTGGTTGGCTTATGGATCTCAATTGAAGGCAGAGAAAAAAAATGCGTATCTTCAGGAAAAGTCTCTGAATAGTTTGAGGATTCAATTAAATGAGAATGAACGACTGATAAATGAGAAGGAACGACTGATTATCAGTTTGGTGACAAGAGAGAATAACCGAATCAAATGGTTAGGAATTCAAAAGCCATGGATAGTCAGGCGGATTGGTGAGATATTCCGACCAAGACTTGGACATCTGAGACAGTATCTTCCGCGCTCAATAACTAAATTAGATGTTGTTCCTATCCATCCAGATAATACGCTTTTTTTTTCGATCGTGACACCCTCTTACGGGCAGGGGTCTTTTATCGGGAGAACCATTGAGAGTGTTCTCAATCAAGACTATCCATTTTTAGAATATTTTGTACAAGACGGCGCTTCTAAAGACAGCACGCTGGATGAGATAAAGCTTTACGAAGACCGCTTAGCTGGATGGGAGTCAAAAGATGATGGCGGTCAATCTCAGGCTATTAATCGAGGTTTTCAAAAAACGAGCGGTGAGATCATGTGTTGGTTAAATTCAGATGATTTGCTGTTGCCTGGCGCGCTAAGAACAGTCTCAAACTTCTTTCAAGAGAATCCGACCGTAGACGTTGTTTATGGTAATCGATTGCAGATTGATGTTAACGATCAGGAGATCGGACGTTGGATTATCCCTGGACACGATCCCCGCGTTTTATCATGGGCGGATTATATACCCCAGGAAACGTTATTTTGGCGGCGAAGCATTTGGGAAAAAATTGGTGGACAGGTTGATGAATCGTTTAGTTTTGCCATGGACTGGGACTTATTAATCCGTTTCAAACAAGCCGGAGCAAACTTTGCGCATATCCCTAGGTTTCTGGGAGCATTTCGTATTCATGACGATCAAAAGACGTCATCGTCGTTCGAGGATGTTGGTCGACAGGAAATGGAGCGTATTCGCGAGCGTACCCTTGGCTATGCGCCGAAACAATCTCAGATTAGGAGAGCCGTAACGCCGTTTTTACTTAAACACCTATGGGTTGATATGTTGTATCGTATTCGATCAAGGATGGAGAGATGACATGACCAGATATTCTTTGTATTTGGCGCTGCCGTTACTAACTTTTTTTGCGGGCTGTTGGCAATCTGACGTGGGCCGCAGTTTCTATCCGGATGGGAGTATAAAAACGGAGGCAACTGTTTACAATGGATTACTAGACGGGCCGGCGGTTATGTATTTCGAAAGTGGTGTAAAGATGAGCGAAGCATTCTACGTTGGTGGGGTTCTACACGGAATTACTATCTCCTACCATGAAAATGGAAGGGTAAAGGGGCAAGCGGAATATAACCTAGGTGTGTTGCATGGCAAAAGTAGTGAGTGGACTAAGGACGGCGTTTTAATAAATTCAGTGCGTTTTGATTCGGGTCGCGTTTTAGAGTAACTGACATTAAAAAATAAATATTAAATATATAAACAAATGAATATAGCAGACAAGTTGGTTGACAAGCTCAAGCAGAAGCGAGCAGTTATCGGTATTGTTGGATTAGGTTATGTAGGCTTACCCTTGATGTTAAGTTATTGCAAAGCGGGTTATCAAGTGGTCGGGTTCGATGTTGATGTTAAAAAGGTTCAAAGCCTTAGGGGCGGGGAAAGCTACATCAAACACATTAGCGACTATGATGTGCAGTCGGCTATCTCTCAGGGTTTAGAGATAACCAATGAGCTGTCTGCAGCAATTAAAGTGGATGCGCTCATATTGTGTGTGCCAACGCCGCTCAATCAATACCGAGAGCCAGACTTGAGTTATGTAACCAACACGGTTGATTCTTTAGTTCCTTTCTTGCGTTCAGGACAAGTAATTTCACTTGAGAGTACGACTTATCCTGGCACCACCGAAGAAGAACTGATTCCTAGAGTAGAGTCCAACGGGTTGCGTGTTGGCGAGGAAATTTTCTTGGTTTATTCTCCTGAACGAGAGGATCCGGGCAATCCAACATTCAATACACGTGATATTCCAAAGGTTTGTGGCGGTCACACTGCTTTGTGTTTAGAGGTGGGTGTGGCGCTCTATGAGCAGGTTATCAAGCGGGTAGTGGCAGTTAGCTCGACCCGTGTTGCGGAATTAACAAAGCTACTTGAAAATATCCATAGAGCTGTAAATATCGGCCTAGTTAACGAAATGAAAATAGTTGCGGATCGAATGGATATTGATATTTACGAGGTCATAAGAGCAGCGGCGACCAAGCCTTTTGGATTTGTACCTTACTACCCGGGCCCTGGATTAGGTGGTCACTGTATTCCGATCGACCCATTCTATCTTACGTGGAAAGCGCGCGAGCACGGCGTCCATACGCGCTTCATTGAATTGGCAGGTGAAATTAATTCTGCGATGCCTGATTACGTTTTAGATAAAGTATTTCTGGGACTGAATTCTCAAAAATGTAGCGTAAACGGTAGCCGTGTTCTTGTACTTGGGGTTGCATACAAAAAGAACGTGGATGACATGCGTGAATCGCCCTCGATAGTATTGATGGAAAAACTTCGTAAGCTCGGTGCCGAAGTTCACTTTAGTGACCCACACATACCGGTTTTTCCAATTGATTTACGTGGGTATTCTTTTGATCTCGAGAGCGTAGATTTGACGGCCGAAAACTTGGCGTCGTATGACTGTGTGTTGCTTGCAACCGACCATGATGAGTTTGACTATTCGCTGATCAAACAAAATGCAAAGCTCATTGTGGATTGTCGGGGTCGCTATCAAGACTTCGCGGATCATATCGTGAAAGCGTAATTATTGAAGATTACTGTCTTGTGATGTGGGGCCTCCGTTTGGTAAGTACATATTTGAGTACCCGAATAGCAGCAAATCAATTAAATGTTATTTAATACGCCTCATTACATTTTTTTATTTTTTCCTTTGATCTTGATTATTTACTTCGGTTTAAATCGATTTCATTTGGTGGAGGCGGCAAAGTGGTTTCTTGTGCTCGCTTCGCTTGTTTTCTACTCGTGGTGGGATCTAAATAATCTCCCTATTCTATTGATTTCTATTATTTGTAATTGGGCTATTGTTAGGGCTATTTGGCGCGCCAATGAGAGCCCCAATGCTGACGGTAGTAAGTATCTATTCTTAGGCTTAATTTTTAATGTCTCCTATCTAGGCTTTTTCAAGTATTACGACTTTTTGGCGTCTAACGTCAATGAGGCTTTCGGGTTTGGGATTCCCATCCTGGATGTCGCGTTACCATTAGGAATCAGTTTTTTTACTCTTATTCAAATCGCATATCTCGTAGATGCGAAGGAGAGACTCGTCATCGGTCAGCGTTTTCAAAATTATGCGCTCTTCGTGTCATTCTTCCCGCACCTAATTATTGGACCCATACTGCATCATAAGGATATGATGCCTCAATTTGAGAAACTTAGAACTAAAATTTTTGTTTTAGAAAACTTGGCGGCTGGATTAGTGCTCTTCGGAATTGGTTTTGCGAAGAAGGTGCTAATTGCAGATCCACTATCGCCATATGTCTCATTATGTTTTGACGAGTCAGTTAGTCTGGGCATGGTGGAGGCTTGGCAGGGAGCGTTGGCTTTCACTTGCCAACTTTACTTTGACTTTAGCGGCTATATAGATATGGCCCTAGGCTCTGCCCTAATGTTAAATATTCGAATGCCTGAAAATTTTAATAGCCCGCTGCGGTCAAAAAGCATAATCGAATTCTGGTCTAGATGGCACATGACCCTTACTAACTTCCTGACAACATATATTTATACACCTATTCTGTACCGATTTAAAAAGCTTACTTTTAGTAAATCGCTAGTAGCTGTTTTTGTGACTTTTTTTATATCTGGCATTTGGCATGGTGCTGCCTGGACATTCATCTTGTTTGGCACCTTGCATGGCATCGCAGTTTCCGTAAATCATATTTGGCGCAGAAACCATTGGCCCATGCCAGCCTTTGCCGGGTGGTTGATGACATTCTTATTTGTATGTTGTACATTAGTGGTCTTTCGGGCGGAGTCAATCGAAGATGTATTCAAGATTTTTTCCGGTATGGTTGGTTTAAATGGTGTGGCGGCGCACAACCAATTCGTTGGGATCCCGGACCCACTTCAGCAGTTTGCCGGATTGGCTGCTTACGGAATAAATCTCAATATTATCGTCTTAGTTTCAGTCGCTATGGGAATCGTCTTTTTGTGTGGTAATTCAGCAAACATAACATCAAAGTTTGCCCAATTGATTGGATCTAAAAATGACATCAAAAAACACTCTTGAGCAATTGTCGCAAATATGTCGCTTGGTATTTGATAGTCCTGACCTCGATATATCTTTGGAAACCACGGCTAGAGATGTCACCAATTGGGATTCGCTGAATCACGTAGCTTTGATAATGGAGATCGAGAGGTGCTTTGATATTAAGTTTGCACTAGGAGAGCTTCAGGACTTGAAAAATATCGCATCGTTAATTCAGTTAATCGACAGTAAGTCTTCGTGAGCTAATCATGGATAGAAAGAAAAAAAATAAAAATTTACTTTTGATTTTGATCGTATCAATTTTGTCGGGATTTGCTTTAGCTTTCTGGTTATTCTATGAGCCACTCGAGTTTATTTATACCTTCTTTTAAAAAAACAAAAATACGTAATATAAGGTCGTGAATTGAAATGAACTTAACCACACGGTTAAAGGCTGTCGCTAAATTTTTCAAGATTTTTCTTTTCGGATTGGCTATTGGCCTAGTGTTATTCTGGGCTTTTTCAAAAACTGAAATTTATGAAAAGATGCGTCGTGGCCAAATACCTGAAATCACGGAGGCGTTGATCGTTCAAGAAGCGGCGCCTGTTATGTATTATCTGGATCCAGATGTTGGACCTATGATGCTCCCGAACACGCAAATTCACTACCGGACCCCGTTTTTTGATAACAAAGTCGTCACTAATAGCGAAGGCTTTACTGGTAGGGATTACCCGTTGGTGACAGATAATTATCGTGTCGCGATATTGGGTGACAGTTTTGTAGAGTCCTATGGCGTTGCTGATACCAATCGGTTTCCTTATATGACAGAGAAATTGGTGTTTGATAAGACAGAAGGCAAAGTAAAAACAGAAGTTATGGGGTTTGGCGTTTCAGGGTGGGGGAATGTGCAAGCATACGGGGCTATAAAAAAGTACGTATTAAAATATAAGCCGGATGAAATATGGTTGGGCTTTCTACCCACAAATGATTTCGGTGATAACACTCCCTTCATGAATCCCCCACCAACAGGCCCGACGTTTATATACAAGAGCCCTAATTCAGACGAAATCGTCGATATAAAATTTGGATATCCCGATATACCTGTGGCACTCACGGCCGAACGAAATCGACGTTACGGCGAGGAGTTGTTACGTGATACCTGGTTAAACTGGACGTATGGGCTGTTACCTTATTTTTGGAGCACCGAAACTAGTCCACAGTGGGACTTGATTGAAGGACATACGATGCAGACCTTAGCGCTGATAAAGCGATTGTGTGACGAACATGATATTAAACTTAGCTTGATATATCGAGTAACGGGCTATGATTCTAATCAAGGCGATTTTGATGCATTTAAGAAGTCAGCATCAGAACACTTAGGGCGCGAATTATCGATGGAGCGCAAAATCGCTATCCCACGCTTCAGAGCTAAGATCGAGAAGATGGGTATTGAATTTATTAACACTCATGACATGCCAGAGCCTGGTATTACAACAAAGGCTGAGGAAACAGATGTTCCAAAACACTTTCGTATGGCGGATTTTTTTTCCAATCTGATCATTGAAAAGTTAGCGCCTGAGTTGACATTGCAAGATTGATTTCTGAGACATGCGATTTTTACGGTTATGTTGGTGTATCGGGCTCTGTTTCATTGTTCTAGGGGTAGGCTCTAGTGGTGCAACGGGACTAAAGCGGCAAGGCGTTGATTCCTTTATTCATCATAATATAGGAAAGCTCCCATTCGGTAATCTGCTCGAGCTTTTATATAGAGATAGTCTCAGCCTAGATGAATCATCGAATCCGACTGGCAGCATTTTGAAACTCTACGATGGTGTGCTTGGACAACTTGAGAATAGAGATTCTTTTCTGATTTTCGATGGACAATTTGTTCGTTTAGCCCTACACATTCCCGCGTGGCGCAAACCAGATAGCATAAGTTTCTCTGCGCTTGAATTTTCGAACTCACCAGCAAGCGTACAGTTGTTCTTCGACGCGGTGGAGGGGGGGCGGCGAGAAATAGTGCTAGACCGCACTATTATTGAAATGTCGGGGTCTGTGGCTTTAGTAGAGTATTCCTCGTCTGCACCACTTAACTTACCTATAGGTAATTTAGATTTATCCTATAGAGTGAATGGTGTAGCAAATCCTCACTTGGGGGAGCTTGTATTAGACAAAATTAAACCTACCTCTTTTAAGCAGCAAGCTTCCAAACGAGGCCCAAGTTCAACCGATATAAATTCTTTGCCTGACTGGGTTGAGGTGGTCGGTAAAAATGATTGTTCGAGAGTCAGTGAAGAGTATGCGCCGCTTCACTCAGGGCATACACGTGAAAAGCTAAAGTTATTATTTGGGCAAGCGCGTGACAAATCGCTGGTTAAAATAGTTTATCTGCAGAAGTTTAGAGATGAGGCTGCCAATGCTGAAATTAATTCGTTGATAATTAAACTTGATAACACTGGAGATACTCGTCTCGATTTTGTTCAAGCTTGGTTGGTTATTCCAGATAAAAACCGTGACAACTTACCGCTCGTTATATTGCCACAACAAGGACATGTTTACTCTGGTATGGAAGCGATTGGCCTTCATGGAGAAAAAGAACTCGGGGTCGCTGGGGCGTTAGCGGATGAGGGTATAGCGTCTCTAACTTTAAACTCGGTTCGATTCGGAAATAGCGATCAGTACTTACTACCTATTTTTTTTGACAATTATCCTAATTCCGGCTTCACAGCAAAAGATCTGGAAAACATATATAGAGCGTTGGACGTCGTAACTGATGATGACTTTCAGTTTCAACAGGGTTATGAGATTGATAACGCCCGAATTGGTATATGGGGTTTTTCATATGGAGCGTGGATTAGCATGCTAGCGGGGTTAATAGACGAGCGTATAACAGCAGTTTCGTTTTCCTCCTTTCATTACCATGATAAAGATATTGCTTACGGTTTTTCTACCGTTTTATATATTCCCCAGTTATCTTGTTTAGATAGTTGGGAGAACCCTATTTCAGTGGGTAAGATACTTAGAGAATTTGAACGAGACGTCTTTGCTGTTGCCCCCGACATGGGGTTAGCCAATGCTTGGCGGGAAAACCTTCAAGATGAGAGAGTTCAAGTAGTGGTCAATCCCTATGGTCATTTGGTTACAGAGTATGAGCGAGCTGAGGTGCTTCAATTTTTTTATAAAACATTTTCTATTAATGCCGAAGTCTCTCCGAGGGGGCCAAGTCATAAATTACCAATGGATGCGCTTGAAATGGCTCCATACCAGGAGAGGGAAACGAGATGGCGTGTAAAACTAATTAACGCGATCAACTCCGCGGAATGATGTATCGGTTCTTCGCTTGTGTTTATTTTTTTAATATATGTTTCTATTCAATGCCGTCGTATGGTATCGAGTTAGATATTAAGAAGTCTGCTCCTACAGCTAATTTTTATGGTGCTCATTATGTATGGGGGAGTCAATGGGGCGGCAGTCTTGATACCCTTTTAAGGGATAACCTTTTCCTTGATGTGTCATCTACTCAACCAAAAGGTTTTTTGAGCAGAGCGTATGACGGAAACCCAGGAAATCTTAGTGAACCAACCGGAAGTTTTTTAATATTTGATGGTCCTGTCGCAGTTTTTCGTATAACGGTTCCAGATTGGCGGACGGTAAATAGCTTTGATGTCTTTGTGATGGAATCTACCAAACGGACTCAAGCATCTTTTGAGCTTTTTTTTGAACGTAAAGGAGGAAATAGAGAGCAACTTAAGATGAGTAGAAAAGTTGTCTCCCGAAAGAATGGTCTTGCTCACGTTAAATATGAGGCGGAGCTGCTAGCAAACGCTAAGAGTGACGGTGAATTTTTGTTTAAATATCATAATCCTGACTTTGCTAGCGCGTTCGTCAGCGAGATCGTTATTGACGGAGTTGGTGACCATCCGACTGGAGTAACACCCAAGCGTGGGGGTATTTCTAGATGGTTAGACGAGATAATGGCAATACCCACCATAAACGGTGTATCAGAGTTATTAAAAAAGCCAGAGAGTATCGCAGATATTTTTTCTTTGATAAGGTCATGGACTAATTTGTTTTATGTTTGGATATCTAACGTGGTCTCAGGCACCGAAGAGGCTTCTATCGCAGAGTCTCCCACTCAATGGTTATTTTGGAAACAGCATGACTTTGGGGAGAACGCTAACAGTGAACTTCACTCGCTTATATTCAGAACTGATCAAAGTGGGGATCGACACATAGATCTGGCTTCGGCTTGGCTAGGTTATCCGCGCGAAAAATCCAACAAAAGAGTCCCGCTGGTTGTACTGGTTAGTGATCACAATGTTCCTGGATCGCCTCTTGAGCTTCTCGGATTTTCTGGCCGACCTGAATTTGCATTAGCTAGTGAGTTATTGTCGGCTGGTTTGGCTATTTTAGTTGTTGCTCCGATATATGAAAAAATTAATGGGGTCCGTGATGGTGACCAAAAAAATCGCCTTAAAAAAGTGTTGGATTACGTATTAGATGGCGATTTTATAAAGTTCACCGATTTGGATATTGACGATGACCGCATTGGGATTTGGGGTTGGGGCGCTGGAGCTATGTTGGCTTTGAATTTGACTCAAGAAGATCATCGAATAAAGGTCGCGGCTTTTTCAAGGATTGATTTGTCTTGTTGTACCTCAGATCATTGGAGTGATCTTTCGTCGAGGTTTATTGGCGCGCTTGGATCACGTAAAGCAATTTTATTTGATGATTATTTAACGCTAAAGGATTGGAGCTCAACAGAAGGGAATCAAAATGTTGAGCTTATCGAGGCTGAATATCCTATTCCGACGTTAAATGAGAGAAAAATTCTGGTTGATTTTATGAATACCCACATGGGTAAGGATGATCTTCAGATAAATGATAAAAAGTAGCGTTTATGCTGATTCGACAATACATCCAACGGTACTTTAAAAGTGATCCTAAAGTTTGGGGTTCTGATTATCGCCAGGTGCCTGTTGAGAAATTAATTGATGAGTATGCTGCGATCCAACGTTATCTGCTGTCGAATTACTCAACTGGTACAAGAGTTGCTATATTTTTGAGTCGAGATTATCGCTACTTTCTCACTCTATTGGCGTGTATGGATACCGGTGTCGTATTCATACCATTAAGAACGGAATGGCCAAAGGCGCGGATAGAGCAAATTCAACAGATCTCTGGTTTTGAGATTCTGCTCACCGACCCGATGTTGGATAAGGTTATTTGTGAAGCTAAGAACGACGATGGGGACTCCTATGCGCTCCCTGAAATTTCCTCGGAACAGCCTCTTTATTGTTTGTTCACCTCTGGTACCACCGGGGCGCCCAAGGGGGTTTTAATACGTCGTGCTGCGTATGAAAACTTTTTGCGTTGGTGTAATGATTATTTCGTTGATATCGGAGAGGGTGACCGCTTGCTAAATTCAACTGACTACACCTTCGACGTGGCGTTAGCTGAGGTGGCTTTAGCACTAACGAGGCGTGTGGCATTTTATTGTTCGAATTTTAGAAATGATTTTTTTACATTATTGAGCGAACTCAGTGATTTAAAGATCAACGTGATCGCTACTGTGCCTAATAATTTCGAGTTGCTTTTGGATGAGCGTTTCATTAGTCGTGCTGATTTGTCTGGTTTACGATATGCATTAATTGCTGGAGCTCGGTTCCCCTTATCCTTGAAGTGGCAATTTGACAAATATTTGGGCTCGACTCGGGTTTTTAATTGTTATGGTCCTACTGAGGCCACTATCTACTGCCTAGCGCGTGAGCTGACGGGGCCAGATAGTCACTACGTAGAGCGGCAAACAGTTTCCGTGGGTTCGGCCATCCCTGGTTGCATTCCCTTAATTGTGGATGATGATCTTTGTCCTGTTGAGGCGATGCAGTCTGGAGAATTATTAATCGGAGGTAACCAAGTTATGGATTCATATTTAAACGATCCCTCCGCCACTAAAAATGCAATTATAAGTATCGACGGTGTTGATTATTATCGAACGGGAGATTTAGCTTTTTTTAACAAAATTGGAGACGTTTTTATTACAGGCAGAAACGACGATACGATTAAAGTAAGTGGCCAAAGAGTTAATCTTTCAGATATTGAAGGTTACGTCCAACAATTAGATTTTGTTACATCTTGTGCAGCAATTGCTGTAGAGAGTCCGATCCGAGGTGCTTGCATAGTGCTTTACGTAGTGGCGGCACGCTCTATCGCAGAGGCGGATATTTTAGCTGCTTTGAAAGAAATTTTACCTAGTCATCAGCTTCCCCAAGATTTGGTTCTTACAGGTAGCTTACCAAGAAATAACTCAGGTAAGATTTGTAAGAAAACTCTAGGACAAATTTACAAAATGAATCGTGATGTTACCGGAAATTGAGTATCGCGAGAATCCAAAGTTGTCGGCAGACCATTTAGAGGCGGCGGCAAATCTTGCTTACCTTGCGTTTGAGGATTTTTATGGATTGTTTTCATGTGATCGATTTAAGATGGTTTCCATAATCGCAGACCAGTTAACGAATTTTTCTGAGTTGAGTCAACATCTGGTCTGTTTTAAGTCTAATAGGGTGGTAGGCTTTTGTAGTTTTTATAAGATTTCGGAAATGTCCCAGAGACAAATGGCCGGAATACTTGGATTGTTTAGTGTGGCGAGCGATATTATTGAATCTACAAAGGTGGTAAACCAGTATAGGAAACATTTCGCTGCTCCTGCCGGGGGCGGAATTTATATCTCTAGATTCGTGATTGATATGGACCTAAGGGGAAGTGGTTTAGCTGCGGAACTGCTTACAAATGCTGAGTTGATTTTTGAGCGTAACCGCGAGAAGCAAGTTCGTTTACATGTTAGAAAACAGAATGAACAGGCGCTGGGTTTTTATGCGAAAATGGGATATAGACCAGTAGAAAATCAGGGCTTGGGTTACACGTTGTTTGGTAAAGATTTGATACGCTGAGAATGCATCAAAATAAATACGACGCTAATTGTGCTTTTTGTCGCTTAATTTCTCGATTGGTAACGCTATTAATAGGCGCCCTTTTAGTCTTATTGATTGTCGGTGGAATTTCTGAAACTGTTCTCCGACTCGCTGGCCACCAGCCGATTCCTCTCGCGACGCGAGGACTCTCCGCAACTGTCGCAGACCGTTGGACAGAATGGGCTATGCGGCCATCTGTTTCATCGGGTCCGGAGTATGTTTGGACGAATGCATACGGATTGCATGAGGATCGAGAAATTACATTGACTAAGCCGGATGATGTGATTCGGGTAGCTATTGTTGGATCCTCCGTAGTTTGGGGGCCAGGTCATAATTTTCCAAATACGATTCCAAGAGCAGCAGAGATCAAACTAAAGAAGGAGGGATGTGCTGCGGAAGTAATCAATTTCGGCAGTATGGGTTTTAATGGCGTTAATATTTCTTCTCTTATGCAAGTTCGAGTGCATCAGTTTAATCCAGATGCGGTAGTCCTGGTGGCAGATTTGCAAGTTGTCAGTCCTCAATGGCCAATGCCACAGCCAATTTCAGGAATGCCAGAGCACAACGCTATAGTTAAACTATCTTGGCATCAAGCTTGGTTCGTTCGCGCCAGCGAACATAGCGCACTACTTAGCTTACTTTATAGCAAGCCTAAAGCACGCGCGTTTTTAGAAGAAAATCTTCATTTGCGGATCGATCAGCCAGCGGTTCAGGCACCAGTGCTTACGGAATCGAAGGCCCA
>Ga0181558_10002366_pt1 | contig 17858 bp, 9 predicted proteins | sample 011ome_22_FD_133754 | JGI IMG/M metagenome (GOLD analysis project Ga0181558, IMG submission 133754) | Coastal salt marsh microbial communities from the Groves Creek Marsh, Skidaway Island, Georgia - 011507BT metaG (megahit assembly) | ecosystem: Environmental > Aquatic > Marine > Intertidal zone...
CGTCGTCGTCGTCGTCGTCGTCGTCGTCGTCGTCGTCGTCTGCGAGCGATGGGCGTTTTTTGAGCGATAAAATAGTCCGCGCGACGGCAAACGTGAAAAAAAAGAACAACAACAGAGCAAAGACGAGTTCGCCGCGGACGAGAACGAGTGGCGTCGATGTTGTTTCGTCGAAGTCGTCGCCGAGCGTGCCGACGATGAAGCACGAAACGATGGACAAATGGGTCGTGTTTTCGGACTTGCACGTGTCTCGAAAAACCAAAGACGTGTGTTTGCAAACGCTGAAATACGTCCACGACGTAGCGGCGAGAGAGAACAGAGGCGTGCTTTTCCTCGGCGATTTTTGGCACCATCGCGGCGCTTTACCGGTGGATACTTTGAACGAAATCATGTTCGAATTGTCGAAGTGGACGCAACCGACGATCATGTTGGTTGGGAATCACGATCAGGTGAACGTGCAAGGGAGCATTCACGCGTTGGAGGTGTTGAGAATGTGTAATCCGGAGACGATTGTGGTCTTCGACGAACCGAGAGTGTGGAGAGGCGCGTTGTGGTTACCGTATAGGAAAGATCAAGAGACGTTGAGGAGAAGCGTGGAGGATTTGATGATGACGGAAGAAATAAAACGAACGAAACTTGCAGCGCGTGATGGCGAGAGTAACGACGCAGAAGAAGGCTTAGCAATCAAAACGGTATTTTGCCACGCGGACGTGATGGGCGCGAACGTCAATCAAACGTTTCAAATGAAAAACGGCGTAGATTCAAAAGAAACGTTTAGCAAGGAGAAAACAGGCATCGAAAGCATCATTTCTGGACACTATCACAAGCCGCACTTCGTGGAGAGAGATTCGCGCGTGCGATACGTTGGAAGTCCGTATCAAATATCGCGAGCGGAGAAGAACCAAGAGAAGTACCTGTTATTCTTAAACGATAAATGGCGAGACGAAAGTTTGACCGACGAGGAGATTTTGAAGCGCTCAAAAATTGATATTGGACCGAGATATTTTGACATCGACGAAACGATTGGTGAAAGCATCGAGACAATCGCGGGCGATTTGCGAGCGAACGATATCGTGCGGTGGACGATTCCGTTTGATTCAGCGTTAGACATGGAAGAAGACGACGACGAAGAAGATATCGTTGCTGGATCAGAGAAGAAGAAAAGCACAAAGAAGAAGAAATCTTCGCTATCGCGAAGCGTGCCAAAACGAGTCGAAAACGCGCGATTAAAGTACGGGTGTCAAATAGAAGTTCGAAGGCCTCCGGCAGAGTTGAAATCGACGATTGAAAATGCGGAATCGTTGAGTCCAGTAGATTTGTTCAATTCGTACGCCAAGAGCATTCGGTTGAGTGGAGACGCCAAGGCGTTTTGCGAAGAGATCATCACGGAAGCCGTGTCGTCGAAAGAGAACGAAGAAGGCAAACTAGATACCGGTGACGATTCGAACAAACTCTCCACGTCTGCGCACCTTCGTAAAGTTGAATTCGACGAAGTCGAAATCTCTGGATTTGGTGCGTTCAAAGATGAAATCACGTATCCTCTCAACGACCGCGGCGTTGTGTGCGTCGTCGGCGATAACCGAGACGACTCTGGATTTGCAGATTCCAACGGCGCCGGGAAGACGACGTTGGTCACTGCCGTCATGTGGGCTTTGACCGGTAAGTCCGACGTGCGCTTAGATACCGGCTCGACGCAAAAGTATTTAACCAATAAAGATGTCGTTAACGACGACTCGAAATCGGCTCGAGTCGTCGTGCGCGGTTCTGTGATCGATCAAGAGAGCAACAGAAAAAAACCGTTCGTGATAGAAAGAGCAGTCACGAGAACTAAACTATCAAAGTTATCTTTCATCGTGGACGATATGGACGAAACGAAATTAGACGCGAAGAAAACGCAAGAACACATGGATGAAATCATAGGCGCTTCTGTCGTCGCGCAGACGTGTTTTCACGGCCAACATACGATTGGAAGCTTACTCGAAGCCTCCGACGCGCAACTGAAAAATAGTTTCGGTTCCTTAGTTGAGCAATCCGTGTGGACGCGGTGTAAAAACAGGAGCAAAAAGTTATTGAAAGAGCGACGCGAGAAATTAACCATCGCGAGAGCTGAATTAAAATCTCGCGAGAGTTACGTCGAACGAACGAAACTGAGATTTTTAGAAACCGAGAAAGATTTTAACCGATGGAAAGAAACATTCGAGGAAAAAGTACGAACGCTCACCATGGAAAGAGAAGACGCGTTGGATGCGTTGGCGTTAGATCGAATGCGGAACGCGCGACAGGCAGTGAACGAAGTCAAAGATATCGAGCGCGTCGCGAACGAAGCATTGCGTCGAATTCTCGACTTTAACGATACCGCTGCGAGCAATAACGAGTTCAGAGCGGAAGAAGACATCGTCGCACAAAACAGGAGAGCAAACGAAAACGATCAACGACACAAACAACTCGATCGAGACGAACAAAGCTTGTTGAAACTCTTCAACGACGCGCAACGCAACGAGGCGTCTTCGAGAGCGACGGCTGAGCAAGCCCACAAAAGCGCCGGACAAGTGTTCAATCTCTCAAAACAATCCGCGGCTCATCACCAACACTCCTTCGACAAAGAGACTTTGAAGTGCACGTTGTGTCACCAATTCATAGACCCTATTAAACAAAGAGAAACTTTCGAACAGTTGAAACGAGACGCGGAGGTCATGCGAATAAAGCACGTCCAAGCGATTGAAACTTTGAACGACTGTCGAGTCAAGTTAGACCAGTTTCAACGATTCAAGAAATCCGAATCCGAGAGAATGTTGAACGAAGAAAGAGCGCTGCAGAATTTAAAATTCGCTCGCGTCGAACGAGAAAATAAGAAAATGATGTTAACGAACGAATTGAAACGATTATCTTCGTTATTGGTGAACGTTTCGGAACGATTCGCTCAGATGTTGCCGTACGTGCCCGAGGAAGTGTTGGCGTTGGAAGAGAAGGCGAGGAGCTTTAGCGACGATGACGACGCATTTCGTTTAGAGGAGAGAAGGAAAAGAAGAGAAGAAGAACTGTACGCTACCACTTCGGGCATTTTTTCCTCTGAACGAGAAGCATTATCGGGCATCGTTCCTGGATTACTGGATTACCGGACGCCGTATACTTCTTCTTCTTCTTCGCGAGGATACGCTTCCTCTAAAAGCGCGGACGGCGGAAACGGTTTCATTCAAAACAATGTCGTCGCCGCGAAGAACAACGACGGAGAACACGTATCGCTCGCACAACTCCTCGACATCGATCAATCAACCGGACTCCTCGCAGACGAGTCATCCCTGCCTTTCTTCGCGAAAGCGGTGCAATCGAAAGTTGCCTCGGCGGAAACGCTCATCGCCGGATGCGAGAAAGCGTTGCGAGACTACGAGAGAATCAATCAAAAATACCTACAAGATGTCGACAACAGCGACCCAAATTTCAACAACAATAATCCGCACTTTGAAGCGATGAAGCAACTTCAAGAACAGTTAAACGTGGAAACGGAATCCCTGAACGATCTGAAGGAGAACTCGTATTCGAAAATCGAGTTTGATTTGAACGTGGCGAAAATCGCGGATAAATGTTTCAGTCCGACGAGAGGGGTGTCGAATTATTTGTTCGAAAACGTTTTAGCGGAAGTTTCAGAGAGGTGTCAAGAATACGTTTTCGCCTTAACCGGTGGTGCGTTGAGTTTACAACTGGTGAGCAGTAATAGTTCTGCTTCTTCTTCTTCGTCATCGTCGTCGTCCAATATCAGCGCCACGTTTGACGAAGACGATAACGACGACGATTCGGTCGACGAAATCGAAACAAAAACGCACTTGGAAAAAATCGAGAGAGTCATATTCGCGCGCAAACAACACTCCGGCGAGCAATACGAACGCTCGTTGCGACAACTCTCCGGCGGTGAACGACGCAGATTGGCCATTGGCCTAGCGTTGGCGTACGCCGACGTTTCCGCTCGCCGATTAAACGTGCAATCCAACTTATTAATCCTGGACGAAGCGTTGCAACATTTAGATTCCGAAGGCATTGAAAGAGTCGTTTCGGTTTTACGCGCAATTGAATCCGAATACTCCTCCAACGGTAACGACGACGATATCGTCAAGAAGACGGTTTTGCTCACCACTCAAGCGGATTCAGAAACAGAGAAAATGTTCGATGGCGTCGACGCGGTCGTCAAGAACAAGAACCGCTCGGAAGTATTAATCGGACGCGGCGAATAAACGTAAATACTAACGATGACGATACGATGGGTTTGTTGTTTTTCCGCGTATTTGTAATTTATGCTGTACAAAATTTTTACTCTCTAAAATTTAACTCGCTTTCTGTTGCATGTTCAGCAGCGCTTCTAATTCTCTCCTAATCTCTTCCTCGTCTTTATCGTCCTCGTCCTCGTCGTTATATTTATCTCTGTTGTCGTCGTGCGCGAACGGATGCGCCGTCTTGTTAAACGTCGTCCCTTTCTTCCTATCGTACGTGCACTGCAACGACTTCCGTTGCGCTTCGAACAATCTGCTCTTCAGCACGGTATCGTCGAACAACAACGCGTCTTTACTCTTTCCGTTTCCGTTTTCTTCTTCTTCTTCTTCTTCTTCTCCTTCTTTGCTAAAACAATCGCCGCCGCTCGCGGCGACAAACTGCACGCCTGTGGACCTTCGCGTGTTCGTCTTTGTTGTAGTTGTTGTTGTAGTTGTCGTTCCATCTCTCTCTTCTTCTTCTTCTTCTTCTTCTCTGCCACCCTCCATCTCCAACCCTTCCAACCTTTGCTTAATCTCTTCCTCGCTAATCTTCCTCCCGTTCTTTTCTTCCTCGTCGATTTCCTCTTCCGAATCGAACAGTTCCGGCGGTGGCGACGCCCACGGCGTGTCCGGTTCGTCTATGATATCTTTCGCCGTTTTCGTGAGTTCGTTTTGACGCAAATTCTCGTCGTCCCATTTTATGTGTTTCTTATTCGGGTCTCCTCTCGGGAAGTTTTCGTCCGGCACGCCGAAGAGCGAGCCTCGCGGGACCGGCATTTGATGATGTTATGTGTTGTTGTTGTTGTTCTTATTATTATTACTTATCGTCGAGTTGTTTGACGATCGTTTTGTCGTGGTTACATGTCGTCGAGTCAGCTGACTCATCAGTTTAGGGTTGCAGTCGTCAAAAGGGATGAATAAAACTATGTATATGATGATGATGATGATAATACAAACACACACACACACACACGCTCACTTTCTAAATATCATTCTTCTCTTTCTTTCTCTTCACTTTATAATAATGTGTTTTTGTAAAAGTTTCGTCTTTCTTCTTGTAGTACAAAGTTGTCGTTCTTCTTTCTTTAGATCAAAGGGACGGCGTCGGTTTGCCCGCCGCCTTCCTTCACCACCCCATCTTGATGCGATGGTTGCGACGGCGGAGGTGCATCTGAAGCTACTGCTGTCGTTGGTTGCGGCGGGTACGTGTTGTACGACGTGGCTGTCGTGTTCCCGTTACCCGATCCTAATCCGGTGCCATTCTCTTGATGCTTGCCGCCGGGCCCTTCTACCGGCGCCACCGCCGCTGCTGCTGCTAAATTTCCGCCACCAACACTCACTTGTTGTTGTTGTTGTTGTTGTTGTTGTTGTTGTTGTTGTTGCTGTTGTTGCTGTTGTTGTTGTTGTTGTTGTTGTTGTTGCTGTTGTTGTTGTTGTTGTTGTTGCTTTTGTTTTTCCGCTGCTGCGGCCGCTGCCGCCGCAGCCGCAGCGGCTATGGCAGCCGCGTTGTTTCCGCCGCCGCTCCCGTCGTCTCTGGGGACGATATCAACCAAGAAATCAAAAATATCCGTCTTTGTGATTGCACTCGCGATGTCGTTTCTCTGCAACGTCCGCCTTTTGTTCTCCTCGGAATGAATCCAAGACCTCAAAGTCAACTCTAAGATGAACATCTCGCACGCTTTGGCGAACAACACCGGCGCCTCCGAGGAAATCATCCGCACGTCCTCGTCCGTTTTCATAATTTTCTTAATCCTAGCCAGCGGTAACTGATGATTCTTAAAATCTGTCGCCGTTTCAACCTCGGTCATCTGTTGCTGCCAAAACAACCGCAACTGTTGTTGGTGTTGATCGTTCAAGTGTTGCTGCTGCGGCGCTTGATGCATTTGAGGCGGAACTTGCGGCTGCACGTGCAGCGGCATCATTCCGTGTTGCATTTGATGTTGCGGCGGCATTTGATGATGATACGCCGCCGCCGCCGCCGCTGCTGCCGCCGCCATTTGTTGTTGCTGCCCGGGATGATGATGATGCTGATGGTGGTGGTATTGCTGCGGAGGATACCCCATTCCTCCGACGCCTCCTCCCCCGGGCGGCGCGGGCTGTTGTTGGCTACTGTTGTTATAGTTGTGCGTATTCGACGCGTTATTCGTTCCTCCGGTGTGTGTCGTATTGTTGCTAGTGTTCGTGTTCATGTATATGTTACCAGGAGCGGCGGCAAAGTTCGAATCACCCTGAACGCCTTGCCCCCCGTATTGATGGTGTTGGTGTCCGCCGCCGCCGTACGGAATCGGAGGAAACGTTGAATTATTATTAGTATTTTGCTGTTGTTGCAGATTTCCCACACCGACTGGATGATGATGATGATTCAACGACGGAATACTCCCCTGCGTGTAATCTCCTCTCTGAGCGTTCGCATCGTAACCGGTACCGGTACCTCCACTGGTCGCCGCCACGCCTTCTCCTTTCGCCATGTTGTTTTGTATTTACTCCGTGTGAAACTCTCTCTCTGTTTTTAAACTCCAATCCAAAATCACACGAACAATGCGCAGATAAAATCGAGGTTAAAAATGGTCTCTCTCTCTCCTCTTCAAATTATTTTTAAACCAAATTATTATCGCTTCTTCTCCTTCTTCTTCCGTTCAGTTCTCCTTCTCTTCTCTGTTTCACCACGAACGAGGCTCTCTCCCCGTGTTTTTACGTGTTCTCGTTTTTTATTCGGTGGGGAAAGAGTAAAAGAAGAAGAAGAAAGAGGGTGCGGTGCGTTGTTTGTTGTGGAGATCTTCTCTCTCTCTCTTGTGAGTTCAACTTTTTTTTCCCGAGAGAAGTAGAGAGAGAAGTATTTTTTAGAGAGAAAAAAATCAGAAAAAATAAAATAAGCAAAAAAAAAAACAGGAAAAAAACGGCCGCAATTTTTATCAGACAAAAGACATGCGCTGATCTCTCTATATACTACTAATCATCAAAACGAGGACGAGTCGTCCTTTTTCTCTCTCTCATCTTTCTTCTTTTTCTGTCGGTTCGTTTGTTTATCACGGGACGACGCGTGTGATAGAATGGAGAGGAAGAGGAAGAGACGGCGTGGTTTGGTGTCGCTGTTGTCGTCGTCGTCGTTCTCATTAAAAGGAGCGCTCGTGGTGGTGTCTTTTTTTTTGGTTTTGTTTTTCGTGTTTCTGTTGTTTTTCTTCGGAGTATTTCGCGACGCGACGACGATTCAGACGACGATTGAACGAAAGAACGAGAGGCGAGACGGATTGCTACCGCCGAGGAGAGCGCTGACGACGAGAAATAACAGCATAAATAGCTTTCGTTTGAACACGTTCAACGTGAACGAGACGTTCCCGAGACGATTTTTTTTCGACTCTGATGGTTCTTCTTCTTCTTCTTCTTCTTCTTCTTCTTCTTCTTCTTCTTCGCCTCCATCGTCGAACGAAACTGAAACGCCAGACGAAGTAAAAGACGAAGAAGAAGAAGAAGAAGAAGAGTTTCTCGCGAAACTGTTGGATGCGTTCGTGAAGCAAAACTCAGCTTTGTACGATGCAAAAATGAAAGGTTTATTGGGTGCGCGTTCTTCTGACGACGCCTTCGTCTCCGCTTCTTTTCCTTTGCAACGCTTGCGCCGGGTGGAGGCGTGCGAGCCAAGGTGCGAGGGCGAATTTCGACGCACGGGCGGGTTCGGTTTACTACCTCAATTCATCGCGAAAGCGGAGCCAAATTGGGATAATTTGGAAAACAGATGGAATGCGAGTATGGAGAACGTGAGAGAATTTTTCGCGCACTTTGCAAAATTTTACGTCGAAGATGAAGACGAAGAAGACGATGTGATGAAAACAGCTTTGAAGCTTTTTAACGGGTTAGTTACCGCGAAAGACGATAGATTGATGTACAACGGCATGAACAATAATATTAACAGAAGGCAAGGAGTATTAGCAGTTGAAGAAAAGGATATGATTAGGAAATCTATGATAATGGGAAAAGAGATGCAATAAAGTGTGTTTCAATCTTTCAACTCTTTCTCTCTCCTAAAATCTCTCTTGAATAATAACAATACATCGTTTTCGGCGCTCTCGCGAATTGTTCTGCGCAATGCCAAGCAAACGATAGTGATGATGTCTTCTGATTTTAATTTCGTAAATTATTCCAGTTGTTCTGGATTCTTTTGTTACGCGACCCCGGGCGATGAGGATGATTTTTTCCCGCCTCTTCTTCCACCGCGCGATCCTCTCGATCCTCTTTTGGGAGGCGCTGTTCCCGCAGCAGCGAGTATTTGCGGTGCATCGACACTACTTTTCGCCGAAAGAGCAGTGGCATCTTCTGTGGAAGGGTGAGTTGCATTCGTCGTCGCCGCCACCGCCGCCGACGTCGCCGACGTCGTGCTTGGATACACCGCGTTCGGATCGGCAACTTTGCTGATGCCCGTCAACAGACGTTGTAAACGCCTTCGCTCGCGGGATGTAATTTGACCTCCGGTTTTATTCCTCGGATGCGGCGCGCCACGTCCACCCGTTGCTTTATTGTATTTATTAGCACTGCCACCTCCTTCCCCTCCGCTTTGCGCGTATAAACTGCCTCTTCCTCCTCTCGACGACTGACGTTGGCCGTGACGGTGCTGCTGCTGTTGCGCTTGTTGCATACCACCAGCCTGCGTCACGGAAGCCAACGCCGCTTGCTCTTGCATCGCGTGGTACAAAAAATCCATATCGCTCATGCCAAACTGTTCTTCATAGTCTCTTTGCACCTCAATGTACTGATCCATGTCGTAATAGGTTTGACTTCCGCTTTGCGCGACGGATTGCATGTACATCTGGTATTGCTGTTCAATCGACAACGGGGAGGTTTGATGAGAATAACCGCTTCCATACGCAGCGTTAGAGTAGCCTCCTCCCGGAACAAAACTTGGCGCATCGAGAACTTGATTGAATCGCGACGACTTTGCTGCTGCACCTCCTGCTTGTTGTTGCTGCGCGTAGAGATAATTGTTGTAATCGTCCCACTCTTCGCCATTGTTCGTGTTGTATGCGTCGTAAAGCGAATCCGAGGACCCGAATTCATCGTCTAAATCGTCCGGCAATGCCGAGGCGACGTCGTGATGAGCCATCGACGTTGCTGGCACAGACCGCGGACGATGTCCATACATGGAATGCTGCTGATGTTGACCTCCGAGCCATCCGGTGTGACTTCCAACGTTCGCCGTGGCATCGCTCCATCCGATTCCTCCCCCGATTGTGGTCGTAGTAGCCGTGGCTTCATCGAGCGAGTCTAATCCAAACAGCGGATCGTCGTTGATGCTTTGGGCAGCAACAGCAACACCGCTTTCACTGTTATCGTTTGCTGTTGTATTCTTGGACGAACTCCAGACGCTCCCGAACGCGTTATCCACGGATAAAACCGGAGAGGCGATGCGGAGCGGCTCAATCTTGCCGGAGAGGTACGCGCCGGACGCACTTCGATGCATAACACCATCGTCGTTATCGTCACTTTCACTTCTCTTGTTGTTATTGACTGTTTCTTCTTCGTTGTCAATCGATGCCTCTAAGATATCCTTCTCTAGCTTCTCCGTCAACTTTTGCTGTTGCTCAAACTGCTGCTGCCGTCTCAACAATCGATGAGAGGTGGATAAACTCGAGCTCGGCTTTTGCCTCAAAACGTTCTCCGAGTTTACTACCGAAGACGGATCCTTCGAAAGTACTTTCACTGCCACACCTGGCGCCATCCCTTGCGTCGTCGTTGTCGTCGTCGCGCCTAAAGTTTGCTTCAACAATCTTCTCTCTTCCGCCTCTCGCACCCGTCTCCCACCGCGCTTCTTCCTCGTTTTCAACATCTCCCCTCCTATTCCTCCTTGTTGGAGCTGATGTTGCTTCACATGCGCGCGTTGCTGATGTTGCATGTGCTCCAGTCGTTTCTGCTGCTCTTGCTGCTGGTGCAATTGAATTTCGATGAGCTGTTGCGTCGTTAAGTGTTCTCTTCGCACTGGCGGTGCCACGATGCCTGTGGACGTAGGCGCCGCTGCTATTTCAGCCGCGGCGGCTACCATTACTGCTTGCTGTTGTTGTTGTTGTTGCTGCTGCTGCTGCTTCGAGTTTCCAACGAGCATTCGTAACGGGTTCGCAATATTCGATGTCGCAGTCATCGGCGTCGACTTGCCGGCCCACGTGGATGATTTTGAGGACAGTTTCTTCGCCTCCAACTCTCTCGCGACGCGATCAATTTCATCTTCAAATTTCAATCGCGCCTCATCCACATAACCTCCTCCTCTGTCGTTGTTTTCGCTCTTATTATTATTATCATTGTTGTTGTTATTATTATCACGATCCTTTGTCGTCGCGTCGTTGTCATTCCGTTTCATAATCGTCACGTTCCCGATGGAACTGTTTTGTTTCAAAAACGCGCTCGTGTCTTCGGCGTGTCGTCTTCCGTTGTTGTGATCTCGATTATGCGATCTCCCATTCGAAGTGTCCCTCTTCGGGCTTCTCGGCATCGTCGTGTTTCCATCTTCGTATCGTCCTCGATCGTCGCTGGACATTTCAAACTTCCAGTGATGATCGGCATCATCGGCGATGTTATTACTCGTCTCGCTCCTATAGGTTGTGTTATTATTCGGATCTAACGAATCTCTCAAGCTCGGAAACTCTCTTCGCGTCACTTTCTCTTCCCTTCTGGATACGACGTTGGTCTTCCCAAGCAAACTCGGATCGTGTTCGTGCACTCGAACGACAGACTCGCCGCCGTCTCTGTTCTTATCCCCACCTACGCTCCCACCCACGATGACGTTCGTCCCCCACTGCGACGTCGACTGAATCGGTTTCACCTCTACGATTTTCACGAAATTACCATGACCCGCGGCGTCGTTCCCGTCGTTCCCTCCGCTCGAAGAAGCGCCGTTGTTCGCGACGGAAGCGGCAGCAGCAGCGGAGGAAGAAGAAGAAGACGCCGCTTGTTGCCCCCACCCTCCGCCGTTTTGCCTCAGCTTCGACACGATATCCTCGCCGTCTTTATCCTCTTTAGTACTCGTACCGCCGCTCTTGTTGTTTCCTTTATTAATCAAGCTCAACTTTGGGTCGTACCCGTTGTGTTCTTTCCTCATCGACGGCAACACGATTGGTTTCGGCACTTTCACTTTATTCGTCGACGAATGGGCGCTTCCAGAGCCGCTTCCACCGCCGCCGGATGCATTCTTTCCAAATCCGCCGCCTCCTCCGGCCCCGAACAGTAAGCCTCCTCCCAATATTCCTTTTTCATCTTTCTTCTTCCCGCCAGTGCCACTTCCACTTCCTCCTCCGCTCGAAGAAGATATGAATCCTCCCTTTTAGATTTTAACAATGAAAAACGAAGAGAGTGTCAGATGATGATACACACCGCACCGCGCACAAACTTTGCGCTCTCTCTCCCTCTCTCTCTTTTTAGCGACGATCATCTCGTCGCCAGAGACTAGAGAGAGAGAGTTTACGAGAGTTTACGAAAAAAGAAGCGGAAGAGAGAGAAAGAAAACAAAGACACGCGTCTGACTAAGCTTAATTGCGGATTAGAAAAATGAGAAAAGAGGTCTACACGCGTGTGCATTGAATCGCGCTGTGTTTGCGTACCTTTTTACCTCCTCCTAAAGAACCGGACATCTTCAAAGGAGAAGAACGAACGCGTGAGAGGAGGAGTGGGAGGAGGAGAAGGCAGAGAGAGACCTCTCTCTCTCTCTTTCCTTCTCGCGTTGTTCGAATATATTATATGTGGTGTGTACGTATACACATTTTTACAAAAAGAGGATTTTTGGTCTCTTCTTCTAAACCCTAAACCCTAAACTGCTTTTGGTCGTTTTTACAGAAGAGAGAGAGAAGAAAAAAACAGTACGCGTAGTAGACAAAAGAGATACGATATAACATAACATGAATACGTATAGAATATAACATGAACAACGCCGCCGTTTTCGTCGTCCGTCGTTGTTACTCGTGCCGATGCGAGCGTCATAGTTATCATCATAATCGTTCTTCGGTGGTGCCGCGAAAGAAGAGTAACGATGACAACAACATCAACAACGGCATCTTTATTAGAAACTTTGATGATAAAAGAGCGATGCATATAAAATCCGCCGGCGATGGCATAGACGGCGTCTCCGGCGAAGAGGACAAAGTCGTCGTCAGGTTCTGGCACCATTTCGGAAGCAGTAAAAAATGCGCGGAAAAAAGAGCGTCGTCGTCGTCCTCTTCGTCGTCCTCTTCTCTGTTTAGAAACCCGAGCGAGTTGGAAGCGCGCGTGCGAAGGTTACACCGGTACCTCGGGCATAACGTCGACGTGCCAATGACGGTGGCGAACGTGCCGGAGATTTTAGAGTTGGACGCGGAGGTGGTTTGTAAACGGTTGATGTTTTTGTTCAAAGTGATACCGTCGTTCAACGGATCGAAGGTGAGCAAAAACGCAACCTTGTTGACGCTCGAGCGAGAGGAAGTGGAACGCAGAGTAAACGCGGTGGTGGAGTTAGAGAAGAAGAAGTGGGTAGGGGGCGGCGTGGACGCGGAGTACGCGAAGGAGTGCGCCAAGGAGAGGATGATGAGGAATCCGTCGGTGTTGCTGCTCGATTCGGTGACCGCGCAGTGCAACGCGGAGGAGAAGCTCGTTCAGCATCGATGAAGATGACGACGACGACGAAGCGCGCGTGTATTATGAAAATTCAAAAAATAGTTTATAGAGTGCGTATTTCCAAATTTATTAGCATATAACGTTACGAATCGAACAGACGTAATTTTCCAGTGAGGCGATCTAACACCTCGTTCTCGCACGGTCCAATCGCCATGACCGTCTCCGTTCCGTACGCTACCTCCGTCCTTCCCGCATCTTCGACGACGAAATGCGGGATTCGCTTCATGCTACAACTCGCTCTTAAATCCTCCAACGTTTCCATATTCGCGATGGACAAGCACACCTTCTTTTGCCCTTCCTCGATCCACGCTTTGAGATTCTTCTGAACCGTTGGGTTCGATCGATACTCTTCGCTTATTAACCTTTGGAATAAACTGACCGCGGCGTGCGAACACTGCGCGGCGACTTTCCCCGAACTCATGTTCAAATCTTCGCGCACGAGCAAGACCATTTTTTGCTCCTTCGCGTTCGCCTTCGGCTTCGGTTCAATTTTGTTCCCTTTCGAGTCAAACGTAAAATCTGGGTCCGCGTCGTCGTCCGGAAGTTCCGTTATTTTAGCTCTCGTCTGCAACAGCGGTTTCTTCTTCTTCTTCTTCTTCTTCTCTTCCTCCTTTTCTTTCCTCTTCGACTCTTCCTCGTCGACGTTTTGCCAAAACCTCAAGCCGTACCCTAACGCGAAGCCTAAAAAAATAAAGCGCATTCGTCGTCCAAAGAACAAACCAACGACGCCGTTGTTGTATCGAATCTTGTTCAGCAACGTCATCTTCGTTCGATATTTCGGTTTCACTCTTCTGGTGGTGGTTTTTCGCTGAGGCGAGCTCACGACCGCTTCGTTCGGTTTCTCTTTTCTCGTCCCGGTAGGGGATGCGGCTCGTTCCATCCGCTCTCGCGTGGCTTGATCGACGTTCGATTGAGAGACCATTTTTCTCCGCTATTTATATATATATTCAAAGATGAATACTATCAGCGTCAACGTTCTTCGTTGGTTTTATTGTTGTTGCTCTGGATGCGCGCAGAGAAGGTGCTTTTGTGTGATGTTGGCACGACGAGAGAGAGAGGAGGGGTTTTGTAGAGGAGGTGTCTTGTGAGGTACGAGTACTGTTTCTAGATTAGGGGTTGATTGTGCCGCACTTTTATATGAAATGAGAACCAAATACGAGTGTACAATACACACACACACACACACGATAATGATGATGATGATGATGATGCGCTAAAAGATGTACTACATTTATTACTAAAATTACAAGAACCTTCCGCTACTAAAAGAGAGGTACGTGTATTATTATTCAAAGACATTCTCGCGATCGATTTCGGTGACGTTGACCGCTCCCGTTCCAGAAGTTTTCAAATCTTGGTCGTCCGCCGAGGCGAAATCGAGAAAGTGCGTGGGGCGATGACTCTCGTGGTAATATTCCTTAGGATTGGCCAACTTCAACGCGTATTTCATGTTCGCCGAGTGCTTGACGCCCATGAAGTTGTAGTTCCACGGTTGTCCGTCCGGGACCATGTAATAGCCGTAAAAACGATCGGATAAAAGCATTTGGACTTTCTCGTAGTGAGAAGGTTGGTAGCCTTGCGGGTTGCCGACGTTTTGGTCTTTTTGTTGTCTTCCCCACTCGTAGCCTTTCGGCGTGAGTTTGTACGCGGTTAACGAGCACGAACCGGGAGTAAAGGAACACGTGACCACGATGGCTTTCTCGCCGTCCCACGAGGAATTCTTTTCCAATATTTGCGCGTGTTTGGCGCAATCCTGCGGCGGTAAATGTGGCGTTTCGTTCGGCTGCGTGTGTATCCAGCCCAACGGTTCCAAATCTCTCAAATATTCGTGATCGGGTAACTGCGTAGGTAAGTGCGTAGTCGCGTGGTTGCCCCATTGCGGCGGTATAACCACGCAACGAATTTCTTTCACGTTCGGGTTGTCCGGAGGAGAGACGCCGAATAAGTAGCCGCTGATTTGCGTGCGTAAATCGGCGATGGTGATGAATTTCTTCAACACATTCTTCGGGACGACGTACGTGTACCCAGTCTCCTTGATGTCTTCCGAGTTGACGTAAATATGGTTCACTCGCAAGTGTAAATTCGAAGCTGAAATCGCACGCACTCTCCAATCAGTTTTCGATCCAAAAGTCGTCTGTTCGTACGGAGAAGTCGTCGTAACAATCAACTCGTCCCCGTGCACGTTGGTCGTTTTTGTCGTCACCGCTTGCAACTGCGCAGCGTCCTCGTTCGCGGCTTGCTTTTCAATCTCCGCAATTTGTTGGCGTTGCAACGAAGGCGGCGTGATTTCCGCACCCAAGATGATGTCACGAATTTCCGATTGCGTCAAAGCGGAGACATTGACGTTGTTCTTCTTGGCGTAATCGCCCAAGATTAAGTCTTTCAGAGCGATTTCCACTTTAATCCACTGTTCGTCCGTCAAGTCTGGCCACACGTGGTGCGGCTGCGTGATGATCGTTTTGTCTGGCTTCAACAACATTTTCGTCTTGTCGCTATTCACGTGCAACGCTCTCAAGATTAATATCAATCGAGAAAACGCCGTGTACGAGCTGATCGACTTCAACCAATCGTCGTAAATGTTGAATAACACCATCTGCGGCTCGGTCGCTTTCAAAATCAAATCGCCAAATTTTTCAATCTTCATGCACGCTTGAAACGGCATTTGCAACTCGCTTCCTTTGATGACAATGTTCGGAAAATCTAACAAGTGCACTTCCAAAGGATCCAACATGCCTTTTCTAGTCACGATGATTTGTTTCGGTTGCTCTTCGATCGGTAGAGATCGGACTAACGCCGCGACTTCCTCCGCGGTTTTCCATTTCGCCAACTGCCCTAAACGTTTTTGACCGGCCCACACGGAAGTGTGAATGACTTTCAAAAAGAGTTGACCAGTTCTCGGATTGAAGATGAAGATGGCACCGTTTATTGGTTTTGTCGTCAAGTTTCCTTCGAACGTCTTGTGGATCGTGACCCGGTAGACATTCGTGTCGTCGATGAACCAGATGCATTGGTTTGAGAACAACTCACCGTAATTCTGAGAGTTCAAATACGGCTCCGTCGGTTCCGAAGAGTACAACTGCAACCCTTTCCTTATGCGCTCGCGGAGGACATACAGCGCCGGATTCGCCTTCATGATCTTTGCCATTGCTTGCTGAATCAACGGTTTACATCCCGGGAACCAGTTGCCATACGCCGCGTGTAAGTTGTACGCCAAATCGATGCCAATCATCGCGCCCGTCGGCGACGGGTAAATGGACATGTTATCCGTCGTGTAATCCAGAAACTTTGCGCGCGTGTATCGTTCGATATCGTGCGAATCAAAGTCACCCCACCTCAACTGCACATCCAACCAATACTTATTCGACGATTTTTGATCAAACTGGTCGTTCACGTCGCCCATCAACGATGGTTTGGAAATTTGCCACTTGTACGACGCAAAGAGTAAAATGTCCGCGCACGACGAGTTCATCTTGTACGACTTTCTCGGGTGAATCGTCTCTTTCTGCACAGTTTCAATCTCTAACGCGTCCAATTCTTGATCGCATACCTGACATATATCCATAACCACGCTCTCATGGATCTTCTGCCACAAGTGCGCGCGGAAAATCTGCACCAAAGAAATCTTCAAAGTTGGAATTTTGCCGTGCATGAAAATTCCCGTCAAATCTAACTGCACCTGGAAACCGACGTAGACGTTTGCTCGATTAATTGTAGGCGACCACCACAAGGTGAAACGCCTGTTTGGAATCTGGTTCAAACCAGACCTTTGCGCGTTGGTCAACTTCTTAAATTTCATCGAGTCTTCAAATCCTGAAGCCTTCTCCCAAAATAAGCCTTCCCATGTCGGGAAATACGTGCCTTTGAACAGCGTGTGTTCCAAGATACCTTCAACGCCACCCAAGGCTTGAATGACGTCCGTGCGGTAATTGTTCAAGTTCCACAATTTGCCGTCGTGTCTTTGATGCGTCCACCAAAACTGGTTAATCTTCATCAAGTGGTTCTCTTTAAAGTGCGCGCGAACTCGCCACCCTTTATCGTACGCTAACGTGTGCCGATCTTTCTGAAACAATGTGTTGATTCTTGGAATGCCGCGATCCCAGGAGTCTTCTAAATCTTCCAGCGTCAATCTTCGATTCTGCGCTTGAGCCTCTTGCCTCTTCATGGCATACTCAGCCCACACGCGTTGGGAATCGGTGAACTCCGCTTCCCAAGGTTGCAGATATCTGTAGAGGTTCGGAATCAACTGATCTTCCTCGTGCGACATGCCCGATCGGAAGTGAGTGACGCCTGAATCGGTTTGAACGGAATATCGCAAATCCGATTGCGGGATCAAAATGTGGCCCATAGAGAGCATACCAAGTCCACCAATCTCCTTTGGAGAATAGAAGACGACCGGAGGAAACCTCGACGGCATCTTCGAGTTCAAGCCAATCTTGATACGAGTTTGAATTTTGTTCTCGCATTTGACCAACAAGTCCAAAAGTTCTTGCGTGTGCACCACGGCTTCTCGATAATACGTCATCAACGAAATCAACGCCGTGTTCCATTTATTCGCAATCTTGGAAAACGTCGTCGCCCCGGAGGACATCAAGACTTGTCGAATTCTGTTCTCGAACGCTTTCAAACCTTCATCGTCGACCCGCAAAAACGCTTGCGCGGTTCTTTCCTTTGTCTCTTCGTTTTGCAAGTTCCACACGCCATCTTTTTGCGCAAAGTACTCTGTTTGCATGCGAATCTTAGGCATTAACCTCACTTCGAATCCGCACATGTTGAACAGTAAGTTTGGATTGTCTTTTGAAAACACGGAGCAGAACCCGTTGTCCCACTCCAACGTCGTCAACGATCGCGGCAAACGATTCTTCATGTCCCAGAATACCGCTCGTCCCAAGTTCACGTCGTGTTTCATCAAACGCATCCTCGAATCTCTCGGCCAACACTTTTTGTTGTTGTAACCAACCATGTTTTCGTTGTTCGGATCGGGGTGTTCGGTGAGATATC